>Ga0164318_10000579_pt1 | contig 28897 bp, 36 predicted proteins | sample GuaBasSedimGuay9_FD_113734 | JGI IMG/M metagenome (GOLD analysis project Ga0164318, IMG submission 113734) | Subseafloor sediment microbial communities from Guaymas Basin, Gulf of California, Mexico - Guay9, Core 4571-4, 0-3 cm | ecosystem: Environmental > Aquatic > Marine > Hydrothermal vents...
GCTCCAGGTACAGGAAAGACAACTTCTGTTATTAAGATGATGAACAATAATCCAAACAAAAAATTTATTTATATTTCGCCTAATTTGACAGAGGCTGAAAGAATAGTAAACAGTTGTCCAAAACTTAATTTTAAAGAACCGAGTGATAAAAATAAAACAATTTCTAAATCAGAGAATTTATTATCATTAATTGGAAAATATGAAAATATATCTTCTACACATTCTCTATTTGAAAAACTTACCGATGAAACCTTGGATGCCCTGAGTAAAAGAAATTATACTTTTATAATGGATGAGACGTTTTCTGTTTTAGAAAAATTTAAGATGTTTCCATCTATAAATGCAGAGTCGGGTCAATACCTAACACAACTTATAAAATCCAACATGGACTCTTTGTTAGAATACAGTATTGTGAAAGTAGATAAAACCTTTAAAGTTATATGGACAACAGATAAAGCCTTTGACGGATATAGAAATGTAAAAGATTATTGTGATAGAGGTCTTCTTTATTATATGGGTAGGGGTGCATTAATGTGGAGTTATCCTGCCAGATTTTTTAATAAAGATATTTTTGAGGAAATTTTTATTCTCACTTACCAGTTTGATATGCTGGTAATGAAATCATATTTTAGCTATCATGCCATAGATTATAATAAATATTTCACAAGATTACAAAGTTCTAGTAGTATTTTGAAAACAGGCAATGATTGCTTTGGTGTTTCCTCTATATACAAAACACAGGACGCATCCCATGACCTACCTTTTGTTTCTAAATTAAAGAAAAACATAAAAATAGTAGAATATCCAGCGATGAATGCTATCGGTAATGAATATTATGCTCTGAGTCATTCTTGGTATAAGTATGCGAATCAACAACAGTCTCGCGACATCTCTTCCAAGATGACAAATTTTTTTACAAATTATTCGGATGCTCTAAAACATGAGCGCATGTGGACAGTATTTAAACAGTTTTCATATAAAATACAAGGAAAGTATCTTAGAAAAAATAAAGATACTTTAATAGAATTGAATGTTAGAGCAACTAATAATTTTAGACACAAGCGAGCCTTAGTCTATCCTGTAAATAGATTTTACCATCCATCTACTAAGACTTTTTTTTCAGCTCGTAAAGTAGGGCTTAAAGATGATGACCTTGCTCTCAGTGAGATGCTCCAATGGTTGATGCGTTCAAGGTTAAGAGAAGGTAAAAGTATTGATTTGTTTATACCTTCTCGAAGACAGCGGAACATCTTAAAGGCATACTTAAACAATGAAGAATATGATAAAGACAAGTCTTATGATTAAAAAAGGAGATTGACATGGGAAGAAAGAGAACAAGAGTTTTACATAATATCCATATGCCAGTAAACGGAGATTTTGGAACAGAGAGTTATTGTTTCGTAATGTATACGACAGGTTATGAAGACATTATGAAACGGTGCATTTCTCGTGGTTCTGCAAATCACGATATTTATCCTTTTTACATGGCTGCTGAACTTGAGGTAAAAAAAAGAATAAACAAGGAGAATTTATCAAATGCGTGATTTCTATTACGTTGAATTTAATTATGATGGGTTAAATCAAACCCGACTTGGGAGAGTTTATGATGCGTTCGTTATTTTTGGAAGTGGAGTAAAAGGAATTACCAAAGATATGATGAAAGACCTATCTTTCCCTGACTTAAAAATAACGATGTGTGAAAAGTATGATGATGTATTAAAAAATATAAAGACAAATAGAAATAAGGATGACGGAAGTTTGTCTCAGGAGTTTTTAGACATCCTTGATAGGCAAGAAATTGTACGAGTTGATTGGGAATTCAATGTTTCACCTTGGGAAATACCTCCCCTTTGGCAATGGGAAGCGGATAAAAACGGAGACCCATATTAAAAAAAACCTAAACCACAATTAAACAAGGAGATATACAATGTCTAAAGATACTTATACGGATACAGAACTACTTGATTTTTTAGAAGAGAAATTAGCAGAAACTGGTTTTGGGGTTAATTTCTCATATGATGTGTTGGGATTGCAAATGTTTTCATCTAAGGACATGAATGCAAAACCAGATGTGCGTTCTGCAATTTTGGAACTCATGAAACAATTCAATTCTTATTTAGAAATACAAAAAGAATATTTGGTTTATTTTCTCAAAGAAACTCTTACCGAAACAGAAAACAGAAAAATGGAGTTTGTATCTATTCTGGCTCAAGATGAAGAAGACCTTTATAAAAAAGCAAAAGAAGACTATAACATGGATAAAAAAGACATTATTAAAATTGTCAAATTTCTATAAGGAGTTCTATGACAACAAAACCAAAGAAACTTCAATCTTATGAGATATTGAAGTTCTCATCTACATTTCTAAAGAGGAATGAATGGGTTGTAAATATCAGCCTAAACAGTGGGAGGTTAAATCGGCAGGTCGTGAGTTTGGCGGAAAACGAATTCTTTTATCAATTGAGTAGATTGAAAGAGTCTGTGGTAAATTGGGATATTGTTGATGCCTTGATTTTAGAAAAACGGGAGTTGACAAAAAAGAAAAATTCCAATGTAAATCGAAACAGAATCAGAAAGTTAGATTGTGAATTAGATTCCATAATATTTATCCCCGAAATAGTATCTATAGAATTTGATAGCAAGTCGCACTATAAGACTCTGCAAAATAGAAAGTTGGTAGTAAATGACAAGGAATTTGTAAGATTTTTAGCTGGTGCAGGAAATATACGAAGTTCAACCGTATTCTTTATTGAGAAGTCTTACTTTACCCCACTAACAGATGTTTTGGATAATGGTCGAGATAAGAACACAAAGCTGAATCCTGCGAAATTAAATGCTTATTTCGGATTGTACGCGTCTAGCGGATTTAGAGTGGCTTACCCAAGATTTGCTGTAATTCCAGACTATGAATTTGAAAAAATAGCAACTGTAGATTTTATAGACGATGATAATGACATAAAAGAAATTGAGAGAACCTTGACCTTGAATGCTTTTGATGGGCAGGGATTAATATCTCCAAAATTTGCCAAAATATGGGCAGATGGATTAGGATTAGAATACACCCCGTCTAACTTTATAATTCGGTCATCTTTTATAAAGGGCTTAGTTGTAGTTTTTGACTATAAGAAATTTGCGAAAAGTATCGGTGTGGAAGTTGGAGTTGACTTATGGGGAAATAGATTTCCAATAGATGACACGGATATTGTTTTATCTGAATCTCAATTTAAATTATGGGACTCATATCTATCATTGGACGACTATATTTATAATAGTGAGAAAAATGACATACCGTTTAGGGTTACTCGATATTCACCTAAACAATTAAATCGAAGTAGTTCAACAAATTATATGTTTTTGCAAGTATTAGATTTGGCGGAAAAAGACATTAAATCCTTGTCAGAACCAACCTTGGATTTTTTTAGAGATGTCAGAAATTTGGATGAACGTAAAACATCTTTGTTTTTATCTGGAAGCAGTTTTTTTGATGATGATTTTGGGGCGGAAAAATTTTGTGATTTAGGTATTGTGTCAAAGTCCATCCTAGTATATCCCAAATTGCTTGGAGAGAGATATATATCTTCCAGAATTTCAAATGTTATAAAGAAAAAAGAACAGATGGCAAAATTAGGAAAATTAATTGTAGAGGGGCAATATCAAATAATGGTCTCTGACCCTTACGGACAAGCCCAATGGCTATGCGGAATGTCCCCAAGAGGATTGTTGAAAGAAGGAGAACATTATTCTAAATGGTGGTATGATAAAGGAGAGAGAGTTCTTGCTGCTGCCAGAAGCCCTCTAACTCATAATAGCGAAATGGTTAAATCTAAAATAACAGAAACAAGACAAATGGTTGAATGGTATAAATATTTAGGAAATGTATATATAATGCCTATAAATTCATTAGATACATTATACATGGCAGATTCGGATTAAAACGTAGTCCCTTTAGACCGCGAGGTCTATCGAAGAAGGTGGTGAAGGGCAAAATGCCCGTGTATCTCAAACCAAGTATTTGGGAATCATAGGAAATGATGATTTGTTGAGATGCTAACGAGGAAAGCTAAAGAGAATTTTTAATTATAAAATGATTAAAAAAGAAGAAAGAAGATATTATGTTTATGAATGGTTCAATGTTGACAGCGGCGAAGTTTTTTATGTCGGCAAAGGAACTCGGTTGAGGTATAGACAATTAGGAAATAGAAATAAGTTTTTTTTAAGATACCACAACAAATATAGTTGTGATGTGCGAATTATCTCTAATAAAATGGGCAATGATGAAGCTCTGATTCTGGAACATGAAGTAATCATGGAATATAGAAAAACAGGGCAATGTCAAACAAACATTACCGATGGAGGTGAAAATCCCCCAGTAATGAGTGGCGAGAAAAATGGTATGTTTGGAAAACACCATAGTCAAGACACGAGAGATAAGATTAGTCGCATCCATACATTATCTGGTCGATTTAAGGGAGCTGGCAATAGTCAATTTGGTGTTTCTCCGAAAGACAGAATGGATGAAGAAACCTATAAAACATGGAGAGCTAAACAAAAAGCGAGAAAGTTTGGAAAAACAAACCCAAATTATGGGAATAAAAAACTTTCAATGTTCTATAGGGACAATCCAGATGTGTCAAAAGAAAAGAATAGTAGGGCAGGCATAAAAAATGGAAGAGCCATCCCAGTAGCAATGTCAAATGATAACGGATTTTATAAGGAGTTTGATTACATGATTTTATGTGCAGAATATCTTGTAGAAAAAAAGATAATAGAAACAAGAGCAAAGAATCTTTCAGGCATTGCTACCAGAATTTCTTCAGCCGCGAAGAATGGTAGCGAATATGCAAACCATGATTTTAATTTCATAAACAAATAACTAAAATTCTCAATGCCAATCTCGTGCCAAGGCTTGGCTATAAAATGCCTCGCAAGGTCTAGAGACTATTCCGCAAGGAAGTAGGAGAGATGTGAAATACCTCTCTCCGAAGTGCCACCAATCTGTTTTTTTACAGATTATGAAATAGTCCAACTACAATTTTAAAGGTGAAAGCCGTTTGTAGTAGTACGATGGTGATATTTGTCTATTGACAAATCAAAAAGAACTAATAAATAGAAGAATAAGTGGAAACCCTATTAGCTATAATGGCGGAAAAGCAAAAAAAGAAATTGTCACAAAAGAATTGATAGCTAACGCGGATTATAATGGGCTTGGGACTAGGATAGGTTTTATTACGAATATCTCTAGCACGTTACACTCCCTTTTGTATAGATTTCCAAAAAATTCAGATGAAAGAATTGAGATAGATAAGAGGTTGAAGATTTGTAGAATGTTGCAGGGGGTAGAGATTGATGGGGCTAAACTGGGGGGAGTAAAGAAGAAAGTTCCACCATCTTGGACAAAGTATTCAAAAGAGTTATCGAACGTAGAAAAAAATATATTAGCAGACAAAAGACCATTGTTTATGCGACATCTATATCCGCAGTATGATAAAAAATATAAGAACCACATATATAATTATAACAATCATTGTTTTTCCCATTGGGGAATGTCTTTCAATTCTTTGGAACTGAAAGAAAAGAAAACTAAAAAACAGAAAAAAACAATTGAGAATTATTATAGGTATTCGGATTTTATCTTTACTCCATCCCCTATGAATGTTTTGTCTATACATATTGAAAATGAGTTGGATAGAATTTATGATAATACAAAAAAGAAAAAAATAGATTTTGATTATAAACAGCTCCTTTCCAATTTTCAATATATTCCAGATGAAGACAAAATAGTTGAAATGAAAAAACTTGTTGCGAAATTTCTATCGGCAAAAAAGGCTTGGAGAAGGACTATAAACAAGAGTTTGAAAAAAGATATTTATTACATTCTTTCTCAGGCAAAAAAAGATGCCCTTCAGGTAACAAGTGATGGGGAAGAATTGGGAAATCTTATTGTTTGGTTGATGAAGGATTCTTCTCGATATGATTCTTTTGGATGGACGGTTCTTGGCGACTTTATTGTAGAAAATCTCTTGCTGAGACATGGGAGAACAGTCGATATTTTAGTTAAGGATTTTTATGGAGAAGAAGAATTTTTGTTTGAAACTTATTCTAACAAAAAAATAACTCTGTAGGAGGCAAGTGTTTTGAAAAAAATTTATGACGAAACAGTTCTCTTGAATAGCGTTTTGAAAAATGGCTTTCTTACAGGAACTCCAGATTTTCAAGAACTTTTAGTTCTTGCGAAAAATTTTAGAGGTAGGTATGGATATGGTTTCACAAATATATGTAAGGAACTGTCTAATTTTTGTAGTGGCGAAATAGATGGATATTTAGATGAATTTTATTTTGAAACATTTCGCTCCGTAGCGAGAATTTCCATAAAAACACCTGAACTCAGAACGCCAAGCTACCCTATAGAATTTACAAGGACGGAACTAGATAAGATTAGAAGAATAAAAAATTTCAAATATCAAAAAGTAATATTTTCTGCGTTGTCTCTTGGTAAAGCATTTGGAAATAAAAAAATAATCTCGTCAAATCCGAAAGACATTTCTTTTATCTTAAAAATTTCTCAGACAAGAATATCCAAAGTTGAATTTAGAGATAAGGTAACACCCATTGCAAAACAACATGGGATATTCGAGCATAGGTTTTCTAAAAACGGAAATGGATTTTATATTTCTATCTTAAAAGAAGAAGATGAATCTATCCAAAGAGAGTTATTTTTTGATGATTTAACAAATGCTGGAGTTGAATATAAAAATTATATAGGGTGTGATTTGGGATGGTGCGAAAACTGTGAAACAGAAATTTGTAAACAATCCAATAGGCATGGGATGTGTTCAAAGTGTGCATATGAAAGTGGAAAAGATAATAATCGCAAAAGAGTTTCTAAGCATAGAGATGGGTGGCAGTAGCCTGTAATGGTTTAGGCGTATAGTTTCTATATAGATAGAGAGTTGTGCATTTCGCACAAAAGGAAATAAATAATGAAAAAATTAACAAATAATAAAGAACTGGTGAACATTCTGTCTGAAATGTGTGGTTATAATAAAGGGGATACTAAAATCTTTCTAAAGAATTGGAAATTGTTAATGGCGACACAAATGTACAATGGAACAGAAATGAATGTATCGGGACTTCCAAAACTATCCTTTACACTAAAAACAGGAACAGGAACTCCAATTCCTGGAGGTGGCAGAAGTGATAAAGAATGGGAGACATTAGTTCCTACTCTCTCGGTTCCGCCAGCTTGGAAGGCTCTTGCAAAAGAAGGGTTTGAAAATAGACGGGATAATGGGTAATAAGATAAAGTAAAATTATATAAGTAAAGATATTTTTATTTATATTAATTCTCAGATGGGGAAATTAGACTCTGGATAGGCGGTAAATAAATTTAAAATAATTTATATTATTTTTAGGGGGAAATCCCGCTGTCCAGAGGGATAAAGTAAATATATGGGATTAGCTCAGTCTGGTCAGAGTACTCGCTTTGGACGCGAGGAGTCGTTGATTCAAATTCAACATCCCATACTAATTATAAAAAATAAATCCTTATCCTAACAGGTGTGGATTTTTTGGTTTAAGTACTAAGGAGGATTTATAGATATGTATAAAGCACTTACTGCAAACTTAACAACTACGGCAGGGGGAGATTTGATTGAAGCATTGGAAGCTCTTTTATCTAGTGGAGACAACATCATCGCTGCTAAAATTTCAATTGTAGCACAATCGGCATTGAGCATTAAAATAAACGACCACCCAGTCTATAGTCCTCTTTATGCAAACGGGACGGATTGGAAAATTTCTTATGATAAAGGGGATGTTTTTGCCAGTTCTATAGTTACTCAACAAACGGGAGTTTCTGTATGGATAAGCATTCTGTATTAAACGGAACATTTATAAGGAATATTTTCGCAATGGGTTCGTTCTCTCTTGGTATGGCTGGAGTTCCAGAATCGAGTGGTGATGGGAGTGGAATTCAAGAAGTATGGGTTTTATCTTCAGCCACATCTCATCAGCCCACTAATAGACTTGGATTTTGGGATGACGGTGAGAATTGGAATGATACAAATGTTTGGTACGATTAAGGAGGATAGATTATGGTTTATGTAGATATTGCAAATAGTGAAACAGGTCTATCTGCTAGGGGAAAGATAAATGAGATAGGTTCAGATGTAGAGAAATCAGTAAGACAGGTATCGGATATTGCAAATGTTTCTAGTGAATTGGAATACTGGGGTAATGGAACAAGTGTTTTAGATTTATCGGATAAAAAATATTATAAATGGAGTGGTAGCGCATGGGAAAGAGACTACAGGGCTGCTACAACTATTGATAGTGGGGTTGGGGCTACTGAATTTGTATGGGATGATTTGAGAATTAGTCCAACCACTCTTCCATCTATCGGCGCAAGAAGTCCAGAACACAAAGTTGTGGCTAATGATGGCACAAGCTCATCCACGAGCAATGCAATTGTTTTAGACGGAAATAACGACTATACTACAGTTGGTGATTATCCAGCGTTAGATGTAACAGAGATGACTATTGAAGGATGGTACAAACCAGTTAGTTCTGGTAGTTATGAGTTACTCGACAGGGATAGCAATTTTGAATTCTATATGTCTGGTGGACAGTTACAATTTACATTGAAAGGTGTTAATAATGATAGTCAATCCAGTGATAATGGGGTAATTCTTGCTGGTGGGTATCAGCATTATGCTGTAGTTATTTCTGATGAAGGTGCAAGACGAAGGGCAACTTTTTATGTAGATGGGGTCGAGAAAGGTAGCGGCAGATTGAATGCCAACTTTACTGGTGCGTCTGATGGATTGAGATTTGGTCAATACACTTCGGGATGGAATTATCAAGGTTCTATGGATAATTGCATTATATACAATGTCCCTCTTACGTTATCTCAAATACAAGAAAGATATAACGGTGGAGATGGAAGTATTACATTACCAACTGGAGTTACAGAAGCTACAGATGTTGTTGCCAGATTTGAGTATGATGAAGGAACTGGCACGGTTGTAGATAATAATTGTACTCTGGGTAGTGGGAGTGATATGATGTTATTTAACTCTATTGGATGGGAAGCTGGACATGTTGACAGTGGAAATCCAACGGGTTCTTTTGGTGTTGTGGCATTGAGTTTTAATGCAGATACGACTAACGAAATATTTTTCTCTGCTCAAATGCCTCACACCTATGCAGAAGGGACATCTATATTTCCTCATATCCATTGGATGAATCCATCTCCTGGCAGCGGAAATATTGTCTTTGGGTTAGAGTATTTGTGGGTTAATAAAGAGGAAGCTATTGCAGGTGGAAATACGACAGTAGTTAAAAAGGTTATTGCTGCAGGAACACAGGGAGTACATAATATCAATACAATCGCTGAGTTGGATGGAACAGGGAAGAAAATAAGTTCTATCCTAGAATGCCGTCTATTCAGAGATGGGTCTAATAGTTCTGATACTTTGGCTAGTGAGATGTTTTTGTCAGAATTTGATTTCCATTTTAAAATAGATTCGTTAGGTAGTTATCAAGAATATATAAAGAGATTATAGAGATTTATTGATGGGTTTTATTCCAAGACTGGTGTTGGGGGATTTTATTTACAAGTTCAATTCTTGTAACTTGGATTTATGATGGATAGGGACGTACACCCGAAAAGGCATATTCTCAAATGCTCTTCCATCATCTTGTTTTATTTGAGAGTAATCTATGAGAGGATTTGATTATGAGTAGAAAATTAGAACAGTCTGTAGTTAATGATTATTTTAGTGAGTTTGGATATATTGTAAAATCAACATACATGGGTTATGCAAAACCTTTAATTGTACAATGTCCTATTGGGCATGAATATAGCATTAGCTTGGATGTGTTTAAGCGGGGTTCTCGATGTCAATTGTGCGAATGGGAATCACGAAAGAAAAATCCAGATGAGATTCATTCTTTTTTAAAAAAGAAGGGTTATCGGTGGGTGTCTGGAGAATACATTAATGCACATCAGAAAATAACAGTGGAATGTGACAAAGCCCATTCGTTTGATATTCCATGGGCTGCATTGTCTCAAGGAGCGGGATGCCCCAAATGTGCAAAAGATATGGCATCTCTTCGCTACAGAAAAGATTTTAACTTAGTATTGTCAGACATAAAATCAAAAGGTATTGAATATGTTTCTGGCGAGTATATAAACGGAACATCTAAAATGACTTTATTTTGTCCTGCACATGGAAAGTTTCAGAGGAGTTATGACAGCGTTATGTCATCAAAATATCCTTGTCCAAAATGTGCAAAGGTGGGAGCAGCAGAGTTTCATAGAAAAGATTTGGACGAGATAATAAAAAATATTGAATCATACAATTTTAAATATATCTCAGGAAAGTACAAGAATAATATGAGCAAATTAAAAGTTGAGTGTGATAAGGGGCATATTTTTTCAATTAGTTGGGCGAATTTTAGTAAGGGGAAGAGATGCCCCAGCTGTGCTGTGTATGGATTTAATACGGCTAAAAAGGGAATTTTGTATTATCTAAGGGTAGAATATAGAAATAAAACATACTATAAGATAGGAATAACAAATCGCTCTATTAACGACAGATTTAATAATTCCGATTTAGAAAAAATAACAATTTTAAAAACATGGAAACATAAAAGGGGTTTCACAAGTTATAAAAAAGAACAGGCTATATTAAAAAAATATTCAGAATATAGATATAGAGGTAAGACTAAGGTATTGCAGTCTGGTGGAAATACAGAACTTTTTACTAAAGATGTACTGGGACTTGATTTGTAAAGGAGATGTTGAAATGGGAAAGGGTGTAAAAAGTATACGTGTAATGAGGGAATACATATCACCTAACGGTACACTAATAGAGGGAAATGTTTATTGTCGCAGGTGTAGAAAAGAAAAGGCTCCAAAAGAATTTTATGGGGCTGTTGACCACACCTTAGATACTAACGGGCTGTTTTCAGTTTGTAAAGATTGTTGTAATATAGTATATGACGGGGAATATTTAAAACTGAGAACAATTAAAAACGCGATGATTTCCACTTGTAGACTACTTAATGTTTCTTATAATGAATCAGCTTTGGATGGAACAAAAAGCCATATTAAAAAAACTCAAGAGCGGAAGGGCGTTGATTTCAAACAAAAAGTTTTTAGTTTATACAAGTCAAAATTGTCTTCTACTGCACAAAGAGAAACATCGTCCATGGCTGGAACCCCTCTAACATTTTCTGAGCCTCCTTCAACTATTGCATTGATTGATATTGATAAAGAAGACCAGTTACCTCAAGATGAGTTTTGGGGAAAGGGATATTCTCAAGACGACATAGAATTTTTAGAGAAAGAATATTGGAATTTTAAGAAAAACTATATTATTGATGACTATGCAGACAAGGTTTTGCTAAAAGAAATTTGTTATTTATTGTTATCCATAAGTAAGGATAGGTTGCTACCTAATAAATCAGTGTCCGCATCGGTTAAAGAATTACAGAAATTATTACAAACAGCAAATCTGTCTCCAGATGTTGTATCAAGTTCATCAAGCGGGAAAAACATGGAAACCTATGGAATGAAAGCCAAGTTTATGGAAGAACACAGTCCTTCTGAAATAGCAAACCCAAAATATGATGATGTAGATAACTACAAATATTATTATAAAAACTTCCTAGAAAGACCTGTTATCAACTATCATGAAGGAACTCCGAACTACAAAATAGATGAAGATGGCAAAGAAGAAGATTGGAGTGTGTGATGAGTTATAAAAATTATCAATCTAATAAGCATAAAAAAAATATGAAGAGACAAGATTCTCTTGTGAGAGGGAAAGATTCCACTCTAGCGAAAACCATGTCTGAAAAACAAGAAGAACAATTCGCAAAATGGAATTACTTTTTTAGACGGAATCCACAGTATTTTGTAGAATGGTATTTAGGATTGACGTTGTATGAATATCAACGATTTTGGATTTATCATATGATGAACTCTTCACGATTTTTGAGTTTGGCGGGAAGGGGTACTGCAAAATCATTTATAGCTGGACTTTTAGCTGTTGTAAGGTGCATTCTTTACCCTGGAACAACTGTTGTAATTGCATCAAAAACAAAGAAGCAGGCAAATCTAGTTGTTAGTTCAAAAATAAAATGGATGTATGACGAGTTCCCGAACATAAATAGAGAAATAACGAAAATATTATCAAACCCAAACGATTCAGTTGTTGAGTTTCGCAATGGGTCTGTTATAAAAAGTGTAGTGTCTTCTCCGAATTCAAGAGGTCATAGATGTAATATGCTCCTTGTAGATGAATCGAGGCAAGTATCGTCTGAAATTCTTGATACAATATTAAAGCCATTTTTAATTATCCGAAGACCTCCATTCACAATGAAGGAAGAATACTCTGACTATATAGAACAGCCTTCGTATATTAGAATTTCATCGGTAGGGTATAAGTCTGAAGAGTGGTATGCTAGAGCAAACACCACTTTGCGAGAGGTGGCAAAGGGGAGTGAAACAACGAAGGCATTGTTTTGGGATTATACCTTAACTTTAAAACATCATATTAGAAGCAGAGAGCAACTCGAAGAAGACAAGATAGATATGGACGAAATCTTCTTCTCTATGGAGCTAGGTAATATTCCTTACGGAGGAGCTAAGAATAGTTTTTTTAATTATTCAATGTTTAAGAGAACTGTGAAAAGACCTTGGATACCTATTCGATTTGACATGGCTAAACCAAAAGCTAAGAACAAATATGACATACCCAGAAGCATTGGAGAGGTGAGGATGGTCACAGTTGATTGTGCTGCTGCTCCAGGGTCTACAAATGACTTGACATCTTTATTTTGTTTCAGGCTCATCCCGACAAAAAAGGGATATAAAACACTCGTTGTCTATGGCGAGGCTTTTTCTGGAATGAATACAGAATTGCAAGCCCTTAGAATCAAGCAAATTTATTCTGAGTTTACAAATTTTAAGGATGGAGATGTTCTTGTTCTGGACAGCGCGAATATCGGTAGGGGCATTTATGATAATCTTACAAGTATAAGCACTGACACTGAGAGGGATATAGATTATCCGCCCATGAAGGTTATGATACACCGAAGTATTTCAGATACACGGTATAAAGATTTTAATGACAGGGCTATATCTCCAGATGCGTTTGAATGTGTCTATCCAATTCAAGGAAGTGCATCTCTGAATTCTGACATAGCTAGTTCTTTTCGGAAAAGGTTGAAGAGCGGACTTCTTCATTTTTTAGTAGATAAAGATGAACAGGAAGAAACATATTTAAAAAAGAAGAACAAAGATATGGTTAGTATGGATGATGTATCGCTAAAGGCGTATATATTGAATCCAAATATTCAAACATCATTGCTGGTAAATGAATCTATAAGTCTTGAAATGAGCATGTCAGGAGAAAATATTAAGTTGGAAGAAAAATCAGGGGCAAGAAAAGATAGATATTCTAGCGTATCATATGGAAGTTATGTTGTGGGATTGCTTGAGCAAGAACTGTTACAGCTAACGACAGATGACGACCTCGACACTTGGGTCGGAGCATTAGGGGTAGTATAAAAATTATCTTGGTTATGGTGTGGGGATATAATTTGGGTTCAATTCCCATTCCAAGAATTTAAAATTAATTGTTTAGTTGTCATTATGCTGACAGCAAAGGAGGTATTATGACAAAAGAGAATAATAATAAAGAAGATGTTTTATTAAAAGAAAAAGAAGTTTGGAGTATTTTAGAATTTGCACAATCTCTATCTGGAATTGGTTCCAATATGCCTATAAGTATAGATATGTTGAATCAAGCATTGAAAAATACCACACTCGGAAATACAGGTGAGGTTACAGTAGAGCAAGTAGAAAATGCTTTAGCAAAACCAAAAGAAAGTGAAGATGAATTAAGAAGAATTTCCCAATCATTTGACATCACGTCTTCTATATATAAGAGGCTTTTATCCTTCATGGGAAATCTTGCGTCTTTTGATTATACTTATACCGCCACTCGAAAAGATGGAAAACCTCAAAAATACAATGAAATTCAATATAAAAAAGATTCAAAAATTCTTGAAAATTTTATGGATAGCTTTGATTATAAATCAGAATTTATAAAGGTGTCCAGACAGATATATCGTAATGAAGCATATTTTTCAGTGCTTAGAGATGAAGGAGATAAATATGTTTTGCAAGAATTACCTCAAGACAGATGTAAGATAACAGGTCGTTTTTCTCATGGGATATTGTTTTCTTTTGATTATATGTATTTTGCTACTCCTGGAATAGATATTGACTTTTTCCCACATATATTTAAAACTACATTGGTAAAACTTGAAAAAAATAAAATAGATACCAAAGGATATAATCCTTCTGATACTCTGTTGGGACGTGGAAATCACGGATTTGCTCAATGGGTAGATACTAGTCCATTAGATAATTTCTGGATGTTTAAATTTACTCCTGAGATTGCTTCCCGTATTCCTTATTTTGCTGGATTATTTCCTGATTTAGTAAATCAAGACACGATTAGAGAATTACAGAAAAGTGATTATTTAGCCAGTGCGGCTAAAATAATAATGGGTGAGGTTCCTCTCCTGAACGGAAAAGCTGCAATAAAAGATGCAATATCTATTTCTCCTGACCTTTTAGGAAAGTTTTTAGCCTTAGTAAAAAGTTCTTTGAATACAGAAGCGGTTAAAGTTGCCGCATCTCCTTTACAAAACGTAGAATCTTTTGACTTTAAGTCTGACCCTAACATATCCAGTTCTTATTTAAAGAACACTTTGGCAAGTTCTGGTGTGAGTTCAAATCTTTTATTTTCACAAGATGCGAAATTAACCGTTCTTGAGGCTGCTCTGTCTATGAATATAGACGAGATTTTAGCAGAAAGTGTATATCCACAATTTAATGATTTTATAGATTGGCATGTAAATAAAAGAACTAAAAATTATAAGTTTGAAATTAAATTTGAAGGGTCTAAAACATATACTAATTATGAAAGAAGACTAGATAAAGCTATGGAATTAGCCCAGTCTGGAATTGTTCTCCCACAACGAATAGCGAGTGGTATGGGAATGAGTCCTTTTCAATTAGAAAGAGAATTGGCAATGGCAAAGGATTCAGGATTCGTTGATAATTTAACCCCGATTCTAATGAGTGGGCAAATGTCAAAAGAAGAAATTTCTGGCACAAATGATGATGCTGGAGCACCAACTAAAAAAGATAAAGATTTGTCGGAAAGCGGGTCTCAAACACGTGAGGTTGGGGGGAATGATTCTAAACAAGTTTAATCAAAGTAAAAGGAGGTAGATAAGTATGTCTGTTACAGAATATAATTTTCCTGACTTTTATAGAGGTGACACTTGCCAGCCAATAGATTTTCAGATAACTGTGAATGGTTCTTCTTTGGATTTGACTGGTTCCTTGATTAGTATGATGGTTAGAAAAAAGGTTTCTAGAGAATATTCTGATGGATTATTGATGGGTAGTTTTGATAGTGATACTATTGGTGGAATAACAATTACAAATGCTATAGGCGGAGAGTTTATGTTTAATTCTCAATTAATTGATATTATTCCAGATGCTTTTGATTATGATATACAAATTATGTTTTCTGATTTTACTGTAAAAACATATATATCAGGTGATTTTATAGTTAAGCAGGATTATACTAATGGTAGATAATATAATAATTAATGTGGCGGAACATCCTATCTCGGTAGAAATTGTTACATCAGAAGGAATTGGAGATGCTCCAGTTGATGGAAGTATCTATGGAAGATTAAACTCTGCATGGGAAATCGTTGCAGGTGCAGTTAGATTGTGGACTAGAAGTAGTTCTACGTCTACACTATCACCATCGACTCCGAATGACAACATAGATGCTGGTGAAGGATATATAACTGGGAGAAAGTGTGGTGTATTCGCTCATTTGTCTAAAATATCTAAGACAGAGTGTACTTTGGCAGATACTTGGTATCCAATTCAAGGGGCGTTTATAAATAATCCGATGGAAGATTTTAGTTTTGGTGTAAACCAGATTATATATAATGGAATTAAAACTCAATATTTTGAGATTGATGCTCATGCAACCGTGCAAGGTGAAAACAATGGAATAGTTCTACATTTTGGAGTAAAAATCAATAATATTTTATTTGACGGTTCCATTATGGGACAATTCTTGAAAACTAAAGATGAGCCTTTTGCTATTTCTGGAACGTCTGTTATAGAATTGTCTGAAACTGATACTGTTCAATTTGTTGTGAAATCTGACTTAGCTGGACAGGACATACGTTTTAATCATCTTACGGCAACAATCTCTGAGTTTTTTGATTAAGGCATAGAATACCAATTTTAAGTGGTAAATAAAGAATTAAATAAGTAGAAATATGGAGGAATATAAATTATGACAATTACAACTGCCCAAGAGAGTGATATTAACAAATCTATGAAAGCTCTGGAAAGAGTATCCTTTGGCTCGATGCTTGTATCTCGTGGTGTTTATACTGTTACGGCAGGAGAAGCCTCTGCTGGGACGTTAGATATTATTACAACTTTTACTGGAGCTACGGGATTTCTAGTTCAAATCTATAGAAGCGATGTGAATGTAGCAGCTGATGCCGATATAACATTGGCAAGCGGTGTTTTAACAGTTGCAGATGGTGGGGCTACCTATGCAGTTACAGCGGGCGACATCGTTCATTATATTTTGCTCTAAGGATTCTCTTATGTACATACTGAATTCTGAAAAGAAAGACATTGTCTCGTTCCCTTCCGTGGTTCAAAAATACTTGATTTCAAAAGCAAAACTTCCTATTTATTCAAAAAAAGATAGGGTTTCTTATTTTAAAAAAACAAAGAGACTCAAAAAGGAATTAGACCAAGCTCCTTTGTGGGTGAGAATACTTATACGGGGGATTAATTATGAATAAAGGTAAAAAACTAAATTTTGAAGTAGAGAATATCTCTGTAGAAGACTCTATGCCTAATTCTAAATTTGCAAAAATATCATTGGACTTTTTTGCGAGTGGTGATAATGAACACGAGATGTATGTTAGTGAAGATGTTCTTAATAAAAAAGCAGAAACCATATTCAATGTCCCAATTGTTTGGGAGTACGACAGAATTCTTGACGATGCAGGTTCTCATGACCCACTAGAAGTTCCTTGTGGCTTTGTAAAAGACGATGCTGAAATAGAAAGAATAGTCATTTCAGATGGAAGGACTATGCTCAGAGTTGTTGGGTATATATGGAAAAGATATTCTGGTCGATTGATGGAAATTTTAGAACGGGATGGTGGGAAGAAACCCGTCAGTGTTGAAATGAGTGTATATGAAACGCATATTGATGATGATGGGAAAGAGAGTCTTATTGATTATGTTTTTGAAGCGATTACTATCTTGGGGTCATTTATACAGCCAGCAATCCCATCTGCGGGATTGAGTGTTCTTTCATTTTCGCAGGAAAAGAGTGATTACGAAAAAGCCTATAAAAAGGAATTCGCCAAGTATTCGGAAATAGATTTTTCAATTCCATTAGAAGTAAAAGCAAATTGCCAAGATGGTTTAGATATTTATAATGAGTTTGGATATGGGGGGACTACGGTCTCACTTGCTATGTCTCGTTATATTATTAAAAATGATAAGATAGAAGCATCTAAAATTCGCAAGATGGCAAAATACTTTACTGTAAATGGGGGTCGCTCCAAACCTGATGATATAAATGGTAGAGAGTTTATTAGCTGGCAATTATATGGTGGGGAAATTGGGAAGAGTTGGAGTTCTGAAATAGTTGATAAGATGAATGTTGCAGACGAAGCCATGGTTTCTCATTTTAATATTGACGTTGATGGAAAAGATAAAAATTTTCAAGAAAAGGAGATAAGTATGAAAAAAGAAGAAGATTTTAAAAAAGAAGATAAAGAACCTGAAGATGAACCTGTAACCATGGAGAAAGAAGAAGTTTCAGAATCTGAAGATGCCGAAGAAAAAGATATGGCAAAAGAAGAAGATGCTGAATCCGAAGAAGATTTTACGGAAGAAGTTGAAGAAGACGAGAAAGAAGAAGGTTTTGAAGCAGAAGAAGAAAAAGATTATGAAAGTCTTTTTACTGAACTAGAAGGCAAATTCTCAGTTATTGAAGTTGAAAATAAAGAACTTCGTAAATTTAAATCTGGCATTGAAAGACAACAGTTCGATGTTAGAGTTGAAACAACGCTGACTTCTGTAAAACATCTTTTTGATAAAGGCGGTTTACTTGAACTTCGTGAAGATGCTAAGAACTATTCATTGGATAGTTTAAACGGGTGGGAAAACGTGGTTAAGGCAAAAGCCTTTGAAGTATCTGAAAAGATGCCCAAAGATAAAGATGTCGCGGAAGATGATGGCATTTTGAAAATGAGTTTGGTTGACGGTGATATTGTAACTAAACCTGTTTACGACAGCTTGTGGGATTAAGTAAATACCACTGTGCTGATAAAGTAGAAAAAATTCTCGAAAGAGGACTAAATATTTAGGAGGAAGAAAAATGGCAACAAATGATTATGCAATTGTCGAAATCTCCAGCGGCGGAGAGCAAACTAATAATGCCGCAAATCAAAGTGTAGTTTCAACCTACGCAATGGAGAACGGGTTTATTTTTGCTTTAGATACCCTTTCTAACGTAGCTGGAAATGGTGCAGTTTTTGTAGCAACCACTCCCGCAACTGGAAATTTGAGTAACCTTTCGATGCTGGTAGAACCACCTGTGTCAAAAATTGCTGGACGAAAAGGTCTTTCTAAAGACCCTCGCGAATTTAGGCTTGAAATAGCTGAAGTTGGTTCTGCAAAACAACTTGAAGTTGGAGATATTGTTAAATTATCCGCAACTGCTGTTACAGGTACTGCTGCTGCATATTTGGTTGCAACAAATGCGTCAAATGTATTGAATTACTCAGCTTCTGTAATTTCTGGTTTGACATTAAAAGTTATTGATGCTTCGGATTATTTCTCCTTGGCAGATGGTGCCGCTATTGGTACTCAACGTGTTGCGGCAATTAAAGCTAAAGTCGTAGCAGTAGCATAGGAGGATATAAAAAATGAAAAATTTACCTAATCACATTGTTCGTTTCGCAGATGGTGGAGATTTTTATGATAAGTTTACGGACTTATTTGCTCACTATCAATCAGAAAAACTTGGACTTAATAAAACTTATGAGAAACTTGGAAAATCAGGTTTACCAGTAAGTTATTCTACAAAAGAATCCGAAGTAGAAATTGCTTTCCATAAAGAAATTGCAAAACACTCTGGAATTCCATCAACAAGCAATTTGCCTCTGTCCACTCGTGCAAACCACCCTCTCTATAAATATGCTGTGTTTGCAGTTGTTGGTGCGGCAATTGATGCTGTAGTTCCTCAGATTCTTATGGATAGTATTGGTTATTATTCAGATGTTCATAATATCGCTTGGGGCGATACTGCTCAATTTGACATTCAAATGGCTCGTGATTATTTTGTAGTTTCTCGTGCTGGTAGGGGTGTTGGTCAGAGTTTTATCAATAAACAATATACTGGCGAAGTGTTAGTTTCTCCTGAATATCGTCAGATTTCAGTAGCTACAGACCTCTATCGAGTATTAGCTGGTCAAGAAAGTCTTGTAAACTTTGTTTTCAAAGCCGCCAAATCTTTAGCCGCGGATATTCAACGGGACACTTACAATACTTTTAACAACGCTCTTACTGGTCTATCATCTCCTTTGAAAGTTACTGGCTGGTCTGTAGCTGGATTTACAGGGCTTGCTGAATTGTTAGAGTCTTGGAACAGTGCTCCAGTTGTTTGTTTGGGTACAAAGACCGCTTTGAGCGTTATTACCCCATCGGATGCTAATTATCGTTATGATATTGATTCTCCATTTGCTCGTTTTGGTTTCATGAATGATTTTAAGGGTGTTGAAATTCTTGAAATGAAACAAAGTGCTGCTTGGGAAACTGAGTTTTCTACCGTCTTGGATGACACAAAGTTATATCTTGTTTCTCCTGCCAGTGGCAAACTGGTAAAAACTGTTTTGGAAGGGAATGTATTGAGTAGAACTAGTCAACATGCAGAAAATGCGGATTTACAAAGTGTTGCTACGTTAGGTATGTCTTACGGTAGCGCAATTGCTACTGGGGCTTTAGCTGGAATTATTCAGCTTTAGTAAATTAACCTGATAATATGGGAGGCTTATTTCTAAGCCTCCCATATACAGAAAGGAAAGTATAGAATGGCTAAACCTACAAATGCAGAATTAATCAAGAAAAATCAAGCATTAGAAAGTGAATTAAAAGAACAAAAGGAAGCATTGTTAGAATTACAGAAGACAATGGAAAATCTAAAACCCAAAGGGGCAAATGCTGAAATGGTGACAATGAAAGAACCCTTTGAAGATAAATATAAAACAGAAGAATTTAATATTCGACCCGATGAATACGTTGAAGTTGTGTCTCTTTGTCCTAATGACTTATATCTATCAAGAAGTTTACGAGATGAAAACCCTTTGAAATTTGAAACATTGGGTGAACGAAAACATCTTTTATATAGCGAATTGATTGCTATTATAAATCATCATCCCAGATTTGCTAAAAATGGAGATTTCTATATTCCAGATATAAGAATTGTAAAGCGACATGGGCTAATTGATTTTTATGATAAAATTTTGACTAAAGATGAAATCTATTTGGTTATGACATCTGATAGTGATGAAGCAATTAAAATGTTTAAGAAAGCAAATATGAAACAACAAGAATATCTTTCAGACATGCTTATTGCTAAAATTATTAAAGGTGAAAATGTCGATATGAATATGGTCTATAAAATGGGGCAAATTCTTGGAACAGATATTGCTAAATCGGCAGAAGATGCAAAAGAATTTGGAAAATTATTAATTAAAGAATAAAAAATAAAAGGAGGTTATAAAAATGACAACTCCTTATAATGCAGTGTACGATTTATTTTTAGTACAAATAAAAGACTGGAGATTGGATAATCTTTATGATATATCAGTTCCAGATTTTGAAAATTATTTACAGGGATTCCTAATTTTAGGAATCCCTGAATTTAGTGAGTTTTGTGACCAGAGTTTGGTAAGAGATGACATTCTGTCTCTTTTTACAGAAGATTTGACGGATGCTAATTTAATACTTTTGTCTAAATTTATGGTTAAGGCGTGGTTAGATAAAGAAATTCAAGATTCGAGGCAGATACGTCTCCATGTAGGGGATAAGGATTTCCGTATCTTGAGTGAAGCAAATAATTTGAGAGCGAAAGAATCTTATATGGTTTTGAAGTTAGAAGGTTTGAGCCAAGACCTGATAAACTATTCATGGTATGGAAAAGATATGTCTGACTGGTTGAATGGGACATTTATTAGCGCATAGGAGGATATTAAAAAATGGCATATGTACATTATTCAATATATAAAACCTCCATGACGAAAACTCCAAAAGCAGATTACTATGATGAAACTCAGGCATTTATAGATGATATGTTCTATGATTCTTCTGATTGGTATACGATTCAAGAAGAAACTTTTTTTGCAAGTGGGGAGTATGTAGATTTGGACGTTCGTATTAATCGAGTTATTAATCCTAGCACGGGAGCAAATCGAGGTAATGACTGGAAACTACTCCTGTTTAAAGATATATCTAAAAGCATACCTTTGGGTTCTTATTTTATATTTGAAGACAATTATTGGATAGCTGTAAATACAGAAGATACGGTTGACTTGACTTCAACTTGTATTGTTAGACGATGTAACAATACTCTCCGATGGTATGATGTTGAAACAGGAGCGAAGTATTCTTACCCTTGTGTTTTGGGATATGTTATAAATGAGAACCGAGATTATGTATCAAATAATAGCGCAGTAGTTCAACCATCTGGTCTATTGACGGCTATCTCTCAATTAAATATCGGTACAAACAAAATACAATCGTCTCAGAGATTTTTGTTCGGGAATGCTTCGAGCTGGACTAGCTACAGGGTAGAAGGGGGGGGAATCAATAATTTCTCTAATTCTGAGACCGTGAACAACACTCCGTATGGTTTGTTGACATTGACGCTTGGAGTTAAACAGAGAGGGAATGACGAAATTGATGACCTCGTAAATGGTTATGCAAATGCTCGCAAATTAGAGTATTCTATATCTCTTGATAAGAGTTCTATATCTGGTCAGGTTGGAGATACCTATCAGTTAGATGCTACAGTATATGACGAGGGTCTAACTGTTGACAGAGATGTTATATGGGAGTCTTCGGATGAATACATAGCAACTGTTGTTGACGGATTGGTTACTTTTGCAAATACTGGGAATTGCTCTATCACCGTGAACTTAGACGGAGATGCTGATGTCAATGATAGTTGTAATATAGTTGTAAATACTACCCCAATATCTGAATATGAAATCGTTGTGTCTCCAGATAAAAATTATGTATTAGAAAATGACAGTGAGAGTTACAATGTTACATTAGAACTCAATGGTATAGACACTACTGACGTATTTGTTTTTAATATTGTTGCAGGGAATGTTCCTGTGGATAATTATGTGTTTACTGTTGTTAATGGAAATAATTTTAATTTAGAGAATGTTGGAATGTATATAGAAGAAGAGTTGGTTATTAGATGCACATCTGGAATTCATAGTCGAGATATTTCGATTCGACTAAGGGGAGGATGGTAAAATGGCAGATGTTTGTGACAGTAGGGATGGATATAACTTTTTTGAACAATTCCCCAATTATTCATATCTGATGGTAAAATATCTTCGAGACAATAATGAGACGATTTGGAAGTTATTAAAATATAATTCGGCGAATGCTTGGATGAAGCCAGATTTGACAGTAAGTGAAAAAAATGAATTAATATATGCTGGAATTGGAAATAGTTCTAAGTTTTCTATATTTTTAAGTCCTGGATTTCCCGATGTTGGGAAAGAAGAGAAGACTTTCTTGACTATTTCACCAAATATGATAATACCTACAAATAAAGTAGTATCGCAAGTTACAATCATGTGCGAGGTCTATTCAAACTTCAACATAACCCACCTTTCTAATTATACAGCGAGAGTGGATGTCATTGCTCAACAGTTAATTCAAACTTTTAATGGGGCAATAATTGATGGATTGGGAATAGGTCAAATATTTCTTGACAGATTAGGGTCTAAACCTACAGGGTCTGAAAGAGCAGGAACTTTGCCGTTCTCTGGGAGATGGTTGCTTTTTGCAAACAACACTGTTTAATTATGAATATTGATAAACTAATTTACATAAAAGAGTAATTCTATGTCAAATAATAAATATGAGAAATACACTACTTTCGACTCCCCTATTCCTTACAAATCATTGTTGATATATCCTGCCACGATGAGAGATTATTTTGAGTTTATGGCAAGTTCTCCTGTGTTATTGATGGATATATACAGTGTACCAGACCCAAAAATTCTTTCGATGAAATACTTAGAATATCTTTTTCACATAAAAGAATATGACGAAGAAACTAAGAAGGATTATTATCCTTATCTGAATCCTTTATATTTTTTGTTGAAATTGGTTTTGAGAATCGAAGATGGAGATGAAGATAATAAGATAGAATTTTTCCAACCTGATGGAATGCCCACTATCCGTATAGGGAAGGATGTTTTTGATAAAAATGATTTTGAGGTAATTAGAGAAATAATAATAGAGCAAAATTTGCTAAATCCTCCTAACCATAAAATAGACAAGAAGTTACGAGACTCTATGGCAGAAGCGAGAACTCTAAAAGCTAAGATGGGGGAAAGTAAGACATGCTCCATAGAAGACCAGATGACTGCTCTAATGACTGAAACATCCTTGAGAATGGAAGATATTTACAATATGACTATCCGAAGATTTTCTAAGGCTTTAGAGAGGGTTGATAATACTCTTCATTATAAAGTTTATTTGTCTGCTTCGATGAGTGGGATGGTAACATTTAAGGATAAGTCATTTATTAAACACTGGCTTGTGGACTTACAGAGAGACGAGTTAGATGAGTTGGTAGCTTACAATTCAATAGAAAATACAGTTACGAAAGGTAACTTATAAATTTTAGGAGGAAGATATTATGGCAAAACAATATTTTATGCCAAATGTAGCAAACGCAAGATTGTTCGATATGGAAGACAACCTTATTATGGTTGCCAAAACACTGCTTGATACGACTTTTGATTTCACCGTTCAAGTGACAGACGTTAGAGCTGGGAAAGGGAATCCTTTGATTTATGCTCATTTTCATAGTCCTGAAGGAACTGTCGTATTAACAGATGCACAATTTAACTTACAAATGTTGGCATCTACTGTGGGGTCTACCCTTACTACGGGTGCTAATGTATATACTCAAGAAGATGTAACTCTTGGAACAGGTGGAACAGGAACAGTCACTGGAACTCCTCTTGCGATTCAAGGAACAGCACTTTATGGGTGGGTGACACATGATGGCGTAGATGCTGTAGAACGTGTCACTTTTACGGGTTCAGGGTTCACGTCTTCCGTGGGAAGCGATGATGATGTTGTATGTGTTTATTATTTTGAAAACAACGCTTCTGCAAAACAACTTAGTATATATTCGGATGTCGTCCCCGACACTTTGAGATTAGTCCTAGATGGCGACCTTGCCGAGAAATCAGATAGTTCTGCTGGAATTGTTGGAGAAGTACAGATTATTGTTCCAAAATTGCAACTAGACGGAAACTTCAGTTTGGCAATGACCCCAGACGCTGTGTCTACGACTCCAATTAAGGGGAGAACTATTTCTGCGGATAACAATGTTGCAGGGTGTTCAGCACAAGGTATTTTAGCTGAGATTACCAGAATTATTGATGACGCAGATTGGAAAGATTCTATAACTGGATTATCTATTTTGGGGGGTGATATTACATTGGCAGCCGCTGAAACAAAAGATATTGAAGTTATAGCTGTGTTGGATGACGGAACCACTAAGACTGTCCCAATTGCAGATTTGACTTATGCTTCATCGACTGTGGCTACAGCGACTGTGGTTTCTGGCACCGTAACCGCGGTGGCTACAGGGACGACTTACGTCAGCGCAACGGTAACTACTCATACTGACATGGATGCAAGTTGTTTGGTAACTGTTAGTTAATATCTATACTTGACAAATTAAGAAATTTATAAAAAATAAAAGAATGGAGATGTGTTGTAAAAAGCAGGTCTCCATTCTTAATTTTATAGGCTAGAGGAGGTGTTGAGTCTCATGGAAAATAAGAAAGAAGTTAAAGATGAAGTTAAACCAGCAAAAAAGAAGTATATCGCAAAGACTAAACAAAAAATGGGGACTGTGGTATTAGTAAAACCTAATGCGTTAATTGTAGAAGTAGGTGGTCACAACACACAAATCTCTATTCTCGGTTTCGAGAATGTTAAAATTGGCGATAAAATTAAAATGAGTTAGGCGTGAGGAAATAAAAATAATGAACACATCAGGCACACAATTTATATCTTTATACTTATCTATATTCTTTTTTGTTGTCTGCATGATTCATCTATTTCTACCAGATAGAAGAAGAGAATTCAAGTGGGTTTATGGAATGACAGGAATTGGTTTGCTTGGCGGAATAATCTTTTATATTTATATACTATTTTTTGATTATGCTGGACATTCTATGTCAGCCTTTCTCAGGTCATTCCAAATAGTTTTATTCGGTGGATGGACGTTTATAACCCTCATCGAGAAAATCTTAGAAACAAGTGGATATAAAAATCTAAAACACAGGATACTTAAATATGGAGATAAGTAGTGAAGTAGTGGGTACGCTCGTAGCATCGTTCATTGCTTTAATGATATGGTTGGTGAAGAAAGCCGTATCAAAGGATGAGACTATTGCAAATACAGACAACATAGATGGAGATACGATAAAGTCTCTTTCTGAGACAATCAAAACTCTTTCGGATACAGTGACGAAAAATTTAAAAGATACTGCTGATTTTAGAAAAATTGTAAATGTTCAAGCTAAAAAAATAGCCAGCCTTGAAGAAGCCTATGCTATAATAGTTCGACAAAATGAAAGGTTGTCACAAGAAAATGCAGAAATGGAAGTGCGGATGATTGAATTAGAAAGAGAAAATGATAGGCTTAGAGAAATGTACGTTGATGGAAAAATAAAAGAAGTAAAGGATGAACAAGATGCCAAAGATGAGCATGAACAAGACCAAGACGACCAAATCACAAGAGAAGCCCCAAGTGGAAATTAGTTTTGATTTAAAAGATTATGAAGTAAAGAAATATTTGACTATTCAAGACCAGTTGGATATTATTGACTTTTATTCTAAAGTGTATTTTGGAAAAAGTGGAATTGAAATGAATTATTTTAAAGCAGAACTGGAAGCAGATTCTGCCCTTTTACAAGTATGTTTAGGAATAGATGTTCCAGCGAATGAAAAGTTTTATCTGTTTATGGATAACGTATACTCATCTGATTTAATTAATCGGTTGAAATTGAAAGTAGTTAATTATAACGATTTCTTCTTTCGCTTAGAATCCGCTATTTCTAAGAAAGAAGAATATAATAATTCTTTTAGAGGGATTTTTGATGGAGTATTATCTTCCATCGGAGATTTGGACGGAGAAAAAGTAAAAAATGCGTTAGATAGTTTAAAAAATTTACAGGACGAAATGAAAGATTCTCCTTTTAAGGATTTGATGGCTGAAGCTAAATATGAGACCAAGTAACAAATAGGAAGGAAACAGAATGAAGTCTAAAAGATTAAAGACTTGTCCAAAATGTAATGATTATATTAAGTTGATTGAAGTTAAAAAAAACAATGGACAGTATTCTATGGATTGTCCTAAATGTGGATTTAGACAAGTATTTAAAAAAAGGAAAAGAGTTAAGTATATTCCTTCAGATGAATACTTGGTAAAGTAGATTTAAATGAAAGATATTACAAGTCTTTCGGAATTAAATCTCTTGATGGAATCTGTTTTGAAAGAACTTCTCCAGAAAATTTCAAAAGATGTTCTCAAAGATTTTAAAGAAAAGTATATACAAAAGTATATATATGATTTAAATTATCCTAATGCAACTTATAAAAATGACGGGGTTAAATTTATAGATGTTTGGGATTTTGATGAACCTAAGAAATTGGCAAATTCAATGGTAACTGAAATGAAAGGGGATTGGACTAAAATGAAGTCTATGGATACTTTATTTATCCATAGTTCATACAGCCCATTTGGAGAAGATAGTCGGCAAGATTTAGAAAGATATTTGAACAAAAATGGGGGAGACCCCTACAGGAATTCAAAACCATATTGGAATATTTTTAAAACAGAATATGTCAATGGTGGAGGATTAAAAAAAGTTGTAGATAGGAACGCTAAAGCATTGGGCTTGGAAAATAGTGCTTCTGTTTCTTGGAATTAGCGTATAAAAGGAGTTTATAAAAATGGATTGGATTGAATTGTTACCACAGATTATAGATGTTTTTGAAGTATTTATTATGGGTATTTTATGCTTGTCTTTGCCTTTTTTCTTGGTACAGGGAATTCGTTTTGTTTGGCACTGGGGCAATCGGTGGGCAGAAGAATTGAAAGCCTTTGACCCTCATGTATATGATGTTGCTTCTTTCTTTGCAGTAGAGGCAGTCAAATATGCAGAACAAAAAGGACTTGGCAAAGAAGGAAAAGAAAAATTAGATTTAGCAGTTGCATATCTTGAGAGAGAACTGTATGAGCGTTTTGGTCTTGAGTTGGAATTGGAAGTTATTCAGGACAAAATAGAAGTCGCAGTTTTTGAGGTATTTAATGAACTTAAGGGCTTGGAACTTATTGATGACTTAGAACTTCTAATAGAAGAAGAATAAAAATTTAAATTAGAGAAAGGATGGACTGTAATTATAGTCTGTCCTTTCTTTTTTTTATAAAGGAATTTATTATGAAGAAAAAGAAAAAAGCGTATCTGCTTTCCTTGGACTTGTCTCTTAGCAATAGTGGATATACTGTTTTTGAATTTAATGCTGAAAAAAGCGATGCGAAACCCGTTGTGGTTGGAAGCATAAATACTAAGAAAATAAAGGCTCGTTCTAGTAAATTAAAATTCATAGCAGATGAAATTATTAAGATAAAGAACAAATATAATCTTGTGGATGTAATAATTGAGGACGGGTTTTATAGATTCAAAGTACCCACCCTCGCCCTCTTTTCAGTAATTGGAGTTGTCCAGTATGTCTTAGATGGCATTCCGCAAAAACTCTATAAGCCGAACTCGATAAAGTTGACAGTAGGCGGAAGGGGTGAAGCTACGAAAAAGGAAGTACTGGATGGAGTTTTGACTTATTTCAATTGGCTTGAGTTTGACAATTTTGACCAATCAGATTCCACTGCCGTTGGAATTAAACATCTAGTAGAAACGGGAATCTTAAAATGAGAAAGACATTTAGAAAAATAATCGTGACAGAAGATACATTAAAAAATATAAATCCTGAAAATAAAAAACTTCAAAAGCAGTTTTTACAGCACAAGAGTCTATCCGCATCCCCCACCACTATCAAAGGTTATGGGTCAGATTTAGACATATTCTTTTCTTATCTATATTTAGAACAAGAAAATTTATCTTTTATCGAATTAAAGAAATTTGATTTAATATCGTTTTTTACGTATGCAAAAGATGAACTCCAATTTGGTTCTTCCCGTTCAAATAGATTGCGTTCGACTTTATCTTCGATGAGTATCTTTATTGAATCTGTATTGGATGACCAATATTCCGATTTTAAAAATATAGTTCTTTCGGCTGTTCAGTCTGTGCCGAAATCTCCAGAAAGAGAGAAGACAGTTTTTACAGATGAAGAAGTGGAAGATATGATAAGGCATTTTGAAAAGGACGATTTGCAAATTGCAAC
>Ga0164318_10000580_pt1 | contig 28850 bp, 24 predicted proteins | sample GuaBasSedimGuay9_FD_113734 | JGI IMG/M metagenome (GOLD analysis project Ga0164318, IMG submission 113734) | Subseafloor sediment microbial communities from Guaymas Basin, Gulf of California, Mexico - Guay9, Core 4571-4, 0-3 cm | ecosystem: Environmental > Aquatic > Marine > Hydrothermal vents...
AATCAAGAAAGAAGAATTTGCAAAAAGCAAATGCAATCTTTTAAAAGAGTATTAACATCCAGCTTAAATCTTTCCCTTAGTTACGTATGGTGTTTTGTAATGTTTGTTGAGGGTCGAACTAACGTTATAACGTAATGGTGGTTCCTAACGGAACCATGATTTGTGATAGTAATTGATTGAGCATGAAATAGCGAGGCATAAGGTCGGAATTTGGGTAAAGGGGGATGACTGTGGCGGAGTAAATCAACTATGGGAAAAGAAGAAAAAAATTTTAGTCTGTGTTAATATGATACGTTGGTATAAACCCTTTACTCATTAGTAATTTTGTCATATCATGAGATTCTTGAATATATTTTTGGGCAACCTCACAGGCTTCCTCTTTGCTTAAAGAAATCCGAGCCAAATTCTGCCGTTGAGCCATCTGTCCAACCGCCACAGCCTCTCTAATAAAAACTTCTTGATCGTTCATAGTAGGGACTATAAAATCCGGAGAAAGCCCCTTCTCTTCGGCAAATAAAGCCAGTTCTTCAGCCGCAGCAATACACATCTCGTCCGATATCGTAGTAGCTCTCACATCTAATGTTCCACGGAAAATACCGGGAAATCCAATCGAATTGTTGACTTGGTTAGGAAAGTCGCTACGACCGGTAGCTACTACAACTGCTCCCGCTTCCTTGGCTTCCCAAGGAAATATTTCAGGAACAGGGTTAGCACAAGCAAAAACGATAGGATCGGTGGCCATTTTAGTAATCCATTCCTTTTTGACAATATCAGGTCCAGGTCGGGAGAGGGAAATCAGAACATCTGCACCATCCAATGCTTCCTTGAGAGTGCCTTGAATTTGTTCGGGATTGCTGTTTTGGGCAATTTCATATTTATAATTTTCCGGATCAACCAAATCTAGCCTGTCTTTATAGAGTATACCTCGAGAATCTACAAATACTGCCTTTTTAGTCTCAAAACCTGCAGCTTTCAACAATCTCTGAATGGCAAAATTGCTGGCGCCAACACCATTGAAGACAATTCGCACGTCACTTTTCTTTTTATTAACGAGCTTGATGGCATTTAACATTCCAGCTACTGTCACGCACGCCGTTCCTTGCTGATCATCATGCCAAACGGGAATTTTAACTTCTGGATCTTTTCTTAGCGTATCCAATACCTTGAAACATTTTGGTTTCGAGATATCTTCAAGATTAATACCTCCAAAAGTGGGTTGAATCCATTTAACTAGCTGAATGATATCTTCTGCAGACATATTAGGGCCAACACACATAGGAAATGCATCCACTCCCCCTAGATATTTAAATAGTAGAGCTTTACCTTCCATAACAGGTAAACCTGCTTCTGGACCAATGTCTCCTAAACCTAGGACCCGTGTACCGTCCGAAACGACTGCAACGTAATTCCATTTACTTGTATGTTTGTAAACATGTTCTGGGTTATTTTTTATGTCCAGACAAGGTGCGGCCACACCAGGGCTGTACCAAATACCGAAATCATCATAATTTTCCACCCGACATCGTGGTATTACCTGGATTTTACCATGATAAAAGGGGTGCATTTTCATTGCATTTTTAGCAGGTTCGTGTGATTTTGCAATTAGTTCTTCTTTCGAGATTTTTTCCATAATGAGAAAAAGATTTGTCCTTTTTTGAACCTATGGCAAATTTTTTTTTTGATTTCTGAGAAAATCAAAAATCAGAAGTTCTTTAAGTTAAAAAAGTGTGATATTTTTATGGATACCATAAGTTTACTGAAAATTATCATTTCGGCGATTACTGTTATTATAGGGATATTTTGCGGCTATATAGAGATTAAAAAAAATCCAGATTATTGGCTCAACCGATCATTTGCAGCGTTTTTCATCTCAGCAGCTTTTGGATTTTTCTTCTATACCATTTATCATTTAATCCTAAATAACGCAAGCTTTGTTATCGGGATAATGATCACTGCGCAAGTAATGTTCAACATCGCTATGTCTTGGTTATTATTCACGGAATTAATTATAGAATTTTCCGAAAAACGCATCCTCCGCTTGAAATATGTAAGTATTCCCATATTAACCTTCATTTTATCAACCTTTGGATACCTGATTTGGGTGCCAACACTGGATTATGATAAATATGCAGCAGGCCAAGTTGATACCATAACTCCGAGAGGATGGTTTATTTTCGTTTTTGGATACCGAATTTTACTGATGTTGTATGTACTCGTAAAATTTATCACTTTAAGAGCAAAATCAGAGGAAAAACAAAAAAGAAGTATAACATTTTTTACAATTGGAATGAGTTTCACAGTATTAGGAACCTTTTTGACATTAGTTGGAGGGGTTCAAGGAATATTGGGCGCTATACTTGAAATTGGGGGTCTTGTTTTCTTTAATACTGGCTCCATTCTCATTTTAAAAGGATTTTTATAGTTCAAATCTGGGGTTTTTTTTTCACATTTTTCAATTTACTTTTAGAAATTCGAAATCCACTATTTTATCTAAGACTTTATACAAAAAATTTTTAATATTCGAACATATGATTGATTGAAGGAAGTAATGATGACTAAACAACCTTATGATATTGCAATTATTGGTGGGGGCGTCGTTGGTGGAGCAATTGCCCAGCGTCTATCCAAGTACCAACTTTCCATAGCACTTATTGAAAAAGAAGAAGATGTTGCGATGGGAACCTCGAAAGCAAATTCTGGAATAATACATCAAGGTTACTTCACTACAAAAGGCTCGCTGAAGGAAAAATTAAGTTTGCGAAGTAACACTTTATTTGATGAAATTTGTCCCAAAATTGATGTCGATTTTAAGAGGATTGGAGCAATTTTCTGTGCTACAAACGAAAAAGAATTGAAGACTTTAGAAGGAGAATTAAAAGAAAGCCAAGATCGGGGAGTACAAGTTCAACTCATCCAAGATCCACAGAAAATTCATGAATTAGAGCCACAATTGAATGATAGCGTTATTGCAGTTTTACATTTCCCCAAAGCAGGGATAATTACTCCATGGGAACTAACCATTGGCTTGGTAGAACATAGTATCATGAATGGTTTACAGGTGTATTTGGGATTTGAAGTGGCCTATATTAAAAGAGAGAAGCAAATCTATCAAATTAATTCCGTAAAAGGAGATGTAATTCAAGCCAGAACGGTTATAAATGCTGCAGGACTATACGCAGATACCATAGCAAAAATGATCGGAGATGACTCGTTTAACATCTTTCCCAGACGCGGCGAATATATTATGTTTGACAAAAATTCTATGCCTTTACAGAAAATAATATTCCCCACTCCAAATGTAGTTTCTAAAGGAATAGTAGTTTCACCTACCATGCATCAAAACTTTTTCGTGGGACCAAATGCTAATGAAATCGATTCCAAAGAAGGTATAAATACCACAACTCAAGGTTTAAATGAAATTCTACAAGGTGGTTTGAAATTAGTAAAACAGCTGCCGTTTCGAAAACATATCACAAATTTTGCGGGACTTCGAGCTTCGACTCTCGTGCATGATTTTATTATCCAATTATCTAAGTTACCTCATTTTATCAATGTCGCAGGAATTGATTCGCCAGGATTAACTTCAAGTCTTGCAATTGCCGAATATGTTGAAGAAATATTGAAAAATGAGTGTGATTACAAATTTATAGAAAAAAGAAATTACCTCCCCACACGAAAGAGACAATTACGCTATTCTGATCTTTCGGAATCAGAGTTAGCTCAAAAAATTCGTGAAAATCCTCAATGGGGAAACATTATTTGCCGTTGTGAGTTGGTTACTGAAGCAGAGATTGTTGAAGCATGTCATGGATTGATTCCCATAACCAATACAGATATGATAAAACGTAGATTACGTCCTGGAATGGGGCGCTGTCAAGGTGGATTTTGTTTGCCAAAAATAATGAAAATAATTTCCCGCGAACAAGGGAAAATCTATGAACAAGTAACTAAAATGGGAAAGAATTCACATATTGTTTACAAACGCACAAAAAATCTCTGTTCTGAAGTATTTCAAGGAGAGCGATTATAAAATGAGTGATAATATTCAAGAAATTGAAATTGATGTGGCTGTTGTAGGCGGAGGTCCAGCCGGAATGGCTGCAGCTTTAGAAGCGAATAAAATTGGTGCGAATGTCATAATTATTGAGAGAGATAACGAATTAGGTGGAATTCTACAACAATGCATCCATAACGGATTCGGCTTGAAACATTTTAAGGAAGAATTAACTGGTCCAGAATATGCCCAGAGGTTTATTAATGAGATCAAAAAGAGCAATATAGATGTATGGCTTAGAACGATGGTCATTAATATTACCCCTACCCGATTTCTCACAGTGATCAACCCAAAACGGGGTCTCATCCATCTAAAAGCAAAATCAATTATATTAGCCATGGGATGCAGAGAAAGGACCCGGGGAGCCATAAATATCCCTGGTATGCGCCCAGCCGGTATTTATCCTGCGGGACAAGCCCAAAGATTCATCAACATGGAAGGATATTTGCCCGGAAATAGAGTAGTGATATTGGGAAGTGGTGATATAGGAATGATTATGGCCCGTAGATGTACGCTTGAAGGAATGAAAGTACTGGCGGTAGCAGAAGTTTTGCCTTATCCCAGCGGTTTAGTTCGAAATCGCGTCCAGTGTTTAGATGATTACAACATTCCCCTTTATCTACGCCATACCATCATTGATATCAGAGGTAAAGAACGAGTTGAAGGAGTTACTATCGCCCAAATTGATGAAAAATGGCGCCCAATTCCGGGTACAGAAAAATACTATGATTGTGATACTATTTTATTCAGTGTTGGATTGATACCTGAAAATGAATTGACGTCACAAGCGGGTGCTGTAATATCTTCTAATGGAGGACCAGAAATTGATGAATTCTTGCAAACTACAATCCCAGGAATTTTTGCTTGCGGGAATGTTCTCCAAGTTCATGATTTAGTAGATTGGGTTACTGAAGAAGCACAATTTGTAGGTAAAAATGCCGGATTATTCGCATTGGATAAATTTCCCGGAAGAAAAAAACTTAAAAAACCGATTTGTGTCGTTCCGGGAGAAAATGTCGGCTATGTAAAACCCGAACGGATTGAATATCGTGATGAAATTAGTAATATCACCATATCTTTTCGAGTTAAAAACCCAAGATCAAACATTCGCACGATTTTAACCTCAAATGGTAAAGAAATCTATACCAAACGGCACAGATTTGTTCTACCATCTGAAATGATTCATTTAACGCCTAAATTAAAATTGGAATTAATTGAAGATGAAATTCAAATTAACGTGGTGGAAAAAGATCAAACGGTGAATATAATAGAAAAAGAACTTATGGAGGAAAAATAATATGCAACAATCGGTTGAAACTCGAATTGATGAACGAGAAATTGTTTGCGTCATCTGTCCCAACTCATGCAGGCTTTCTGTATGGAAAGATAAAGAAGGAAAAGTTCATGTAACCGGTAATAAGTGTAATAGAGGACTAGAATATGGAAAGTCGGAATACTTGCATCCTGTCCGTATGCTTATAACAACTATGAGAGTAGAAGGCGGCGTTCTTCCTGTAATACCAGTTCGGAGTGAAAAAGCAATTCCAAAAGAAGTTCTGCTAAAAGCAGTAAAGAAAGTTAATGAACACTACTGCAAAGCTCCAATAAAGATGGGACAAGTTTTAATAGAAAATATCTTAGAAACAGGCGTTAATGTTATTGCTTCAAGAGATTTAGAGCAAGATCTTGAAAAAGTTCAAGCTTTTTCTATTTATGAAGAAATGACTCCTGAAGAAATTATCGATCAAACAATTATTGAAGATATTTTGGAAGGTAAACGAATCTTGAGCCCAGAGGAGAAAAATTTAAAGGAATCAATAAAAAATCATTTACTAAAGCGCTTAGCTCCACATTTACGTTAAACCCCCATGCATATGGGGTTTACGCGTACGCATAGAGAAAATTTAATTTTTCAATTTTCCTTCCATTTCTAATTTCTTTTTTTCCCATTGCTTCTGAAATCTTTCTGGTAGAAGGTCAAAGAAATTTCTATAATCCGAATACTTTGCGGGAATACCATAAGTAAATTCGGATTTTTCAGAGGTGATCTTCCAGTTTTTGGGCAAAAAAGACCGTGGACCTACTGCAGTATTTTGTTCTATAGTAGTGCCTGGAGCCATTACCGCTGTAGTGTTGAGAACGGCATTCTTTTCCAAGGTGACCTTTTTTACTGTCAGATTTCCAAAAATACTATCAACAACATGACTCGAGATCACTGCACCATTTTCTACAGCTGCCCCATCTCCTAAATCTGAAAATTCTAAGCACACATATGCATCACCATAATAAAAATTCTTGTGAATTTGGTTTCCAGCCATATCTCGAAGAACAAAATTTACCATCCAAGGAAACATTGACTTTTTTGAGACCCAAACAGGCCATTTATACATAAAACCCCGTAAATGGTAGTAATGCACTGCAGGGTCGACCACATTTTTATGATCGAATTCACGCGAATAAAGCCCTTCCCTCGGGGGGCTTTTTTTATCGTAATAAGCATTCAACAATCGGCAAAACTTAGACATTGACCAAATCAAGAGGAAAAATGAGCACATAAAAACTATTGGTCCCAGTAAAATTTGAATCCACATGTATATTTGGAAATAATCATAAATCCAGATGACAAGGGCAATGAAAAAAAGAACCACAACAAGGGGCATGATAAATTGATAAAGATTAATCAAAAAAAAAGGAATTTTCGGTAGTGCAACTTGGTTATTTTCCCATTTTTCAGCCAATTCTTCAGCAGAATAGTATTTTTGTTCCCCGTTAGTCATTGATAAGCAACTATGAATATTCCCTAAAATATCTTATGAGTTATGAGTTATTCTGGGTGATACTTCTTTAAATATTCCAATAGGCCAGGTGCATCATTGGTGATAATGCTATCCACACCCGATTTTATAAGTTTAGCCCATATTTTGGGAGAATCAATGGTCCATGGATTCACAGTAATATTTAATTCATGTGCGTTTTGACAAAATGATTTTGTAACGTATTTATAGAAAGGATTAGTCCCTTGAGCACCGACAGCCACAGTATTATTCAGAAATTTGCGAGTATGGAAAAGTGCCTTCATATATGCCCAAATATTACCACCAGTCGGTTCAAGAGTGGTGTAAATTAAATTCGGATTAATCCTCTTGAATTTCACTAATTCCTCATGTAAAAAGCTAGAAATAATCACATCAGATTCCATTTTAAATTCTTGAATGAGGTCGTTAATATGTGAAGTAATGCCGGCTTGTTTAATTTCGATGTTAATCCCAATTTTACCTTGGCATAACTCAAATACTTCGCGCAAAGTGGGAATTTTCTGGTTTTCTGGCAGATTAAGATTCTTGATTTCTTCAAGGGTAGATTGGGATATTTCCAAATTAGAATCTGCTACTCGGCCGGTTGAGCTATCATGTATAACGACTACATGAGAATCGGAACTTTCATGAACATCAAGCTCAATATAATCCGCGCCGGCTTCAATGGCTTTTTTAAAAGCTAGAAGAGTATTTTCAGGATATTTTGCACTATAACCGCGATGTGCATGTACAGCAATAGAATATTTTTTTCGAAATGATGGAAGAGTCATAGCTGAACTTGATTTTTGAGCTTTAAATTTTTTTGGAAATGAAAATCATAGAAATATCATCTCCAATTTTATGAAAGAATAGCTTTAAATACTCATTTGCATTTAGAAATCCATTATTAAAACTGCTCTTTAAAAAGTTGACTTTAGAGTATGATGAAATTCTGTCCAGTATGTAATAATTTCCTTTACCCAAAAAAGCATTCTAATGAACTTTATTGTCGTGTTTGTAAAAAATCTTTTCCAATTGACAAAGTAAATGGGGTTCAAAAAAGTAAAGAAATTAAAAAAATAGTTAAAGATCGGAATTTTTATAAAAAGGAAAAGAAACGCGCCTTAAAAACGATGGTTATTACGGAAACTAAAAAAGAAAAATCAATGACCGAAGAGGAGAGAGAAGCTTTTGGTGAACTCTTCGAATATAGTGAAGATTGAAATTTTTTGATTTGTTTTTTTGGTAAAATTACTTCGCCATCTTTTAGGGGAATCTTAAAGAAAAGAGAATGCATTATTCTTAGTAATTATGAATTCAATCCCCCCAAATCAAAGTATTCCTGCTGAAGATATTGGTAGATTTGATAATAATTCCGAAGATTTAAGCATTTCAAAGAATTTGCTTATGGAATGTGCTGGAATTCAAGTTGTTGAAGCAACTATTTCTCATTTTGATCTTTCCAAAGATGAAACAATATTAATTTTTTGTGGAACAGGAAACAATGGAGGAGATGGTTTTGTAGCTGCTCGTCATTTCGCCTCTAGGGGATATAAGGTAATTGTTTATTTATGCGGAAGTCCTCACAAGATACGAACGCCAGAAGCTTTACTAAATTGGAAAATACTGAATAACCTACTATTATCAGTTAAAATAAACATTATTAAAGATTCAAGCCAAGTTGAAACTTTTCTGAAGGAAATTGTTAAAATGAAAAGCGGTTTAATTGTTGATGCTTTGTTGGGAACGGGAATTTCTGGCAAGGTTAGAGAACCCATCACTTCAACAATTCATTGGATAAATAAATGTTCCATCCCCATTGTGTCAATAGATATTCCATCAGGAATGGATCCGAACACGGGAAAAATTCCAGATATTGCAGTCAATTGTAATTACCGCGTGACATTTCACAGAGAAAAAATGGGATTATCATCCGATTCAAATAAAACGGTTCGTTCTATTGGAATTCCTTTGGAAGCGGAACTGTTTGTTGGAAAGGGAGATCTTATATATGCATTAAAGCCAAGACCAAAAGTAGCCCATAAAGGACAGTATGGGAAATTGTTGATCATAGGAGGCTCGATGAATTACGCGGGTGCACCTACATTTGCAGCTTTAGCAGGTATCGAATTTGGATTGGATTTAGTGATTGTTTTCGTCCCGAAAAGTATTGATGGCACAATTAGAGCATTTTCTCCTAATTTAATTGTAAGATCTGGAAAAAGCGAGATATTTACGACTTCTGATCTGGTTAAAGCTAAAGAATTAGCACAATGGGCAGATTCAGTGGTGATCGGCCCTGGATTGGGAAATGATGTAAAGACTGTTCAATTTTGTCAAGAAATGATCCGTTGGCTGGATGCCCAAAAAATACCAACAGTAATTGATGCTGATGCAATTAAGGTGCTTGCGCAAATGGTGCATGATAACAACTTTAGATTAACCAATCCGGCAACTATCATTACTCCCCACCAAAGAGAATTAAAACGAATTTTAGAATATTTACCCCCACAGATTCGTGATGTCCCTTCGGATATATATAATTTTATGGAACATATTGCTCCAAAACTCCATCAAATCGGCGGAATTTACATATATAAGGGCAAATATGATATAATTTTGAACAGTTTTCTCGAGTTAAATAAATCAGACAGATCAGATCTGAATTATCGACAAATTAGGCTAAATACTTCTGGAGCAGCATCCATGACAGTTGGAGGAACTGGTGATGTGTTAGCAGGTTTATCAGGAAGTTTTTTGGCAATCAAGAATGATCCATTTGAATCAGCAATAAGTTCAGCCTACATGAATGGCAAACTAGGAGAAATATCAGATAAAAAATTAGGTCATCGAATATCTGCTACAGACATGATTAATGAAATTCGAAAATTTCTCAAAATATTTATCAATTTATAAATGTAACTTCAATTATACAACGATTTTTAGCGAATCAACTGTTAATATTTTTTAAGGTGTAATAAAATGCAACTTTTCATTGTCAAGGGAAATGGAGAAGCCCACGAGATTAAGGAAGAAACACCCATAAAGAAATTGCTAGAAAGTAATGAATGTTACGTTGTTGTTGATGATAAAAAGAGAAATGTTTATTTATGGATTGGCTCAAATGCTTCAGTTAGGTCTAAATTTAACGGTGCCCGAATCTCACAAGATATACGATCACAAGTAGGACTTAGTTATCGCTCAATTTCATTAGAAGAAGCGGATATGAATAAAGATCCAGACTTTTTAGAAGCAATTGAAGAAATTCCAAGCGAGGGATTTGCACGTGAAATCCGTGAAGAAGGAAAAGAATTGGAATTTCGCGAACCAGCTAATTCACCCCCATCATCCCGTAATATTTCTAAATTAAAATCCCGATACAATCAAATTGAACAAGCAGGTCCATTATACACAGGTCAAAATGATCATTTATTTACCAGTTCTGCACCGTCAACCACAACTTCCACACCAACAAAAGAAAAATTGGAAGAAATCATTCAATTATTGGATAAGGAAGACATTCCAGAAGGTTTTGAAAGAGAAATGGTAATTGTTGGAGATCATTCCTACTCAGTTACTGAGAAGAAGCAATCTTTTTTGGGGAAAGAATCGATAGAAAGAGTATTAGAACCAATTTCAACCCTTCCAGAAGGCTTATTTTTCGCGGAAGGTTATGCCCCCAGAGTATTAGTTAAGGATCAAAAGGTTATTGCAATTGAATTTCTGAAAAAAATGAATTTCTGAAAAAAAGCAAGTTTCACAAGTGAATTACTATGTCGTTGAATGAAAATGATGCTCAAAAACTTTCTGCCTATCTTTCGAATATAACACAAAATACGGAATTAGATGCACTTGCATTGGTTACTAAGGAAGGATTGCGATTAGCCTTCTCAGCTGTACCTGAATATGAAATAGATCCTGATGCATTATGTGCCATGGGAGCAGTATTATTACAAAGTGGAACAGATTCTGTAGAAAAAATTGGATATAATCAGTTAATAGAGGTCGTATTAAGAGGGAAAAAAAGTTTTATGGTTATTTCGGCAGCAGGTAAATTTTTCCTAATTGGTGCATCACGTTCAATTAAAGATCTTGGAAAAACTGTTGCGGTTTTTAGATTTTACGCAAAGAAAATAAGTGAAACCTATCCCAAAGAAGAATAATCTTTTTCTCCTTAATTTTTTTTGGATATTTCTTTTTTTCCTAAGCGAAATCATTATTTACTTCAATCACCAAGAATAGAATTGGGCTGAAATCATGAGAATTAATTTGAAATTTCTCTGCGAGTTAGACTTATTTTCCCATTGTGTTATGAATGAAATAGATGCAGTTAAGATTGGCTTACCAGAAGGAGGTAAGATCCGACTCATTTCAACAAATAAACGCTGGCAATATTATTTTATATTTCCGATGAAAATCAGCCCAAATGTTGAAGAAGGAACAGTTATTCTCCCTAAACTTTTAAATTCTCTCCCTTTCACTCAAGCAAAGTTCGTTAGTATCGAAAATGCTGCCAAAATTATCTCTGAGAAGGAAAGATTTCAAGAATTTCAAGTAGATGAAACGGCGTTAAAGAGCCAAACTCAACTTTTCGAAGAATTTATTAGAGAAAAATCAAAATTAGACAAAAAAATAGATGATTTAAAAGAATCCGAGTCGTTAAAAAAAGAGGTCTTTGCTGCCTTGGATAACTTAGAAAAATTCTCTAGAAATCCTACTGAAAAAAATCATTCAGATCAAACTGATATTGAAGAAAAACCTCTAATTACGAATGCTCAAGAATATGAAAACGTTACATCAATTCTACAAGAAATAAATATTGAAAAGCAAGAAGGATTAACTAAAAAGCAAGAAAAAAAGTCAAAAAATCAAGAACAAAAACATAGTGATACAAAGGAAATAATTGGTTCACCGATCCCAGAATCAAATCCAAAATCGATTGCAAATTTATCCTTAGAACAATATCCGGATATGATTGAAATTTCTCAACTCCAACAAATATTGCCTAATTCACAGATTACCTTATTGCGAGTTCAAGACGAAGATTTGGGAGGAAATCTTCAAATTCATGAGAAATTGGCGAAAAAATTGAACCTTTTTCCAGGTGCCTTTTTAGGATGGGAAGATCCCATCACACGAAACCATGGTATAGCACCTGTAATTTTCGGTGCTTCAGAAGAAGATATTATAATAATGGATAAAGAAATGTGGGAAGATAACGAATTGATTAATATTTCAGAGCCTAAATTAGTCGTCTATTCAATGGAACCTCCAATCATCCAAGTTAAAGAATTAACTTTAAAGCCCAAATTAAATTCAGATATGGTCGGCAAGGTCCGGATAAATTTCCGAAATTCGCGGGCTTTAGGAATAAAAAATGGAGACGTGGTTGCCTTAACAAGAATAAACGTTCCAAATTCACGTTCTACTTATTCCAAAGTCCAAGTTGAAGCTAATATTTCTGATGAAGCAATCGAGATTGATCCTAATCTTTTGGGAAAGAATATCAGGAGCAATGATTTAGTTTCTGTAAATAAACGAATGAAAAAAATAGTAAACTTGAAAAAATTATATCTTGGTGCGGAATTATGGCGTCAGACTTCAGAAAGTTATAATCTAATAATTTCCAACATCCAAAGTAAAAAAGAAAGCATAAAAATCTTCTATTTAAATTACCTAATTTTTCCTGGACTTCAAGTGGAACATCCCGATTTTCAAGCAATTTTTAAATTTAAATCGTGCTCACCTGCACTTGGACCTCAAGAAATTGGAAAAGTTACTGCCAATTCAGAAATTGAGATAGAAATTGAAGGGATTCTCCCTATTGATACAATAATGGTCATTGATTTAACTCGAAGTCTATTAGCCCGAGATATTCATGTAGGTGAAAATTATAATGACGCATTAAAAGTAGAAAAATTCTTTCAAAAATTATCTTTAGATTCACCTTTTGTTAAGATAACCAAAAATACTCAGCTATCACGCCTTTCAAGCATTTCACTATTCTTTTATTTATATTTATTGGAAAAAATATCTCGTAAGTTAGATGAACGTATATCCGTGCTAGTTTTCAGTGATAAAGAAGAAATAATACAAAATATAAATCAAGATGAATGGCTAAACACAAATATCTACAGTACTTCAGTTTTAGTTTCATTTATTCATAATCTGCAAGAAAAACTTCAACTAGAATCGGGGAATTTTTCTCATTTTAATTCACCACTTAAGGATACCCGCAGGTTGTTAAAAAAAATGGGATCAGATAAAGAAAACCGGCCAAGAAAGCTGATGTTATTTACTGATGCCGATCCTGATGATTTACCTCCCTTACCTATGTTAATTAAGGATATTTCAGAAATTCCCGATTTTGAAATTATTCTATTTGGCTTGGGAAATTTTTCATTAGAAGAATATTGTGCAACTTATCCTGAATACAAGGTTGAATATCACAATATTGAATCATTAGATGATTTTATACCACTATATCGTATTCTTGCTACCTTTAAAGAATAAAATTTGAAATCCAATATAAATTCTCAGAAATATCCTAATTCCAAAAGATTTTATTTATGATAAATTAAGTGAACAAAATCTATGCAATCGACTTCCCAACGCAATTTTATTAAATCAATTACAAATTTCTTAACCGGAAAAAGCCATAAACATACATATGGAATCTTTCTTTTCATTCTTTTAATTATTTTGCTTTGTTCTTATGGATATGCACTATGGTCTTTTCCGGGACAATATCAATTTCTTCGAATGAGCGTAAGTAGTTTAGGAAACACCTTGAAAAACCCAATTGGACATTATTTTTGGAGATTCGGAATGGTTGTAGCAGGTATTGGTATAATTCCTTATATTTTTTTTCTTTTTCAGCAGTTACGCTCAATTGCAAGAATAACCACATATATTTTCACCATCATCCTCATTTTTTCCGCCATCGGTGTAATCGGAGTTGGAATTTTTTCTGAAGACTCTGGAATTATTCATTATCTTTTTGCAGGGTTAGCCTTTTTTGGATTTTTTACAGCATTTTCCTTCAATATGTATACTCTCATCAAAACAATTAAAGATGGAAAAGGTTGGATAAAAATTTGGCAATTGGTTCTTATCTATCTTATTGCAGATTTAGTTATGTTAGGTTTTTTAACTGCTTTCACATTTTACTGGCTTTATTATTTCTGGAAAATATTCATTTTTATGATGTATCTTCCACTGTGGGAATGGTTGTTATTGGGGTCTTATATTTTCTATCTTTATGCAATTTACTTAATATTTCCGAAAAATTCCCTAAATTAGTGATTTTTTAATTCATTCTGATGGAGGAATTTCATTTGGAAGAGTATAAGCAAGCCAATATATAGAAATAAAAAAAGTGAAAGATAGTAACCATTCCCATAATGGAAAACTATAGATTCCTGGACCTGGCCATGCATAATTACGAATATTCGAAATAATTTGGGTGATCAAAGTTCCTAAACCAAAAACAGCAAATGCAAAGAATACATAGCGTGTACGTGCATTTGGATACAAATCTGGTTTACCTTCGTGCAATTTTGGATATGCATTTACCAAAAAAAGAATTCCATATACTGTAAAACCTGCAGAAAATAAAATAACAGTGATAAACGAAACAATGACGTGAGCTTTCCCGAAGGACATATCATTGAAAAGATCCGCTCCGTGCACATCCGGGAAAAAGGCAATTAACACTACCCCGAAGCTTCCACTTATTAAAAGAAGAGAACCTATAATACCCCACATTCTTTCGATTAAAATTACCCGCCTATGAATGTATATAATCAAAGGAATAAAAGAAAGTCCAAGTTCGATAAATGATAAAGTAAAAAATAACCAGCCCTTTGGATTCTGAGTATAATCGCCCAAATAAGAAATTGTATGAGTAAGAATACTGTAATTTAGCGATTTTGGATAGAACGCCAAAGATATTATGAATAATGTAAAAAATATCCCAGCACTGATAATCATATATTGTAATAATCGTTTTCGGGTAAATTTCCCCAAGATTAGATTCTTGATGGATAACGGCTTGGTCATATGATAAGGTTTTAAATTGCACATCGGTAAAGAAGTTGTAGGTTCGTATTAACAGCGCTTTCTCTGAAAAATATCATGAAATTCTGATCGAAACATCCTTTCAAAAAGGAATGTAATTCCAAAAATATAGAGAGGTAAATAAAAAACAGCCACAGCCAACCATTTATTGAAAAGAATCATTGTAATTTGCAAAAATATTTGCTCTATTACATGAAAATATGATCCACCTCCATAAAATTGATTTTTGAGTCGACTTGGGTGGCTAAATAACTCACTTAGCGAATATTTCTGTGATCGCGTCCATCGATCATGGTTTAAAGGGCCCAATACACTAAACATTGCCCAAAATGGAGTAAGAGATACTAAATAATATTTATATATCCCAATTTCTGCAAAAAGTATGACTGTAAATAGAGAAAGACCTCCAATATACCACATAAACCAATAATATTCTTGATCTGAAGAGAATTTTGTGCGATTTAAGAACCACCAATATGCACCCCCCAAAAGAATGGTAATTATATAGAGAAATAACTGCATATGAAATAAAACCGCAAAACTTGCTGTAATATTTGTAGGAATTCCCAACTTATACCCGATCCATGCAAATGCAATTGGTAATGATGTACGGAAATTAACTTGGTAAGGACGGTTATCTGGATTTTGCATTAAGTCAGGAAAATATCCGATAAAAGTAGAATTACTTTCTACAGGAACAATGTTGGAAAAAATCTGGTAAATCCATTCATAATTAGAGCTTCGATGATTACCAAAAAGAATGTTGACATATTTCATGGGATCTTCAAACAGATAGGGAAATGAAGCAATTAAAAAGATTTCCAACGGAATTAAACCGTAAAATAAGAGAGAACGAATAGGTATATTACGAATATAATTCACAAGAGGAATTTTCGAATCATTAAATTTTTTTTTGAATATTGAAGGGGAATATACCACACCGATCACGAAAAAAGGATAGAAAAAAAACGCAACTTGCTTGATACTCATAGCAATACCCAGCCAAATCATCCCCCAGTGATATTTTTCTTGTGAAATTTTAAACATTGAAATGACCAGAAAAGTGGTTACCACACCAGTATTCTGCCATACAAAATCGCTGTAAAACAAGTTAAAGGGAGATATAAGGCAAAGAACTGCCATAATTTTAGCAGCCTTTGGAGTGGCACCTAGATTTTTAGCTAACCGAAATACAAAATACCCCGTTAAGTTATTGCAAATAAATATTACAATAGGAGCGGAAAAAACAGTCCAATGAGCAAAAATATGAATCATATAATAATACAAAGGAGGATAAAGATAACGCCCTTTAAAAGCAGCTGAGTAAAGTTTTTCTCCATTTAACCAATTAGCATGCCAATTTATATAATCCCCAGTAAAATCACTTAATCCTTCTAAATCCCACCAATAATTTGCAAAACGATTGAAAATGTTTTGTGAAGCAACCAGAATTCCATGCTGATAACAATAGAGGCTGTAAAGAAAAAACACGATTTTGATTGCTAAACAGCAAATTATAACGTAAAGAATATTATCTGGAAAAATTTGATGCAGTTTGCTGGGTTTGGTCGGAATAGTCAAGTCAAATTCATTGTAAAAGAAATTAGTCGTAATAGATGATGATGGATCCATTAATGTGCATTAATGTGAATCCATTATTATTATTGCTTTCGTTCCTAATTATTTGATATTAAAATTAGTGCAATCACTTCAATTACAACACCAACATAAAAATAGATACTGGGGGCTTCATTTAAAATGAAAAAAGCAAGAATAGTTGCAAAAATCGGTTTCAAGTAAAAAAAATTTGATCCTTTTGATGCTTCAAGGGATTCTAAGCCTTTAAAAAAAAATAAATAAGCAATTCCAGTAGTAAAAATTCCTATATAGAATAATCCAAGCCATGTTTCAGCAGATTGATGAATCATATTATTCCATTCACTTGAAAATATCAAATAAGGAAGCATTACTAAAGAAGCAACTAAAAATGTAACCAGATTAAAATCTAAACTGGAAACTTTCATGTTGAAATTTTCGGAAGCGTGAGAATCGCCTTCAGTATTCACAACTATTAGATTTTGAACAGATTTTTTCATAACTAATTTACCTAAAATTAAATCTACCACCCAAAAGCATGTTCCTGCGAGAACTAATAAATTCCCTTTAACGTAATCATCTTGGAAAAATTCCGCAAATTGGAAGTTGGTGATAATTAACAACATACCTAAAAATCCCAGAATTATACCTACAATTTTACTAGGTGATCTTTTTTCTCCTTGAAGAAAGATCATATACACAGAAATAAAAATAGGATTTGAACTTATAATTGCAGCAGACATAAAGGCTTGGGTTATTACGGTTCCATAAGAATATAGAAGCAAACCACCAGTTAATCCAATCACTGCTGCAGGTATATAGTACTGAGGAAAAGCTTTAAAGAATCCCCAAATAGTTCGCATTTTATGAGAAGAAACGGCATAGATTAAAAGGGTGATTCCCCCAATGAAAAAGCGAAAAAAATTCATTAAATAGGGGCTGCTGTTATTTTGAATTAACTTCATGACAATTTCGATAGTTGCCCATAAGAAAACCGCCAAAATTATGTAAATATATGCGGTTATTTGATGTTTTTCCACATCGCAAAGAATTAGCCATTACATAATAATCCTCGGGAAATAACTGATGTTGTATTGATAATCAAAAGGTTGAATAAGATCCCTTCCATATTCCCAATTGAAGAATTCATGGCTCCAGAACTTACCACTGAAATTACTGAAAAATATCTTAAAGCGGGAAAAGCTGTTGCTCATGCTTTAAAATTAGCATACCAAATTGCTCGGCCAGGCACAAATATGGGTGATCTTGCCAAAATATTAGAAGATGATATATTAGCTCAAGGTGCTGAAGGGCTCGCTTTTCCAGCTAATATCGGTTTAGACGAAATTGCTGCACATTATTCCCCAGTAATTAAGGAAGAACAAGTATTACCAACCAAAGGCCTATTGAAAGTTGATCTTGGGGCACATGTAGATGGTTATGTCGCAGATGCAGCCATCACAGTGAATTTAGGAAAAGACGGAGGCGTTTACCAAGATTTAATACAAGCTGCCAAAGATGCCTTATATAAAGCAATAGAACTTGCCAAACCAGGTGTCAATATAAAAACGATTGGAATGGCAATACAAGCGGAAATTGAAAAATATAAAGGATTAACCCCTATCTCAAATCTAGGAGGACATCGAATTAGTCAATGGGACCTTCATGGAGCACCCTTCATTCCAAATATTGGTTCTACTACAGATAATTACATCCTTCAAGAAGGGGATCAAATTGCCATTGAACCTTTCACCACTAATGGGTATGGTGCTATTCGAAATGGAAAAGAGATAACCATATTCGAAGTAAAAAATATCCGTAAGAAGAAAAATATGCCGCAATCTGAGCGAATTCGGCTGCAAAAATTCAAAAAAAAGTTCGGACCCTTTCCATTTTCACCTAGATGGATTGATTTTATCCCACAAGATCGAATTAATGATATCATATTAAAATATCACCGTCAAGGAATTATTCAAGGATATAATGTTTTTGTCGAAAGAGCACACGGATTAGTGGCTCAACATGAACATACTCTTCTAATTACTAAAGAAGGGGCAATTCCTACAACATGGTGGGAAGATTTCGATTATCACTCATTATGGAAATAAGAAAATATGCTGAACGCCGTCATCATGGCTGCTGGAAAGGGAAAAAGATTCCAAAAAGGATTCTACCCAAAATCGCTGATGCCCCTTGATTCTTTAAATCAGACAACCTTATCCTTAAATCTCTCTCATTTAACTTCATTACCTTTAGATCAAATTTTTTTAGTAATTGGAGCAAATTTCAATACAATGGTTCAGTGGTTTCATGCCGTTCCAAAAGAAAGAAAAGATGTGAAATTAGTAGATGCACGCCAATCTTATCAAAAAGGTCCACTGTTTTCCTTTCGGGTTTTGAAAACTTCTATTAGCGAACTTGAACCTATTTTATTATTTCCTGCAGATACGTGGTTTTCATCTCATATATGGAAAGAGCTGGAACGCATACTTCCTGAAATATCTAAACTTGATCAAGATATTCTTTTTTACTCACAACTCCCACTAGCTCACAAATACGGTAATTATGCAGTAAAAATAAATGAAAAAAATGGATTTTCAGCTGAAATTGAGATTAAACTAAGCATTAAATTTCAAAAAGTTCAAGAAATTGTTCCCCGAAAAGTATATAGGCGTGAAAATCCAAATACACAGAAAATCCCGCTGATTCTACCCTTCATGATACTTTCTACAAAAACTATAAAATCTCTTTTTGATATGCCTTCACCATCAGTTTCAACAATTTTTCAAGCAATCTTACAAATGATTGAAGAAGGCAGAGAAATAAAGACCATTTCGTTATCTTTACCTTCTCAAAAAAACCAAGCGCTTGAAGTTCCTTTTTTTGTCGATTTAGATTATTATTCGGATTATGAATTATTGAAATCCTTGGTAGCTTCTTCTAATCACTTCAATTTATAAGCATTTTTTACTAGATTCCATTTTTGGTTTATTCTTTCGGCTGTTCTAAGATAAAGAAAGAAAAATTTCTTCTGTAACTGTGTTTTACGTGCATTTCCTTTTAAATGTTTGAGAAATTTCGACTTCTTAAACTCCTGAGAATATTTCCGCGCTATTTGGTTTGACCAAGATGATATTTTATAATTACTAATAAAATCTACCGCAAATTTCGCACTTTGCATAGCCGTAGCGATTCCTGAAGCACCCGATTTTTCTATCAAGCCCATCGATTCACCTGAAAGAAATAGCCCAGGAATAGGCATTGGATCTGAATAAATTTGACCCGCCCCAATATATGTATATCCTTCAAATTCCACAATCGTATTTTTCATCAGTTTTGAAAATCTCGGATATTTAGAAATTAACAATTCCCACACTCTGCGGATTTCTTCCTCGTTAGGGATATCACATATTTTTTGCAGTTTTTGTGCCATATCGGAAAAAATCATTAATCCTACTTCGCATTTTTCCCCACCACGAGGAAATACAAAAATCACACTGGGAGGAAATCGAGGAGCGTATTCCAACATTCCTGGAACAAGGAAAAAATATTCAAAGCCAGTATAATCTCCACGGAAATTGCTGATAATTCGTTTCATTATTGGGAAATTTATTCGATTATAAGGAATATTAATCCGATGGCCTATTTTGCTTTTATGACCGTCTGCTACGAGAACTGAAGTAGCCCAAATTTTTTCTCCAGTTTTAAGAAGAACACCCTTACAGATATTATTCTCTTGAATAAAATTTTCAACCTCCGTTCCCAATTTGAGTTCCACAGAGGTTTCTTCTAATCGAGAAAGTAAAAGCCCAATTAATTTATTCCACTCATAAACAATTGAAGGAGAACGCCGAAATACTTCTACCGAATTTAAAGACATTGGGCTGTTGAATTTTCTCCCCGCAGTTAAATGAGTTGAAATTAGATTAAGAACATTTTCTCCCAAAATTTGAGAGAATATCCGAGCATTGTGAAGTGTTTCACCCCTAGGAAAAGGTGAAGGTCGATCTTCCTTTTCAAATATAATTGTTTTAAGTTTATTTCGCCCTGCAGTGATTCCGCCAGCCAATCCTGCAGGACCAGCACCCACAATAATTAGATCATAGGGATTTTCACTTGATCCTAATGGAAATTGCTGAAAATTCATTTTTTCCACACAACTTAATACTTACACAGGCTTAAAAATAATCCTTCACTTTTTTCAGCTAGAATGGAAATTGTGAAAAATGGTATCTGCCTCCAAGAAAAAATTTTGAACGAAAGATGTGCCAACTGTGGAGGAAAACTAATTTTGGGAATCTATCGGCATCAATCTTCAAGATTGAAGAAGGTAATTCGCTGTAAGAAATGTAACACAGCAATTTGGATAAAAAAATAAATTACGGTCTATTTCAGATAATTGGTCTTACACCATTGGACATACTGCGTTCTTGCAATTCACATCTCTTGCGGGCATGCCCATAATTTAACCCATTCCACCATTTCACTGTAATATCATGCTACTTGTCAATCCTTTGATGCTTAATATTATTATAATTCATACAATACAATTAGAAAATGATGAAAAAGGAATTTAGAGTGGCAACTGCATTCTTCGAATGTTACAACTCATTTAGTAAGAATTAAAAAATAATTTACTTCTTAAGCAAATTTTCTTAAGTTCAAACTCATTTTTGAAATTAATGCATAACGAAAAGATTCTAGCTTCTCTGTCTGAAAATTTAGCACATAGCATTCCAGAATTACTTGCAATTAATATAATGGAAAGAGGAGGGAATTTAGTTTATTCTTATAAATTTCAAGATCGAGAAAAAATCATGTTAAAGAATTTAAACATGAAAGATTATTCTCTTTTTTCTGAATTAGAGCCTATATTACAACGCATTATGAAATATAATATGGATAGTCCACTAACCAATGCCATTTTTGATACAGAAAATTATCGAATTATCTGCATCTTTATTGAAAATTGGATTTTTATTTACATTGTTTCAAATAATGCTTGGATTGACAAAATTCAACCTTTCTTATATATAGCTACTGAGAAATTTTATCGTTTATTCACTCAAGAGGTTGGGATCAACGTAGAGATCCCCCGATTGGGTGAAATATTGGGAGCAAAGTTACTTAATTCCAAGTTTAATGAACCTCAGCAATGGATATTCAAATATACTTTAATAGGGGATTCTGGAGTAGGGAAAACCAGTCTGGTAAATCGATTTGTAGATGGAGTCTTTCCAGTAGATTTTCGCCCAACAATTGGACTCAATATCATGACCCACAAATACAAGTTTCTGCAAAATATAATCCAATTAAACATCTATGATATTGGTTCCCAAAAGGTCTTCGCTCGAGTGAGAAAAACCTATTATATTGGAACTAAAGCGGCACTCTTTGTCTTTGACCTAAATGATAGGAAAACCTTTGAGCATTTGCCAGAATGGAAAGCAGAACTGGATAAATTTGCAGGTTGCGAATATGAGGGATTAATTATCGGAAATAAATCTGATCTGCCCAGAGAAGTTTCAAATGCCGAAGCAATCCAATTAGCTAATAAATACAATATGGAATTTATCGAAACCAGCGCACTAACAAATTCCAATGTAGAAGAAGCATTTGTAATGCTGGTGTTTAGGTTATTAACAAAAGAATTACCGAAATTATCTCAATATTAGATTTTTGCTCGGAAATTATCTCAATACTAGATCTTTTTCTTTTAAATCGCAAATTATTTAATCAATATGTTATTGCCTCACTTACGTAATTTATGGGGAGGACATTATGCCAGAAAAGAAACTTATTGGTCCTTTTAAACAAATGGTAACCATGCGTAATCTACCCAAAGCGGGTCCTATATCGGATGACCAATTGGAGATTATTACGAATGGGGGCATTATGATTATAGGAGAAACGATTGATCGTATTCTTACTAAAGATGAGTTTGAAAAAGAAGTCTCTCATGCGAAATTTCATGGATCAGGAACAATTTTTCACAAAATCACGGAAAACGCAGTGGCATTGCCCGGATTAATTGACTGTCACACTCATATGTGTTATGCAGGTACCCGAGCGGAAGATTATGCCCGGAGATTGTCCGGTGAGACCTATCTTCAAATTGCGAAAGCAGGAGGCGGAATGCTTGATACAGTTCGAAAAACCCGCAATGCCACCCCTAAAGAACTTTTTGACAGCCTTTTCAAGCGAGGCTTGACTCACCTCCATCGGGGAATAACTACTTGTGAAGTTAAAAGCGGTTATGGATTAACGGTCGAAGCTGAATTGAAAATGTTGGAAGTAATTAATCAAGCCAAACATTCACGCGCATTATTACCCGATTTCATTCCCACATGCTTAGCCGCCCATACTTGTCCTCCAGAATTCTCTGACCCTGAAGTGTATCTGCAAGAAATAATGAATGAACTTTTGCCTGTTGTAAAGGAAAAAGAATTGGCAAAGCGCGTAGATATTTTTATTGAAGAAAGCGCCTTCTCACCTGAAATATCCAAAAAATACTTAAATTATGCTAAAGAATTAGGATTTCAAGTCGTTATCCATGGAGACCAGTTTTCTATTGGTGGTTCCGATGTTGCAGCCGAAGTGGGTGCACTCACAGTAGAACATTTGGAAGTTACCAATGAGAAACAACTACAAAAATTAAAAGAAGCGAATGTAATCGCAGTAGCCCTACCTGGTGCCTCGTTAGGATTAGGTATGGATTTTGCCCCCGCTCGAAAAATGCTTGATATAGGCTTGTGTGTTGCCATTTCATCTGATTGGAACCCGGGTTCTGCACCAATGGGTGAATTGCTGACAAGTGCCGCTTTACTGGGTGCATATCAAAAATTAACTATAGCAGAAACACTCGCTGGAATTACCGTTCGCAGTGCAGCGGCTTTAGATTTAGATGATCGGGGAATACTTGCTCCAGGAAAAATCGCAGATTTTATTGCATTTAAGTGTGATAAATACCAAGAAATTGTCTATAACCAAGGCGCTCTAGATCCATTTTTGGTTTACCACAAGGGAAAACAGATAGTTTAATCTATTCCTATTTACAATTTTCTCAATTACTTAATATTTTTTAAGAAATCGAATCATTTGGAGTGATTACATGAGACCAGATATAGAAATTGCCCGTGAAGCCCATATGCTACCAATTAAGGAAATTGCTGCACGTATCGGTATCCCCGAACGTGGATTGGAACTATATGGTCCGTATAAAGCCAAAATAAATCTAACTTATTGTTTAAATTGTATGGAACATCCACCAGGAAAATTAATTTTAGTTACAGCAACTTCACCGACGCCAGCGGGGGAGGGGAAGACCACTACTTCCATCGGATTAACCGATGCGATGAATAGATTAAACAAACAAACAGCTGTGTGCCTGAGAGAGCCATCTTTGGGTCCGGTTTTTGGAATTAAGGGAGGTGCCGCGGGAGGTGGTTATGCTCAATGTGTCCCAATGGAGGATATAAACCTTCATTTCACCGGCGACCTTCACGCGATAACCTCTGCTCATAATACATTGGCTGCATTACTGAACAATGCGATCTATCGCCACAAAGTAGAACTCGATCCCAAGAAGATTTTATGGAATCGTGTACTTGATGTGAACGATAGGGCTCTTCGAAATATAATTGTTGGTCTAGGTAAATCCACCGATGGAGTTACTCACGAAAGTGGTTTTGATATTACCGCCGCTTCGGAAATTATGGCCATCCTTTGTTTATCGCGAAACCTTTCCGATCTTAAGGAAAAAATAGGCAATATATTACTTGGATTTGATTATCAAAATAAACCAGTCTACTGTAGGGATTTAAATGTAGCGGGAGCCATCACCGTGCTGCTAAAAGATGCTATCAAGCCCAATTTAGTTCAAACCATGGAAAATAATCCCGCATTTATTCACGGAGGACCTTTTGCTAACATCGCTCAAGGTGCAAATAGCATCATAGCCACCAATTTCGCATTACGGACCAATGACTATGTGATTACCGAAGCTGGTTTTGGTAGCGATTTAGGTGCAGAGAAATTTTTCAACTTAGTTAGTCCATACGGAGGATTTGCCCCAGATTTGACCGTTATAACCACAACAATTAAAGCTCTTAAAATGCACGGCGGTCAACCTTTAGATCGAATCAAGCAAGAAAATTTGAACGCCCTCTCGGATGGTTTGAGTAATTTAGGCAGACATATTTCAAATTTGAAAAAATTTAACATACCTGTAGTGGTCGCCTTAAATAAATTCAGCTTTGATACTCCCGCAGAAATAGAAATGGTCTTCTCATACTGTGAACAAATGGGAGTAAAAATTGCACTGTCGGAAGTATGGGAAAAAGGTGGAGAAGGAGGAGAAGAACTGGCTAAACTTGTAATTGAAGCATTGGAATCAGATGAACCTTCAACTTTCACCTCAATTTATGACTGGAGCCAACCAATTGAAGAAAAAGTGCAGACAGTTGCCAAAGAGATTTACGGTGCTTCAGATGTGGAATTTGAACCAGATGCCATAAATGATATTAAAGATATAAAAGAAATTGGTTTGGATAATCTCCCAATTTGTATCGCTAAAACACAGAAATCATTTTCAGATGACCCATCCAAGCTCGGTGCACCCAGCGGTTTTACCCTAAAAATTCGACGTGTATTAATTGCAGCAGGTGCGGGATTTGTAATTCCGATCGCGGGGCGCATGTTAAGGATGCCAGGGTTACCCATGAAACCAGCGGCGGAAAGTATTGATATTGATTTCGACGGTGATGTTGTCGGCTTGTTCTAACATTGTATTATTTTACTTTTTTGATATTTTGATGAATTTTCAAATCGAAGGATTTTATTCACCTGTTGAAGTTGTCCAGATGCCTAAAACTCGTATATAGCTAATAACATAATAATTGATACATTAATAAATAATGATTTTTTATGAAAACGAATCACAAATTGCTTTTCCAGGAAGCCCAAAAATTATCACAAATTCAAGATGAATCTATTGAACTGGTAATAACATCTCCTCCTTACCCTATGATTGAAATGTGGGATGAAATCTTCTCAAAACAAAACCCAGACATTAGAACCGCTTTAGACAACGGTAATGGAAATCTCGCATTTAAACTAATGCACAAGGAATTAAACAAAGTATGGGAGGAAGTTTCTCGTGTTTTAACACAGGGGGGAATTGCGTGTATAAATATTGGAGACGCTACAAGAACTGTGAATAAAATTTTTAGATTATATCCTTCACACTCAGAAATCATTAACAAATTTCATGAACTTGGATTTCAATCATTACCAGATATAATTTGGAGAAAACAGACAAATGCTCCAAATAAATTCATGGGATCTGGTATGTATCCTCCAGGGGCGTATGTAACATTAGAACATGAATATATTCTTATATTTAGAAAAGGAGACAAAAGATTATTCAAAAAACAAGAGCAAAAAGTTAACCGAAGGAAAAGTGCTTTCTTTTGGGAAGAAAGGAATGTTTGGTTTTCTGATGTTTGGGACTTTAAAGGAATATCTCAAAACTTAAACAATAAAAAATCCCGAGAAAGGAGTGCTGCTTTCCCCTTTGAATTAGCGTATCGTTTAATTAATATGTATTCTGTGAAAGGAGATGTTGTTTTAGATCCATTTGTGGGAACTGGAACGACAACCCTTGCAGCAATAGCTTCTGAAAGAAATAGTATTGGCATTGATATTGATAAGAATATAAAAGAAACAATTCACTCAAGATTAATTAACTCATTAGATGAAATTAACGAATATTTAAGAAATAGAATAGATTCACACAGAAAATTCATCAACGAAAGGATAAAAATGAATGGTCCTACGAAATATATTAATGAGTATTTTAATTTTCCCATAATTACAAAGCAAGAATTAAATTTACAAATTAAGAAAATTGAATCAATAAAATACGTTAATAATATGGAATATGTTGTAGAATATTCCGATTACTTCAAGAGCCTTTAATTTAACCAAAACAGTGTAAATATTGGCGGACCCAATGAGACTCGAACTCATGACAACCGGCTTAGGAGGCCGGCGCCATATCCGCTAGGCGATGGGTCCATTTTTTAAATTTGGGCTTCTTTCATTCATTAAAGTGTTTAATGAGTAAAAATTTTTTCGATTTTTACATACCAATAATCTTTATATGGGTATTTAGTGAACATTACGTTGCATATACGTGATTTCTTTGTTTGATTGAAATCGAAGTAATATCTAAATACGATCTAACCAAAAGAATATTGCGCGATGAAACCCGAAGATTTTTTGCGGTATCAATTAAAGACCATGGATACGGTTTTAAAAGAGGATATCCAATATCATGGAAAAAATTACTGGAAAGAGGTATATTTTATTCCAAACGCCTTGACACCAGTAGGTATTAATGATGTAGATTTGTCCATCGATTTCATGGGGAAACACTTGAAATATCCTATTTGTGTGGGATCAATTACTGGAGGACATAAGAAATTCACCCCGATTAATGAAAAAATAGCCGAATTTACCGCAAAATACAAAATTGCACAAGGTGTAGGAGATCAGCGCTATCTTTTAGAAGAAAAAGTAAATCCAGATATTTTGGAGAGTTTTCAAATAATTCGAGAAAAGAATCCAAATGGGTTAGTGTTAGCCAATATTTCGGGAACTGTCATAATGCAAACTGCGGATTATATAAAAGCAGTTCAGAAAATTGTGGATTCCATCAAGGCTGATGGAGTGGAAATCTGGGTATCCCCTCTACTTGATATATTGGTTGATCCACAAAATACAGGTTATCAAGGATTGGTTGATCGATTGCAAAATCTAACGTATCAATTGCATGTGCCTATATTTATTAAAAGTTTTACCACCGGCCTAAGTAATGAAGACATAAGACCGTTATGGGATGTTGGAGTGGCAGGAATAAACATTCAAGGGGTGGGTGGAACCTCAATTGCAAGGATTGAAACGGTGAAAGGTTTAACAACCTCACAAAAGCAAACATATCCTCCAATCAAGCGACCTTTCGATTTTTGGGGTATTCCGACTGTTTGGAGTTTACTGGATATCTCACTGCGGCCGGAAAATCGGGATATACCTCTTATTGTGGGGGGTGGAATTCGAAACGGTCGAGAGGCAGTTAAAGCATTAGCTTTGGGTGCGGATCTGGTAAGTTTTGCTTACCCGGTGTTAATTGAGATTATGGAGGATTTTGGATATCCAGATGAGGAAAACCTCAAAAATTGGTTTTTGAAAATTATTACGCAGATGAAAATTACCATGAGTTTAATGGGCGCCAGAAATATCAAGGAGCTGCGGCAGATTGTGCGAATTCGGACTATTCTTGTGGGTCGAACACATGAATGGGTTCGAGGTCGTAATCTCACATTTCCACCAAAGCACCTAAAAGATGTTTGTTCGCCTTAATTTTTGATTTCCTCAATTGTAGGATTTTCTTGAATGCTCACATTAGGTTATTTCCAATCAAATTTTGAACCCATTGAGTCAACTCGATAAGCTTTAAGCGATAAATAGGATCAATTAACAATTTATTTTGAAGACTTTTAACTTTAGTTTCCAGACCTGGATCTTTCTCTAATGATTTCGAAATGAACTTCTCTACATACATTTCGATTTCCATGGCAGCAGATGATATTTGAGAATGAACTTCATGGGCAGCATTAAAGGTAGGAATAGGCAGTTTTAAGGGCGTTTTATGAATATTTCGGAGACTACCGTTAGCCCCTGTACTACCTGCTAGTCGAGCAAACGAAATAATAAAATCCGAATTTAAGATCCCGATCAAGTAGTATGCTTCTCCAATGGATTTTGGGACATAGAAATACAGTGAAGTGTCAATCACGGCAGGCTGGCGAATGATGGCAGCTTTTACATTGCTTCCGATTCCAGCAAAGATGACCTTGGGAACTTGATATTGTTTAGGATCTGTAAGAGCACGACCGTAATTTAATCGGTCAAATAGATGTGTTATTTTAGCGCCGGATTTAATATTTTGAGAATACTGGCGGATAAGTTTCTGAAAATGTTTTCGGGCGTAAGGGGCATTTGGAAGTGTAATTTTTGCTGAATTTAATGGATTTGTATTTTGCACATCAAGCCTTTCAAGAGGTAGAACGACATTATAGAATTGGTAATAATAGAAAGAGAGCAGTCCGGTACTTTTTGCAACTTTAAAAAGGTATTTCCGCTCGATCGGCACAGAATCATAGGCTTTAAAATTCCAAGTGCTATCTTTTTTTGATTGCAAAGATTCCGCTGGGGAAATTTGCACCAAATCCATAGATTCCGCTTTTTGAGTTGCTTTATCAGGA
>Ga0164318_10000581_pt1 | contig 28826 bp, 27 predicted proteins | sample GuaBasSedimGuay9_FD_113734 | JGI IMG/M metagenome (GOLD analysis project Ga0164318, IMG submission 113734) | Subseafloor sediment microbial communities from Guaymas Basin, Gulf of California, Mexico - Guay9, Core 4571-4, 0-3 cm | ecosystem: Environmental > Aquatic > Marine > Hydrothermal vents...
AATAAAGTTATACCCATCAGTGGAAAGACCAAAAATAATACTGAGTAAAAATCCTATTAAAAAAAATGGAAGCTGTAACAATGCTGTGCCTGATGTATATTTATTTATGAGTATATCTTCACGCTTATGATAATTATGTCCGACATAATCCGAAGGTCTTTTACTTCGTTCATATTGAAAAACAGTCTCAAAATCAACACTTTTGTAAATAAAAACAGTTGGTAAATAGGCATAATAACCACTTCCATCACCATCAATGTATACTTTGTTAGTTAAGTCATTCCCGCCGTAATTAACAATAATAAAAGTAGCAATTAATACAAAATATAAGGGTGAGTAATTTTTAAGAGTTGCCATTATTAAAAAGTATTATTATAAAACAGTGCGAATTTATTAAAATAAACCATAACCTAATTTTGAAGTATTGGATTTAACTATTTAGAATCATTCTGATAAAAAAATGACAAGTAGTTTATTACCTTTGCAATTTAGAATTTGGGTGTATTTTTATAACTAAAAATATGATCCTATCGTTTAACAATTCAATATTTCTAAATTATGTCAAAAAATTTCGATCCGGCAACAGCCTTGCAAAGCCTTGAGCAATTTGGTGAATTTGGTGGTGTAAATCCATCAATAACTGACTCGGCAACATATTCATTCTTACAAGAAAACACTATGATTGATGCTTTTAAAGGCGAAGCCGAAGGGTGTTTTTTGTATTCAAGACATTGGAACCCTTCTAATAAATATCTAAGTGATGCGTTGGCAACTATGGAAGGTACGGAATCTGCTTGGGTTACCGGTTCAGGAATGGCGGCTATAACAACAGCCATACTTCAGCTTTGTAATGCTGGTGATCATATCATAACAAGTGTAACAACTTATGGTGGAACATATGCTTTCTTAAAAAATTATGTAAAAAAGTTTAATATTGAAGTATCATTTGTTAATATCTCTGATATTGAGAGCATTAAAAGGGCTATAAAACCAAATACCAAGGTTATTTATACCGAAAGTATGACAAACCCTATGCTACAAATAAGTGATATTCCTACAATATCAGCTATTGCTCACGAGCATGGTATTAAACTTCTTGTTGATAATACTTTTACTCCAATGATTTTAAGCCCATTTAAGCTTGGTGCTGACATTGTAGTTTACAGCATGACTAAGTTTATTAATGGTAAAAATGATTGTGTAGCAGGTGCAATTTGTGCCTCAGAAGAATTTATTAATGACATTAGTAATGTTAATGACGGAACAGCCATGCTACTTGGCCCCGTTCTTGATCCATTGCGCTCTTCATCCATATTAAAAAATATGGGAACTTTACATATTAGGATGGTACAACACAGTAAAAATGCAATGTATCTTGCCAAAAGATTTAAAGAAATTGGTTTAAAATTCAATTATCCAGGATTGCCTGACCACCCAGGCCATGAACTAATCAACAGCATGATGAATGAAGGCTTTGGATATAGTGGAATAATTGCAATTGATTTGGAAACTTCGGAGAAAGCAACTCCATTTATGGAACGCATGCAAGAAAAAGGTGTTGGTTACCATGCAGTTAGTCTTGGATATTTTAAAACATTATTTTCAAACTCCGGAAGAAGTACTTCATCAGAAGTTCCACTTGAAATTCAAAAAGAAATGGGTCTTTCACCCGGCTTAGTAAGATTTTCTGTTGGTTTAGATCATGATATTGAAAGAACATTCGAGCTTATTAAATCGTGCTTAGACGAGTTTAAATAACATTTAGTGAGGAATCTTATCTTAATACTTGTTTTTATCGTAAAATATTAAGGATTGTGTTTTGGTAAATACTGCTGTACATATAACAGTTACCTGAACACAATCAGCTTAATATTAATTAGAATTACTAATATACTCTTCAAAGGTACCATTATCGTAAAAAATCATAACTTTGCTAGTATGTGCTTTTTGATATTTTACTCTTTCTGGCTCAATACCAGATACTGATTTTTCAATTTCCAAAGATTTCTCCACTTTACTACTTTTTGATTTCGAATCAAAATTAATAGACTGTTGGGTTTCTTCATTTATATTTTCATCCATTGATAAAATTGATTTAGCATCATCTTTTACTTCATGACTTAAAAATATATTTCCTTCCCCAAAAATTAACCAATCAAGACTTACCTCTGAAAACCTCTCCTTTATCTTCATAACAAAATCCAAACTAGGTTTATTTCTTCCCGACAAAACATGAGATAATGATGATCTCTGTAAGTTGATTTCATCAGCAAATTGTGAGGGACTAAGCTGCTCTATTTCCAACAATTTTTTAACACGATTTACCATTCTTTTTTGTTTACAAATATAAACTATTAGTATGAAGTTCACATGTGTAAATTATTATTAATTAATTTACACTGTTTACTTTTGTATACTTTAGTATTATATAAAGTAAATAATAGATAATTCAACATTACTAGCTGCATACAAGATATTTACACTTAAATATGTATATTTTATGTATGCACTAGCTGTACATATTTTATTAAAGCAAATTATGCATTATGCATTATAGTTATCTGATTACCAGTATTATAATAGTATATTTGTAATTAGTATGGTGACAATATTCATTATTTACATTTGTATACACTTACAATTGTAACCTAAAACACACACTGTGTAATTATATTACTTATTATCAATTATTTATACAGCATGACTGGTTCTCGTATTTACAAACGTAAACATGAATTACAATTGTAACCTTAGTTAATGTTTTCTATAATTGTGGATTCCTTTTTATCAACAATAAATTATTATCAAATTTTATTTTTTTCAATCAAATATTTACAATGCAAATTTCAAAACCGGTTGGTCATTAAACAATATCAAATGGAATAATATTTATATTTTATACTTTGCAATAGTATTTTATTGCACCCCCCTACCCTATCACAAAAAATATATATTTTTGCCACTACTTAGAATCTATCTAAATATTATAATTATAACCAAATACATAAGATGCAAACAACTGGATTACATAAACTAATAAACATTAAAAACCTTACTGATTCTACATACATTCTTCAACTTGAGAAAAACAATCTTGAATTTGAAGCTGGACAGCATATACTACTTGGTATGGTAAATGACCCTGACCAGCGTGAATATTCAATTTATAGTGGTGTTGATGACAAGTATCTTGAGGTTCTTATAAAAGAGGTATCTGACGGAAAAATTTCAAAGCAACTTAAAAATATTAAAATTGGTGAAATGCTAAATATTGAAGGACCGCTAGGATTTTTTGGCCTCAATAAAGATAAAATAGATAATGGTAAATTCCTTTTCGTGGCGAGTGGAACGGGTATTGCCCCATTTCACAGTATGGTTAACAGTTATCCAAATCTAAACTATACAATACTTCATGGTATTAGAGTAAGCGAAGAAGCATATGGTAAAGAGGAGTATAATAATGACAATTATATTACTTGTACTTCACGCGACGAACTCGGCGATTTTAAAGGTAGAGTAACCGATTACATTAATAAAAATAGTTTTGATAAAGATACAATATGTTATTTTTGCGGTAATTTTAAAATGATTAGAGAAGCTATGGATTTACTTGAGAAAAAGGGAATCCCTAATAATCAGCTTCATGCAGAAGTTTATTTTTAAAGTTAGAAAGTTTATAAAATTCATAAAGTTAGAAGACTATAAGGTTTCATGACTCTATTATTCTAGATTTTTCTATCAACATTTAAGTAAAAAAAAATGAAATATCACATTGTACAGCTTGGCTGTCAGATGAATATAAGCGATGGCGAACGTGTTCAAAAGGTGCTTGAAAACATTGGCTTTGTTCCTACAGATAAGGCTGAGGATGCAAACTTGATTGGTGTTATTGCTTGTTCGGTTCGTCAAAAAGGCATCGACAAGGTTTATAACATGGTTAGCACATGGAATAAATGGAAGAATAAAAAGAACCTTATTACTTTTGTTTCGGGATGTGTTCTACCATCTGACAAGGAAAAATTCCTAAAACTATTCGACATGGTTTTCACCATGAGCCAATTACCGGAGTTACCAGAGATGATAAACCAGTACGGTATTGTTACTCCTGCCGGGATGCAATCACTTTATCCTGAATTAAATGATAATATTGGTAACGATAATCATCCTAATCCTGCTGAGTTTAAGATAAATCCTGCAAAGGTTAGCAAAACAGTAAAAAATATATTAAGCAAGCCAGAGGTTGGGATTGAAGATTTTTGGCACATTGAGCCAAAATATGGGTCCGGTGTTGAAGCATATATTCCAATACAAAATGGATGTGATAAATTTTGTACTTATTGTGCTGTTCCATATACGCGCGGTCGTGAAATTTCGAGACCATCAGCAGAAATACTTGAGGAATTAAGGAATCTTGTGGAAAAAGGTTTCAAATCAATAACAATACTTGGGCAAAATGTAAACTCCTATGGTCTTGATAAAAAAGGCAATGAAATAAGCTTTGCTCAACTCTTGGAAAAAATTGGTAAGTATGGTATTGAATCTGGCAAGGATTTTTGGGTATATTTCACATCACCACATCCTCGTGATATGACTGATGATATTATTGAAATGGTTGCCAAATATCAATGTTTGGCAAAACAAATTCATTTGCCCGTACAATCAGGTGATGACAAGGTATTAGTTAGAATGAACAGAAATCACTCAATGCAAAAATATAGTGAGATTGTAACAACCATCAGGAGATTAATTCCACAAGCCACTCTTTTTACAGATATTATTGTTGGCTTTACCGGCGAAACTGATGATGAATTTGAGAATACTCGCAAGATCATGGAGAAGTTTAAATACAACATGGCATATATTGCGCAATATTCACCACGACCTGGGGCAACTAGCTCAAGATGGGATGATGATATATCTAAGGATGAAAAAAAAGAAAGATATCATAAGCTAACTTCAGAAATGACAAAATACACAACAATCTATAACAAAAACCTAATTGGTAATACTGTTAAAGTACTTGTTAGAGGGCACGACCGTAAATCGGGATATTTATCGGCTTACACCGAAGGGAGGATTGTTTCACGATTTGCTTCGAATGATGATAATTTGATTGGAAAATATGTAAATATTAAAATTACATCATCGGCAGCTTTATCAATTGAAGGGGAAATAGTTGGTTGAAAAAGATACAGGATTCAAGATACAAGATTTAGGAATTGAGATGCAAACTGTCTTGATTCTTAGTTCTTGACTCATGCTTCAAAATATATTATTATGACTAAAAAAATTGCTTTTAAAACTCTTGGTTGCCGACTCAACCTTTTTGAAACCGATTCGTTAGCTTCTGAATTCATAAAAAAAAATTACGAATTAGTTAACTTCGAAGACAAAGCCGATGTTTATGTGATTAATACTTGTACTGTAACCAGCATGAGTGATCAAAAATCGCGCAGAGTAATAAATCAGGCTAAACGAAAAAATGACAATGGTATTACCATAGTTACTGGCTGCATGGCAACTAATTACAAAGAACAACTTGAGAAAACCGAGAATATTGATTATGTAGTTGATAACGAACATAAAACATCGGTACTAAATGTTGCAGAAGCTCATTTTAACGGAGAATTAGTTAATGTTGATCAGTATGAGAAAGATTTGTTTAACTATGAACCAGCCAAAAAGACGTTTCACACAAGGAGTTTTATTAAGATTCAGGATGGATGTGATAATTTCTGTACTTTTTGCATAATTCCAAAAGTACGAGGAAGAGCTACCAGTCGCCCTGTGGAGGATGTACTTAACAACATTAGAAAAGTTGTTGAATTTGGTTTCAAAGAAATTATTATTACAGGTGTTAATATTGGTAGATATAGCCATGAAGGAACTGATTTTGAATCGCTTGTTGAGCAAATGCTTGAGATACCAGGAGACTTCAGAATTAGGATTTCATCAATTGAGCCAGATGGGTATACCGATAGCTTTTTCCGTCTTTTTAAACATCCAAAACTTGCACCACACATGCACATTTGTTTACAAAGTGGATCAGAAGATATACTGCTGAAAATGAGACGGATGTACACAGCGAAGCTATTTAAAAAAATGTCTGACAAACTTGAGGTTATGTATCCTGGTTTCAGCCTTACAACAGATATTATTGTTGGATTCCCTGGAGAAACGAAAGAAAATTTCCAAGAAACTGTTAATCTTGCAAATGAAATTGGATTTGCTCATATTCACACATTTAAATATTCGGTTAGGACAGGTACGCGTGCCGAAAGATTTCCTGATCATATTGATGAAAAGGAAAAAAGCAAAAGAAGTGAAATTATCAGAGTGCTATCTGAAAAAACGAGACTTAATCATCGTAATAAATTTATTGGAAAACAACAACGTGTTCTTGTTCAAAAAATAAATGAAAATGGCTTTGCAACAGGATATGGCGAACACTATTTACCTATTATTATTGAAAAAACGGGATTAGATACAAATACTTTTTATGATGTTACAATTAAAAGTATTGTAGAATTAAAGGAGCCTATATTAATTGGAGAATTGGTATAAAGGATATATTTTATTACTAAAAATATACTTTTATATGATATTTAAATTAAAAAACCACCAAATATTTTTTTATATTAAATATTTATCTATTTTTGCAGCCCGAAAATAACATATTTTAAAACGGAATACAATATGGCTAATCATCAATCAGCAATTAAGAGAATCAGACAAACTGAAGTTAGAACTTTACGCAATCGTTATTTTGCAAAAACAATGCGAAATGCAGTTAGAAATTTTAGATTGTTAACTGATAAAAAAGAAGCTACTGAATCATTACCTAAACTTTACGAAATGGTAGACAGACTTTCGAAAAAAGGAGTTATTCATAAGAATAAGGCTGGTAATATCAAATCTGGTATCACAAAATATGCAAATAGCTTGTCGTAGCAGTAAAAAATAATAAAAATAATAAAATCCCGATGTTAACGCATCGGGATTTTTTTGTTTATTTTGTAAAGTATAAGCTGCTAATTTTTTTATGCGTAATAAAATTAAGTGGGTATTATATTTGAAAGCAATGTTATGAAAAATAATCTACCAATTAGTCAATGGGCTGAAGACGACCGTCCCCGAGAAAAATTACTATTAAAAGGCAAAGGACAATTAAGTAAAGCTGAGTTAATTGCAATCTTAATTGGATCGGGTAATCGAGATGAATCTGCAGTAGAACTATCTAAACGCATATTAAATGAAGTTGACAATAACTTAGCCGAGCTATCAAAGCTAAGTATTAATGAGCTTTGTAAATACAAAGGCATAGGAGAAGCAAAAGCAATTTCAATTATTGCAGCACTTGAAATTGGAAGGAGAAGGCGTGCTGACGATGTTATAAAGAAAACAAATAAAATAAAATCGAGTAAAGATGCTTATGATATTTTTTATGCTGATCTGAGTGATAAAAATTATGAAGAATTCTGGATTTTGCTATTGGACAGAGCAAATCATATAATTAAAAAAATAAATATTAGCGAAGGTGGCCTATCAGGAACCATTGCTGATCCAAAAAAGATTTTCAAATTAGCACTTGAACATAATTGTTCATCCATTATTTTAGCACATAACCACCCATCTAACAATATAGTACCAAGTGATAATGATATCAAGCTTACTAAAAACATACTAGCTGCTGGACGCACCTTAGAAATAGGAGTACTTGATCATATTATTGTTGGAAGTGATAATTATTTTAGCTTTGCAGACGAATCGATGATTTAATTCAGGATGCAGGATGCAAAATACAGGATGCAGGATAAAAATTTCCCATCATGACTTTTGATTCTTATATCTTGATTCCTGACTCTTAATTCCAATTTCAACAATCAAACAATGATTAAAATAGTAACAGTAATTGGTGCTCGCCCACAAATAATCAAAGCAGCAGCTTTAAGCAGAGCTATAAAAAATAGTTTCTCTGATAAAATTACTGAAATAATTGTACACACAGGACAACATTACGACAAAAATATGTCGCAAATATTTATTGATGAGCTTGGTATTCCTGAGCCAAACTACAATTTAAATGTTGGAAGCGCGAGTCACGGTGAACAAACTGCACAAATGATTACCGGGATTGAAAAAATATTAATCAAATTAAAACCAAACTATTTAGTTCTTTATGGTGATACTAATTCAACACTTGCAGGAGCAATTGCGGCTTCCAAAATACACATCCCAATTGTACATATTGAAGCTGGACTTCGTTCATTTAACAAGGCTATGCCCGAAGAAATAAACCGCATCATGTGCGATCATGCCTCAACACTACTCTTCTCTCCCACTGCCACTGGTTTTAATAATTTAATTAACGAAGGTTTCAGTACATCCAATAGTTCACCATACAGTTCAGATAATTCTGGAATCTTTCATTGTGGCGATATTATGTATGATAATAGCCTGTATTTTAAGTCATTATCTGTACAAAACAGCAGGATACTTAATAACCTTCATCTTGAAAATGGAAATTTTATTCTAGGTACTATTCATAGAAACAATAACACCGACGACCCTGTAAGATTAAATGCAATATTCAGTGCAATTAATAATATATCAAATAAAGATAAAATCACAATAGTTATCCCTTTACACCCCCGAACAAGTAAACTGTTAGATAAAAATATTAACAAAGAGTTACTTAACTCCATAAAATCTAATAAATACATTAAACTAATAGATCCCGTATCATTTTTAGACATGATTGCACTTGAAAGTAATTGCAATATGATACTAACCGACTCAGGAGGTGTACAAAAAGAGGCCTACTATTTTAATAAGCCATGCATAATACTCCGGTCAGAAACTGAGTGGGTAGAAATTGTAGAACAAGGAGCTGCAATAATTGCTGATGCTGATGAAAATAAAATAATTTCATCATATAATAAACTGATAAACAACAATAAACAATTATTTCCTTCACTTTTTGGTGATGGAAAAGCAGCTGAATTTATTTGCAATACCATGATTGATGGCTAGTTTGTTTCATTGCTAGATTGTTGAATTATTACATTGTTGGGAATAAGGTATTAAAACAATGAAACAACAAAAACTATTGAAAAAATTATTTGCTGTAAAATAGCTACAAAACCAAATATATTTGTATTTTTGCGCTCCCTAATTTTAGGGAACAGAAATTATTAATAACTAATTTAAATTATTATGAACCAGTACGAAACCGTTTTCATTTTAACTCCCGTTTTATCTGATGAACAGATGAAGGAAGCGGTAAAGAAGTATGAGAATCACCTCATAAGTAATGGTGCAGAGATTGTGCATCGTGAAGACTGGGGCTTGCGTAAGCTTGTTTACCCAATTCAGAAAAAAACAACAGGATTTTATCATTTGTTTGAATATACAAACGATGGTCAAGTTATTGCCGATCTGGAACTTCAACTTAAGCGCGACGAACGCGTACTACGCTTCCTTACCGTTAAACTCGATAAACATGCAATTGCATATAACGAGAAAAAACGCAGAATGAAGAAAGAAAAAGAAACCGAAGCAAAGGAAGCTTAATACAAATTTTAAACTTTAAAATTAAGAACTATGGCACAACCTAATTCAGACATAAAATATTTGACACCCATAGCAGTAGATACTAAAAAGAAAAAATACTGCCGTTTCAAAAAAAGTCGTATTAAATATATTGACTATAAAGATCCTAATTTCCTTTTGAAATTTGTAAACGAACAAGGTAAATTATTACCACGTCGTATAACAGGTACTTCAACAAAGTATCAAAAAAAAGTTGCACAGGCTGTTAAAAGAGCACGTCATCTTGCACTAATGCCTTATGTAGCTGATTTACTTAAATAAAGGAGGAAGAAAAATGGAAGTAATTTTAACAAAAGATATAAACGGTGTTGGTTATAAAAATGACCTTATTACCGTAAAAGACGGATTTGGAAGAAACTACCTTATCCCAAAAAGATTAGCTCGTATTGCTACACCATCAAGCAAAAAAGCTTTAGCTGAACTTAAAAAGCAACAAGCCTATAAAGAGGAAAAAATTGTTAAAGAGGCAGAAGCTATTGCGGAACTACTTAAAGATTTAGAGCTTAGTATTGGTGTAAAGGCTGGTACATCAGGTAAAATTTTTGGTTCTGTAAATACTATTATGGTTGCAAATGCAATTAAAGAAGCCAAAGATTTTGAAATTGATCGTAAGAAAATTTACTTTGATGCAGATAGTATTAAAGAAGTTGGAATACACACAGCTACCATAAAACTATATAAGGATACTAAAGTTGATATTAAACTTAATGTTATTGCAGAATAACAATCCTTTAAAATTTATTATATTTGAAGCCCTTTCACAGCATTGTGAGAGGGCTTTATTGTTATAAACACATAAACATATGTTAAGCAAAGCTCGAATAAAACTGATAAATCAATTAAAACAAAAAAAGCATCGAGAGACAAATGCTATGTTTGTAGCTGAAGGTAGCATAAATGTAATTGACTTTATAAAAAGTAACACTATAGTAATTGAACTATTTGCTACTGAAAAGTGGATGCAAGACAATGAGAAAAATATTGATAGACTCAATACTACCCTAGTTTCAACAAAAGATCTTAAAAAAATATCAGCTCTATCGTCTCCTTCCGAAGTATTAGCAATACTTGAATTACCTAAAGCAATTAACACAATTGATATTGATACAAAAAACCTTACAATAGCTCTCGATAATATTAGTGACCCTGGAAATTTAGGGACAATTATCCGTACTGCTGATTGGTTTGGTATTAAACAAATATTCTGCTCAAAAAATACTGTAGATGCATACAACTCAAAAGTTGTTCAGGCAACAATGGGATCTTTAGCTAGAGTAGCTTTAATTTATACTGAATTAGAAACACTTTTTACAAATAAACCAAAAAATATTCCAATTTTTGGAGCTTTACTTAATGGTAAATCAATAACTGAAATTGAACCACAAAAAAACGGAATAGTGTTAATTGGCAGCGAGGCTCATGGTATATCTAAGAACCTATTTCCTTACATCACTCATAAAATAACAATTCCATCAATAAACCAAAACACAACAAATAACCTTGAGTCACTTAACGCATCAGTGGCAAATGCAATAATTTGTTACGCCCTAACCAAGAACTAGAGCTTATACTCATTAAAATTATATGTAATTTTTTATTGTTAATATATAAACAATACAACTGTTTTAATTACTTTTGTAGCATAAATACACACAAACATGTACTGGAAATTATTACTTCTTACAACAATTATCATGGCAATAGCATTTGCCGGATTCGCAATAAAAATGTTTTTTAAAAAAGATGGAGAATTTAAAAAACAGTGTTCAACAGTAGATCCCCAAACTGGTAAAAACCTTGGCTGTAGCTGCGTAGGAGCACCTGGCGATGGTAGCTGCCGAAGTGATGACGATGATCACGATCATGACCATGGACATCATCACAATCACAAACAAGTTTCGCCAGTTTTAGATCAAATAAAGGAACTTGAAACAAGTTAAGTTTTTTTATTAAAAGCACCCTTTTTACGTGAATCTATAAAAATATAAATTGAAAATTAATAAAGATAATATTCATTATTTATACTTTGCTGTTTCTACCTTATTATTTTATTTATTCTTAGATTATCATAACATCCTGTTTTACAGGCCACAATCCATTCATTTCATGAGGCAAACCGATAGTTTGTCATTTGTAGTTACTTACTTCAATCATGGTATGAATTTCTTAGAACCTAGAGTTTTAAGTCTTAAAAGTATTGATGGAAAAGCTGTTGGCGAATTTCCTATTCTATATTATATTGCAGCAATTCTTTACAAAATATTTGGTGAGCATGAATTTTTCTTGCGTTTAATAAATCTAACCATAGTTACAGTTGGTTTATTATACTTATATAAATTGCTTGTAAAATTACTGTCAGATATAGTTTACGCCCTGACTTTTACTTTTTTATTTTTCTCTTCAACAGTACTTATATACTACACAAATAACTTTTTACCCGACCCTAGTGCTTTTGGGCTAACCCTAATTGGCTGGTATTTCTATTACAACTTCTTCAAAAATAAATCAAAAATAAAATCGTTTATTTTAAGCTTAACTCTTTTCACCCTAGCAGCATTAATAAAAGTTACATATGGACTAAACCTTTCAGCAGCCTTACTTTCATTAGTAATTTATGAAATATTTACATATCATAAATTTTCATTTCGAAAGCTCTACCCCTATTTGATTTCATTTTTGTTTGCCTTTATTATTATTTTAAGCTGGTATTATTATGTATTACGATATAATGAAATTAATAATGTTGACTCATTTTTAATGAACACGTTACCAATTTGGTCGTTAAACGAGCTCCAAAAAAATATTATATGGGATTATATATACTACTATTGGTCACCAAAGTACTATTTCGAAAGTTTTATACATGTAATTATATTACTAATAATTGCGTCCTTGTTTTTAATTAAAAAATCAAATAAAATAGTTCTAACCTTTGCCATAACAACCACCATTGGTAGCATAATATATTTTGTATTATTCTTTGCTCAGTTTAAAGCTCATGATTATTATTTCATAGGATTAATTCCCGCTATTATTTTCCTGGTTATCAACTCATTTATTTCAATTAAAAATACTTTTCCGAAAATTACAGGAAATATATTCTTTAAAATTGCGGTTATTACTCTACTCCTACTCAGTATGAACTACGCACAAAAGAAATTAACCGAAAGATACCTCACTTTTGATGAATATGCAAATATTGGTAAACGACTCGACAACGTAAATATATACTTGGATTTAATAGGTATTGGTAAAAATGAAAAAGTAATTGTTATTCATGATGTAACACCAAATGGTAGTTTATATTTCCTTAACAGAAGGGGTTGGACAATATCAGATACTTCTACTGACAAACTTAGCCATATCCCATCCTATATTAAAGCCGGAGCCTCATATCTATTAATTACAAACGTAGAATATTTACAAAATCCTGAAATTCAAAAAATTACAAAAAGAAAGATAGGTAGTTATAACGACATATTGATCTATAGTTTATAGTATAATAGACCATATTACTTCATAAAATAGTATTAAACTACTTTTTTCATAATAAAGAGTTGTAATTAACAAGCAAAATGAATAATTTTGAGCTTTTGAAATAATATTGGATCTTTTTGATAAATAGTTTCTACTTCTTTTATTTTTCAGAGCTACCAGTGTTATTCTAAAATTAACTAATATTCGCAAGATGACATCTAACATTAAATACATAAAAATATCACTTACACTACTTGTAGTAGGTGTTTGGATAATTGTTTTCCAAAATGCCGGTATAATTCCTCCAGTAAATCCACAAGTTATTGTTGCAGATTCTGCCTTAAAAGTTATGGGGGAGATTGATGTTGTTAATACAGTATTTATTAAGGGTTCAGTAGATGCAAACATTGAAAGCATAAACGGATACAGTAAATTCTACAAAGACCCTCGTACTGGTGAGTATTATGTAATTCCAGTTACTGATCCTTACGAATAGGTAATGTTAGTTGTAAGACACAATAAGTATATTGTTTCAATATTATTAAATATTTTAATTGTTAGCAGTTTATTCTGCCAAACTGATAATTCCGGCTTTGAGAAAAAACTATCATATGCTAACGATAGTCTCCAAAAAGTATATCAATATTTTGCACTCGCAAATAACCTCAAAGACGATTCTCTAAATCAAGCAATCTTTTTTAACCAAAAGGCTCTCAAATTAGCCAACAAAATAAAAGAAATTGAAGCATGTGGAGCAACCAATGAATTAATGGGCGAGCTGTATAATTTAAATAACAATACCCAACCTGCAATAAACTATTATCTTATTAGTGCAAGCATATATGAAGAACTCAATAATATTGAGAAACTTTCAAGTATATACGGAAACTTAGGGATGTTATATTACAATAACAACTACGACACCGAACGGACATTATTGTACTATCGGAAATCGCTGGAATATGCTGTACAGCTAAACGACAAAAATCTAATTGCAGATTCCTACAACCGAATAGGAGGCATCCTCTTTAACCAAAACAACCTTGATGATGCACTATATTATTTTGAAAAAGCAAAAGATCTCTTCAGCGAATTAAATAATTTCAGAGGCAAAGCAATTTCCCTAAATAACATTGGAGAAGTATATCGCATAAATGGTAACCTTGTACAAGCTACTAATTATTACACCCAAAGTATCAAATTAAATACTAAAAGTAATTACCATAAACTCAAAGCTATAAACTATGAGAATATGGGTCAGATTGCAAGTATGCAAGGAAATATTAACAATGCCTTTGAATACTATAACAAAAGTCTTGCATTATATATTCAAACAAACGATGTAATTGGTCTAACTGATTTACATATACTTATGGCAGATGAATACATTAAATCAAACAATATTAACAAAGCCTATACCGCATACAAAAGTGCCTTTGATCATGCCATTGAAAACAATGTATGGGAACAAATACAAAAATCATCATTAGGATTAAGTAAAGTTTATGAACTTAAAAAGGATTACAAAAAATCATTAGAATACATTAGAACCTATACGCAATTTAACGACTCAATATTAAAAAAACGAATGAATGATGAGCTTTTCGATTTACAATCACATTTCCTTAGAAGTATTAAAGAAAAAGAAATACAACTAAAAGATTCGGATATCGAGCTACTACAAAATGAAAATGAAATTAATAATCTTAAACAAAACTTGCTAATATTAGGAGTTATAATGCTAGTTATTCTTACTGCATTGACATTTATACGCCTACGTTTTAAAGTTAAAAAAGAAAAACTAATAAATCAAAAAAACCAAGAGTTACATACCGTAGAACAAAACCTACTAAAAGTTGAACTAGCAAGTAAAGATAACGATCTAACAAACTTCGCCTTACACCTGGTTCAAAAAAATGAAGTATTGAAACAACTAAAAACCGACCTAAACAAACTCTCGGCCAGTAACGATGATGAATTAAATAGAAAGTTAAAAGAACTATCAATACATGTTCAGCAAAGCCTTCAAATTAATAAAGATATTGAAAAATTTCAACATAAAGTAGATGTTGCATATGATGATTTCTTTAAAAAATTAAAAGCAAAATTCCCATCACTTACCAATAATGAAAAAAGATTATGTGCACTACTACGTTTAAATTTAAGCACAAAGGAAATTTCATCTCTTAATAACACTTCAGTTAAAGCAGTTGAAATGGGAAGATACCGATTACGTAAAAAATTTAATGTAAATAACAAACAATCTCTATCCGAGTACTTCCATAATATATAATTTTCATTATGTAGAATATATATATTACCTATCTTACTGGTTATATGCATTTTTCAATATCTAATGTAGAGGTATTTCTATTTGGATATAGTATAAATAATACATCTGTAGAAGTCGTGTAGAATCCAAAATGTAATTTTCCATTTATCAAATATTATATTTGCAATCGTTTTAATAAGGAACTACCTATGGCAGATATTATTAAAGATATAGAATTTGAGGAACTACTATCAAACTGTTTACAAAATGATAGAAATGCTCAATATAAACTATATGAAAGATATTCACGAAAAGTATTTGGTGTGTGCATGAGATATGCAAAAAATCATACTGATGCCGAAGATATATTACAAGAAGGATTTATTAAAGTATTTAAGTATTTAAAAGATTATAGTGGTAAAGGCTCATTTGAAGGTTGGATAAGGAGAATTATGGTTACAACCGCTTTAAACTACTACAAAAAGAAAAACTTATTTAATAAAGATATAGATCCAGAATCCTCATACATAGCACTACCTTCATCCAACGAAGCTTTATCAACAATGACACATAATGAATTACTAGTTATAATCCGAAAACTACCCATTGGCTACCGAACAGTTTTTAACCTTAATACAATAGAAGGATATTCGCACAAAGAAATAAGTAAAATTATGAATATCTCAGTAAATACTTCCAAATCACAATTATCAAGAGCCAAAAACTCACTCCGTAATCAACTTGAATCAATATTCCGAATTGAAGAAATTATGATTTCAAGCGCAGCAATGGCGTGTTAACTAAATGGGTATTAGCAATAAAGTAGCTGGAACCATTGCCCCATTAATATTGGCATATTTTATTTTGCACGATGGCGATGCCTTTGTCGAAAATCTTAAAACTCTCGACAATGCTGCAAAAACCATTGCCTTAAACAATCTTGCTGCACGCGTAATAATCCCGTATCTGTTTATGACAGTGGTACTATTTTTACTTGGAATAATGATCCGTTTTGCCCCACTTCCCGAAATAGAAGAAGAAGATGAAGAAAGCACAGACAGTATTGCAACAGGAAAATCAAGTATATTTCAGTTTCCAAACCTAATACTGGGAGTTATTGCATTATTTTTATACGTTGGAGCCGAAGTAATTGCTGGTGATACAATTATTCGTTATGGCATAACTCTGGGAATACCAATCGAAGATAATTTATGTTTCGATAATTTATTCTTTGCGCCTTAGCATTTCTGCGGGAATAAAAAAACCAACATATTAATATAAGTTTTAACCATTTTTAGCATTTGCCTATAGTTGTTAATTATAATTTAGCAACACATCTTAACAATTTAATTTTTAATTGAACGTTTCTTTTAAAATCCAAAAAAGACATCACATGATTAATAAAATAGCCCTTATAATATTTATGCTGTTTGTATCATTACTAGCAATCAGTCAAAAGTCAGATAATGATTCAACAATAGTTTCGCGCGAAAATGCCCTAAATATTTTTATCGATTGCCGTGGTTGTGATCAAGTCTATTTTAAAGAACATTTTACCATCGTTAATTATGTTCGCGACCGCAAAGAATCGGATGTTCATATACTAATTACCAAAATGCGAACAGGAGGAGGAGGCACCGAATTCTCTCTCCAATTTCTTGGCCGTAACAAATACAAATCGCTAATTGATACAATAGTTTTCAGTCTACCTAGTGATTATACTGATGAAGAGGAACGTGTATCACTACTTAAAAATATACAATTAGGTCTGGTTCCTTACATATTAAAAACTGAATTTGCTGATAAGCTGGTACTTACCATAAATTCTAATCTGGAAACAATTACAGAGAAAGACCCATGGAAGAACTGGGTTTTTAGATTATCTGCAAATGGCTGGGGACAAGTTCAAAAATCATACACCGATTACAATATTTACTCGGCTCTAAGTATCACAAAGGTAACTGCTGATATTAAAATTGAATCTAGGATAAGCTCAGATTACGAAGAATCGAAAGTAAGACTATACGAAAATGATACTCTAGTTTATTCCAGTGATACTTATCAACGCAGTTACAGATTTAGCAACCTTATAACCAAAAGTATTGGCGAACATTTTGGTGTTGGTGGTTTTTTTAATATGAGAACAAGTACCTACCAAAACTTAGAAATGAAAGTAAATATTAGTCCTGCAATTGAATACAATGTATTCAAGTACTCCCAAGCTTCGAGCAAACAGCTAAGATTCTTATATTCAGTTGGGTACATCCATTTCAATTATATCGACACAACAATTTACAATAAAACTAACGAAGGTCTATTTAATCAAGAACTCAGAATAATGTTTAAGTATGTAACCGATTGGGGTACAGTAGAAGCTAGTGTTTATGGTTCAAACTATCTTAATGATTTTAGTCTCTTTAACTTTGGTTCGTTTGTTGGTACTGATGTGCGACTCTTTAAAGGTCTTTCTTTCAACTTTAGGGGCGGGATTAGTATTCCACGCGACCAAATAACCTTAAAAAAAGGAAATACAACTGCCGAAGATGCCCTTACAAGGCAGCATGAAATGCAAACAGACTATAATCTATGGATTAGTGGTGGGCTCTCCTACACTTTTGGATCCATATATAATAATGTTGTTAATCCTAGGTTTAATTAATTGATGCATTTAAACATTATAGTTCGTTAAGGTATTATAACACACGCAAAATAAAACACATGCAAAACAAATTAAGTAGTTATCACGCTAACAATATGTTCTTTGCTACTTGGAGCCTTAGCGGTATACAAAAACCATACAAACTTTTGTTAATAATTACTTATCCACCGCTAATCATATGAATAATATGAACATTATCACCATCAATAACATTGGCAATTTTATATTGATCTTTTTTAATTAGTGCGCCATTAATTTTAACAACCATCATTTTAAAAGTATAATTCTTCAATTTCAGAACCTCTGTTATAGTTAGAAGGTTGCTATCAAATGCTTGTGGACGATTATTTAGTGTAATGTTCATATTTCACCTTTATTCATTTAGTATTAAGCAAAAATATAAAAATTTGCAGCATGGTTTTCAAACTCTAAGTTTTTGTAATTTTACACGTTTTAATTCTGCAATAAAAAAATAATCATAAGATGAAAATTATATGTATCGGTCGTAATTACTCAGAGCATGCCAAAGAGTTAAACAACCCAGTTCCACAAAAACCAGTATTTTTCATGAAGCCTGACACTGCACTTGTGATAAATAATAATCCATTTTACTATCCCGAACACTCAAATGATGTTCATTATGAGGCTGAAATAGTCATCAAAATATGTAAAAAAGGAAAACATATTGATGAAGAATTTGCTCATAAATATTATGAGCAAATTAGTATTGGTATTGATTTTACAGCTAGAGATGTACAATCTGAATGCAAAAAAAAAGGACTCCCTTGGGAAATTGCCAAAGCCTTTGATCAATCGGCTCCAGTTGGCACATTTATTAATAAAAGCAGGTTTAATAATTTAAATCGTATAAACTTCTCTCTTAGTATAAATGGAGAGGAAAGACAGAATGGCAACACTAGTGATATGATTTTCTCCATAAACCATATAATTGCATATATTTCATCCTTTATTACTTTAAAAGAAGGTGACTTAATATTTACAGGAACACCAGCTGGTGTTGGATCAATTTCAATTGGAGACCATTTTGAAGCTTTTGTCGAAGGTAAAAAACTACTTGATTTTTCAATAAAGTAAATAGTTCTTGTTGTTGTCTGACTAGTGATCAGGTTATAAAGCATTGTACCATTACTAGTTACACTCTTAAATGCCCTTATGTACCTTATATGATTCAAAAGTTGCATTTTAGCGTTACATAACCACGTATTAATTATAATTTTCCTTCTGAAAATCATTATCAGGTATTAGATATAACGCATCAATCAATGATACTTCTCTATAATTTTTTGGAGGAAGAAAAAAATCTGATATAATATCAATTTCACGAATATTAGTAACTTTAGTCTCTAACTTATTGCTATTTGGCAAATATTCAATCGACTTTAATAACATACCAGTTTTTAACAAATCCAAATATTCATCTTTTTGTGTAATACTATTTTGACCTGAGTTGTAATCCAACTGCTTCATAAATACAAGCATATCGCCAATATCAACATCATCATAAGGACTTACCTCTGTTGTATGCCACATTGATTCTATCAAAAGACTATCAATAAAAACGTTATATCGCACTGCATCATATCCAAATACTTCCTGAATATCGTTTGTTTTATTAATTGATATATCATTTAAAAACTCATAGTTAGTTGGATTAAGTACTTCCTGTCTAATATCATTATATATGCTATCTAATTCGTTTTGTTCATGCTTTGGCAATCCAGCAAGCATTTTTTCCATTTGCATATCATATATAGAAATTGTACTCTGCGTAAGTTCTTCACTAGTACCATTCCAATACGCCTTATATTGTGAAAATACAATTGTAATCATTTTTGAATTCAAATTAATAATTACAATTGATGCAGGAGTTTCGTATCTAATTATATTTTTTTGAATAAAAGTCGTCTGAATTGACCTATTTCCATACCCATCTACACTTTCTTCGGTAATTACCCATCCAGAATAAGCAATTACAGGCATGAGTAATAGAAATAGTGCAAATGACAACAATTTGATATTTAGCATATTACAATATAATTAGCGTCTGACAAAATGTAAATTTCAAACAAATAAATACAAAATTAAAAAATATAGTTTGAATTTTCATTATTAAGAAGAAAAAATTACTTTTGCAGGCTCAAATTAAAAGTTATGGTTAAGAAAAAACACGAAGAAGTATCAGGAGATCAACGTTTAGAAAATATTGGTGAAACCCTAAGCAATACTGAACAATTTATATTCAATAATCAAAAGTTTATTGGTGTTGGTGTAGTTGTTATAATTATTGTTATTCTGGGCTTTTTTGGGTATGGCAAATATTATATTGAGCCAAAAACAACAGAGGCTGCTGAACAAATGTTTCAGGCACAAAAATATTTTGAATCAGATTCGCTAGACAAAGCATTGTATGGTGATGGTAATAGTATTGGTTTTATTGATATTATAAGTGATTATAATATGACAAAGCCAGGAAATCTTGCAAATTACTATGCTGGCATTTCATTTTTGAAAAAAGGTGATTTCAAACAAGCCATTGATTATCTTGGAGATTTTAGTGCCGATGATCATTTAATTAGCCCAATGGCTAAAGGAGCAATTGGCGATGCCTATTTGGAACTTGGTGAAAAAGATAAGGCAGCTGCATATTATATAGAAGCAGCCAATATGGATGACAATGGGTTTACAAGTCCACTATTCCTATATAAAGCAGGACAAGTATATGAGCTACAAGGGAAATATGACAAAGCTATTACTACATACACAAGAATAAAAGATAATTATTTTAAGAGTACTGAAGGACGTAGTATTGAAAAAAATATTGCACAAGCTAAAGCTTTAAAGGATACAAAATAATTTTTATACATAAACATATAGGAACCCGGCAAACTATTGTCGGGTTTTTTTATTTTTACACATTAAAAATAGTAATACCTATTAAACATATGAAAAAACAAGATCTAAGAATAATATTCATGGGAACACCTGAATTTGCTGTCCCATCTCTTAAGGCACTTATTGATTCAGGATTTAATGTTGTTGGTGTTATTACAGCTCCTGATAAAAAAGCAGGCAGAGGAAAAAAAATAAGAATGTCTGCTGTTAAAGAATTTGCACTTGAGCAAAAACTAAATATACTACAACCATCCAAACTCAAAGAACCAAGTTTTATTAATGAACTATCTAAACTGAAAGCCAACCTTCAAATTGTTGTGGCATTTAGGATGCTCCCAGAAGTTGTTTGGGATATGCCAGAACATGGCACTTTCAATCTACATGCCTCAATATTGCCACAATACAGAGGTGCAGCCCCAATAAACTTCGCACTAATCAATGGTGAAAAAAATACCGGACTTACTACATTTTTTCTCGACAAGGAAATTGATACAGGAAGAATAATAAAACAAGAACAAATTATTATTAATCAAAGTGACGATGTGGGTTCGCTACACGACAAAATGATGCAATTAGGATCCAAATTAGTTACTGATACTGTTAATTTAATCTTATCTAGTAAAACTAATACTCATGAGCAAAGTACATTAATAAAAGAAAATGAAACTCTCAAAAGTGCTCATAAAATAAATAAAGAATATTGCCGCATAAATTGGAACAATGAACCCAATACTATTTATAATTTTATTCGAGGTTTAAGCCCATACCCCACTGCCTTTTCAACACTTGTCTCAAAAAATGGCACAGTTCATCTTGTTAAAATATATAAAACAGCCACTACATCCTCACAAAAACAACTTGAAAAACCAGGGACTATTCTTACAGATGGTAGTACATATTTAAATGTTGTAACTAAATCAGGTGTAATTACTATACTTGAATTACAACTTTCTGGAAAAAAACGAATGATTATTGGGGACTTTCTCCGGGGATTCCAAAAAATTAATGATTATAGTTTTGTTTAATAATCCCAATTTGGCATTATACCAATTAGCGATCAAAATGATTACAGAGAACACTACTAATTTCCTTTATAATAATATAGAAATTATTTAAAGTTAAAGCTTACAGGATATTATTAAGTGCCTTCTCAATATCCTTAATCTTAAATGGCTTAGATAGAAAATTATTCATACCTATATCATAGCACTTCTCTTTATCTTCTTTAAGAGCATTGGCAGTTAATGCTATAATTACTCCTGGTGATTTACCATTGTCTTGCTCCCACTTACGAATCTCTTTGGTAGCCGTAAAGCCATCCATAATAGGCATTTGAATATCCATTAATACTACATCAAACTCATTTTGTTTATATAATTCTACACCTATTTTTCCATTGGCAGCTATGGTAATACTATGACCCAACTGCTTTATTATTCCAGTGGCAACTTTTTGATTAATTAGATTATCCTCTACCAACAAAATTCTTAGGTTACTATTATTATTAATACTTAAAGTTTCTGTATCTGTAATAATATCATAATTTGTGTTACCCAAACTATCCGATTTACCCAATAAGATATTAAACCAAAAAGTTGATCCAACACCATGTTTGCTAGTTACACCAATTTCACCATCCATCATTTCTACCAAACTTTTTGAGATTGCCAAACCTAATCCTGTGCCTCCAAACTCACGCTGTGTTGTTTGGTCAATTTGGCTAAACACCTTAAATAGTTTATCAATTTCATTAGCAGGAATACCTATGCCATCATCAATTACTTTAAAACCAACTTTATCATTTTTACCTTCTGTTGAAAGGTATGATATAATTACCCGTACAGTACCATTTTTTGTGAATTTAACAGCATTGTTAGCTAAATTAATAAGTATTTGCTTAATTCTTACAGGGTCACCAATAAAAAACTTAGGAACATTTTTATCAATCTCAAGTAGCAGTTTATTATTATTTTCTTCAGCCTTTAAACCAAGTAATGTAATAATTTCGGAGGCTACTAAATGCAAATCAAAACGAGTTGGCTCAAGTTTTATTTGTCCAGCTTCTATTTTTGAAATATCAAGTATATCATTGATAATAAGTAGTAGATTATTACCTGAAATCGACATAATATTAACCAAATCAATTTGATCACTAGTTAATGGCGTTTGTTTTAACAATTCAGCAACTCCAATTATTCCATTCATCGGGGTACGAATTTCATGCGACATTGTAGCAAGAAACAACGATTTTAACAAATCTTTTTTCTCTGCTTTTTCCTTGGCAACAATGAGTTCTTTATTTGTTGATTCTAATAATTTCTTTTGTTTATACAAATCTAAAAACACACGTACTTTCCCCTGCAAAATAGCCGGAATAATAGGCTTTGAAATAAAATCAACAGCACCAGTTTCAATACCCTTAAGAATATACTGATCCTCTTTGTAAATTGCCGAAACAAAGATTACTGGAAAATATGAAATATCAGCATCATCATGAATAATTTCGAGAGTTTCAAAACCATCCATTTCTGGCATTTGAACATCAAAAATTCCAAGTGCGAATTCATGCTTAAGAGTCTGGCCTAAAGCCTCATTTCCTGATAAAGCTCTTACAAATTCAACATCTAATCCTTTCAATACAACTTCTAGCGCAACAAGATTTTCTCTTTTGTCGTCAACAATCAATATTTTTGGTTTTGAAAGCATATCTTTATTTATATAACCAAACCCTTAGCAAAGATAAAAGTTTTTCGATAACAATTGGCTTTGCCATGTATTCATTTGCTCCAGCCTCAATACATTTTTGACGATCTTCTTTCATCGCCTTTGCAGTAAGGGCTATAATTGGTACATTTTTCTGATCAGGCATATTTCTAATATTACGCATAGTTTCATAGCCATCCATTTCGGGCATCATTATATCCATTAAAATAATGTCAAATTTAGGAGTACTTTTAATTATGTCGAGCGCTGCTTTACCATTATCAGCACGAAACACTCTCATATTTTGATCAGATAATACCTTTTTCAGAGCAAAAATGTTTCTCATATCATCATCAACAATCAATACTGTTTTATCCTTAAAAATATCTTCGCTTGCATGCATATTTTTAATAACAGACTGTTGTTTATTAGGCATATCTGCAATTACACGATGCATGAACAATGCTGTTTCATCCAATAAGCGTTCTTCTGATTTTACACCTTTTATTATGATTGACTCAGCATATTTTTCCAATGTCTCATTCTCTTCTCGCGTTAAATCCTTGCCGGTATAAACAATAATTGGAGGTCTGTTTGTATTAGATTTATTTATTTTTTCAATAAGGTCGAAGCCTGTCATATCCGACAAGCCTAAATCCAATATCATACAATCGTAACGGTTTTCCTTAAGTAATTTTATAGCCTCACTCCCACTTGCAGCATCTGTAATATTAACACTATCATCACCAATCAGGATTTTTATTGACCTTCGCAAATTATCGTCATCTTCAACCAACAACAAATTACCAGTCTTTTTATTGATAAATGATTCAATTTTACTGAAAGCTTCATCTAATACACCCTTTTTAATAGGTTTTGTTAAATATCCTATGGCACCTTTGCTTGAAGCTGCTATGGTTTCGTTATCACCCGACATAATATGAACCGGGATATGTCTGGTATTCGGATTTTCTTTTAACAAATCTAGGACTCTCCATCCATTTATACCAGGAAGCTTGATATCCAGTATAATAGCGTGTGGCGTAATCTTGTCAGCTATTACAATTCCATATTCACCAGTTGGCGATGCTACACACTTAAAACCCCTTTCATTGCATTGTTTATATAAAATTTTAGCAAATGTTGGATCATCCTCAATCACAAGAATAACCTCATCACTATCTACAATTATGTCAAAATCATCATCAATAAAATCAGGGCGACTATCATCAAACATTGATGTAGTTTGCTCAATAGGAGTATCTACCGTTGATGCCTTAGTGTCACCTTCATTTTCAACTATTTTCACTACTGGTTTAACATTATTAGAAATATTACTCTTACCATCAATGGGCAAATAAAAAGTAAAAGCAGACCCCTCTCCCACCTTACTTTTAAGCTTAATACTTCCGCCCAATAGCTTAGCAAGTTCACGCGATATTGAAAGGCCTAAACCCGTACCTCCAAATTTTCTCGAAATACTTCCATCGGCCTGTTGGAATGCCTCAAAAATTGCATTCTGCTTATCCTCAGGAATTCCAATTCCGGTATCAATTACTGATATACAAAGAGTCCCTTTAGCATCATTGGTATCGGTATTCTCAAGATAAAAATGTAAAGTAATGCTACCTTTACTTGTGAATTTCAATGCATTAGACATGAAATTTTTAATTACCTGCTCTACTTTTTGCTGGTCGGTAAGTATTTGTAAAGGAACATTTGAATCAGTAGTTAAAATAAGATCAATATTTTTTTGTTTTGTGGGTAACTTAAAATAATCATTGATATTATCACTTATACTACTAATCTTAACATTTTCTAAGTTAACATCCATTTTCCCTGATTCAATTTTTGATAAATCAAGAATATCGTTAATCATAGTTAATAAGTCATTACCACTCTTGTAAATAATTTCTGCCGACTCAACTTGCTCCTCATTTAGATTTCCTTCTCTGTTTTCTGACAAACTACCTGATAATATTAACAAACTATTTAGAGGTGTACGGAGCTCATGCGACATGTTTGCCAAAAACTCAGACTTATATTTACTGGCTGCTTCCAATTCCTTGGCTTTCCGTTCAAGGTCTTCTCCTGCGCTTTCCAATTCCTCATTTTTACTTATAATGTCAGCCTTTTGCTCCTCAAGGAACTTTGTTTTTTCCTCCAACTCTTCATTGGTAACTCTTAATTCTTCTTGCTGTTGCTGCAATTCTTCTTCAGAAACCTTTAATGCATTTGTTTGCTCTTCAAGCTCTTTATTAGAGGCAACTAGCTCTTCTTGCTGTACCCGTAACTCTTCACTCTGAGCTTGGGTTTTTGTTAGCAACACTTTCATTTTAGTTCGAGTGTTAATAGAATTAAACCCAACGGCAAGGTTTTCTGATATTTGTGATAAGAAGTCTAATTTAGTCTTCGTTATTTCCTTACTGCTACCCATCTCAACTACAGCAATTACTTCTTTCTGATAAATTAATGGAATCACAACAATAACATTTGGAGTAATTTCACCAAGTCCTGATTTTATGCTAATATAATCGTCAGGAACATCAGTATAAATTAAAGTTTTCTGTTCTAACGCTGCTTGCCCCACTAAACCCTCTCCAAATTTAAATTTACTTAAATTAGACTTTCTAACATTGTAGGAGTATGAACTTGACAACTCAAGATCTCCATTATTATTAAAAAATATTGATGCTATCTGAAAATCAAGTATATCAGCTAATGCGGCTAATACTTGATTACCCAGTTCATTAATTGATTTCTCCCCTTGTAACAAATCTCCTATTCGTACTATTGAAGTCTGCATCCATTGATTATTATTATTAGTGATTCTAAGCTCCTTAAGGCTGGTTCGCATGTTTAATAGAGCATTTCCCAACGCATCATTTTCACTAAGTGGCTTATATTTTTGAGACAAGTTTCCATCTCCAATGTTTATGGCAAATTCAGCATTTGATTTCAACGAATTGGAGAGCGTTTCTAATGCTCGTGCCATTTCGCCCAATTCATCATGACTTTTAACTTTTATAATATCCAAATTTTCAACATCACCCGTTGATAATTGATTTAGAATATTTGTTGTTCTAATTAATGGTGCAGAAATAGAATTAGCTATAAACCAAATTAGAAGAGCCAACAGAATTATCCCAATTATACCAACAATTACGGAAATAGAAAATGTACGGTTAGCTTTTTCCAGCATTATTTCCGAAGGAACCACAATAACTATATACCACATCTCATTTGAGTTACCAAGGTTAAACGGCGCAAACGAAACAAACAATTTTTCTTCTCCTATTATGTTATCACTAAAAGAAAATGCTTTACCCGAAATTAATTTCTTACTAAAATCATTTTTTCCTAATAGTTTTAAGTTAATATCAAGTATCGATGTATTAATGAAATCCCTATTCTTGTGCGAAATTATTTGCCCACTAGCCGAAACCATAACGGCATAACTTCCTTCAAAAGGAGTAATATTACCAATCAAAGTGTGAAACCTTTCCAGTTCAATATCAGCACCCGCAAGGCCAATAAACTTACCCTCATCCAATAACGGAATTGCCACACTAGCCATAAGTATTTGATGATTCACATCATTTTCAAACGAATCATAATAAGCATCGGTTAGTACTTCTCTAGGATTTTGTTTTAAGTCGTAATAAATACCTCCAATATTTTTTTCTCCAACATCAAGAATTTCATCCATATAAAGCAAACTACGCCCTTCACGATAATAAGTATACCTTATCCTACCATTCTCTTCATTAAAATTGGGATCAATTGCATTAAATTCCCAACTTGTCCAAACCGAAACAAATTGCGGATTATTAGCAAGTATATTTCGCATCATATTATTATAAATCTCATTTCGTTGGCCCAATTCAATATCAGCATATCCTCCAAATGCATCTGCCATCGACCTACAGGTAGCAATATCATTATCTAATTCTGCTTTCACAGCATTTGCATATTGTTGTGCAGTTGCGTTAACAAATTTTTGCGCATCATCAATCGCAATTTTGTTTGTATTTGTAATTATGTAAAATAATGTGGCTACAAATATTATTATTGTAGTTAATAATATGTAGGTCAGCAATTTAGTACGTATTGAAATTCTTCGATGTGATTGTATTGGGATGCTCATATTTAACTAACAGTTGGTTTGTAGTATTAAGTGGTACTAAATAATTATTAAAAATATAAAAAATCAGGTATCAAATCACATTTTGCCTAATTTCTTTAACAATATCAGCCACATTTGCTTTGGTATTATAAACACTCACATTGGTTAGTATGTACTTTTTAACTATATCATCAACAAGTTTTTCCCTCACCGAAAGCAACAATACATTTTGGGTTTTTTCAATATGATGCACCAGCGAATTGTGCCATACCTTATCATTTAATTCAAAAGGTCCAATCTCATCAATTACAATTACCAACTTCCGTGTTTGTGTACTTGAAAGTATCTTCTCACCGAATTTAACTGCCAAAGGATTAAAATAAAATCTACCATGCTTATCATAGCCTTTTGTTGCGGTATCAGTACAAATCAAAGCCAACTTACCACTTGCAACATCTACAAGAGTATATTTGCTTCTTTCGCTATTCCTCCATTCACCAACAGCCACAAAACCAGCAATATCAATACTATTTTTTTTAAGCACATCAACAATATTTAATAGCATGGTAGTTTTACCATCACCTTTATTTCCTGTAATTATTATAACTTTATTACTCATTATTTTATTTTTTGGGCGGCAGGCACGCTTTCCGTTTGTAGTTGTTTCATTCCAATTGTATTTTTGTATTTTGTACGGTGGCTCCGTTCCTCCGCCTCCGCCAAATAACAAAAATTACATTGCAATTTTAACAAGCTACCACTTCAATCGTTGCCGCTTAGTTATCGTGGTTGTCATTGTGCCATTGCACCATTGTAACATTATATCATTAAACCATTGTAGCATTAAACCACAAAAACATCACAAACTTAAAAATATTTTCGGTACTTTGCAGCTATGGATATACAGAATAATTTATTGGCAAATTTGAAGAAGAATTATATTAAAGATTTGCTTGAATATTACAATAAAAATGAATCAGAACAATTACTAACCATATTAATTGAGCATTTTTTTAATATTACTCGCTTCCAGTTAATAATGAAACCAGATATTCGTATCTCTG
>Ga0164318_10000583_pt1 | contig 28784 bp, 19 predicted proteins | sample GuaBasSedimGuay9_FD_113734 | JGI IMG/M metagenome (GOLD analysis project Ga0164318, IMG submission 113734) | Subseafloor sediment microbial communities from Guaymas Basin, Gulf of California, Mexico - Guay9, Core 4571-4, 0-3 cm | ecosystem: Environmental > Aquatic > Marine > Hydrothermal vents...
CATTTTATCGATAACATTAGGTTTCAATTCGAGCATTACGACGGTGACACTGGTGCGTGGTGTGAAGATGTGTTCCTTAAGGAAGGATGCTCTATCGGTTACTTTTTCTGCCTTATCCCGGCCTTGACTGACTTGAGCTTATGCTGTCATTTACGGACTGTGGGGTGGTTGAATAAGATTCGTTTCAAAGATTTGTGGCTTTCGTCTGAGTATGAAAGATATAGAAGGCAGGCTAAATATTTACGCGATAACAAAGACGTTACTTTTATGAACGGTGTTAAATTATATGATGAGCACTGCACTCATTGCGACAATCATCAGACCTTGATTTATAATACCGAAGAAATGAAGAAGCTTGGATGGTATAAATATCTTAATCTTTAAAATTCAGGGAACAGTTGAGTTAATGTGATAGGAAGTTATGTAAATCTTTCCAAAACAGGTGAATTAGAGCAAAGAAGGAAAACTGCATTTAAATTTTTAGAGAAATGTTCTGTATGTCCCCGCAACTGTTCAGTAAATAGATTAAAAAACGAAAAAGGCTTTTGTCAGACCGGACGCCGTGTGAAAGTTTCAAGTTTTTGTCCTCATCACGGAGAGGAACCTCCCATAAGCGGCCATAAAGGATCAGGAACGATTTTTTTTTCATATTGTAATCTGGCGTGTATTTTTTGCCAGAATTATGAAATTAGTCACCAAGGGGAAGGTGATGAAACTGACCCCAGAGAATTGGCCGATATGATGATAAAGCTCCAGGAGAGGGGGTGTCATAATATCAATTTTGTCTCACCTTCACACATTATCCCGCAGATTCTTGAAGCATTAGTTATTGCCGCCGAGGAGGGGCTTACTCTCCCGCTTGTATATAACTCAAATGGTTATGATAGCCTCGAGATGTTATCGCTCCTTGAAGGTGTTATTGATATTTACATGCCTGATTTTAAATATAGTTCTGATAAAAGTGCTAAATCTTTCTCAGGATGTGATGATTATTGGAAAGTAAGTACGCTGGCTATAAAAGAGATGTTCAGGCAGGTCGGCCCGCTAAAATTGGACCATGACGGAGTGGCAGAGCGCGGTTTATTGGTGAGGCATCTGGTACTCCCGAATGACATTGCAGGAAGTTATGAGGTTTTAAAATATTTATCCGAGAAAGTATCAAAGGAAGTATATCTAAGCCTTATGGCCCAATATCATCCGTGTTATAAAGCATATACTGATAAAAAGATTTCACGGAGAATTACTAATGATGAATATAATCGTGTTTTGAGTTGGGCAAAAGATTTTAGTTTTTGTGATATGTACTGTCAGCAATTAAGCAGTGCGGATATTTTTCTCCCTGATTTTGATAAAAAGAATCCGTTTGGAAATCATTAGTTTTTTAATATTAATTAAAGATATATGATAGGGAAAATTAGTATATATATTTTTTTAATTGTTATAACCTTTTCTGTCGCATTCAATATTTATGCAAATGAGGATTTTCTTAATCTAAGTCAGGATGAACTTATAATAAAGGCGCGTGATTGTAGCGAACAGGGTGATTATGAGGGGGCAATCGAGATATATGAATATTTACTCGAGAACAATCCCGCTAATAAGAGGTTCGTTAGAGATTTAGAGATAGTATATCGCAGTTTATTCAATACTTATAGATATGGTAGCCTTAAAGGGCGTTTTGATTTAGGAAAATTAAAGCGATATTTCAGGAAAGAAGACGAAGTATATCGAAAATATAATTTTAGTTCATTAGTTCAATTTTATGGTTTTTTTATTTTAGGGGTAGGGATTATTGTTCTTTTTGATTCATGGATAAATAGGAAGCGACGGGAAGGTCCTATGCCTGTTGTGTTTAGTAAACACAACATGTGGCAAAATGGTATTATTTTATTTTTCCTGATATGCCTCTTGGTAGCATACAGGTTTTTTTTGTGGAGGGCACAGGCAAATAATTCTGAATTTTTATTTCGGGGCCTATTGGGTAAAGACCTTATCGACGGGCTTAAGGCTAATTTTTTCTACTATAGAACATCTGCTCATGATGGTTCGGCTTCATTAGTCGGCCTATTATGCGTTCCTTTTTTTATTCTTTTTGGTGATTCGTTTTTCTCTCTTTATCTTGTTGGCCTTTTAATACCGATTTCTATTTTAATCTTATTATATTACTTTACTGCGCGTTACTTCAGCCCTTCATCGGCTATTATTGCATGTTTCCTTTATATATTAGTGCCATTCCAGTATCTTGTATATTCTACTTATATGCTGGGGTTCCATACCGACTCTCCTTTATTTACCTTAATTTTGTTTATAATATTTTTTAAAGTATTTTTTACTGCAACTTTTTCGGATATATACTATGGACGCAGCGAATCAAAAGGAAGAAGGCAGAAACTCTATTGGCTTTTTATTATAGGAGGCCTAATCAGCGGTTTTGCTTTATCTTTCTGTTATACATTTATCTTATCTTTATTTATTTTTATATTTTTTTGGTTTATTGTTGATCCCGGATGTATCAGAAAGAGATATTTTTATCTGTTTGGTTTATGCTTTTTAATAAGCTTCTTGCCATGGATATTATTCAATATCCGGGATAATTTTTCAGGGCTTTATATCCCTATCTACAAACAAGAAGAGAGAGGGCTTCTTTCACTTAATTTGTTTTTTAATACTGGAGGCGATTGGCTGGTAAAATGGGAGTGTTTAAGGAGTTATTTACTGCATATCTTTTACAGTGAGCCTTTTAAGATATTTGACCGTTATGTTCCTCGCTTTGTTCCGCGTTATTTGTTTTGCAATATTCTTTTTATTCCTCTTTTTGTTTCTTTTATTTCGGCTTTGAAATATGCCGCAAAGTTTATAAGGCTTCGATATATCAAAAAAAGTACCTCAGTGGGTGAGGCAAACCATTACTTAAAAGAAGTTATGATATTTTCATATGTAATTTTGGTTTTACTCATGTTTTTTCTTCATCCTTCCCTGTGGCCGAGTCAGAATTATCTTCATCCGGCATTCCCTTTTATTTTTATATTAGTCGGTCTTTTAATTGATAAATTGTTCATAATGCGCCTTGCATTTTTGAGACTGCGTTCTGTTGCCTTTATTCTGGTAGTCGTTATTGTACTGTCCGGTTTCAGTTTTTGTCAGAATGCTATTTCCGGTTTCTTGAGATTTGATGTTGGTTCCCTCCGGGATATGTTTACTATGAAAGGATATTCGTTGGCTCATTTGCCTTATTATTTTATGAAGGAATTAAATAAAAACAATTTATTGCTTTCAGATTTACAGGTGAATTTTTTATATGAAGAGAAGATGTTTAATGTTTTTCATAATGTGCTTGATGCATGGATTGATTCAGACTCGCACCGTCTGAATAATTGGGAATCAGTAGATAAAAATTATCAAGTGCTCGAGAAAATAGATTTATTACTGCGGCCTTTTACTTATATACGACTTGGTATTACTATTGGTGATGGACTTCATAAAGACACGGTATTTATGTTACCCAAAAAGATAAAAGCCTACGTTGATAATAAATATTCACATTTCCTATATCAAGGTATTGCAATAAGTTACGGCAACAGACAGCGAAGAAAAATAATAAATAATATTAAATCAGATTATATTGATGCTGCTATACCTCAGGAATATCTACATTATTTTTATATTGAAAAAGGACGCAGAGTAGGAGAGGGGTGTAAAAATAATTATTCTCATGGCATCTCATTGCTGGATGAGTTTGACAGTGCATATTATCCTTATCTTTGCCTGGGATTTGTAAGTTCTCTTCCCCCTGCACAAATTATGTATATATTAAAAAATAATAACCCGGAGTATTCTTTTCTTAAAAAATGTGCTTACTTTTTTTATGGAAAAAATATTTATGATGATACAATGAATTATGATAGAAATAATTTAAACGAATATATCGAGGTTATACCTGAGCCGTATCTTCCGGAGTGTATATGTGGGTTAGTTTACGGCTTTTCTGAAGATGCATATTATTATTTTCAAGAATCTGAAAAATTCGATCCTGTTAAAATAATGAAAGATATAAAAGAAAATATTTTTAAAAATGGATCTATGAATAGCCAAATACGCCCTTATATTTATCAAGGGCTTGGTTTGAGCTTAAGCGTTAAATCAATGGGGTTTTTAAATTATGATGCACATAGGCGGATAAGTCTTATTGTTCCATCTGAGTATATGAATGATTTTTATAAAGGATATGGAATCGGTATTGGAATACGGTATGGGAAAGATAAGAAAAGAAAAATTGAACTAATAGATGAATTAGTTCCGTCTCAGTATAAGGAGTTAGTTAATGAAAACGCAGCGTCGGTATTTTTGAATATAAAAAGGTAAATTAATAAAAATGAAAATTTTACTAATCAATCCTCCGGCAGAACTCGAGAGTGTATTAGGAATTGGTAAAGAATTTGTCCAAAAGTATGAACCGCTGGGGTTGCTCTATATTGCGGCGGTTATAAGAGAAAGAGGGTTTGAAGTATCGGTTATCGATGCTTTTGCTGAAGATTTGAGTTTAGAGGAATTAAAGAGCAGGGTACTAAATTGTAAAGCTGATGTTATTGGTATCTCGACACTTACATGTAACGGAGCTTTTGTTTTTAAATTTGGCCAGTGGCTTAAGAAAAATATTCCCCAAACCTGCGTTGTCTTAGGCAATATACACGCATCGGTTTATGCGCAGCAATATTTAGAGAATGACTGTTGTGATATAGTTGTACACGGAGAAGGGGAGTATACTCTTTTAAAAATAATTGAATCTTTTTCTAATAAGATACGGTTAGAAAGTATATCTGCTGTTTCATATATTAATCGTGATGGAAAATATTGTAAAACTTCTAATGGTGCTGTTGTTGCGGATTTAACAAAATTGCCCCTCCCGGCACGTGATTTGATTAATGATAAATTATATGGCTTGACTGAAATCAGTAATCAAACATATGTTGGAGGAAGAGGAGCAGTCGCAAAAACTATGTTCACCTCTCGCGGATGTCCGAATAACTGTTCTTTTTGCATAGTTAAGCTTGATAGAAAACAACGGTTTAATGATCCTATGCGTGTTGTAGATGAAATTGAAATGCTCCAAGATAAATTCAACGCATCATATATTACTATTATGGACCCGCTTTTTATGGGTAATACAAAAAGAGTATTTGAAATATGCTCCGAGATCCAAAAAAGGGGATTGCATATTAAATGGGGATGTGATGCTCATGTACGTTACATAAGCCCTGAATTAGTCGAAGCTATGGAATCGGCCGGATGTTATTCTCTTGATTTCGGACTTGAGTCGGGAGTTCAGAGGTTATTGGATAATGTACGAAAAGGTATTAGAATTGATGAGAGCAAAAAGGCAGTCAATATTGTCAAGAAACATTCGAATATTCATATAGCCGGCTTGTTTATTTTGGGACTTCCAGGTGAAAGATATGAAGATTCGATTAAGACAATCAGGTTTGCCAAAAGTTTACCTTTGGATATGGCACAGTTCAGCATTTTGACACCATATCCGGGTTCTCCATTATTTAATGAACTCTCTCGGGCTGGTGAACTTGATACAGGCATTAGAGGCGACGGAAGTATTGATATTTCTGTATGGGAGAGATATTCAGCCTATATTTCTTTTACTAATAATGACCCCATATGGGTTACTCCGGAACTTTCGCCTCTTAAGATAAAACAGCTTCAGAAAAGGGCGCAACGGGAATTTTATCTCAGGCTTCCTCAGATAATCAAACATATCCGCAGAATACGAATGAATAATATTATTAAAATAGTGAAGATTGCAGTGCGTGGATTCTTTTGAATTATATTTACATCAAATATTTTTTATAGTCTTTATTATAAACGAATAAATCAAACCATATTAAAAAATTTAGAATGCACCAAAGCGCCCTTCCATTATCACGTTTATGCTCACGATGTTCTCTCCAGAGATTGTCAACTGCTTTATAATTTAAAACTTCCGTCTTTTCGATATTTTTTTTCGAGAGAAAATCGTTAACAAGGCATTTGCAGTCATTCATAAACCAAATTGAATGAGGCATTTCAAGCCCCATATTTGAGCGACGGGCTATTTGCTTAGGTAAATAGTTTTTCATGGCTTTCCTTTGAACATACCGCCCTTTAAATCCCTTCATCCGTATATTTGGAGGAATTTTACTGGCGTATTCCATAACCAATCTATCCATATAGGGAAAGCGGGCTTCTATCGAATGCGCCATTATGGTACGGTCGTTTTTAACCATTAAGTCGCCGATAAAATAATATTTAATATCAATTAAAGAGATTTTGTTAAAATCATCATCAAAGGTAAGGTTATTGAATAATTCGGTAAAAAAACTGTCGGTTTTTTTAAAATCACAGTTATTAGGCATTATTGATTTTTTTTCTTCTTCAGTTAATACATGACGCCAGAAAAAATGTGATTCCGGAATATTTTTTTCCACGCCTTCAGTAAAACGTTTGGCAAGAAAATCAAAACTTAATTTGTTATATGATGTAGGCAGTCTGTGAGCTGTTTTTTTTACCATCTTGCGCAATAGGCCGGGGATATATTTGCGATATAGCTTGCGTACTTTATATGCTCTATGTGTTTCATAAGCATTAAAAACTTCATCACCACCTTCACCCGAGAGAAGTACTGACACTTCTTTTTTAGCTTCTTTTGCCAGAAGGAATGAAGGAATCGCGGCTCCGTCTCCGCTCGGTTCATCCATATAAGCCATATGTTGAATTAAGTTATCTATGACATCACGAGGAGTAACCACTACTTCATGGTGTATGGGTTTGGCAAAATCTACCATTATTTTTTGGTAATATGATTCATCAAAACTGGACTCTGCCATTTTAATTGAATAGGTATGTACATCTTGACTTAAGTTAAGTTCTTTCGTTAATGCTAATATTGAACTGGTATCTACACCTCCTGAAAGTGTTAATCCTATAGGTACATCCGCTATTAAATTTCTGCGTACGGAATCCAGGAGAATATTGTGTAATTCTTTTCCGATATTTTTTTCATTTATGGAATAATCGGGTTTATAATCAATTGTGTAGTATTCTCTTTCCTGAACGCTCTTTTTGGCTAAATCTACTTCGAATAGATGCGAACCTTGTAATTCTTTGATATCTTCAAATGGTGTTAAGGTATCGGGAATGTAAGCGAGGGAGAGAAAATGATAAATAGCTTCATAATCAATTTTATTATTAAAACAGTCCAGGTCAAGGAATGACTTTATTTCTGAGGCAAAGTAGAATTTGTTCCTTTTTATCATATAAAACAACGGACGTATTCCGTAAAAATCTCTCACTATATATGCTTTATTGATATTTTTATCATATAAGCAAAAGGCAAACATTCCGGTAAGATGTTTGAGAAAATCTATGCCGAGTTCCTCATATAAATGGATTAGGACTTCGGTATCAGAAGAAGAGCGGAATCGATGCTTTTTATCGAGGTGAAATTGCTCCTTTAGTTCCTTGAAGTTTGTAACTTCACCGTTATAGGTTATCCAGATTTTTTGATTTTCATTAGACATTGGCAGGTGTGCATTCTCAGTCAAATCGATGATGTTGAGGCGGGTATTACCCAATACGCATTTTTCATCTTTAAATATATCAAGACAGTCTGGCCCCCTGTGCCTGAGGAGAGACGTCATGGCTTTTACTTCTTCAATATCTTTGCTTGTAACAGATGAATTGAGGGTAAATAATCCTGATATGCCGCACATAGTCTATGACTGGTAATGTGAAAAAATATTTAATATTGTTAAGTACGATAATCGTAAAGTGTTCTAATACATATTACTTAGGTGCATAAACATAATAGAATCATTAAGTTAAATATGATATACTAAAATATTAATTTTTTCTAGGAAAATAAATTTTCATGGTGTATTTTAATAAAATATTTTATTAAATGCGGTTTGAATATGATCAAGAATAATATAATAATCCTTAAATTTATAATTTTCCTTTTTTTGATTTTGTTATTTAGTAGACCGGCCTTTTTGGAGGAATCAAAGATTGATATGTTATATAAAGCGGAAATATTATCCGAAGAGGGTAATTTTGAGGGAGCTATAAACATTTATGAAGATTTATTAAAGCGATACCCAGATGATGAAAGTATCTTTTCGGCTTTAGATGACGCTTATAGGGGCTTCATAAATAGTTTACAGTATGTAGAGAAGGGCACTACTTTTACACAAGATGATATTAAAAAACTTACAAGATGTTTTAAGAAGGAGGGTTGGGGATATAACTATTTTTATAGGATCCCGTTATTTATTTTCTATTCGCTTTTGTTTTTGTTAATGGGTGTTTCTGTCTTAGTTGATTCCTTTTTAACTCGAAGAGGTGAGCAGCAGGATGCATGAAGAGAATACACGATGGCAACGATGGTTCATTGTTTCTCTATTACTGGTTTTGCTTGTATGTTATCGCTTTTTTTTCTGGCGTGCGGCAGCAAATAACGTTGAATTTTTATCCCGTAGTTTGTTTGGAAAAGATTTTCTTGATGGTATTTTAAATGATTTTTTTAGCTATAGAATTCCTCCGCATGACGGTTCGATGGTATTAGGCGGCATAATTGCTGCTGTTTTGTTTCCCGTATTGGGAGATTCATTTTTTTCGCTTTATCTCATAGCTCTGTTATTTCCAATCGCGATATTGATACTATTGTATAATTTTTCACTGAAATATTTCGGTGCTGATGTTGCTATTGTGGCGAGTATTTTATATGTACTCTCGCCGTTTCAATATCTTGTCTATACCACTATAGAGTTTGGCTCACATATTGATTCGGCCCTTTTTATATTGCTGGCACTTTGTATTTTTTATAAGATATTTTTTACGTCATCACTGGCTAATGTTTATCATGGAAACCCGAGTGATGTTATTGATATAAAGAAAAATAAAAGAAAACTTTTAATACTTTTTTCTTCACTCGGCATTATCAGCGGAATAGCAACCAGCATTTGTTATTCTTTCTTAGCGGCTTTATTTATATTATTGTTTTCTTGGTTTGTTATTGATATAAAATTTTTTAGAAAGAAATATTTTTATATATTTTTATTCAGTTTCTTTCTTATGCTTTCTCCCTTGCTAATACATAACTGTTTCAGTAAGTTTAAAGATTTTTTTGAAGGAAATGTAATTTCAGGACCTCATCCGATATTTTCCAATTTATTTTTGGGAAAAGGAAGCAATTGGATTGTTACCTGGCATTGTTTAAAACATACGGTTTTTGAGATGTTTAGGATTGAACCGTTTCTTTCTCTGGGTAAATATACAATTCCTCCTTTCTTGCCGAGAAATATTTTTTATAATCTTATTTTTTTAGCTATGTTTGTTTCTGCCTTAAGTGGATTGAAGCTTTTTATTACATATTTATATACTAAGATAGTTAAAAGGTATAGTTTCCGTTATTCCATAAATGATTTTCTAAAAGAAGGAATAATTCTCTCATATATTATTTTTTTTATGATTTTGTATTGTCTATATGATGAAATTTGGCCGACTATAAATTATTTTTATCCTGCATATCCTTTTATTTATATTTTAGTTGGTCTTCTAGTAAAAAAATGCAAAGGGGCTCGCTACGGTTTTATAAAATTACGTTCAATATCTATATTTTTGGTTGCCCTTATTCTTCTTAGCGGATTTTATTTTTGTCGTAGTTCAATAAATACTGTCAGCTCTTTTGATATTGGTTCTTTTAAAAATATGTTTAGGCTTAAAGGATATTCCCACGCTTGTTATTCTGGGTTTTTTACACATAGAGCCTTTAATGATATTTTTATCTCTGACGGCCGTCTTGGTACATTAGAGCCTTCGCATGAAGAAGTTTTTTATGATGTGCTCGAGGCCTGGTTTTTTTCAGATACACAGAGAATGAAGAATTGGGAGGATATAGATAAAAATTATAAGTATCTTAGAAAGGCTAAAAGGAGGTCTCATCCGATTTATTGTATTCGTCTTGGCATTACTATTGGTGATGGATTGCATAAAGAAACAATTGCTATGATGCCTTTAAAGATAAAAACTTTTATTAATGATGAGTATCATCCTTTTATTTACGAGGGCATAGCAATAAGCTACTGTAATAGGCTGTATGAGGAAGTTCTCCGAGGGTTTGAATCAGGTTTAATCGATAGATATATTCCCGATGAATTTTTACATTATTTTTATGCCCAACTAGGCAGGAGAATATGTGAGAGGTATAAAGGAAATTATATCCAGGGTATTATGTTTTTGGAAAAATTTCCCAAAGAATATCACCCATATCTCTATTTGGGTTTTACCAGTTCTTTTTCATATGAGGAACTCATAGAGTTTTTGCATATAGATGGATACCCGATAAATCCTTTATTGATAAGATATAGTTATTTTTATTTGGGTAAATATTTTTGGGGAGGATGTGAAAATTATCCACCAGAATGTCTTAAGTCTTATATTAAACAAGTCCCTGAAGGATATGTCCGGGAATGTGTGTGGGGAATAATTTATGGATTTTATGAGGATTTTTATTTTCTTGAGTATAATGATGCAAAAGATTTTGTTATACAAGTCCTTTCTGAAATAAAGAAGGAGATTTTTAATTTTAATATAAATGAATCAATTATTCCGTACATATATCAGGGATTCGGAATAAGTATAAGTCTTAGAACATTTGGAGAGCTCTCTTTTTATGATACGATGGATCTTGAAGCTATTGTTCCTCAAAAGTACCGTAATAACTTCTATGAAGGATATGGGGTGGGACTGTTTTTAAGATATGGTAATAATAAAGAAAGAATAAATGAGTTGTCTTCCAAGCATATTCCGCCCGAATATAAAAATTCTGTAATTCAAGGTTGGGACTTATATATTTAAGTTAAGATAAATATTTTTTTTATGCAGAAGAAAGACTTTTTAATATGGCAAATATAAAAGATTTAATCAATCAGGCATCATTTAAAGCGCTCCCCACAAGAGATAGAATGCATATATTCTTTCGCAATAAGCTTTGCCCTTTTGAGAGAATTGAGCCTTATGTACCCAAAGAAGGGAGAATCTTGGATTATGGCTGTGGTCATGGGTTGTTTTCCTGGTGGATGAAAGCCAGCAGTCCTGAAAGAGATGTCATCGGGTATGATGTTTGTTCTAGGAAAATTTCATTAGCGCGTAATCTTTTGGAAAAAAAATACGGTATCCAGTTTTTTGACAATCGAGAATATTTTTCTTCAATGTCTTTTGATGCTGTTGTAGCTGTTGGTGTTTTATATCTCATAAAAGAAAAACGCGAGATAATTTCAATGTTAAAAAGTCTTATTAAATCGGAAGGTTATATTATTTTAAAAGAAGTTGTTAAAGAGAATAGTCTGAGGTTTGCATGGACATATTTTGAAGAGGTTATGGCGGCAAAAATTTTTAGAATCACTGAAGGTGAAGGGCTGTTTTTCCTCACCAAAGATGAAATATTAAATATATTAGAGGAGTGCGGATTCAGTGTCCAGATGCAGGATTTAAGCAGGGGATATTGGTACCCTCATATGTTATTTATAGGAAAGAAAAAATAATGAAAGATAGGAAAAGAATACTTTTTTTGAGTCCGCCTGTAAGTTTTAGCGAGCGATACGGCGTGCTTTGGCAGGCAGGCGACGTACAGCCGCCGTTGGGATTGGCCTATTTAGCTGCAATTACAAGAAAAATTGGGTTAGACACTACTATTCTAGACGCAGGTGTCCTAGACTGGGACGTGAAAAGATGTGTAGAAGAAATAATAAATAGAGCTCCTGATTTTCTTGGTATTACAATTGCTACTATGACTGTCATGAGTTCTTCAAAATTAGCCCAAGAGGTTAAAAAACATGTTCCTCATATTAAAGTTATTGTTGGCGGCTGTCATGTAACTGCCCTTCCCGTGAGAACTTTACAGGAAAATCCTAGCTTTGATTTTGGAATAATTGGTGAAGGTGAGAAGACGCTTGAAGAATTAATTAAAGCCTTAATAGAGGAGGGGAATTTATCTTTAGTAAAAGGTATTGTGTTTCGCTCTGACGGCGAGGTTGTTCTAACATCCCGGAGAGAAAGAATTTCTAATTTAGATGAATTACCCATGCCTGCATTCGATCTCCTACCTTCGATAACTCAACACTATCATACTATGTCGCAGTGTATAAAGTATTCTAATACTATTTCTTTGGTGCCTTCCCGGGGATGTATGGGGCGGTGTGCTTTTTGTGACAGAAATACTTTTGGCAACATCATAAGTACGCATAGTGCCGGCTATATTGTTGAGATGATGGCAAAACTAAAAAAGGATTTTGGAATACGCGGAATTATATTCGAAGATGATAATTTTATGCTTTCATACCCGTTGTTGAGTGAATTAGCAGACCTTTTAAATAAGAGGAATTTACGTATGCCATGGTCTGCTCTTAGCAGGATTGATACTATTACTGAGGAAAAGTTAAAAGTGGCCAAGACATGCGGTTGTTGGCAGATTGTTTATGGGATTGAAAGCGGTTCTCAAAAGATACTTGATTTATATAAAAAGGGTATTTCCATAGATCAGATAAAAGAGGCTATTATTCTCACAAAAAGGCAGGGATTTTATACCAAAGGCCTTTTTATGTGGGGAAACCCGCTTGAGACGGATGAGACAATACACCAGACCCAGCAGCTTATTTACAGTTTGCCTCTTGATGATATATCGATTGCTTTTTTTACTCCCTTTCCCGGTTCGGACTTATGGAATGATATAAATAGTTTCGGCCATTTCGATAATAATTGGAATAAATTAACATGCTACGATTTGGTTTTTATTCCTCACGGTATGAGCGGCACGAAGCTTACCGATACTCAGACAAAGACCTTGAAAAAATTTTATAAGAGACCGAGAGTTTTGTGGTCATATTTTACACGATTAAGATCATTTTCTCAGTTTAGGAGGCTTTATAATAGTTGGAGGGCTTTGTCTAAATATACAAAAACTTTTCAAAGTGATGGCAAGCTTTTATTAATTGCTGATGATTTTGGTCTTGATTCAAGAGTGAATAAAGGGGTAGAGCGTGCTTTTAGGCAGGGTGTTTTAACAGGAGCTTCTTTATTGGTAAATGGGAACTCAGTTGATGATGCAGTCTTGAGGGCAAGACGAAATCCTTCGTGGAATATCGGGTTGCATATAAATTTGACTGAAGGACAGGCACTTCTTCCTTATAGCGAGATACCAAGTTTAGTGAATAAGGAAGGAATATTTAAATGGAAAATAAAGGGTTTATTTTTTGCTGTTTTTTTTGGAAAAGTTAAAATTGATGAGATAAAAAAAGAGATTGAAGCTCAGTTTAAAAAATATGTAGATACAGGTCTTAGCCTAACCCATATTAATGGGCATCATCAGGTGCATGTTATTCCTAAAATTTTACCGATTATTGTTTCTTTGATGAAAAAATATAAAGTGCCGTATATGAGATATCCGTATGAGCCGTTATGTCTTGAATATGTTTATGGTATACGCCATTTTTGGCGTATGATTGACCAAATATTATTTAACCTTATTTGTAAGCACTCAAAAAAGGTATTAATCGAGAATAATTTAAATAACCATTATTCCTTCAGGGGATTATTTTATAGCGGCAGGTTAAATAAAAATAAGTTATTGAGTATGATAGACTCTTCTAGTAATAAACCGATTGAGATTATGTGCCATATCAGCGAAGAAGCCATATTGCCTAAGAAAGGCGGGGAGGAGGCCTTTAATAACATTTATTGCAGCCCGGAGGAATTATCTGCTTTACTGGATTCGGAGGTTTGTGGTGAAATACAAAAAAGGCTGGTCCGAAAATTCAGATAGAACATCAAAATTTTTATATTCAGATAATATTTATATGATTTTTTAAAAGTAAATTAATTACTGCCTAGACTGCTGATGATTCATAGAAGTTTTAATTTTAAAAATGTCTCCTAGAATGCTAAATCCATCACGGAATAACCTAACCTTGGAATTTTTATTACAAGTCCATTTAACAGGAATTTCTTTAGATTTATATTCCATTGATTTTGCCAGGAAAAGCATTTCTAAATCAAATCCAAACCCGTCGATTGTTTGAAGGGAGAATAGTTTTTTAGCCGACTTCGTCCGGTAGCATTTAAAACCGCATTGAGGGTCAGCTATGTCAAATTTCAGATATAGCTGAACGATTTTTGACAAAATGAAACTGGCAACAGCTCTCATAATAGGCTGGCTGCCGATAAGTTTTGCTCCCGGTATACGTCTTGAGGCTAAGACGATATCAAAACCCATATCCAGGTAATGTATAAAGTTTTCAGTTTCTTCAATGTATATTGGAAGGTCGGCATCCGTCAGTAGTATATATTCACCATTTGCTTCCATTATGCCTTTTTTGGAGGAATAACCTTTTCCCATATTGGTATTATTTACAAAGAATTTTATTCTGGAATCTTTTTTTTGTGTATTTTTTACTATATTTGCAGTATCGTCCGCACTACCGTCATCAACAATAATAATTTCTGAGTTATATTTTTTCTTATTTAAATACGATATGACAGTATTCAGGCTGTTGCCTATTACGTCACATTCATTGAAAGCCGGAATGACTACAGATAGAAAAATAGATTTGTTATTCATTTTGAAAAATAAAATAAAAAATATTTATAGAATAAACAATAAAACTTAAAGGTTTTATCTTTTTTATCGGTGTGGTAAATTTTATTGCACTAATAGCAAAGAAGATTAAAGCTTAAAAAATTATGTAGAGTTTAATTGTATTATATTTTACTGTCAAGGTTTTTCATTATTGAACATAACCTAAATATAAGTGTATAATATACATAATAGAGTTTTGTGTACTGAGTGTTAGTTATGCATTTGCCTTGATTTAATATGACTCAAAGTTAATATTTTACTTTCCTTGAGTTATAATTCATCATGCTGACTATGCCTGGGGGGAGTTTGTGTCATAAATTTCTGTTACGTAAAGGAAAAAGGGTAAATATTAATTCTATAAAATACATAACATAAGAGGAAGAGATTTTGGTATTAAAAAAGAGCTGTTTATGAAAGAGAAGAAAGAAATCGAAGAAAGGTATAAATTAGATAATATTCGGGTAGGATTAGTGTTCCCTCAATATAAGGAGTATTTAGATACTGTTTCATTACCTGAAAATAAGTTGCACCTTGGTTTAATTCCTCCTCTTAGTTTAGCATATGTTGCAGCACTCCTAGAGAATGCTGGATGCGAGGTCAAATTAATAGATGCGTCTGCTCTAAATTTAACAAAGGAGGAAACCTCTTCTTTATTAAAAGATTTCCGTCCCGATTTTTTAGGCTTTACATCTTCTACTATTGATTTTCATTGTACATTATCATGGATAAATTATTTGAAGAGGGAATTAAATATTCCGACAATAATCGGGGGAATACATCTTTCTGTTTATCCGCAGGAGACAATGTCTCATGAAAGTATTGATTACGCTGTTATTGGCGAAGCTGAGAGGACCCTTCCGGAACTATTATCATATGTATCTGAGGGGAAAAGTTTAAGAAAGGTCAAGGGAATAGCATATCGAGATAACGGCGAAGTAGTAATAACTGAAGCAAGAGAACCGGTGGAAGATTTGGATATATATCCTTTTCCTGCTCGTCACCTACTACCAAATGACCTGTATTATTCTTTCATATCAAAGGAAAAGAAGTTTACTGCCATGTTAACTTCACGAGGATGTTCCTTTAATTGTATTTTTTGCGATAATAAGACAATTAAATACCGGGCTAGGAGTGCCCGGAGTGTTGTTGATGAAATGGAAGAATGTCATATTAAATACGGCACGAATGAAATTGATATTTTTGATGCTTTGTTTTCTATTGATGAAAACAGGGTAATAGATATTTGCAGGGAAATAAAACGGCGTGGCTTAAAAATTAAATGGTCGTTTCGTACACGAGTTGATCTTGTAAATGAGGGAATGCTTGATGAACTGAAGAGTGCCGGGTGCATTAGAATTTATTACGGTATCGAATCAGGAGACGACCGTATACTCAGGAATATAAATAAGCATATTGAAATCGATAGAATCAGGGACATAGTTAAATTGACCAAAAAGAAAGGAATAGGCGTTTTGGGTTACTTTATGCTAGGTAATTTAGGAGAAACTCAAGAGACAATCGATAAAACCTTAAAACTTATGCTTGAGCTTCCACTTGATTATATTCAGATATCTCCTGTTTTTGCACCTCCTAATACAGCGTTATATGAAATGACAAGACGTAATACTAATAGAGATTATTGGCGCGAGTACACATTAGATACCACACTTGAGGAACCGTTCCCTAGATTTGGGACGGAATTGTCTTTGAATCAAATAGATAAGTATGTGTATACGTGTTACTTAAAATTTTATTTACGGTTAAGTTATATTTTAAAATTTATATTGAAAATAAGATCTATGGATGAGTTTTTACGGTCTTTCTACGCTTTAAAAGACATGATTTTTTCTGCTTGTTCAGTGAATAAATATAAGGTCACTTTATGTCAAAAATAGTACAGATTCGTTCTCAAATCCAACAACTTGTTCTTTTTTCAAGTATGTTTTCTTGGAGTAGCTTGTGTGAGCATATTATATTTTCACCGTTTGATTACTATTCTTTTTTTAGTGAAGCTCGCTTCCCTTTGGCGATTAACTTTTTAGTAACTTCCGGATGCAATTTGAAATGCAAGATGTGTAATTATAGAACATTATTGAATACGAAACGCAGCGAAGAGTTGAGAACGGATGAGATTAAAGATTTTTTTATTCGTGAGCATAAAAAGAAATTTCATGTTATTTTAACAGGCGGTGAGCCATTTATAAGAGAAGACATTTTTGAGATAATTGAGACCATAAAACAGTTAGGCTTAACGTGCGGCATAATAACGAACGGAACTCTTATTACGGGAAAAAAAGTCAAATATCTAATTGAATTAAAAATTGATTACATTATTTTTTCATTATTAGGACCAAGGGAAATTCATGATTCTACGACGGGTATGCCTGGCTCGTTTGATCTTATGATTAATAATATTAGGTCGATTTCTTCCTCAAGAAAGAAAACTAAAATTTTTATTAATTCTCCCGTTACTTATTTAAATATGCCGTATTTGAAAGACATAATTCACATTGCTGAGGATGTTGGTGTAGATGCACTTCGCTTTGAACAGATGAATTTTATTACAGAAGAGCAGGATAAGATTCAGCAGTCTATTTGTGCGGAAAAGTTTCCCAATGAAGATTTAATGTTTTGTACGCATAAGATAAACAACAATGAATTAAAACAGTTAAAAGAAAATGCTCAACACGTAGAAAGTCTTATGAATATTAAAGGGACGTTTAAAATACCTGTTTATTTTAAACCTTTTTTGAATGTAGATGAGATGTATTCATGGTATTCTGAAAATCATAATATAAAAAGAAAGTGTTTGTTTGTTTGGAAATCCCTGTTTATTAATCCTTGCGGAGATGTCTTGCCGTGTCAGTTTTTGATTAGTAAGATGGGAAATATCAAACAGGATAGATTGGAAGATATATGGAATAATGCGAAATATAAAAATATGCGCAAACAATTGAAAGAAAGTTTATTACCAGTATGTTTGCGTTGCTGTAAATTATAAATATTAGGGCAATTTTATGATAGATTTAAGTGTTATAGTACCCTGTTATAATGAAGAAGATAATATTCAGCCCTTTGTTTTAAAAATCTTAGAGGTATTGAATCAATATTCAATAAAAGGGGAGATAATTCTTATTAATGACGGGAGTGCAGACAAGACCGAGGATATAATTGAGAGGCTCAGTAGAGAATTCGATAATGTATTAAAAATTAATCACCAGGTTAATTTGGGTATTACTGAGTCATGGTACAGTGGTTTGGTAAAATCAAACGGGCAGTATGTTGTGACCATTGATGCTGATTTTCAATATAACCCTAATGATATTAATATCTTATATAGTGAGATAATAAAAGGAGATTGTGATTTAGTACAAGGATGGAGACGGGAATATAAGGATAATAAAGCAATAAGAAAATTGTTAAGCCGTGCTTTAAGTGGTATACTTAATGGTTTATTTTTTTTAAAAATAAATGATATTAAATCCGGATTTGTTATATATAAAAGAAATGTATTTTTTGATATTTTAGGAGAACGGAAGAAATATTTTACTTTTCAACATTTTTTTATTATTTGTGCCGTAAAAAAAGGTTATGTCTTAAAACAAGTTCCCATAGAGTTCAGTCCTCGTTTGCATGGGAAGTCATTTATAAAAAATCCTTTATTTTTTTCCTGCAAAGTTATTCTTGATATGCCGCGTGCGTTATTGAATTTTGGCTTTGTCGGGAGGAAAAAAAAGAAGGAGAGAACATAATGTGCGGAATAGCAGGAATATGGGGCAGTGGCGATATTGAAAAGATGGTCAATACTTTGTCGCATCGTGGTCCCCACGGTACTGGATTCTACAAGAATGAGGAGGTTCGTTTAGGCGCCTGCTCGTTAAAAATAACTGATCCTGAAGGAGAAAATCAGCCTTGTTATAATGAGGATAAGACCATTTGTGCTATCTTGAATGGGGAAATTTATAATTATATAGAATTAAAAAATGAACTCTCAAATCATATATTTAAAACTCAAACAGATACCGAAGTCATCGTTCATGCATATGAGGAATATGGCCTTGATTTTATTCACAAGCTTAATGGATGTTTTGCGATTGCTATTTGGGACGGAGGCCGGATTATTTTAATCCGGGATAGATTAGGACAAAAACCTCTTTATTATTATTTTAAAAATAAAAACTTTTTCTTTGCCTCTGAAATTAAAAGTATTCTTACCCAGATGGACAGTGTATCCCCAAACTTAACGGAGAATTTTTTAACCTTTGAAACTACTATTGGTTCTGAAACATTTTTTAAAGATGTTTATGCACTTCCTAGCGCTTCTTTATTAATTTTTAACGGTGAGGATGTAAAAACAAAAAAGTATTGGCAGGTTCCACCTGATATTGAAATTGATTTCACTCCTAAACAATACATTGAAAAGCTGCAGTGGTTGATTCAGGATTCAGTACGTTTACGTCTTAGAGGAGGAACATCGGTTGGTATATTATTAAGCGGAGGCATTGATTCCAGCCTTCTTGCTTATATTGCAAGACCTCAGTATGCATTTACTTGCTGCTACGGGGAGAATGGCTCTTTTAATGAAGTTGAATATGCTTCTATGGTTGCAAAAGATATTGGAGCCCAACATTTTCTCGTAAAACCAACATCGGCAGATTTCAAAGAGCATTTTGAAAAAATTATTTGGCATCTCGACCAGCCTGTAGCAACTATGTCTTCTTTGCCTGCTTATTTATTAGCCAAAAAAGCGAGTGAATATGTAAAAATTATATTAAATGGCGAGGGATCAGATGAATTTTTTGGCGGCTATATTCGCTACCTCCTTATGGTGACAGAAGAACGGCTTGGCGCACTTCCTGAACTTAAAAATTTTCATCCGCTTGCACGTTTTTTTTGGAATAAAAATATGTTTTCTGGTTCAGCCGAGCGCTATTTTGAATTAATAAAGCGGGGTGAAGCAGGTAAGGGTGATCCTTTTCAAAGAGTTAAAGAAATTTTTTCTCAGCATAAGAATTTATTAAATAGCATGACTGCATGTGACATTGAGGTATCATTGCCGTCACTTTTAATGATGGCCGACAGGGTTTGCGGCGCTTTTGGGTTAGAGAATAGATCGCCGTTTTTTGATTATAGAATCGTTGAATTTGCTTTTTCCCTGCCTCAGGAAATGAAAATCAGAGAGTTTAAGACAAAATATATTTTACGTGAAGCTGCAAGGGGAATAGTACCTGATAAAATAATTGACCGACGGGATAAAATCGGACTTATTACTCCTATCTATAAGTGGTTTTCACAGGATTTATCTGAATGGTGTAATAGTATAACTAGCACATTTGATGAACGCAATATTCCCTTAAACCCTGGCAAGGATCGCGGCTTATATGATCGCTATAAATATATGAAATTGAGCTTAGAATTGTGGTATAGGATATTTATTGATAAACAGCTTAACTTAGATGCTGCTAAGAAAAACAAAAAAGAAATTATTTTATAAATCCTGCCATTTGCTATTTTTTTATTAAAAATCTTAATTTGTTATGAAAATTAAAATATTTCGTATTATGGATTATTGGATAGGCATTCCGCTTTGTTTTTTGTTTTCCTCTATACAAAGGTTAAGAAATATCATTATCCCGAAGAGAGGGAATACTCATACTGTAAAGTCAGTACTATTTATTCAGTTTGTTGAGATGGGATCTGCAATACTTGCTTATCGTGCCATCCAGACTCTTAAGGAAAAATATCCGAATATTACAGTTTATTTTTGGATTTTTAAAGAAAACGCAGATATTATTTATTTATTAAAAAATATTCCGGAAGAAAATGTTATAACCGTTCGAAATAATAACTTATTTTTATTTTTTATTGATACGGTAAAAACACTTTTTAAGCTTAGGAAAATGCGTATTGATACTGTTATTGATCTGGAATTATTTTCACGATATTCGAGTTTATTAGGCTTTTTAACTGGGGCTCCTATGCGGATAGGCTTTTATAGATTTTGTATGGAAGGTTTATATACTGGAATTCTTCATACGCATAAAGTTATGTATAACCATTATCGCCATATTAGTGAAAATTTTTTGACACTCGTGGATTCTATCAATAAACCCCTAAGCGAGGTTCCGATGGTTAAAATCAAGGGTGTTAAGGAGAAATTTCTTTTGCCTCATATCATATGTTCGGAAGTGAAAAATAATAAAATTCTTAGCCAGTTACTAGATGAGGCAGAGAGCGGGACAAGGTTAATTTTAATTAATCCCGGACTTGATAATAGGCTACCAATACGTTGCTGGCCGCATAATAATTATATTGAACTGGCTGAGAAAATTATTGAATTAAAGAATGTAAAAGTAATTTTAGTAGGCAAAGGATATTTGCCAGAATCATATTTTTTAAAATTTAAAAATACTGTTAATCTTGTTAATCAGCTTTCAATTTCAGAATTGCTTTCCTTGTGTAATATAGCTTCTCTTGTTATTAGTCACGATTGTGGCCTGGTGCATCTTGCTTCTCTCAGCTCTATTCATATTGTAGCGCTCTTTGGTCCGGAAACACCTTTGTTGTATGAACCCCTTACGTCTAATAAGAAGATATTTTATAAATATTTTCAATGCAGCCCATGTCTGTCTGCATACAATCACAGGAAAACAATGTGTAAAGATAATAAATGCATGCAGGATATAACTGTTGATGAAGTGTATAAACATATAACTGATTACCTTGCGAGGTAATATATTTTCGGAATGTTTTTTAATTTTTATAATTAACTATTTAGGTAAATAATGATACGCGATTATATAAATAATAAAGTTATTGGATGTGTTTTCTTATTGGTGTGTGCTTTTTTATTTCGTGTCAATAATGCCTTCTCTGAAGCGGGTGAATATAGCACCAATCCGGATGTTGTGATTATGAAAAAAGGAATAGATGCTGTAACGGAAGAGATGAGATTTGTGGCTTATTATGACTATGATTTTCATAGAGTATTTAAACGTCTTTCACAGTTTGTAAATAATTTCCCATATAATTCTTATAATATAGAAAAGGCCATAGAATTCATTAAAGAGATGGATTTCAGGTATGAATATGACCCGAAAAGATACCCACTCAAAGAAAAATTTTATTTTTCTTTTTTTAGTTTTTTAATTTTTGCCCTTCTCGTTGATTCAATCCTCATGAAAGAAAATAATAAAGAAATCCAATGAAAAGAATAAACATAAAATATTTTGCAATACTTCTGTTATTGATTATTCTTTTAATAGTTGCCCGTTTCTCTTTCTGGAACCAGAGTGCAAATAATGCTGAATTCCTTTTTCGGGGAGTACTGGCCAAAGATTTAACCGACGGCCTGAAGACTAATTTATTATTTTATAGGATGGCACCGCATGAGGGGGCAGAAACATTAGTTGGTTTTGTGGGAGCCTTCTTTTTTTCATTATTTGGAGATTCGTTTCTTTCTTTATTCATGGTATTGCTGTTTTTTCAATGTCTCATTCTATGTTTTATTTATATCTTTACCGCCGCTCATTTTAACTTAAATAGCGCAGTTATTGCAGGATTTCTATATGTTTTAGTCCCTTATAGTTTTATCCATCATTATGACCATGTCTTAGGTTATCATGCTGATTCTGTATTGTTTGCTTTGATTCTTTTTAGTCTGTTTTATAGAGTGTTTTTCCATGATAAAACCCATGATGTGTATATGGGAAAGCAAGCTTCCCGGGGAGCCAGGCTTTGGCTTTCTTTATTATTTGGAATATGCGGTATCTTGAGCGGGTTTGCCCTATATGTTGATTATAATTTTCTTATTTCATTATTTATAATGGGAGTTTTATGGTTTTTTCTGGACCCCTTTCTTTTTAAAAGAAGATATTTATATATTTTTTTATTTTTCTTTACGTTTGGATTTGCACCGTGGCTTTTAACTCACGGTTTTTTAAAAATTCCCGGAGGCAGAGAACTTCCACTATATGGAAGCGGGGGAAAGGTCCCTATTGTTAGAGCATTTTTTATAAAGGGGAAGGAAGCCTTAAGAACATTTGTTTTTCTGCAATATACATTAATGAGAGTCTTTTCATTGCAGTGGTTTCAAGAATATTTTCATTTTTACATTCCGAAAAGATCATTTTACTATATCATTTTGTTTTCATTGTGCTCTTCATTTATTGCAATGAGTAGTTATGTAATTAAGCGCTTGAGAGCTTTTTTCTCCTCATCAAAACGTAATCAAGCAGCTTCTGAGGAGTTTTCTTTAAAAGAGGGTATTGTTTTCATTTATGTTATGTTTTTCTTCCTCGCATGGTGTTTTCATCCTACAATGTGGCCTGATGAAATTTATCTGACATGTGCATACCCCTTTTTATTTATATTGGTGGGTATAGCAGTTGATAAATTATGGAGGATTAAGATATCTTTTTTAAGATTTCGTGCGGCCGGATTTGCATTACTTTTGGGTATTATTTTGAGCGGGACTTATTTTTTATATGATTCAATAAATACGGTTGATGCAAGACAAGCTATGCCGCCAGATAAGATAACCAAAATTAAGGGATATTCTTTAGCTTTTTATCCTCATTACCTATATCGTCAATGGAATTGTACCGATTATTTTATTTCGGATTTATGGAAGAGTACTTTATATTTTCAGAAAGTTTCTTTGAATACATTTTTTAAAATATTTGGTATATATTCTTTAAATTCTTATTATCATAACTGGCATTCATTATATAAAAGTTATCAATTTCTTAAGGATATCCAGCCGAGGCATCTTCCCTCAACATGTATTGCATACGGAATTACTATGGGAGACGGCTTGAGGGGTGAAACGTTTCCAATGATTAAGAGTATATTAAACACGATGTATACTAAAGATTATCAACATTATTTTTATGAGGGTATAGCCCTTAGTTATTGCAATAGAAGATATGATGAAATTTTTGATGATTTTTCAGAGAGTCTTGTTGACTTATGTGTACCTCAAGAATATCGTCATTATTTTTATTATGAATTAGGTCGGAGGATAGCGGAGAGGCATAAAAGAAATTTACCCATTGGACTATCGGTAATAGAAGATTTCCATAAACAGTATCATAAATATTTATATAAAGGTTTTGTAACGGTTCTTAGTGAAGATCAGATTGCTGATTTGTTCGATACCTATAGAAATGGAATGCCGATAGTATTAAAAGAGTGGTTATATTTTCATTATGGAGAATTATTTGGAATTAATACTTATCGCTTATATCTCCACAAAAAAGAGAGATTTGATACTAACAGCCTTAATAAGTATATAAAGAAAATGCCGGATGAATTTCTCCCGCATTTTTTATGGGGGGTAGGGAAAGGGCTTTATGACGTTGTTTTTCTGGAATATATCGGAGAACGTGAGTTGCGCCAATTCCAAAAAGAGCTCAAAGAGTCCTATGATTTTATTAATGAATTTTCAGATATAGAAAGTGAGAAGTCATTTATTTATGACGGCTTAGGCATAGGATTAAGCCTTAGTACCTTTGGACAGATCTTGTTTTATGATGAAATTATTTTAGAGAACATTTTTTCTGAAACGCTGCTTCCCTACATATATCAGGGATATCGAAGAGGCACTATTCTTAGGTATGGGAGTGATGAAGAAGTAATTGAAAGATTAATTGAGAAGCATGTTTCCTTGCAGTATAGGGATAATTGAGAAAGTGAATAAATAAAATTTTCTTATAGCTATGGTGAAAAAAATAAATTTTTATATCTTCTGGTATATGTTATAATTACGAAATTAAGTGGTGTATTTATTTATAAAAGGTACTTAAGTTATGATTCATTCATTTATTTTACATGAAAAAAATAAGCTTATTACTGATGTATCCTTCGACGAATTGAAGAAAATGCTCAAAGATAAGGATAAGCTTATTTGGGTTGATCTGGAACAGGCAACAGCTGAAGAGAATGAGATACTTTCAACTGTATTTGATTTCCATCCTTTAGCCATAGAAGACTGTACAAATATTAACCATCACCCCAAAATCGATAATTTTGAGGATTATTTATTTTTAGTAATGCATGCAGTAAATTTTAATTCACGAGAGGAAGAACTTTCTACCCTGGAGCTGAATGTTTTTTTCGGGAAAAACTATGTCGTCACCTATCATGCGCGTCCGATTAGAAGCGTTATACAAACAAAGGAAAGATGCCTTAAGAATCCTGTTCCCATAATGGGTAAGGGATCTGATTTTTTAGTATATACTATTTTGGACGCATTAGCCGATAATTTCATTCCAACACTGAATGCTCTCGATCATAGGATCGATGAAGTAGAAGATGAAATCTTCAGCGATTCTTCAAATGTATTGAATAAAATAATTGATATTAGAAACGACATCATTAACCTTCGTAAAGTAATAAGACCGCAAAGGAACATTATCAGCCAGTTAACACGTGGCACTCTTCCTTTCATACACAAGAGTAACGTGATTTACTTTCGTGATATTTATGACCTTCTGCATCGTATATCGGAACAAAGTGACGGCTATCGTGATATGATCAGTGGCGTTCTTGATACACATCTTTCACTCACATCTAATAGAATGAATCAGATTGTGAAAACACTTACTATTGTTGCAACTATTATGATGCCGCTAATGCTAATCACGGGTATTTACGGAATGAATTTTCATTATATGCCTGAGACTAATGCACGATGGGGATACTTTTTAGTTTTAGGTGTGATGGTTGTAATTTCCATATCTTTAGGTTTTTACATGAAGAAGAAGAAATGGTTCTAACGTATGGATTTTTCATTTTATAAGACTCCTTATTTTTATAACATAATATATACCTTCCTTTCATTTATTATTATCTATTTCATAACTCGTTTCTTAAGACGCTTGGTCAATATACATATTCAGGATTTGAAGCGACGGCATAGAATTAGGAAAGCCATATTTTATTGTTTTTCGGTCATTTTTATTCTTATTTTATTTGGCATATGGACTACGGCTCTTCCTTCTTATACCACCCTTGTAGGTTTTATTGGTGCCGGCTTGGCACTGGCACTGCATGAAGCTGTGCTGTGTATTGCAGGGTGGATTCTCATTAACGTTAAAAAAACTTATGAAGTCGGTGAAAGAATCGAAGCTAATAATATTAAAGGTGATGTTATTGACATAGGCGTTTTTCATACTGTCTTGATTGAAGTGGGGAACTGGGTCGATGCGGATCAGAGTACAGGCAGAATAGTATCCATACCTAATAGTTATGTGTTTCGACAACCCATTTTTAATTATACAAAAGAGTTTGAATATATTTGGAATGAAATTCCTATCTTGGTTACATTTGAAAGCAACTGGAGGAAGGGCAAAGATATAATCCTTGCAACAGCGCAGGAGAATGCGGATGAAACACGGCAGGCCATGAATAAACTGATTGAGAAAATGTCTGACCGGTACATGGTGCATTACAGCAAGTTAACTCCCGTCGTATATACGAGGATTATGGACTGCGGGGTATTACTTACTTTGCGTTACCTAACAGATGCGAAAAAAAGACGCACGTCAGCGGATAGCATTACACAAAAGATTCTCGATGCGTTTCAGCGCTTACCTGATATAGACTTTGCATATCCTACTACCCGGTTTTACCAGATGCCTGGAGAAGAGAAAAAATGAAGAGAAAATATATATAAACTTGTTAATTTTATAGATAATGTTAAGCAAGTTTTTCAAATCACAATAAGCAAATAACAAATCACAAACAAATTACAAGTTTTAATTACCAAAATTACAATAAGAATTAAAGTGATATGATGTTTTGTTAATTTGAATTTGTGATTTGTATATTGTTTGTGATTTGGTGATTGTAATTTGTTATTTCTATTTTAAATGTACATTTTAAAATCACATATTGTATTATTGGCAAAAAAAATGATTAAAAAAACCACAGTTTGATGCCGATTAATATAGGTAGATGTGAATAATGGCAAGGTATATAGAAAGTAGGTAATCGGTAGCTTTTAACTGTGGCTATTTTTTTGTTTTCTAATATATTGAAAAAGGAATAAAATGAAAAAAAGAATTTTTATTTATTTATCTATTTGTGTGGTATTGGCAAGTAGTTTGTTTTTAACGGGATTAAAGGAAAATGTAGGCTCTAAATACAAATATCCCGAAAATAATATTATTTTAATTTCTATCGATACATTACGGGCTGACCATCTTGGATGTTATGGTTATCACAGAAATACCAGTCCAAATATAGACCGTTTAACCGAGGAGAGCATAGTTTTTGATAATACATTTTCACATATTGCTTCAACAGTTCCGTCTCATATGACAATGATAACTTCCCTATATCCTTCGATTCATGAGGCATATCAGCTTAGTGCAAAGGTGATGGAATATTTTGAGTTATCTAAATCAATAGTGACACTTCCACAGATTCTTAAGAAAAAAAAATATACAACCGGAGCATTCGTATCACTTCCTGACGGCCATGGCTTTGGCAGAGGAGTTGATATGTTTAAAGATTGCGACTTGGTGCAGTGGTGTACTGTGGGAGAGGAGAAGAAAGAACCTTTTTTTTCGGATAATGAGTTGTTTGAATGGATTGAGGAAAATAAGGATAAAAAGTTTTTTTTATTTTTCCATACATATTCAGTTCATGACCCGTATATTTCGCCGGATTATGAATTATTTTCCGCTGACTATGACGGAGATATTCCAGACACATATGATGATTGGAAAAAATTAGATTTGGCTGAAATTTCTTGGCAGGATAAACTTCGCAAATCAAATCCACCGAGTGATGAATATCTAAGAGACATACAACATCTTATTGATCTCTATGACGGTTGTATAGCATATACCGATAGGCAGCTTGGTTTTTTGTTTAAAAGGTTAGAAAAACTTGATTTATTTAAAAAATCTATAGTTATTCTTACAGCCGATCATGGGGAGGAATTTAATGAGCATGGAGGGTTGGGGCATGGCGCGTTGTGGCGTGAACATCTTCACGTACCTTTAATAATTAAACTGCCTAATAATATAAAAAAGAGAATTAGAAGCGATGTGGGATTAATTGATATTGTACCAACTGTTCTTGATTTAGCCGGGATTAATTTCAAGCCTAAAAAATACTCATTCCAGGGAGAGTCGCTCCTTGGGGCAATAAAAGGAAGACCTAATATTCGTGATATTTATGCAGAATTTGCAGGACGCACAGGGCCTAATTATAAGAAGGATTTAGCATATTTCTTTTCATTAAAGACTAAAAAGTGGAAATATCTGGAGTGTGAGGATGGAGGGAGCAATTTGTTTAATATAATTTCTGATCCAGAGGAAAAAGATAATGTTATTTTCGATTATCCTACGGTTTCACAGACTATTATTCAAAAGTTACGCAACATTAATCAAAATAATAAGAAGTTAAGAAGCAGGTTGAAAGTAAATAAAACCACTTTTACTATCCATGATGAAGCCCTAAAGAGGTTAAGAGCTTTGGGTTATGTTAACTAGTACTTTTAGGGTTAAAGTGTAAGAATACATTCAAGAAAACGGTTTAGTCCTTTAGTAGCCCCACGTAATAGGTATATATCAATGAAAATATTTAAGAATGTCTTCTTTATCGGCATTGTTTTTTATTTTGCTAATATTGGCCTGGACAATATACCTTCCTGTTATGCATACGAAGATTTTAAAACACTGATATCTACCGCCGAAGAGTATGCCTCAGGGGGGGAATATGAACTGGCCTTTGATGAATATGAAAAGGCATTATATATTAATTCAAGTGATAGGCGTGCGGTTGACGGCTTGAATACTACATTTGAGTCTTTAATGGCGCAGTATAACAGGCCGAACTATTTCTCGAATAAAGAAAAAATCAGACGGGCTCAAAATTATCTTAAAAAAAGTAAAAAAATATATAATTATTTTTACAAGAAGCCGATTCATAAATTTTATATAGTCTTTGGATTACTAATTTTTATAGTCATTTTTGCAGATAGTATTTTTTATAAAATTTTTAAGAAAAAAGGACTTCCTTTATCTTCAAAAAGGCGTTTTGTTTGGCTAATAAATATTTTAATTATAATTTTATTGCTCTCTGTGCTTATCCC
>Ga0164318_10000584_pt1 | contig 28776 bp, 25 predicted proteins | sample GuaBasSedimGuay9_FD_113734 | JGI IMG/M metagenome (GOLD analysis project Ga0164318, IMG submission 113734) | Subseafloor sediment microbial communities from Guaymas Basin, Gulf of California, Mexico - Guay9, Core 4571-4, 0-3 cm | ecosystem: Environmental > Aquatic > Marine > Hydrothermal vents...
CAGTTAAATTTTTTAAATTAAAAATCCTCTATAACAGAAAGACCCAGCTCATTTAATATTTTTTTAGCTTTCTCGTATTTTTTGATTATTTCATTTTTTGGTTTTAATAAGTGAATATCATAAGCCTTATCAAAAGAATAGCCATTTGCTTGTCGGTCGAATACATCATTATATAACACAAGTAATTCCCGTACAACATTACTTGCATCTGCCCATGTAATCTCAGATTTGAGTACACTATGTGCAACTTCTGCCATGAATCGCGCATCAAGGCCACTTGCGTGTGGATAATTTCCATTTGTTGGACATACACCATATGGGTGCTGAGCATTGATAGTAGCCACAATTGCATTAGCAGCAATTTCATAAAAAATGTGCTCAGTACCAGTTCCAGAAACCGTAGATATATTTCCAGCTAAGACAAAATTTGTATTATTTACTAGTGCTTGTCCGACGTAATTCATTACTCTAAGTGAGTCTGGATGAGTTGTGCTGAGATATTTATAATGCACGGGATGTACTTTATGAAATATCGCCCCGAAAACTACATTAGAAAGCAAGAATCCTGCAACACTTGCTATTGCAACACCTTCTGGACCACCTGCAAAACCACCAATCACAGGTTCATAGAGCGTCATAACATCTATATTCTTTTTATGTAATAGTGATATTTTGCCTAAATTATCATAATCAATTTTTAAATCACCGAAAATAGTTACTATGAACACGTCATTTTTTATCAACTCTGGTTGTGATAGTATTCCGAAATCACCGTAAAGAGTACCAGCAGCGTTTGCCAGAACGATGGGCATATTTGGTCGGCCTACCTCTTCCATAATTTTCCTTGAAACACGAATCTTGAGAATCGATGATTCAATTTCTAAGGGACTTCTTGGAGCTGTGTGCTGGCCGTAAACTGTATAAAAATCTGGTGGAATGAACACATCTATTAATGGTTCAATTATATATGATTTAACAAGAGGCTCAAAGAGATTCTCTGGCGTTGAAATTCCAGGTGCTCCTCCAAATACAACGATATCTTTGAAATTCTCAAGTTTTTGTGGCTTTAGAACAACGCGATCTTTGTTATCTCCAAGTGTTAGTTCACGTTTAGATTTTTCTATATTATCTAAAATTTCATCTCGTGTAAATTTTATAAGCCGATGTGTAGACATGCAGTAAAGACCTAAGCGTGTTGCTAGATCTAAACCTGCATTGAATAAACGATCTGCCACATCAAAATCTATTTTAATTATATAATTTCTATCAAAATGAATTCCATGTTCATAAATTAGGTCTTTTATTGTATGCGCTAGCTCGAGGTTAAATTTTTGCTCATCCATTAGAGGCCCATTCATTGCTCGACGTAAAGTATCCCAAATTTCAATCATAGTAATCACCGACGAGAGAATATAAACTAGTTTTTTGCCTTTCTTTACATAAACTTTTCATCAACCCATTGCATGTATAACAAACCAATAAGTTAGTGTATATTGCTATTAATTATATTTATGTTGTGTGCCGTAATTACTTGCTTATCACCTATGAATAATGTGTCATTATATATACTACACCATATCTATTATATACTTACTGATATTCTAAAATTAAATATTTTAAAGTTAAGGAAAAATAAACAATTATATAATTGAAATAAAAAATTTAAAATGAAAACAAAACAAGGTATAAATTTTTTTCAACCAGCCTTTTTTTTTATAAAAATAACTTTATTTTAATAAAAAGAAACATCAATAAGTTATATATACTACTTGAAGACCTAATAGAGATTTAGGTTAAAAAATTAATAATGCATGAGAAATAAAAGGAGTGAATGAATATGAGTGAAGAAGAAGTAAAACCAAAAGATTATTCTGCCCGCGGTTCTATGATGGCAGCTTGGATTGGTCTTTGTATTGTAGTCGGTACATATGGAAGCCTTTCATTACCAATAGGCGGTTATGTTTCTGGTTTCTGGCCAGCAATGGCACTACAAGCAATCGGTGCAATCTGGTTTGGCTGGTGGGGCGTAATTGCTGCAATTCTTTTCCCATTAGTTTCTGATGCCATTGGTGAGGCGCTCCCAGTATATGTTGCTGCAACACTAGCACCTGCAAACTTCTTCCAAGCATGGATCCCTGGATTTGTATTTAGAAAACTAAATCTGGACCCTGCAGTAAAAGATAGGAAGTCATTGATATGGTGGATTATACTAGTAATTATTGCAAATCTTGTTGGTGCAACGCTGGGTACAACTGCTTTTGTACTATGGGGTCTTATTACATGGGAATCCCAACCACTGTTCTGGGCTGGATGGTTTGTTGGTAATACTTGGCCAGCAATAGTCTTTGGTCCAATAATTCTCAGAGTAGTTACACCATTCGTTGAGAGAACCAGAGCTTATGTATATCCTGAGTGGTGGTAAGAAGAGGGTGAGACTATGGAAACCGAAGATTTATACTATCTAATTGGTGGCATAGTGGTTCTAATAATTGGCATCATACTAACGTATGTGTACTTTGGAAAGTTATAAAACAATGATACAAAGCTGAGGTATTATAAAAACAGAAAATAAACATCTCACTTTTCTATTTTTTTTGGTTTTTTGAATCGATTTATTAGTTAAAGTTTAAATTGACTTTCATATGTTCATAATTTGTGTACAAATAAAATAACTTGGTTGGTGATGCTGTGAGTGGTGGAGAAGAAGTTATAACAAATGTTGTTGAAGCACCAGTAAGTGCAAGGCCAACAATGCTAAAGACATTTCTATCATATATACCTGCAGATTCTAGGTTTGCAAGAATGGGGCCATTGTCGAAGTTTTTCTTATTAGTGTTCTATAATACTTATCCTCTCCTTATCGATAATCCGGTGTATAACCTTATACTAGGATTAATCGCATTCATATTAGTGCGAGTTGGTGGAGTTCATTTTGCAACATTGAAAAAATACTATGCTTTGTTCCTTACTTTGGCTTTGTTTATATTTGTATCAACAGTCTTCTTTGGACGGTCAGTTGCTGGCGCGAATCCAACAATTATCTACACATTTCCAGTAATAGGTGTACATGTATATCATGAGGCTTTAGTATTTGGCGTTATGGTTTATATGCGACTTGTTGCAATGGTTTGTGGAATGATACTATGGCTAGCAATTACGTCAGTTCCTGATTTGTTTACAGCATTAGAAAAGTTACATATATCGCATCATCTAAGGATATTCACATCAATGGCATTTCGTTTCATAAGTATGGTCGACGCGGATTACAATACAATAAGAGAAGCAGAGAAATCAAGAGCGTTGGATCTTGATTCAATGCCTTTATATATGAAACCTATACATTTTGGATATTATCTTATACCCCTCGTGACATTAACCATTAAGAAAGCATTAGAGTCTGCCCTCGTGTTGGATTCACGAGCATTCCACGCCAAAAAGTTTTCTATTTTCAAAAAGAAGGGAGAAAGGTCATTTTTAATGGAGTACTACTATAGACATACAAAATGGGACACTTTAATAATACTAATCATGTCTTTATTCTTTGTTTACTTGATTATAGGACGATATTACTTCGGATGGTTCTACAATCCATTCTATACAGAGGACCCAGTGAAATGGTTCTTAGAATGGCCTCAGCGTACAATCAATGGGTACTATACATTGATTAACACTATAAGGGGAATTCTAAACTGGTTCTTTTCACTTCTGAATTTAGACTTCAGAGTGTAACGGAGGAGTGAGTATGGCTGAAGAAAAATATAGCGTAATTATTGAGGATTTGTATGCAAAATATGAAAAAAGTCCTGACTGGGTACTTAAAGGGATTAACCTGAAAGTTAAATATGGTGAGTTTCTAGTTATTGTTGGTCCAAATGATTCTGGTAAGTCCACTCTAGCTCAGTGCCTTAATGGAATTATTCCACATGCACTACGCTCGACCATTAAAGGGAATATAATTGTGGATGGTCTAAATACAAAACAGCATTCAATTAGTGAGTTAAGTACTAGAATTGGTTTAACGTTTCAGGACCCTGAAACACAATTTCTACTATCGCGAGTAGAAGATGAAATTGCTTTTGGTCCCTTTAACTTGGGTTATGATACAAAAGAAATTATGAGACGTGTGAACTGGGCTCTTGATGTCACTCGATTACAAAACGAGCGTTACAAGGACCCAATTGAGTTATCTGGTGGCCAAAAACAGAGAACTGCTATTGCTGCAACAATAAGTATGACACCGAAGATTATAGTGCTTGACGAGCCAACATCAATGCTGGATCCCTTAGGTAAAGCAGAGCTTGTTCAATTACTTATAGATCTCAGAAAAAAAACAAATATGACAATTATTTTGATTGAGCATCACATTGATGAAATAGCTGAACTAGCAGACAGATTTGTTTTGTTGAAGGATGGAGAAATTCAGAGAGAAGGCCCACCACGTGAATTCTTTGAAGCTACAGATTTCCTGTGGAAGAGCTTTGTACGTGTTCCTGATGTTATACGCGTGTCGGCATATTTCAAGAAGAAAGGTTATGTCGATAAGATTTCTCTTGGTTTCGAAGAAGCTGTACAAGATCTATCACAAGCTATTGAGAAGCATAACTTAAAACCAGATCTAGATAAATATGAGCCTATTGACGTAAAGGTTAAGAAAGGCGAAAAAATTGTTGAAATAAGAGATTTGCACTTTACATATCCTGATGGTACTGTAGCATTACGTGGTATTGACTTAGATGTACATAGTGGCGAGTTTATAGCATTTATTGGACAAAATGGTTCTGGCAAAACAACTCTTTCAAAGCACTTTAATGGGCTATTAAAACCAACAAAAGGGCATGTAATAGTCTTTGGCCAAGATACAAGAAAAACACCTATACCAAAGCTAGCAATGAATGTTGGTTATGTTTTCCAAAACCCAGATCACCAAATATTCCATGATACAGTTGAAGGCGAAATTAGATTTGGTCTAGAGAACTTGCTAAGACTTAAATTGATTACCGAAGAGGAGATCCCAAAGAGAATTGAAGAAAGCATGCGAGTCGCTGGTATTCCAGAGGAGTATCTCAAAGAGCATCCACTACTTCTCAGTAAAGGATTTAGACAGCGAGTGGCTTTAGCATCCATTATTGCAATGAGGCCTAAATTAATTATTGTAGATGAACCAACAACGGGTCAAGACATGAAGCAGTCCATCGAAGTAATGGAATTCCTGAAAAAATTAAATGAGCTAGGTCACACAATAATCGTAGTTACGCATGAAATGTGGGTTGTCGCAAAATGGACACAGAGGACTGTGGCTCTTTCTCAAGGAAAGATATTGATTGATGGTCCTACAAGGAAAGTACTCTCAGAAACAGAATTGCTAGAGTCAACATTTGTGCATCCCCCACAAATTACAAGACTCTCGCAGAGGCTTTCAAAGTATGGTACGCCAAAAGATGTACTTATGACAGAAGAGTTCCTTCCAATGTTTTAACAACTAAAAACTATTCTTTTTTCTTTTTAGCGACTTAATTAAAAAGTAATATATTTTGAAAAAAGATGGTGTTAGATATGAGTAATATACAATACCATATTGGTGTTATTGTTCCTTCTTCAAATACTACAATGGAACTTGAATTGTGTCGCTTTCTACAATATGGTCTTGTCTTTCATTTTGCTCGAGTTCCATTAAGAGAAGTCACGCCAGAGGCATTAGATGAAATGAAAAAGGACGCAATCAAAGCTGCGAGGTTACTGGCTGATTTAAAGCCAGTAGTTATTGGCTATGGATGCATGAGTGTAAAGGAAGATGATGATTTGGCGATAGCAATAGAAAATGAAGTTAACATACCTACAATAACAGTAGCACAGGCTGTTTTTGATGCATTCAAGCATCTAAATATCAAAAAGATGATCTATATTTCACCGACAACTGAAGAAGTTGACCTATATGAAAGACAATTTATAGAGCGTCAAGGCTTTAAAATAACCAAGAATAAGAATATGAATATTCTTGATAACCGTGAAATTGGGGAGGTGCCTCCAGAGACGGTAAAGGAATTTGCATTATCTATTAAAGCAGAAGGTGCAGATGGATTTTTTATAAGCTGTACTAATTTACAAGCAATTGATATAATTGATACACTTGAAAAAGAAACAAACTTACCAGTAGTAACAGCGAATCAAGCTTTTGTATGGGGTGTCATAAAAAAAGGAAAAATACCAATAAAAAAGATAGAAGGGCTTGGAAGGTTATTTAATACCTAACTTATTTTTTATTACTTTGTAACTAATACATTAGTTACAGCTAAAATTTGCGTGGCCTTCATAAGTTGGCTTATTTCTAAGAATTCAACAGAAGAATGCCCTAATTCCATTCTTCCTGGTCCAAAAACAACCATTGGAATTCCAAGGTCATTATAGAACCAGTCAGCATCTGTATATGCATATTCTATGTAAAGTTTTGGTTCTTCACCAGTTATGCGTTTGTATGCATCTTTCATTGCAAGAACTATTGGTTCATCTGGTTTAATCGCATAGGGAAGTAATCCTCTTTCTTTCGCTTTTAGACCAGGTGTTACCCAATCATGACGGCTAACTTCTATTTCTGCCTTTAAGTCCGGTATCTTCTCTTTCTTGATTTTTTCGAGTAATTGCTTAATCTCTTCCATTGCTCCTTTTTGAGTCTCACCTGGTACAGTTCTGCGATCAATATAAATTTCACACCAGTCTGGCACACGATTATATCTGTCTCCGCCTTTTATAACACCTACGTTAATGCTACCTTTTACAGTGCCAACACCTTCAATTGTAAACTCTTTCATAGGCATGTCTTTTAATGCTAGTACAATTTCAGCCATATGATACACTGCATTAACACCTTTCCATGGATGTCCACCATGTGCTGATTTGCCATGCGTTGTAATCTTGAATGGGGATGTACCTCTGTTTCCAAGTCCAATTTTTAGAAATGTCGGCTCTGTAGAAATACCCATGTCAGCTGATACAATTTTACTCTCGACAAGTTTTGCAATACCTTTATGCTCAGATTCTTCATCAGCAGTTCCTGTTATTATAATGTCACCACGTGGTTCAAATCCAGATTCTACCACTGCCTTAAGTGCCATCATCATGGCTGAAACGCCGCCTTTTTGATCCGCGGAGCCTCTTCCCCAAATCACTTTTTCAGGAACTCCATAAGGTGTTCCATCGATTATCTTGCCAGAAAATGGGTCTGGTAAATCCATAGGTGGTACTGTATCTATATGGCCATTGTAAAGTAGTCGTTTACCACCACCTTTTCCCTTCAAAATGCCTATTACATTATAACTATCATCAGATACTTTCTGATATGTAACTTTTAGACCCCATTTTTCCATTTCTTCGCCTAAAAAGTAAGCAAGCTCTTTTTCATGGTTTGAAACACTTTTGGTTTGAACTACTTTCTGATGGAATTTCACAACCTCATCTTCTTTGATATATTTCAAAACTTCTTGTTCATATTCAGACATTATAACACCTCATTGTTATATGTTCATAAAGAACTCACATCAGCTGGCATATTAAAAAGTTAATATTAAAAACTAAAAAATATAACGCTTCTATTAGCAATAAAAAGAATATTTTAATAAAAAAGTTATAATCTTTTTTAAATAGGTATACTATGTAGTCTATTATCGGGTGATAATCATGTCGAAACAAACTGTAGATTTGGTTGTAAAGAATGGTAAGATAGTTACTTCATATGATATTTTCGAAGGTGGTGTCGCTATAGATGAAGGAAAAATCGTTTTAGTTGCAAAAGACTCCTTGCTACCAAACGCAGATAATGTGGTTGATGCAAAAGGTAACTTTATTCTACCAGGTATTGTTGACGTTCATGTACATGTTCAAGACCCTGGTTTTCCACAAAGAGATGATTTTGAATGGGCTAGTAAAGCTGCTGCAGCTGGTGGTGTAACCACATTCATGGATATGCCAACAAATGTTCCTCCAACCACTACAGTAAAAGCGTTTAATGAAAAAAAGGAGTTAGCTGAGAAAAATTCTATAGTTGATTTTGCATTGTGGGGCGCTCCTGATCCTGATAACCTTGAGAATTTGAAAAAACTAGCAGAGGCTGGCGCAGTAGGATTTAAAGGATTTATGACAAAATCAGTGATTCTGAAGGGCTTAGATACTGGCACACTACTTGAAACATTTAAGGTTGTTAAAGAAACTGGTAGATTTATTAGTGTGCACGCTGAAAATGGGGAGATTATTGCTCTCTATACTGAAAAATTAAAGAAAGCTGGAAGAAAAGATTACAAAGCAATAGCCGAGGCAAGACCAAAAATTGCAGAATTAGAAGCAACATCAAGAGCAGTACTTATGGCAAAAGAAGCTGGCAATAAACTCTATATAGTTCACATGAGTACGCCAGATGCTTTACCATTTGTCGTGAATGCTAGAAAAGAAGGTTATGAAATTTATGCAGAGACTTGTCCGCACTATCTATTCTTCACTAAAGAGGACCATGATAAACTTGGTGGCGCAGGTATAATGTTTCCACCATTACGTGATAAAGAAGATGTATTGGGTCTTTGGGAAGCAGTTAGAGATGGTAGAATAAGTGTTATATCATCAGATCACTCTCCGTGCACTCTTGAAGAGAAAAATCGTGAAGTATGGGATGTTATTGCTGGTGCTACTGGCATAGAAACAATGCTCAGAGTTATATTAAGCGAAGGTGTAAACAAAGGGAGAATTACCTTGAATCGTCTTGTACAAGTTATGGCAGAAACACCAGCAAGATTCTTTGGTGTGTATCCGAGAAAGGGAGTAATACAAGTTGGTTCTGATGGTGATCTAACAATTGTAGATCTTAAAGCTGAAGAGAAGATTACAATTGATAAGTTACACTATAAAGCAAAATATACTCCATTTGAAGGCTATACACTAAAGGGCAAGCCGATTGTAACTATTGTTCGTGGAGAGATTGTTGCTAAAGATGGAGAGATTTATGGAAAACCAGGATATGGGCGGTTTATACCATATCAAGAATACAAGCCATCAGTTTAAGCCACTACTTTTTTATTCTATTTTGACTTGTAGGAGGTTATAGTATGGGTAAGATTCTCGTTATAAATCCAAATACATCTGAAGAGATGACTAATGAGATCAGAAAGACTGCTGAAAAAATAGTTAGCCCACAACATAACGTAGTAGTTGTGCACTCCCCAATAGGTCCTGAGTCGATAGAATCTTTCTATGAAGACCATCTAGCAACAATTGGTTTAATTCGTGCAGCAAAAGCGCATCCTGATGCAGATGCAGTAGTTGTTGCATGTTTTGATGATCCTGGCCTATATGCATTAAAAGAAATTCTAGATGTGCCTGTGGTAGGCATTGGTGAAGCTTCCTTTTCAGTAGCCTTACTCATTGGGTATAAGTTTTCTATATTAGTTGCATTAGACAAAGCCGTGGCATTAATGGATCATATGGTGCTTAGATACGGTCTTAAAGATAGACTAGCTTCTGTTCGTGCATTGAACATTCCTGTATTAGATCTAGAGCGATCACCAGAAAAAACATTAAAAGCACTAATAGAAACAGGCCGTAAGGCTGTAGAAGAAGATTACGCAGAAGTTCTCATTTTAGGGTGTGCTGGGATGACCGATTTCGATGTGAAGATAGAAAAGGAACTGAAGGTTCCAGTAATTGATCCAGTAAAAGCAGGTGTAAAAATGGCTGAGGCTCTACTTGACGGTGGATTCAAAACAAGTAGACGTGCTTTGTATATGAGTCCTCCACCAAAAAAAATAATTGGTGAAGATGTCTTTTTTGAGAAGAGTTAAAATATTTTATATTACATTTTTCTTTTTTATCAATCCACAGTTTTTACATAAAGAATAAGACCATCACGTTTTATAACACGTATTTGTTGTCCAGGTTCAATTACATTGCCGTTAATAGATGTTGCATGCCAAATTTCATTACCTATTATTACTTTTCCTTTTGACGACTTATCTATTTGTTCGATAACGCGACCTATTTTCCCTACGACATCATAAGAAACCATTCCTTTATCCTCTAGGTATGGTAAAATTAAGCGAGCTTTTACAAACAAGAAAATTACGAATCCAATAACAATTAGAATCGTGCCAATTACAAAATATTCTGAGAAAAAGAAATAGAGTATTGCAATCGCAGCAATTACTACTATTACATCATCTAATGACGTGAGTATAAACTTTGATAAACTTCCTGATGCTTTCATTTTAATCAAAAATAACTTGTAAGAATAACCTTAAAATTTTTTGATAAGTCGAACAATAATACTAGAAGAAAAAGTAATAGCCTTGTTATGTATGCTGATTTAGTTTTTCGAGTATTTCTTTTCTTTCGAATAAGCCAGACATAGCAAATACTGCTCGCTCTGGTGATGGATATGCTGGAATTCCTTGTTCTCTTAGCCAGTTGATTGCAGCAATTACATTTTCTCCACCAATGAAAGACACCACGAGCGGCTTTCTTGATTGTGTTTCATTGATGGCATCAACTAATCCTTCAGCAATCGCCATCGGATCTGTTACAGCAGTATGGCAGTAAATTGCTATAATAGCATGAATCCTATCATCCGTAAGTGCATATTTCAGAGCCTTATTATAACCTTCATGACCTGCTTGTCCTGTTAGATCAATTGGATTTCGGGCACTGCCAAAGTCTGGCATACATGATTTGAATTTTGCTTCTAAATCTGGGTATGCCGGGACATCTATTAATTTAATGTTATACTTTTCACAAGCATCAGTAGCTATAATTCCAGCGCCCCCTCCATTTGTTATAATGACTGTATTATCCCCTTTTGGTATTTCTTGAAGCGATAGTGCTAGTGCCCAGTCAAATAGTTCTTGGAACGTTTCAGCTCTCATTATACCTGCTTGTTTAAAAGCTGCATTGAACACAGTATCTTTCCCTGTAAGAGAACCAGTATGTGAAGAAACTGCAAGACGTCCTCGTTTTGACCAGCCCACTTTTAATGCAATTATTGGTTTTTCTTTGACTATTTCTCTCGCAACATTTACAAATGCACGTCCATCATGCAACCCTTCAATGTACATTGTAATTACTTTAGTTTGATCATCTTGACCAAAATATTGTAATAAATCAACATCATCAACATCTGCTTTATTACCAACACTTACAACAGATGATAATCCAATCCTGTTCATCTTTGTCCAGCCAACTAAGGCAATTCCCAGTGCACCACTCTGCGTAATGAATGCTATATCACCCATTTCTGGTAATATTGGGCAGAATGATGCATTAACCTTGTGGCGGGTATTCATTACGCCTACTATATTTGGTCCAAGAACTCGCATACCATATGATTTTGCAGTACGAACAATTTCATCTTCTAATTCTTTCTTTCCTACTTCACCAAATCCAGATGTTATTATGGCGAGGCCTTTCACACCTGCTTTACCACACTCATGAACTGTTTCTAAGACGTATTTAGCTGGTATAGCTATAACTGCAAGATCTATTTCATCTTTAATGTCTGTAATTTTCTCAAATGCTGGAATTCCTAATATTTCCTTTGCATGGGGATTTATCGGAAATATTTTCCCCTCATATCCCGCGCGTACTAAGTTGCGTACAACTTGATGTCCTATTTTTCTAGGGTTTCTTGATGCACCTATAATAGCAATAGAGTTTGGATAAAAAATATAATCCAACTGTTGTTTTATAGTTTCAACCGCTTTCATGATAAACCCTCACTCATATTTGTATATGTAAATTTTACAATGGAAACATGTGGTTACTTACGTCTTTTCAGATAAGAATTTTTTCATTTGCATCAACTATTTTAAATTTATAAACTATAGGTAAAGTGCAAATAGAAAAAAGATTTTCTTATTATTATACGTTCTTTCCACCAAGCTTTTTTTGTATATTTCCGAATTCCACAAGTGCTTGTATCCCTAGCACAGCATCCTCTGGAGAGGAAAATGCTGGTATTTTGCTTTCTACAAATCTCTTAATAAGATACTGGGCTATGCGTCCTCCAGGAACTGCAACAGTAACTGGTTTTTCACATTGCGAAATACGTTTAGATAATTCATCAACAAGTTCATCATGCTTGACTGCTGGTGATTGTGGGAGAATAATTACAACAATTGCATCAATTCCAGGGTCCTTCTTCAATATATCAAATGCATTTGTATACCGTTCTGTGGGCGCATCACCAAGAATGTCAACTGGATTATATGGCGACGCACTTTCTGGTAGAACTGATTTCAACTGACTTATTGTTTCATCTTGAAGTGAAGCAAGAACTAGTCCATTGTGTTCTGTTGCATCTGTTGCAAGAACGCCTGCACCACCGCCATTTGTTAAAATACATACGCGATTACCCTTAGCTGGTCGTTGCATTGATAAAGCCTTAATTTTTACAAATAAGTCTTCCATAGATGCTGCTTGGATTATGCCAATTTGCTTAAAAGCAGCATTATATAGTGCAATATCTCCAGATAAAGCTCCTGTATGTGACTTAGCCGCTCTTGATCCAGCTTGAGTTTTACCAGCTTTCAGTATTACTATTGGCTTTCTACTGGTAATTTTTTTAGCTATATTCACAAATTTCCTTCCATCCTTCAGTCCCTCGACATACATTGATATTACTTTAGTTTTTTCGTCATAGCCAAAATATTCTACTAATTCTGATTCGTCAATATCAGCTGCGTTGCCATAGCTTACGAAAGATGATAAGCCAATTTGATTATTTGCAAAATAATCTAAGCATGCAGCTCCAAGTGCACCTGATTGGGAGAGAAATGCAACATTTCCTGCTGGAGGTTTATCTTGTCTATCGTTTGGATTAAAAATTAAGTCTAGGCCGCTGCTAGTATTGTAGATGCCAAGGCAATTAGGTCCTAGTATTCGGATACCGTACTTTCTTGCTATTTCTACTGTTTTCTCTTCTAGCTTTGCTCCTGATTCTCCAATCTCTTTGAATCCTGCACTGATGATAACTGTTGCCTTTACGCCTTTTTTACCACATTGATCAACTACATCAGGGACAAATTTTGCTGGGATTATTATTACTGCCAGATCAACGTTATCTGGAACATCTAGGATTGAACGATACACAGGTAGACCAAATACTGTATCACCACGAATATTCACTGCATAGATTTTCCCTTTATACTTTGCAAGTAAATTTTCCATTATTGCACGGCCGAGGGATCCTTGTTTCTCGCTAGCACCTATAACGGCAACTGATGATGGGTTAAAGAGGTAATCTTTAAGATATTTTAAATTCTCCTCCATTTTCAAGACCTCATCAGTAGGTAAATTTTAAGATATTATAATTTTTTGGGTTTAGAATATTCATGCAGTCTAGTATTTGAGTAAAATTAATTTGTATTAAAGAACTAATCGTAAATGCATGATTAACGGTGAATGCTATGAAATCAGAAAAGAAAATTTCAGAATGGCTTGTTGTTGACGCGGTAATCGATTTTTCATTGCCAACAAGCGCATTTTATGCTCCTATGATTCCTCTCAAGCCGGAAAATAAACCTATTAGTAGTAATGACAAAATTGTTGTTTCGTATTATTTTAAGATTGATGGAAAAAACTACTTAATTTACCGCATATTCATGGACATAAAAATTGCAATTATGCTAAAATATCTACTAGATATAGACGTGGAATATACACCCAAACGAACACGGACACTTTTTTTAGGAGATGTTGCTATAACAAGGTTGATTGATACGCCACCTTTAATACACACTCCTAACGGGTCATTCTCATTTTTCTCGAATGAAAGTTATTTTGAATTCGCAAAGAAACTGAGCGAAGTCTTGGAAGACCAACGCTTTAGCAAATTTATAGCAGATGTTGAAAATCAAATTAGAGAAGAATACGATAAACTTAAGAAAAGTATGGAGTAATATGCAATGAAATCGGCATCAGATGTAGATTATGAAAAGTACGTTATGTCTATTTTTATTGGATTTACAGGCTACATTATATGTTCTCTATTGGCTAGTGTAGCTCTCTTTGCATTTCAAACATTGTTCTATATATCCGATGAAGGTGTAAGATTTTTGTCTTCAAGTGCTGCTAAATTTTTGTTAGCTTTCTGGATTGTACTGACTGTAATAAAATATGAAAAAAATAATCTTGCCACACTTGGATTTAGAAAAGAAAGGCTTGGATATTATATTCGTCACACCATTATCGTAGTTGTTATAATAACAATCACCTTTTTCGCGTTATTTGCATTATGCTCATTACTTAACATACCAAGCGGAGTAGGTTTTGTTACTGCTATAACGTTAGTAAAACTCCCCTCGTTCTGGATATTTATAGCCTTTTCGGCAGTGGCTGAGGAAATCCTATTTAGAGCATTTCTTCTCGACAGATTAATTCTTCTTGCAAAGAATAAATTTAATCTTGTTCTTATAACTTCTTTAATTTATGGGCTCTTGCATTACTCGCTTTGGGGATGGTCTGGTGTAATAGCGTTTAGCGCTTGGGGATTTATGCTCGCGTTGTATTATGTGTATGTTGAAAAGAATATAATTCCATTAATCATTGCACATCTCATTTCCGATGCCATAATATTTATGGGAATTTCGATCATTTTTTGATTAGAAAAAATAGGTAAAAAGTTTTAAAGGAAAACTATGAAGATATGTGATATGTGACATAAAGGTGAACATGATGCAGTTTGAAATATTCACCAGTCCTCTAATGCTAGCAATAGAACTATTTGCAATGGCAATTTTGCTTATATTAATAATCAAAATGGGGTATAAGAAGTTCAAAACTGATGTTTACGTCATTCATTTCAGACGTGGAAGGATCAAGTATGTGGGCCTTGGTGGTAGTTTCTTTCTTATTCCATTCCTCGACAATTACGTGGCTATTTCTAGTAGGCTTGTGAAAACAACACTAAAACTAGATGACGCTAAATTAGGAGATGGAAAAACTGTAAAGATAGAGTCATTTCTAATCTGGCAAGTAAAAGATCCAAAAAAGTATTACTATAAGCTCCTAGGTGGAAGTCCTAAATTTATAAATAAGGATCCATTACCTATTGTGAAAAAACACATGGAAGAAGTGTTAAGAAAAACTCTCTTGACTGCCAATTATGAAGAAATCTTAAGATACCAGCGCAGATTTATTATGAGGATGCAAAACAATCTTGGTATGGTACTAGAAAAATATGGTATTGGCATATCTAGGTTTGGAATTCCAAAGTTCTCAGTTGTAAAAAAAAGTTAGCAATATAATATATTCTCTTTCTGATATTTCATAAAAATTTTTCATTTTAATGCTTAATTTTTTATAATTAAACCAAACATTAAAATATTGGTAATAATTGTTTCAAGTAAATCATCAAATTTAGTTTGGATTTAATTTAATTCGTATAAAAGTGAAGTGTGAAATTGTGATGTATCCTGCTGAGATTATGGACTTTTTTAAAATAGAAGGAAATACAACACTTTTAATCAAGGGAGATCCAGGTGTTGGAAAAACTATTTTTTCCTTGCAGATACTCTCTAAGTTAAAAGATGAACTAACAGGAGTTTATTTTTCAACGCGGAGTGTTATTAGAGCTATTGTTAAGCAACTTCCTTGGATAAAAGATGTACTTTCCAAAAATCAACTAGTTGATGCAGTTAAACCTGCAGTTATGAGTAAAGATCATGGTGACATTATAGAATGGACGACATTACCTCAATTTTTACGTAGCTTGTACTACAGACTAAAAGAATTGCAAAAGGAAGGAAAAAAGGTTATAGTTGTTGTAGATAGTGTCGATGCAATTACAAACGCTTTAGAATTGTCCATCGAAAAAGTAATCAATCCAATCAATCAAGTGCTCTACAATATGGGCGCGAAAGGTATATATATTACTGAACGATCTGGCATAACCTTGTTAGATTATCTTTGTGATGGTGTTGTTCTCCTTAAAAAAGAATTACATCATGATAGAATTGTGCGGAAAATATATCTAGAGAAACTTAGGGGCGTTGAAATCAAAAAGCCTTTTTATACTTTCACGGTTCATAGTGGCAGATTTAAAGCCTTTGCAAGATTCTACAAAATTCCTGTAAAGATTTCGAAGCAACATCCGTTTATCTCGGATAACAAAGACACACATTTTGCTGAGAACAAAATGTTCAGTACTGGTTCTACTCAGTTAGATAAAATTCTATATGGATATGCCTATGGATCAACAATACTTGTTAAATTTGAGGAAATAATCCCTACTGACGCATATAGTATTTTTATTGGGCCTCTAACTGAAAATTTTCTATCTCAAGATAGACTTGTAATATATATGCCATCAAAAAATACACCGTCACTAGATGTCGCATTAGGTTTTGCTGAACTTATTGGAGATAAAGTTAAAAATAACTTGAAAATTATATCTCTGGCAGAGAAAATTTCACAAGAGAATATAACGTCCACGAATGTACCGCATATATCTAAATGGTTTATTGGAAATCTGATTGAACAAGTTAAGATGTATGTCTCTCAAAAAGAGCGTTTTCTCCTTGTAATTGATGTAGACCATTTAATGGCATTTTATGAAAATTCAGCTGAAATATTAAAGGCGATAACAATATTAGCAAAACTTGTGAAGGAATCTCAAAATCTAATGATAGTTAAGACTTTTTCGTCGCTCGAAATTGTTAATCAAAAGATAGCTGCATTGAGTGATTATTACTTTGAGGTATTCTCTATAGGAAACCAACTTTTCATGTACGGTGTCAAACCATATACGCCCATATACAATATCTCTCTAGAGGTAGTTAATGAGCATCCAACGACAGTCTATAAAGTCATGTCTTAAGTTACTAATAAATAAGTGAGTGCAAGTAAATAAAAGAGCAGAATAAATAATATAAGAAAAAAGAGATTTATGATTCGGTCATTCTCTTATCTACGATAGAAAGTATCTCTTCCTTTAATTTTTTGCCTTCGTTAAGGAGTTTCGATACTTTTTCAGATAGCTCTTTGACTTTGTTCTCATCCGAAATTGATGTTAAGTTGATTTTTACATTAAGTGCTGCACCTTCCATGGCTGCATAAGCTGCTATTGCACCCACGCCACTATCTGTTATTGCACGTGGATTTCCTTTCTCAACCATCTTTTTAAGCAGTTTGAGTGATTCAAGTGCTTTTTCCATAGTCTCCAAGGGAACACTTATTGCCTTATCATATGCCTCTTTAACTGCTTTATCTCTTTCCGCACCCTCAGGTAGTTTCATAGCCTTTAGTACAGCTCTAAATGCCTCAGCATCCTCATTTACTAGTTCAAGCAAACGTCCTCTTAACAAATCTGCTTTATGTCTTAACTCACTAAATTCCTCTTTCAAGTGTCCATACTTACGTCCTCGCATTGTTATTCCAGAGAACATGCTTGCTAAAGCTGCACTAAGACTTCCAAGTAGAGCAGAGACACTTCCTCCTCCAGGTACTGCTTTGTTTGATGCAACTAAGTCAACAAATTCAGGGAGAGGATAATCAACTAATGTCTTTTTTAGCACACCTGGGTAAAGGTATAAGTCCAAAATACTCTTATCATCAAATATTTCTGTCTGAAGATAATATTGAACTGTTTTTATTACGGCTGGTAATGGGACAAGTCCAATAATTTCTGAACCTATAACATTTACGCCGTATCTTTGTGCTTCGCGTTTGACATTTTCAAAAACAAGGTGTAGTGGTGTTCGTTTATAATTCAAGATATTCATCGAAACTTGTGCTATGTCACGTTCTTTAATCATTATACCTAATGCTTGAAGATTCTTGATTGCTCCTGTTGACTCACGTAAAGCTCTTGCAATGCGGTCTGCAATTTTTTTATCGTTTGTATTCAAGTTAACATTGAATGCAATAAGGAAATCACGAGCACCAATGACAGTCGCACCTGCAGTTGGATGTATCTTTTTAGGTCCAAAATCAGGATCGCGTTCTGGTTTAACGCCTAATTCTTCTTTTAAAGCTTCAAATTCGCCTTGACGGATATTTGCTAACACTTTTCTATAAGGCTTTAATGCAGCTTCTGCATATAGATAAACTGGTATGTTGAATCTTTCTGCATATTCTTTAGCAAATTCGCGAGCGAGTTCGACACATTCCGCCATCGTTATTCCATAAAGAGGTACAAATGGTATTACATCAACAGCACCAATTCTTGGGTGTTCTCCAGTATGCTTATTCATATCAATGAGCTCAATAGCTTTTGCAGCCGCATTCATCATGGCCTCTTTAACAGCTTCGGGTTCTCCGATAAAAGTAACTACGCTCCGATTATGATCTTTATCAGATTCAACATCAAGAAGCTTTACACTTTCAACTTTTTTTATTTCATTTACAATAGCATCTATAACTTCCTTGCGTCGACCCTCACTGAAATTTGGAACACACTCAATAAGTCTCATTCTATCACATCCAAGTTTACTCTGAGTGATTTTTTCTTTTTGTCTACATATACTTTTTGTAATTAGCATTATGTTGAGAAAATCATAAACAATAGTAACGGACTGTAAAAAGATTTATCGTTCTATGGCATAAGCATTTGAAAAATTATAACTTAGTTAACTAGCTAAATAATAATTTTCACAAAAAGCTTGTATAAAAAATCTAAAATTAGGATAAAAAAGCAAAATTGGTATCATTGACTTTCTCTTATACCAATCTTTAGTTTTTCTCTGATTTCCTCTTCTTCTGCATAACCAGTTCTAGCTAGTTCTCTGATTATGTCTGATTTTGTTATAATACCAACTAAAACACCATCTTTATCGACGACTGGCAATCCATCGACATCATAATCAAGCATTAACTTAGCCACCTCTGCAGAATCCATATCTGGTGTCACTGTTTCTGGCACATCAATCATGAAATCTTCTGCAACGAGAGGTGTTATTTTTACATAACGCGCTTTTGGTTTTGTTGCATGTTCTAATTTTCGAATCCAAACAACACGTCTATGCCTCACACCACCTAGTGGATCACTGATAGCAACAAATACAAGTCTATTGACGGATATGATTCCTATTGGTGCATTGTTCTCTTGTACAACAACAGCGTCGAGGTAATTGTTTTCCATAAGTCTGACAACTGCTGCGATTGATTGATGTCTTCCGACTACACCTATTTTTCGTGGTTGCATTAAGTTTTCAACTTTAGCACGACCTACGGCCATATCTGCATACACTCTTACAATATCGTCTTTTGTTAAGAGGCCAATGGAGCCATCATTCTTTTTGACCAAGAGCGCATCTGTGTTATAGAAAAGCATCATACTTGCGGCTTCTTCTATAGTTGTATCCTCTGAGATTTCTGGCGAATGTGGTGTCATTATTTGTGGAATAAACTGGAGTTCATCTGCCTTTCTTCGCCATATAGCTCCTCGAATACCAATAGCTCTAATCATGTTTCGCTTTGATAGAATACCAACTATATTATCCTCTTTGTCTACCACCAAAAGGTAGCTTACCTTGTATCTCAACATTAGATTTCTTGCGCGTTCTATGCTATCATTTACCCCAACAACAACTGGAGAAAAGTCTGCAATTTCACCAACGGTTGGTGCTTTTTCAATTCGAGGCGATACAGCTTTGGTAACAAGTACTGATTGTAGCTGGTTTCCAGTAGTGGCATATTGTATTTCTGCCTCTTCCACGGTAATTACTCTTGGTGGTACTTTGATTGCTTCTGGCTTCTTGCCTTGTATGTATGCTCTCAACACATCATCTTGGGTAATAACACCGATAACATTCCCCTCATCATCTACAACGGGAAGTAGTCTAAAGTCATAATCAACTAAAAACTTTGCTACCATCTCAATCGGTAAGTCTGGTGATACAGTAACTACACCTCGTGTCATGAATCGTTTAACTTTTCCTGGAGTTCTACCGCCACGTTCTGATTCGCGTGCAAACATCCAAGCTCTTTTGTCTATTAGGTCCTTTATGGTGAGAATACCTTGAAGGGATCCCTTTTCAGATATTACTAATACTGCTGGTATGTTTTCGTCGACCATTTTATGCCAGACTTTATCGATTCGTTCATCTGGTTTTACAGCAACGTAATCTTTGCTTATGACTTCACTTACCGTTTCAGCAATTGGTTTGTAGCCAGCTGCAACAAGTGCTTTTATTATGTCTGCTATACTTATTACACCAATAACTCGAGGATTGTCAAGTGATTCTAATACTGGCGCAGCATAGACATCAAATTCTCTTAATTTTTCAGTAGCTTCAAAAATACTCATATTAGGTGTTAATATTGGGTGTTCATTTACAAAATCCCTTACAATTGGTTTTGTGCGTTGACCTGTGATTGGTTGGACCAGAGAAAGAGACGTAATCTTAATAACATCTTTTCTTCGCAAATAACCAGCATATTTTCCATTTTCATCTACAACTGGAATTATCCTAGCATTTGTAGTTCTAAAAATTCTTCGAGCCTTATCCATAATATCGGTTAATTTCAAAACCTTATCTACAGGCTGCATAGCTTGCCATACTCTCATATCACATCACCTTTTTCTGTCTTTGGATAAACGTTTTAAATAATCTTTAATCTTATAAAGAATTATGCATGAAGTCTTGAGAAACGCTCCTTTATGGCACGATATTCTCTGATATCCCTTTCTGTTAGCTGTGGTTTTACAATGTCTAAAGCTTTAATAAAGTGTTCCATTTTGATAGGCTTTGGTTTGTAGTCATCTTCTATTGCAATCATTGCTGCCTCACGACACACTGCCTCTAAGTCAGCTCCAGTATATCCTTCTGTCATTTTTGCTAACTCTTCCAAGTTAACATCATCTGATAGTGGCATATGCTTAGTATAAATCCTGAATATCTCTAAGCGGGCTCTGAAGTCTGGTAATGGAACATATAAAAGCCTGTCAAATCTTCCTGGTCGGAGTAATGCTGGATCTATCATATCTGGCCTGTTAGTTGCTGCGATAACTACAACGTTTTTCAAGATAGATATTCCATCCATTTCGGTAAGTAATTGGTTAACGATACGTTCTATAACACCAGATTCAAAAACGGTACCTCGGCGTTTTGCAATTGCATCTATTTCATCAAAGAATATTATACAAGGTGCAGTTTCTCTAGCCTTTCTGAAGATTTTTCTGATAGCTTTTTCACTCTCTCCAACCCATTTACTGAGAATCTCTGGTCCCTTAACGCTAATGAAATTTGCTTCACTTTCTGTGGCTACTGCTTTAGCGAGCATAGTCTTACCAGTTCCAGGAGGACCATAAAGCAGAATACCCTTTGGGGGACGAATTCCCATCTCTTTAAACACTTCTGGATGCTTTATTGGCAATTCAACTGCTTCTCTAAGTTTCTTCTTTACATTTTCAAGGCCACCTATGTCACTCCAATGGACTTTTGGTATTTCAACAGTTAGCTCTCTAAGTGCTGATGGTTGGATTGACTTGAATGCTTCCATGAAATCTTGATTTGAAACTTTAATCTTTTCTAAAACTGACGACGGTATTATAGGTGCTTCTAAATCTAATTGAGGCAAAATGCGGCGCAAGGCATGTAAAGCAGCCTCTTTGCATAAAGCAACAAGATCAGCACCAACAAATCCATGAGTTATCTCTGCAAGCTCATCAAGATTCACATCATCTTCCAGCGGCATACCACGAGTGTATATTTTTAAGATTTCTTTTCTTCCATTTTTATCAGGTACACCTATTTCTATCTCTCTGTCAAATCGTCCTGGTCTTCTAAGCGCTGGATCTAAAACATCGGGCCTATTGGTTGCGCCAATAACAATTACTTCCCCCCGTGCTTCCAATCCATCCATTAGTGCTAAAAGTTGTGCAACGACTCTTCTTTCTACTTCACTTGTAGTTTCCGATCGTGCTGGAGCAATTGCATCTATTTCGTCTATAAATATTATACTAGGGGCTTTTTCTTGAGCTTCCTTGAATACTTGCCTTAGTCGCTCTTCTGATTCGCCATAAAATTTTCCAATTATTTCAGGTCCATTTACTGAAATAAAGTGCGCCCCAGCTTCGTTTGCAACTGCTTTTGCAATTAGTGTTTTACCAGTTCCAGGAGGGCCATAGAGTAAAATACCTTTTGGAGGCTCTATTCCTAAATGCCTGAAAAGTTCTGGATGCTTTAGTGGTAATTCGATTAATTCACGAATTCTGCGAATTTCCTCTTTGAGGCCACCAATGTCCTCATATCGTACTCGCTTGATAGTTGGTCTTGGCGTAGTAATACTCTCTAACTTAAGAACTATTTCAGTCTTATAACTTACTCTAACTGGAGAAGATGGTTTTGTTGATGCAACAATCATTCTCAGCGTCATTCCTAACACTGGAACTGTAATAACGTCATTTTCCATCAAAGGAGTACCTAGTAAATGACGCTTGACGTAATTTTCAAATCCAGCACTAAATCTCATTCGTTTACTGGGAATAAGAACAACCTCAGTTGCCTCTCGAACTGTAGTTTTCCTTATTGTTACATAATCACCAAGTGAAACACCTGCATTGTCTCTTATCATGCCATCCATTCGTATGATATTATCTTTTTCCCGTTCATCAGCTGGTCTAGCAATAGCGACTGTAATTTTTGTTCCTATAACCTCTACAAAATCCCCTGGTGAAATTGATAGTTTTTTAAATATCTTTGGAGAGATTCTGACAATTCGGCGACCGACATCATCTTTTAATGCTTCTGCAACTCTAAGCTTTATTGTGCTAGGCATAGTGATTCCCCCGTTCTCCAGTGCTCTAAAAAACAGGTAGAATATTTTCAATTCAATATCTCTCATATCGTTATAAAAATTTTTTTAGATTATCTTACTTCAGATAATGTAAATTTACGTGCAATCCATTAAAATTATATTTGTTGAAGTATGTATTAAAGAATACCAAAACATAAAGTCAAAAAGCGTAGATAAAGTAGCAATTTTTAATCATTATTTGGTTAACGTAATTAATAAGAGTGTTTATGTGTAACTGTGGTGATTTTATGTCAAGATACAGAATTCGAGGGATATATGCAACTGCATTAACAAAAATATTTCTTAATAAAGGTCATGAAATTGTCCAAACCACACCTATAATCGCAAAGAGGTTGAATATTGAGCAAGATAATAGAGCTCCTGATGCAACAATAAAAGACTCTGAAGAAATGAAAGACTCAATTGTAGTCATTGGCTTTCCTGATGCAGTGAAAAATGCAATTAACTTATTTCAAACAGAATTGCCTCACGCGATTATTTGGAGAAATATATTACCTTTGCATGCAGTTGTTAGGTGCAAGATAAAAAAGAAGATAAATGATACATTTATTGCTGATATTGATGGAAAAAATGAAGGCATTATTAAAGGCAACTATAGATTGGGCGATACTGTTTATGCTACAATTGTAAGACCCCCTATAAAAATAAAATACAAAGCAATATTAGCAAATCATGTACAAATAGTGGGTTATTATTCTAAAGTTATCTATGGCCGGCCAAGAATTACTCTTAGCGAGTTTATAAAGAATAAGAAACAATGTGATGATTTACTTGCTCTTGGAATGAAGCTCAAGGCAGGCCGCTGGGGCATACACTGGCGGTCCAGTGCACGATTTGTGGATATTTCTACACTGACTGAAGAGGTACAAAGATTATTAAAAGTGGGTGAAGATGTATTAGAAAAATTAAGGTCATCGGATCATCCTGCAATTGTATATGAAAATGAGCAAATGGCTGAAATTTTAATACCATTGACAGTAAAAGAGAAACTCGATGAAGTAAGACACTCTGTAACACCAACTATAAAAGGCCATCACTGGGCAAAAGCCATGGGAAGACTTTCATCTGCGATTGTTGATTTTTCGGAATTCCTAACCAGCAAAGGCATTGATAATGGAATCGTCAGCAAAACGCTAATGGACTTTGTTCTTAATATTTTCTCTACACGAAATCAAATTCGTATAGCTCATATGAAGGTAACTGGAGAAATATATGAGTTAACACCTGGAAAAGTTAAGGCTATAGAAAATGGCGAAATCATAGTAGAACGTAGACTCCGAAAATATGGTATGTATGATGGATTGGGCGCACAAAAGTCGCCGGGTGATTTTGATTTTATGAAATTCAAGCCTAAGTCTAATTTTCTTATACACAAATACTACACTAAAGATGGCCGCTTTATAGGGACTTATGTTAACATAAATACACCAATCGAAGTAACTTTTACTAAAATCAAATATACCGATCTATTAGTGGATGTTGTCTGTAAGCCGGGGGAAAACCCAAATGTGATAGACTACAATGAATTAGAGAAAGTATACCTAGAAAAACATTACATAACTAAAGAACTGTTTGACTATGCTTCTTCATTGATTTCAAAGGCAAAACAAATTGCTAAAGATGAAACGGAATCTCCAGAGGAGTACAAAAAGTTTGTTCAGAACTAAAACATACATGCAATATATAATTTATTTTTTAATAGGTGAAAGCATTCTGAATACTATACTGAGCTTATATTCTTCCTCTTTTATTACTTCAAATCCTGCATCTATGAGATGCTCTTCTTTTAATATTCCGTTGTATGAAACAGACCATATTAATGGATTTCTTCGGGAACAAAATTCAGCAGAAACATATCGCCCATTAGGTTTGAGTACACGTTTTATCTCATGTAGCACTTTTTTCTTTTCTTCATCATTAAAATGATGCATGACCATTGACGTGAACACAATATCAAATTTGTTATCTTCAAAAGGCAACGGCATTGCATTATTAACTAATATCGTTGCTGGACAATTAATTTCTTTCATTTTCTCTTTTGCAATTGATACCATTTTCTCTGAGATATCAACCGCAAAGATGTTTTTGCACGGTATATAATTTGATAAATGGTATTCTAGTTCACCAGTACCACAGCCTATGTCAAGAACGACATCGTTTGCTGTCAAATCGCTAAACTCTATTAATGAATGCATGTACTGACTATAGCTTCCGAGAAGGATATTTATTAATGAATCATAAACTGGTGCTAAAATTTCGAGTACTCTTGTAATGCCATGCACAGAGACCACCACTTACTATTGTAATGAGAAAGAGGCTTTTTAAGCATTGTTAAAATGATAACATTTTTGAGAAATAGCTTAATAACACAACTTGACTTAGATTAATTGTTAAAATTTTTTAACCAACTTATTGTCAGTTCGAATTACATAGCCTTGTAATTGTAGCAGATCAGCTAATCGGACCGCCCAGGTTCTTGCTATTCCGAGTTCTTTGCTCAAGTCAGAGATTGAAATTGTTCCGCGAATAGATATCAGCTGAAGAGCTTCATTGACAAGGGCATTGAGCCAATCCGTATTGTTCTCAATATATTGTTTTATATATTCAGCGCTTCGTTCATCAATTCCTAATACTTTGGCAATGTCTTTAACGTTAAGTTTTGAAGGTAGAATATCTCTTTCGCGTTTTATTCGAATGTACTCTGTAACCCAGTTGTCTAAATAACTCCTGAAAGGAACCCATATATATTTTTGTAAATCAATTTCTAGGGTAATCTCTGTTTCCACAAGTTTGTATATCTTAATTGTACGTCCTCTGTAAACAGAGTAGGTGACATTAATAATGCCTGCTTGTGTTAGAATATTTAGATGACTTAAGATTGTAGGGATTGTCTTCCCTAGCATTTGAGCAATGTAGGCTGCTGTCAATCCCTGTGGTGCCTGAAATAGCATCTTTATAATGTCTATTCTGGTACGATCATTAATGGCATCCATTACAAGTCTTGCCTTTGCAGGGTCATCCTTTGGAACATGTATCATGTGTAATCACCTCGTGAGCATCTTATTGAAATACTACCATTACTGCTTTTTAGCGTCACCATTAGTCCATTTGAGTCTTCAAAATCTGGCGTTTGAAGAATTACCTTATTTCCTCCGGGTTGAATTACAATAAAGTCTCTCGTGTCATAGTCAATACTCCCTTTTGTTTCTGCTTCTATTTTGCAAGTGGCGTTTTCAACTAAATTAATATCAAAGGAAATACTGCCACTATCGGTTTCTGCATTAAGCCTACTGTTGTTGAAAGCGTTAACTGAATTCAAGTCAATAGAAATACTTCCCGTGTTTGAAAAAAGTTCTGTTTCATTAGGTGTGTACATATTCTCTAAATCTAAAGATATGCTTCCCATATCTGTTAGAAGTGATAGATCATTAACTGTACTTTCATCTACATTCAAAGCGATTGAACCTAAAGCTGCAGCTACAAAAATATAACTTATATTGCATTTTACAAAATTCCCACTGAATGAACCCATGCTAATATTTGCATAAATATTCTCTATATTGACATTTTTTCCACTCATTGAAATCGAACCCATATCTGATGTCACATTGGCAGACCATGAATAATTATAATTGTTATTAAAGTAAACAGTAAATGCTGCGAAGTCTGATTTTAATTCTATTTGCACCGCACCATTGTGAAAATTATATGATACAATATAGTTTGAGGGTTCTTCGCACTCAACAACAATTTCCCATATCTTGTTGGTCATGTTATACTCTGTCCATACTATAGAGAAAGAACCACCATTTGTATTTCCTATAACTATTATGTTTGTAACATTATGTTCCTCAAGTTCTGTTTCGTTATTATATATGAAATACTCACGAATTGTTTTAGGTTTCTCCCAGATGTCTATGTTTGAGAAGTCAAATTGCGCAAAGCGTGAAGCATAATATAGTGAGACTCCAATACCGACTACTAATATTATTACAAAGAAATATCCAATTATTACTTCTTTTTTCAACATGGTCACCTCATAATAAGAACATTAACCCAACCATCAGCGGTATTGCAACACCAGAAACAAAAGCAGCCACTTCTGAAATTCCATATGTTTCTTCTACGGCAATAACAGTCAGTAAGGCTTTCCATAAAATATAAACAAGATAGTTTATTATGAAAATATTAAATGTAACATAACTAGGCCATGCAATTATTACTAAAGATCCTACAATAGGGAAAACATTTGTAATTCCTATATAACGGTAGAGTAGTAAAGCTTCTCTTAAATTTCCAACACCATGGAAAAGATGCTTAGCAAACAAATGTGTAATAACTCCATTGATCAGCCAAGACATGATTGAGACAACACATAATCCAATGCTAATTAAGAGTAGCAGGGTAGCTGGAACATTAAAAATTGGTTCTAGCGAGCTTAAAATCGGGGAATACCTGAAAAGTGGTATAAGTTTATACATGGCAACCGTAATTAGAAAGAATTTAACAATAGTGTATGTAAAAAATACTACAGTAGCTTCTACTTCTGAACCGTAATAATTAACCAGTAATCCAAATGTTTCACGAGGATTTGTAGTAATCCCTCCTAATTTTTCTACAAATGAGATTTTTCTTCTACTTTCATGTACTGTAGAAGGATAACTTGAAGTAGTTTGAACATATGAACACATGTAAATCACCAAAAATGCATTTTGTATAGTTAGATATGAAATCTAAGTATACCTCTTTGAGATTTTATTTAAAGTTAACTATAAATCGTAATTTTTTTAGTCCCCACTCAAGTGAACTTAATCTTTACATATCTGCGGAAAATTGTACGTAAGGCTATTTCTATGAACTTTGGATTTATATGCCTTATTGCCTTTTTTGGTATATCAATGTAAATCCTGTTGTTTTTATTTAAAACGGTGTAAACATCCTTTAGATTATACAACTCTTTTAACACATAATGTAGATAATCTTCGTCAAACTTTGGGATTTTAGAGGGGCAATTGTTTGGGCATGAAACACAAAAGCGTGTATAGAAACAAAGTCCAAAGCAAGGTACATCAGACGTATACGCATTTGCACAACATGCTGAATTGTAAGCAAGCAATCCTAATTCATTAGCACGAGCCATTATCTTACTTTTAATATCTGAAGTTCTGATGGAAATTTGTCTGTTGGACAATGGGGCAGTTAATCTCCTTAAAATTGGATTGACATCAATGCCTGCACTACGTAATCTTTCAATTATGCCTTTTGTAACTCGAAGTGAACCAGCAACGATTCCTTCAGTCTTGTGGGATACACCCATTTCTAAAATTTCATTAGTATCTAAATCTGTAACACCCGGTATGATTGGTCTTATGAAAATAAATGGTTTAAAACCAGCATTGTGCAGATTTTCAATAGTTCTAAATCGTAATAGGGGTGTTGGTGCTTTTGGTTCTAACTTGTGGCTTGCTTTCGTGGTTATAATAGTTACTAGTGGTGATAGTGTCTCCTTGCCCACAGCATCCCGCAGATTACCTACAAATTGTTCATCAAGATAAAGCTTAGTTGAAAATTGTGTTGGATTTTTGAGATGTTCTGCTATTAATTTAATGAATTGAAGTGTATTTGACCTAATCGATGGATAAAATGGATCTACAATACTTCCTAACGCAATGAATGTTCCTAAGCGTCCAGGAATAAAAGCTGGATTATAAAGGAGTGTCAAAATTGTCTCTTCAGGAGTTAACGGATATGGCTCTGTTTTTTTAAATTGGAAGCCCATTTCCTCAATATAACAATAGCTACACGCAAGCGGACAGTGCTTACCTAGATGTACAGTTATTCCACAAGGTCTCGGTAAACGCCTTGTATGAGGATCTCTTTTAACTTTTTCAAGTGATCCCTTTTGTCGTACTATCTTTTCAAAGTATTGAATAAGATTCTGTTTCTGTTCTACAATATCTTCTTTACTATTCATGATTGATCACTTTAATG
>Ga0164318_10000585_pt1 | contig 28773 bp, 24 predicted proteins | sample GuaBasSedimGuay9_FD_113734 | JGI IMG/M metagenome (GOLD analysis project Ga0164318, IMG submission 113734) | Subseafloor sediment microbial communities from Guaymas Basin, Gulf of California, Mexico - Guay9, Core 4571-4, 0-3 cm | ecosystem: Environmental > Aquatic > Marine > Hydrothermal vents...
AAGTAAAAAAATTGATGAAATTAAATGCGCGGAGTGACCCTTAGACACTTTTAACATAGTTAAATCAAGGAATTTAATTTTAACGCCGACTAAATGATTGAAAAAGTTTCGACTTAAAGCCAACCAATTGGAATAAAAATCAACATTAGCGTAATATCCACAATATAAATAATACTTAAAGTGGCAATTTGATTTTTCCTTTTTTTCATGTCATGAATCCAAAACGCAATTACAAAAAAGTGTAATACCCAATAGGGATAATTAGCCACGGAAATGAGAAATTCCAGAACGGATAATACCAAATAAGTAATCCTGTATAATTAAGGAACATTTCAATAATCATTGCAAGTACTGAAAATAATATCGCATAAAACCAACGATTAGGGATCACTTTGAAAATTTTTTTAGTTTTGTCTTCAGGTATCATTTTTAAAAATACAATTCCCAAAATTGCGAACATTAAAGTTATCTCTAAATTTAATCCAACGAAAATGATAAGCATAGTATTTCCGACCGAGCTGGTCCATAATGCACTGACACCAGTAATATGAAGTACCAAACTATTCCAAATTTCGTTAAATATGTCCATACCATAAAATCCAAGAGCTCCCATGATAATTTCATAGTTCTTTTTTTGATATTCATTGGCATAGATGTATAAAACGATTATCAATAGTATTATGAATATCCAGTTAAAATTACTAAAATTTCTTAAATTTGTTAAAGCTGCAGCTGATTCAGGAGTAACCATAATATTAGTACCAAATTTTAGTTTAAAAGATTTTTTAAAATCTTTAAGTTGTTCTTAGAATTGGATGACCGGGCTTAACATCCATAAATTCGCCTTTTTTATAGACAATTTCGCCATTTATAATTACATACTCAATACCTTCTGAATAGAGACGAGGATTTTCATAAGTAGCTTTATCGATTATTTTATCAGCGTCAAAGATAGTGATATCTGCCCAATTACCTTCTTTTATTAACCCTCTATCTTTAAGGCCTAATTTTTGAGCTGGAAATGAGGTCATTTTTCTTATTGCATCTTGTATTGTAAGTGCTTTTAATTCCCGGACATATTTTCCAAGGACTTGTGTAAAAGTGCCATTACAATATGGATTTGGAAATACATTACTATTTTCAGGAATTACCTTACCATCTGAAGCAAACATGGATAATGGATGGGTTATTGTAATTAGGTTATCTTCTTCACTCATTGAAAGATAAGTACCGCTTGCGTTACCATTTAATTCGATTAATACTTTAATTACAGCTTCACGAGGATCTAGATTTTTATCCTTAGCTATTTTATAAATTGTTTTTCCATTAAATTCTTCATTATCCGGTGCACTTACATATACTTTTTTCCAGTCTTCAAATTCTTTAATTTTTAAAAAGCTACTTACAATTTGATCCATTTCCATATAGATTCTATTTTTTAATTCAATATCTGAACGCATCTTTTTTAAAATATCAATGCCTTTATTAATATCTAATTTATCTTTAGATTGATATACCCATGGAGGAATTAGAGCAAAGAGAAATGTATAATTAGATGCATGTGGAAATACATCAAAAGTAATTTCAAGTCCTTTATCTCGGGCTTTTTCAACTAATAGATATGCGCGTTTGATATCACCAATCCAAAATCCAAATGGTTTAAAATGGGAAATTTCAGCTGAAACGCCAGATCCTTCGACAATTTTTATAACTTCCTTAGTAGCACGGACAAGTCCACTTGCAAATCCTCTGAAATGAGTTGTATAAATACCATTATATTTTTTAACAACTTTACAGAGTTCTATAATTTCTTCAGTTTTTGAAAATGAACCTGGTGGATAGTCTAATCCAGTTGACATTCCAAATGCCCCGCGTTTTAACTCTTCTTCTAATAGGTCTTTCATTTTCTGGAGTTCATCTGTATTAGGCGCTCGCTTTTTTAATCCCATTACCTGTATTCTCAACATTGAATGCCCAATGAGTGGTATTGTATTAATTACTATACCTTCTTTTCTTAAACTTTCGAAAAATTCCGTTAAATTGCGAAATTTAAGTGTATACGACCTTACTCCTGTAATTGATGCTAACATATTAGCAAGAACAGTTGATTGAGAATTTTCCGGGTCCATTGGCGTTAAAGAAAAACCGCAATTACCAATAACATGAGTTGTTACACCTTGAGTAATAACATTTTTAGCTGGAGCTGTAATCGTAAGATCCGAATGCGTATGAATATCAATAAATCCTGGTGATACTATTAGCCCAGTAGCATCTATTTCTTCATCAAAATTCTTACTATCTATTTTACGAGATATCTCATTAATTTTTCCATTTATTACAGCAATTTCTGCTTTATACCAAGGATTTCCCGTTCCATCAATAATTTTTCCATTCCTTATACAAACAGACTTCATAAATAATCATTTCCTTTATTTAAGAATAACCTAATTTTAAAATTTTAATTAAATAAAAATTATAAGTGTATTGAAATATTTTATAAATTAATGAATTAAATTTATTTCTAAATTGATGTTAGTTAAGAGAGATATTTAATGAAATTTCTGGCTTTTTCTGATTTTCACGGACTTTTTGGTTATAAAAATTATTTTGTAGATGTAAAACAAAAAATAAAAAAATATTCGCCAGATTTTGTGATTTTATGCGGTGATTTTAGAAATAAAATATCAATAAATAGATTAGAAATGCGGGTCAAACATTTAGAATTACCTGTTTATTACGTCTGGGGAAATGATGATGAATTTAATATCGATTTTAAGATGCAGTTTGGAAAAAATTGCCATTTAGAAATTTTTAATTTAAACGATGAAAATTTTTGGATTACAGGGATAGGGGGTGATGAATATGACATGGTCTGGAATATCAGTAAATTCAAAAAGATTTTGCAAAAAAATATAAGCTCATTGAAAAATTTCATATTAATTTCTCATGTCCCCCCTTATTCAATTTGTGATAAAACGGTTGATGGAAAACATGCTGGAGTTAAGGAATATTTAGATCTGATTCTTGAATTTAGACCTAAACTTGTTTTATTTGGTCATATTCATGAAAATTGGTATAAAACTGCAAAATTAAAAAACATAATTTTTCAAAATGTTGGTCCTAAAGGAGTGTATTTTCAATATGATAACGCCGAATTTACAATCATAAATTTGAGTTAATGAATCCAACATGAATTCTATATATTGTTATAAAAGAATTTTAATATATTTATTTAATTCTATTAATCTAATTTCATAAAAAATTATGAATTTAAGAATTAAACTAATCATGATTAAAAATGACACAACAAAATACGTACTATGAATTAGAACAAGCGTGGAAACATTTATTTAACAATAATTTAAAAATCATTGACAATTTATGCAATGACAATAAATGTTATCAGGCATTAATTTTACTTTTTAAATCAGGACTGAAATCTGCAATAAAAATAAATAATGACGAATTATTTAAGAAACTTTTGGAGAAAATGGACTATATTTTTTTAATTTTAAATAAAAAGAATCAGAATTTATTAAAGAAATTACAAGAAAATATTTAAAATCAAATAAAAGTTTTACTTATTTTCATAAAGAAATTAAATTTATAGCAAAATATATTCTTTTAATTATGTCAATTTTATACCATTTGGAATTGGTTTGTTTTTGTAGTATAATTGAAAATTTTCATCAAATCCAATAAAACCTCTTGCAATATATTCAAGAGCTAGAGGGAAAATTTTCCAATCACCAATTTGTTTTAATTTATTTTGGTGTTCATCTGAAATTTTTTTAAGCATGTCCTTGTTATTTGGTTGTTTAAGGTCCTCCAATAAAATGTTAGGAGGTAATTCTACTTTAAGGGGTTTAGAAATTAGAATAATTGGTCCACCGTCTATTTTTTCGGTTACAATATGTACGCTTGACCTTAATTCTTTTTCTCCTGCTAATATTGCGTCCATAACGGCGTGGTCGCCAGTATATTTCCGTCTATGTGTTTGAGGGTCTATAATTGATAAATCTGCAGGATGAACATTAATTGTTGTAAAATTCTTGAAGATTACTTCAGTCACAATAGCCATATATCCACCTAAAACAACTGCATCAATGTCCCGTTCTTTTAAAAAATTTAAAGTGATTAAATCATAATCTTTTCGTACCTCTAAATCGCTTATATCATCAAGTCCTTTTTCTCTGTAAAATTTTTTTAGATCATTAATTTTATATTCAAGATTATATCTATTTGCAATTTCCCGAATTTTACATTTCTCAGGATCTGGATTATTACTAAACAAAAAGACTAGTTCAAAAGGTGAATTATGCCCTAATTTTTGTTGGTACTCTAATATTTTCTGAATATTAGTCCCGGAGCCAGACATAAATCCTGCTACTCTCATTATTTTATTACTTTTTTTGTAACCCTCATAAAACAATTTAATATTTGCCATTTCGTTTTCTCCATTTATAATTAGAAATTTAAAAAGAAAATTTTCGTATAATTTTTAGTCCTTAACGTGACATTTAGTTTATTATAATATTATCGTTTTTCAATTCTTTTAGATTTTATGATAATTGCGAGTATTATTAATTTTGGAATTAAATTTTTTAGATTAACCAAAAATCAAATTCAAATTTAATTCAAATAAAAAGTATATGTTTAAGGTAGAAATTATTTTATTAAAATTAAACAAAACAAGTTAGTATTTTAATTTAAACATAAATTAAATTATTCAAATGATTAGAAACTATTGAGATTTTATAATGATTTTTTATGTGAAAATTTATCGTTATTTTCATTAGAAAATTGAATCAAAAAAAAGAATAAAAAAAATTAAAGGTCTTCAAGATTTTTTTCATATTTTACAATTTCATCAAGATATAATTGGGCTGTTTTGCTATCACCAATTTGGAGCGATAAATGGGCTGCTTTGATATATAAAATACAGACATTGATGAAGTTTTTATTATTGACTTCAATTTCTGCTTTTTTATTAATTTCATTTATTTCGTTTAGGAATTTATTAATTAATTTTTCATATTTTAATGGAACATTATTTTTCATAATTTCAAGAGTTTCATGGATTTTATTGGAAATTTCAGTTGCTTTATCTTCAAGACCAATTTCTTCGGCATATTTTTTAGCTTCGTCGAATATTTCTACTGCACTAACGAGGTCGCCTTTTTCTTTGGAATTTTTTGCTTTATTCATTAATGATGTAATTTCATCTTTATTCTTTTTCCAATTATTAATTATTTTCTTTATGTAATTAGTTATTTCAGGTAATGGTGTTTTTGAGAGTTCATTTAAAAACCATTTTTGGAAGACATAATTCGTTAATTTTAGATGTTTATTTAAATATACCATATCTTTTTTGGGGACACCTTTTATTGGGGGGACTATTTCTTCATCATCCTCTAATTTTGTTGTAATATCAACTATTTGACTTTTTTCTTTATCTTCTTCAATAATTTTTGCCAATTCCTCTAATGGAAAGGGTATAAAGATATTCTTTTTTCTTAAGTCATCGAAGGCTGCCAGAATTTCTTCAGTTTTTGTTTTTTTAACTTCCAGTACTGCTTCAATCAATGCTGGGGTCATAAAAAAGCTTTTTTCTTTTTGAATTGTCAATGCTAAGGTTAAAATCATGCTCTCGAAATTTGTTAGATTTTTCTCCATTTCACTTGTAATATTTGGGTTTACTCTATGTGGCCAAATCAAGGATGCTTCAAATACTTGTTCTACTAGTTTACCAGAATTTTTAAAAGGCTTTATATAACCAGAAAACTGCTTTAATTCTTTTTCATATTTATTCTCAAATAAATTCAGAAATTTTCTTAAAGACTGTCTTAGTTCACTTGATGGTTTTTGGTCTAATATGAGTCCAACTCTGGTATAATTTCCTTCTTCAACTAAAATAATAAAATTAGCATATGTTAGTTCAAAACCGCTTGTAATTGCATCTTTTCCTGTTTTAATATGAGAGCCAGTTTGAAATGAAGCAATAGCCGTTAGAAAGCCAGAAATTAAGTCGGGATCAAAAGTTCTTTCTTGAAATGAATGGTTATAGATTGTTATTCCAGTTTCTTTATATAAAATCATCAGGTGTTGGACATTCAAAATATCAGAAAATTTCTGATTAACTTCTCTCATTCTACGGATTTTTCGTCTAATTCTAGGAGCTCTAATTGTAAATTGATAAGTAAGAACTGAGGCTACCCCAATTGCCACTACAGTAAGAATAAATGGAAGATTACGGACAAATAATCGAACTGGTGTTAAAACATTTATCCGGGCATGTGAAATAAACGATGCATTTACTATTGAATAATCACCTTCATAATCAATAGACACAGTAAAATATTGTGCATTTGACGCTTCATTGGGTATTTTAATGTTTGATATTGCTATCCCCGTAGTTAATGTGGTGGACTTTTGGGTCAATGAATAGCCATTATCGAATAAAATTTTGAAATTAATGGTAGCTTTTGAGATTGGAACGCCATTTTCAGTGTTAGTCAACTTAACTTCTAAAAAGATATAATTACCTACCATAACTTCTTGGGGGAGTGCAGATATTAATTCAAGAGAGGTATTAAATTTCTTATTTACGGAATAATTTTTAAAGTCAGAGCAAGAATGATATGTATTTGTTCCTAAATATTTTACTGAAATATAGATTTTCTTAACACCATCAGGAATATGTTCAATGCTATAACTGGCAGTACCATTTTCATTGGTCCCAAATGATTTATAAACAAGTAAACTGCTATTTCCTGTATAAAATAGATATGTTATGTTAAATATAACGCTTGTACCTATCATAGGCCCGAAATCTAGGCTTGTAAGGTTAGCGTGAAATGATATATTTCTTCCAACTCTAATATCATTGTAATATTCTGCAGTAATATTAATAAAAGTCACATATTTGTCCAGTACATTAATAATTCTAGACCCTTTAGTTTCTGCAATTTTTTCTGTTCCTGAATAGCTGCAATTCACCCGAATTTTATTTATATTGTCAGGCAATTCAGAAATAAAATAAGTAGCAACACCATTACTATCTGTTAATATCGTTGTGTTAACTGAATCTATGATAATTGTATTATTTAAATATGTAAGGTTAAATTCAAGCATTTTATAATTTAATCTGGTCCCATTACTAAAAGATAAAGTAGAATATATGTATAATGGCTTCCCAATTCGGACATCTGATTCAGTATAATATGTTATATTTATATTAGTGGGCTCTTTATTCAAGACATGAAGTGATATATTAACTTCCTTAGTTGCATAATCTCGCAATGCTTGGGCTTTTATTGTAATGTTATAATCTCCTCCGGTAATATTATAGGAAGGAAGTTCAATTGAATCCATATAAGTGTGGATTATTTTACTCATTAGACCCGTTGCAGTTGTACCGGGTATGTACCAAGTCAAATTACCTTCTGTATCATTTTCAAACACAATGTCTTTCCCATGAAAATCGTCAATAAAACTTGCTGCAATTTGGATTGTTTCACCTTCATAAGCTGTAATTTCCTCAAATCCATTTATATCAAATGATAATAAATTCTCGGGTATTTCATCTATCTTGAAAAATATTCTTATCTCTTTTGTTTCAAACATATTTGATGTTGCAATAATGGTTATTTCACCTTTATCGCCTTCGTGGAGCCCTGTTGTATCTAATGTTATATCATATCGACCAAAAGTATCAAAAGGGTTCCCATACCAGACATCTGAAGACCAATTTGGATATGCATATATTGCTGCAGGATAAATTCCATCATAGGGCGCAGTACCGTTCTTATAAATAATCTGAATTTTATGCGTATTGTCACTAAAATAAGGATTTGGGTGCACCCACCATGACCCATTTCTAAATACATTTCCATAATATCCTGTGATATTCATTGTAGCATTAAAATGAGTAATGATCTGAAATCTTATCGAAAAATTTGACTCCTCGTATCCAACTTTATGAGCAGAAATTACTAAAGTATAATTTTTTGAAGTAAGTTGGTTTGTATATATGGTAATATTATAATACCCACCACCAAATTCTGATACATTGTATTGAGTTCTGCTTGTCATATTAATAGAAATGTCGCTGGACGCATTTAATATACCACAGTTTAATTCAGTATTATTATAAAATGCGTCTACTAATACCAATTCTCCAGCTTGAAACGGTTTTGATTGATTAATATTGTCAGATATTTCATAAAAGTCCGCGTGGTATTGTACCTCTATATTTGAAAAGTTATAACCTATTGAAGTGCCATTGAACCACTTTAAAATTATTTTAAACATCCCATTTGAAGTCATATTATAGGGGTCAAATGAACAGTAATAATTACTGGGTAATTTCTTTTGAGTGTGGATTAGTCTATCTGACGAATTATAAATTGTTAAATTAATGGGAGTTATTGAATTATATATCCTAAATGTATTATTAACAGTTAAATTATGATTTATAAAAAGAGAATCCTTATAGGTATTTAGTATAATATTACCAATATAATTGTGATCTATACATTTTATTGCGTAAAAATTATCGCTTGCATTTATTAATAAATAATTCCCTGAACGCTTCCAATCAGAACTACTAAGAATTAATTGGCTAGCACTAATTAATGAAACATTCCAGCTTTTTTGTAATGTTATATTCAATTTTTTTGCAAATGAATCAATGATAAAGTGAGCATAAAGACTTATGTTTATATTTACGGTCGGTAATTGTGAACCTGCATAAAACTGAGTTAATGCATGTGAAGAATTACTCAATCTTGTATTTGAAATTGCCATGAAATTAACAAAAGTAGTCGAAGTCACTAAGATTGAAACATTTGAGTTTGGAATAAATTTAGAAAATGAAACATGCCCCCGACCAGGAGAAGCCCCATTTAATACATCAATTGTTGTTGTTGCTGAATCATTTATTTTCATATTAATATCTTCAGGGAAAAACAGTTGAGTTAAATTTATTATAGAATAATAATCAATCGAATTAAGTTCCCATCTATTATTTTTATATTCCAATGCATCACCGTTGTCTATTCCCTTTTCATCGTCTGCATACCACCATTCAACAAATGCATATATACCACCGGTTTTCGTCCCATTTAGAATTATAAAAAAGGTATTATCACATGTTTCTGAATTGTTAATTATTTTATTGCTTTGAAAATTAAAAATTATAAACTCGCTTTTAGCATTGAATAGATTTTCAATAGTAACTGTTTCAGATTTCATTAGTAATTTATCCGGTTCTAAAGATAAATCTCCGGTATCGGTCGCATTATACACCTCTACCCATAAATCATATTTTCCTCTATATTGTAGATAAAGTCCAATTTTATTTATCCTACTGAATTGTGCATTTAAGCTGAAACCTTGTGCCCATTCATCATAAACATCCTCCTGAAAAATGTTATTATGGTCTTCTGCAATATCTTCTACTATTAATGTATAATTTTGAGAGATACCGAAAAAACCTAATTTAGTTGCCGTAAAATTCCAGTTATAAGTATTTATTTTAATTAAGTGCGGCGTCCTACCTAAAAAACTTTGAGTTTTATTACAGGTTAAGACAGCATTAGTATTATTTTCAGCGTATAATGAATTAGGATTAGTAATTGGGCTTTCAACAAATCCTGAATTACTATTTTGAATGAAATTATTGCTTTTTTTGCTGTTTAATTTATTATTTGAATATCGAGAATATGGGATAATATAATTTAAAGCAAACAAATTAACAAATATCATAAAAGCCAAAATTAATATTAAAAACGTAGATTTTACCTTGTGATTATTAACTGAAATTCTCATCTTAATAATACACCTATTAAAAAATTGAAAATATTTATTACATTAAATATTATAAATGAATTTTTACTATAAATGTCTTATAATTTAGTAAATTTATTTTCAAATAATTAAAAAATACTTAATAAATGAAGAGAAAACATATATTGAGGATAAAATTAATTTAAAGAAACGGATTTATAATTGAAATTATATTCATTTTCGTTTTCAAGAAGAAAATAATATACAATTCAGACTAAAAATTAATAATATTCTATTAGATTAAATTAATAGCATTTATTTGTGGTTTGATTAGATCTTAAAATTCTATGACTACAAATATATTAATTCTAAAATTAAAAAGTAGAAAAGAAAAAAATTAATATTAAAATGAATATCAACTATTTTTCTATTAGGGCCTTGTTTTCTGAATAAACTAATATGCCAAGGTCTCTTTGTGCCATTACAAAAATTGGGATCTTTTCAGGATATTCTAATTCTGTTTTAGGCCATAGAAAAACAAGGTCTCTATTTGTTTTTAAGATTTTTTTACAGAGTTTAATTAGGTCATGGTTTAATAAGCCAAAATTCTTACTGATATAATATATTTTATTATCATATTTAATTAAGCCCAATAAATTTTCGGATATAATATCAATATCAGTGAAACCATTCCGTTTTAAAAATTCAATTGCTGTATTCTTATGAATTATAAAGTTATCTTGTAATTTTAAGATTAGCTTTAACAATTCCTTTTTAGAATTATCATAACTCATAATACGTCTTCTTGAATTGATCTAATAAATTATAATTTTTTGCTGACAGTTTTTATTTTTTGTTAGCTCGTTCGTAAGCAATAATTGCTGCCCCTAATGCACCAGTTAATTGGGGGTAATCTCCTTCCGGAGAGACTATTTTTACTTTTAATTCATTTTCTAATGCTTTTTTAACGCCAATATTTTTTGCAACTCCACCAACAAATGCAACATCTTCTTCAATTTTTCCCAGCCTTCGCACTAATCCACCTATTCTTTTAGCAATTGAGTTGTGAATACCAGCAATTATATCGACTTTAGAATATTTTTTTTCTGCAAATAATGAAATAACTTCTGATTCGGCAAAAACCGTGCACATAGAAGAGATTTGAGCCGGATTTTTTGATTGTAATGATAGTTTTCCCATCTCATCTAGAGAGTTTACCGAAAGTGCTTTAGCCATAACTTCAATAAAACGTCCTGTTCCAGCAGCACATTTATCATTCATCATAAAGTCTTTAACTTGACCATTTTGTACTCTCATTGCTTTACTATCCTGCCCACCAATATCAATTATTGTCCGTACATTTGGATAAAAAAAGTTAACACCCCTAGCATGAGCCGTAATCTCCGTAACTTTATCATTTGTAAAGGGCAATGAATATCTTCCATATCCTGTGCTTAATATATAGTCAATATCTTCTTTTTTTACTCCAGCAATATTCAAAACCTTATTAAAAACATCTATCCCAGCTCGTTCAAATTGATGACCCGATCTTGAGATAAATGTTCCTAATATTTTACCATCATATACTACTGCTTTAGTAGTTAATGAACCAACATCTATTCCAATAGTTATCATTAAATTTTAGAAATTGTTATTTTTTATTTAAATTTGTTTATATGGTCATAAATTTTTAGAAACAATAAATAATTAATGGTTAAAAAACTATCCCAGATAATTTTGTTTATAATTACTTTATTTAATTAATAATTTAGAACTAAACACCAATAAGAAATAATAAATTGGCTATAAACACTTAAAAACCAAATAATGTATGATGTTTTATATTAAAAAATAAATTAATGTATTTTATAACCGATTTGTTCTATTATATTAACTAATAGTTATTTTTGGTTAGTATCAGTCCCTTTTATTTGGATTTCATTAAAATTTCTTTTACAGATATAAATTTAATCAATTTCTATGCTTAATTCTTCATAATTTAAGTTCATTTTTTATTTAAGTTGGGTTAATCATGACCTAAATTAATAAATTTCCAGATAATGGATTTAAAAGTATTTTATATCGTGTATTCGTGTAAAATTCAGCCAGTATTTCATCAATGTTTTGAAGATATGCATAAATTATTTCATATCATCCGTCTAAAATCTCCAAACTGAGAAATTTACCTTTTATTCATAGTCTATTTAACTTATTTTCTCAGAATTAACCCAATTTAATCTAATCATAGTAATTAATCAATTAAAGTCACATATAAAAATTTTGCAATGAGTGATTCAAATGGGTGATATAAAAGTCCATTTAATTGAAAGTTTTGACCTTAAATATGGGTTTTTTAACATTTATAAAGAAATTCTTACTGAATAATGAATTTGATAATAAATAATAAAATTTGAAAAAAGTGAATAGATTGTGGTTTAGTGAAATTATTTTTCAGTGGATTTATATATTTACGACATATTTTTTTGTAGGATTAATTGTTTTACTGATAATTCAACTGTCCTTGTATACTACGAAAATAAATTCGAATAAAAAAGGGCTTTTAATTACTATAGTTTTTATAGTTCTCAGTTTATTAGGAGTATATTTTATTAAAACTACTTTTGGAATTTATTTAATAGTAAATATTGCGATATATAATAATATAATAATACAAACACTCCAAGTACTGATTTCTTTTATTACGGTTTTGCTTTTCGTTTATTTAATTTTAATTATAACATTATACGCATTTAATATTAATAGAAAAAATATAAAACCGCGCCTAATATTTGTAGTTAGTAATCTGATTGGTATTATTGTTATTGTATTTTGGCTGTATATTAACACCGGATTAATGCTTTTTGTAAATCTAGGTCCATATATTTACTAAAATTGATAATAAAATTTGAATTTTCTATTTTATCATAAAAATATTATTTAATTTTTAAGATAGGGGATTGAAATTAAGGAATTTTATATAAAATCATTTGGAACTAAGTTATAAAGAACTTTTTATTAGAATATGATATTGCTTTTAAATGCATATATTGTAATAAGCCTATTAAATAATGGAATAATGCTTCAATTTTTCTAAATAAAAATTTTCGTTTTTTGATGGTTAATTGTATATCTAAAATTGAAAAATCACTTTCCTTTTTTGACTTAATAAGTGATGTAAAATTAATAATAAGAATAAGAATTCTATAGTTTTTTATAGTTATTTTTCTAAAATTAATCAATTCCTATTTTTGTGCTAAAATCCGAAAGTCCATTGTTTGATATTTTAAACTTAAATTTCTTATTGAGTTTTATATTACGTAATTTACGAAGAGTAATAGTTAAGCCATTTTTATTCTCAAAAAGTAATGAATATTTTGAATATAATTCTAGAATATCCTGACACACTGCTTCTAATTTCATTTCATGACCTTTTATTTGATTGACTAATATAATTATTAAATGATTTTTAACAGAGATACCAATAAATTTTCCAAGAATTTTAATTAAATCTCGTTTTAAGCCGAACCAATTATTTAAATTCACATTTAATCTATAGAAATAAGTAATGGGATCAATTACAAGCACCATTGTTTTATTATCTATAATTTTTGGGATATTTTCGATCAAAATTTTAAATTCATCGTAATTTATAGGATTTAAATATTTGAAATTTCTCAATATTCTTATATTATTTCCAGTCATTTGGATAAGTCTTCTAAATTCAAAATTATTATTTGTATCAATCCAAATTGGTTCAGAATCATAAGTAGTAATCGCATTTAATACAAGTTGCATTGCAAAATTAGATTTGCCAGTATTAGGGGGGCCATAAATGTGAATTATTCCTGGGCTAAAACCATTTCTTAGTTGCCTATCCAATCCATCCAGTCCGCTTTTTAGTGTCAAGAAATTTAAAGATGCCCTTCTTTTATTATCATTCATATTTTTACAAGTCCTTCTTGGATAATATTTTCATTTATGATTAAATAATAATTTTAAAAGGTGAAAAATTCCATTTAAAAATATAATGGAATGTAAAAAAATCATGAGTAGAAGATCAGAAATTTTAATTATAATTAAAATGGAATAATTAGTAAGATTTAGAAGAAATTTTATTAATTACTATGCGGATACGCTCATAAAAATAATTTAGAAAAAAGAAAATAATCTCGACAACAATAAAATTTCATTTCAAAAAGTCAGGATATATTCTTTTAATAAAATGTATTAGAGATTTGATTCCACCTTGAGTTAGAAAAGTAGAAATAAAGAAAGACAGCCCTCTAGCTCTGAGAATATTAACAAATTTATTTAATGGATTTTTAAATCGTCTGACCTCGAAATATGCTTTATTTAGATAATATTTCAAATCTTCAGGAGACAAATGAGGATATTTTATAATTGGGTTATTCCAGTTGAATTTGTGCCAGTCAATCCCCGATAAAAGAAGCCCTTTTTCATTGACTTCATCCCAGAGGTCTGTCATAGGATAAGGTGTAAGTAAAGAGAAGGTCGGTATATCGATGTCTAGACTTTTAGCTATTTCCAATGTTGATTCTAAATCCTTTTTTGTATCGTTATAATTTGCTCCCAATATAATATTTCCTTCAATAATAAACCCTAAATCATGCAGAATTTTTATACCTTTTCTAATTTGTTTCAATTCAAGCTGTTTGTTTAAACTTTTTAAGGTTTTATTGGAAAAGCTTTCAATTCCTACAAAAGTAAAAATAAACCCAGCTTTTGCCATTAATTCGTAAATTTCCGGGTATTTTACAACTTGATCTAGGCGTGAAGTACTCATAAATGCTTTTTTTATATTTCTTTTAATTATTGCATTACATACTTCGATTACATGACTTCTATATGCAGTAAAATTGTCATCAATAATATATACTAATTTAACTGATTCATTAATTTGATTTAAATCCTGGATGATTTGACGAATTGAGCGTGTTCTATATTTATGGTGATAAAAATTATGTATATTACAAAATTTACATCTATATGGACATCCTCTGCTCGTTTCCATCGAATCAACCGGAACACCAAAAAAGTTATAATATTTTTTAGCGAATTTAGGCCTATAATTTCGGGCAGGAGGATTAGATGAATTTAAATCTAACAATTCTTGGTCAGGATTGTGAATTATTTTTCCATTTTTTTTATAAGAAATCCCTTTTATGTCAGAAGGACTACCTTTTATAATCAGGTTTCTCAGAGCAGATTCTCCTTCACCACGAATAACAAGGTCAGTCCATGGAAATGATAACGTGTCCTCAGGTACTGCAGTGGCATGCCAACCACCCATTAATACTTTAGCTCCAAAATCTTTTGCAATTTTAGCTATAGCATTTGCATGATAAATTTGATTGGAGAAATTTACACTTATCCCTACAATATCTGGGTGAAAATTTTCAAATTCTTTTTTAAGATTTTTTAAGTTATATTCGGGAAATCTATTATCAAAAATCTTAATTTCAGCTAAATCCCCAATATTTGCAGCTAAATACTCTAATCCTAATGGTGGAAAAATAATATCTTTAATAATAAAACTATGGTCTTTAGGATAATCGCATTGAATTAGACAAACATGTGTTTTTGAGGTCATTTTTTGAAAATTAAATTTGAAATATTATAAAGTTTTGCCAAAAACCTCTGAAATAAAAAATTTAATTTGAGAAAAAAGTTTTGATCTACAAATAAAATATTAAAAAGATTATTTAATTCCGATTAAATTTTGGTTATAAATTTATAGGCACACCTTACTTTTATAAAAAAATCAATTATGAGAGGATATAAGATAAGAAGATTTGGGCTAATTGTAAAAAATTTTTAGATTTGTAGAAAATAATTAGTTTTATAATTAATCTATAACTTTTTTAAAAAAATAGATCTAATGTATCTTAGATTTCAGAATTTTTTAAGAATTTTATTGAATAATATATATAAAAAAAGCAATATAAATTTATAATTAAATTTTAGAAGATTTCTATTTAAAATAGTTTTATTTTTCGCTTTTTTCAATTAGAAAATATTATCCAAGTCTGTAAATATAGTTTAACACTTAATCGAAACATTTAAAAACAAATTTTTTTACCCGCTTAAAATTAATCAAAGGAAATAGGTGATTTTATAATTGAGTTCAGATTTAGAAAGATTGGATGGAATTGGAGCTACTACTGCCCAGAAACTAATTGATAATGGTTTTAGAACTATAGAATCAATAGCAACTGCGAGGCCTAGTGAATTAGCTGCAATTGATGGAATTACAGAAGCTGTTGCAAAAAAAATTATTAGATCTGCGGCTGAACAGTCAGATGGGGTACTTGGTCTTAAATTTAAGACAGGAGACGAATTATTAGAAGAATATAATAAAAGAGAAATATTAACGACCGGCTGTAAAACTTTTGATGAAATATTAGGTGGGGGTTTGTCTACTCAAAGATTGTATGAATTTTGGGGTCCTGAGGGTACCGGAAAATCAAATATGCTACATCAATTGATATGTACTGCTGCTTTGCCAAAATCAAAAGGAGGACTTGGTGGGGGTACTGTATTTATTGATGCAGAAAATTCTTTATCATTAAAAAGAATTAGAGAGATAGCGCCCAGGTTTGGTCTAGATGGTAATGCAGTTATTAAAGGAATTTCTCGGGCAGTTCCAGCTAATTCTGATGCATTACGATATATGTGTTCTCAACAATTAGGAACGCAAATAGAATTAACGGGTGCTAAATTAGTAGTACTTGACTCAATTGCTACGCATTTTAGGTCAGAATATGGTGCACAAAGGCAATTAATACCCGAGCGACAACAAAAAGCCAATCAAATACTTCATGAAATTAAAAAATTTGCTAAATTATATAACATTGTTGCTGTAATTACAAATCAAGCAACAGGCGACCCTTCGGGCTATGGCGCTGGAATTAAACATTCAATGGGAAATGTAATTGGACATGAATCGGAAATCAGAATCCAAGTTACAATCAAAAGTTCAGCAAAAGGAGAACGTAAATTTAAAGTTGAAAAAGCCGTAGATTTACCAAAAAGTGAAGTTGTACTTGTATTACGAGATACTGGATATTATGATTTAGGTGTAAAACCTGTTAAAATAAATACAATAAAACAATCCGATACCAAAATGAATAAAAATCCATCAACAGAAAGGCAAATTAATACAGTTGAAAAAGAAGTCCCACAAACTAAAAAGATAGTACGAAGAAAACGCTCGTAAAAAATTTCATTATTGTGAGAGCAGATGAATTTTAAAAATAGGGCTAGTATTTTTTTTATTATTCTTTTATCTATTTTTGGTTTATTTAATATGTTAATTTTCTATTCAAAAATAACTTATTCAGCAACTTTAGGCAATTTTAATGTATCATATATAGTTAATGGAAATTTGATAGAGATTAGTCCTGATTCATTCTATTTAAAAGGTCAATATCAATCGAATATCGAAGTTCAATTTAATATTTCTAGTCAGGTTATAATTGTCACATATACTGAAAACTATAGATTAAATTTTTTCGAATATATAAAAAGTAGCACATATTATATAGATCCAGAAACTGGCAAAGACCAAGATAATGACCATCAGCAGTGGATATTAATGGATTTTCAACCACAAATAATATTGGCTACAAATCTTTCCCCATCAGAAGTTTTATTTCAGAAATCCCAGTTAGAAGTGATTGATTTCGGAAATAAAATCGGGTTGATTTTATGTCAAGTCTATACACATATTATAACAGTTTTTACTCAAGCACTGATTATTTCCTATTATTATGATATAAATTCTAAAATATTGTTGAAATATGAAGTTTCAATAAGAGAAAATCTAGTATCTGAGCCGATATTAACTTGTACAATAATCAATTCTAATTATTCAGGATTTGCTCGTTCTAATCTTATAAATTTATTTTTTATAAATTATAATTATATGATAATTTCAATTGTAATTGGTATACTTGTTAGTCTATTAACTGGAAAACTTCTATATAACTATAAAAAAGGGGTTTATAATAAATGATATCAATTCCTTCTTCAATTAGAAAGTTTTTTCCCTATAATTCACTTAGGCCTGGACAAGGTCTATTAATGAATGAAATATATGACCATTTAAAATTACCACATAAATTCATTCTCATAGAAGCTGCAAATGGTTCTGGTAAAACAATAACAACTTTATCTGCTATTATACCAATTATCAAGCAAAACAATTTAACTATGATATATGCTACTCGGACGCATACCCAAATGGATAGGGTTATTGCTGAATTAGAGGAAATAAACAAAAAAGGTAGTGATCAAGGTTATGTGGTTAGAGGTTTAACATTAAAAGGGAAAACCGAGATGTGTCTTAATGAAGAAGTCAGGAGAGGGACAATAATGGAGATTACAGATCTTTGTAGCCAATTGCGAAAAAATGGAAGTTGTAAATATTTCACCAATTTACAAAATTTTGAATATAATTTAAAAACAGGTAAAAGTGAAGAATTAATTGCTATTGGCGTAAGATATAATATATGTCCTTATTATCTGGCAAAAAGACTATTGAAAGAGACTGATGTAATTATTACGACATTCAATTATCTAATTCACCCATTTATCAGGCAAATTTTTTTCAAAGATATCGATAAATTAATTTCTGATTGCATAATTGTATTTGATGAAGGGCATAATATAATTGATGTGGCATTAGAAGCAGGGACTCAACAAATCACACCCAGATCAGTTAAAAGAGCTTTAGATGAATTAATTGGATTACTATTAGACGATGATGTCCCATCAATACAATTTCTTAAGGACATTAAATCATTTATTGAAACTACTGGGATGGCATACGACCCAAAAGAGGGTGAAACTATCGAAATAGCTGTTAGAAAAAGTACATTAAAAAATATTTTCTCTCAAATAAAAACAGACAATATTGAGAATTTTTTCAATAATTTAATAGAAAAAGGGGTACAAGTTCGAGAATTAATGCTTAAAAATAATAAACTTCCTAGGTCTAGCCTATATAAAACAGCACATTTTTTACAATTTATCTATCAAAATTATTTAAGACCAGACTATATTCATATTTTAAGAGTATCTAAAGTTAAAAATAAAATAAATGTTGAGTTTGTGATTAAAACACTTGATGTTAGACCCATTTTAAATGATTTATTTAATGCAAGAAATTTGGTGATAATTTCTGGTACTTTAGCGCCGATACGAGCATTCCGAGAAATTTGCGGGATGACCCTTGATAATACTAAAGAACGAATACTACCATCGCCATTCCCATTTGAAAATGTTTCAATAATAGGAGTACAAGATATCACTCTAAAATTTGAAGACCGAACTGAAGAGAATTATAGGTTTATCATGAATTGTTGTGTTGAAGCAGCTAAAAACACAAAATATAATACAGGGGTTTTCTGTGCATCTTATTCAGTAATTAATGGACTTTTAGAACAAGGGCTAAAAGAAAAAATAGAGGAATTGGGGATCAAATTTTTCATGGAATCTAAAAGTATGAATAGTAAAGAGAACGAAGCTATGATCACTGAATATAAGAAATTACCTTACAAGGGTATGAGAGGGTTTTTAATTGGTGCATCTGGTGGTAGAAACTCTGAGGGTGTAGATTTTCCAGGTAAGGAAATGAGTACTGTAGTCATAGTTGGCATACCTTTTGCAAAAATTTCGTATTCAATAAAAAAATTGATTAAATATTATCAAAACTTATTTGGTGAAGAACGAGGACTGGAATATGCGTATTATATCCCTGCTTTAAGAAAAGCAAATCAATCAGCAGGAAGACCTATCAGAAAACTTGATGATAAAGGAATAATAATATTTTTAGATGAAAGATTTTTTTATAAAAAATATTTTAAATTATTAAGTAATTGGATACAAGACAGGATTATAAAAATCGAAAAATATGAGGGACTTGTTGGAAGAATTGTAAAAATGTTTTATAACAAAATTAATTTGTAAATATTAAATATTTGGCGGGTCTTCAATTAGATTATAACCAAATACTTCATTAAACATTTTTCCGATATTCCGAAACATGTTTAAATCTCCATTCCAGTTCTGTAAATTTGTAAATTTATTCTCAACATTTTCAATAAAAATTTTAAGTCGCTCTAAAACCCATTCATCATATCCTTCTTCCAAGATAATAGTAGCTCGAATGTTTTCTCCTTCTTGTATCAAAATTTTCATTTTATCATATTCCATTTTTTTCACGTTTGTTTGAATTCCTCCAGATATTTCTAGCCCGAAACTACTAATTGCTGTCAAATAACCAGATATTAATGACGAGTCAAGGTCATTAAGAGAGAAATTATATGAATAAATTGGGACTCCGCTTATTTTATGTAATACTAAAAAATATTTGACTTTTTTACAGAATATTCGTTTCATATCTTCATCGTTACTTTTTATAATGCCAATATTCGAACCCATTGAGCTTTGGACTATTTTATACATCATTTCTTCATCTGGTAATGGTCTATTTATTTTATCCAAGACCATTTTTCCAATATTAATGATTTTTTCGTTTCCTTCAATTGTATTTTCTGCAACTTTTATTATCACATTAGTTACCCATCTACATGCCTCTATAAAACTCTCAAGGTCACCAATTCCAATTTCAGATGTACTCATCTTTTTTAAAAATTTATTAATATCGATATTTTCGTCAGTATTTATTATTTCATTTAATACTGAAAGATAATGATAACTCAGAGATTTTTCAAACTTTAATTCCGTTAATTTTTTAATCAAATCTAAAAAATCATAAGTACAAGTAGTAAATTTCAATCTATTTCTAATAAATAGAAACATACGCGAGTCTATAAATAGATTCACAATTAAATTTCCATATTCTGTACACTTAAACCGCTCATTTTCGATATAAATTAGATTGTTATTAAGAAGATAATCTAAAATAAAATTTTCATTAAATGAACTTAAAATGATATCTTCCGATGAAATCCGATATTTTTTCAATGCTGCAATAGCTAAATGATATAAATGAATACAAAAACCTGTATTTTTAAAAGTGGAGCAAGTGCAGTATCGGGAATTATTAGAAAAACTACAAATTCTATCAATTTTTTCATGATTAGTAATAACAATACCTTCAAATCTATCTTCTAATATATGTATAGCCTTTACTTCCGCAGGTATAATGTTATTGGGGTTAACTAAATGAGCTCTTAAGACAGCTTCTATATTCTTTTTATCAAACGCAAGTCGTTCTATTAAATAATCTTCATTTCCATGGCTTTTTAATTGAAAATAAAAGAATGTCTTTTTAAAAAATCTAATTAAATCATTTCTAGTTATTCCTTCAGCATGGTGATGAATAAAAACCAATGTTTGATCGATTAAAGCATATCTATTTTCAGGTAATGAACTAAAAATATTTTCATATTTAGCTTTTAAAACGCTTTTTTTATGATATTTATCATTATTTAAATTAATTTCTTTAAAATAATATTCCTTTACTTTATTTGCTTCCTCTTCATTTGATACCATAATAATTGCAAAACCAATATTTTTTTCAAATCTTCCAGCTCTTCCAGAAATTTGATGGAATTTATTTTTATCCAAAAGTTCTGGTCTGTTTGAAATATTATTGTACATTTTAAAATCCTTTATTATTACAATATTTGCAGGCGTATTTATCCCGGAAGACAATGTAGTAGTACAACAAATGACTTTAATTAATGAATTATTAAACAATTTTTCAACTAAAATTCTTGAATTATGATCTAAGCCGGCATGGTGATAGCCAACACCGCCAGTAATTGTCTGAAAATCAAGTGATGACTCCATAATATTTTTAGAAAATGAATCCAATTCCTGAAATTCATCAAAAGTGAGGTATTTTTTGACAACTTTTGATAGATTTTTTGCTAATTTTTCTGACTCTTTTCGAGTTCTAGTAAAAATTAGTATTTGTGCTTTTTTTTCGACCAATTTTGGTATTAAATTTTTTAAGGTTTCATATTTATTTTCTGAGATAAGAATTTTATATCGCAATTCTGCGGGTCTTTCTTTGTTTATTATTAATTCCGCATTTAACCAGCTTGCTAAGTCCTCTGGATTTTTAATTGTAGCCGATAGTCCAATAATTTGAATTTGATTATAAGTCATAAGTCGGGTTAAAAGGCTCTCAAGTTTTATACCACGAGTTCTATCGCCAATATTATGGATTTCATCAATAACTACTACAAAAATCCTTTTAAACCAAGAAGGTTTTTTTCTAATAATTGAATCAAATCGCTCATATGTTGTTATTATTATTTGTTTTTTTTCCAATTCTTCCATAGAGATATCAAAATCCCCCGTAGTGATTGCAATCGAAATATTAGCACTATATTTTTTGAAGAAATCTATAAATTTTTCATTTGCTATAGATTTTAATGGGACTAAATAAAAACCTTTCATTCCGTTTAATGCAGCATTCATTAACGCAAGCTCCCCAATTAAAGTTTTTCCACTGGCACTGGGTGCCACTATTAATAAGTTTCTTGGCTTTTTCCCAAATATAAATGGCACCGACTGCTTCTGAATTGGCCGTAAATTTTCGATACCAACTTTTTCTAACATATCTTTAATGATCTTATCGTACTTGATCAATTTATTCACTCATTCAAAAGATTTTTAAATAGTTCAATTTACCTGGAGATTTTAAACCAAAAATGCAAAGGTCAAAAATTTCATTTATAAATTTGTTGGTAGTCAATTATGATTGAGATTTTACTGATTGGAGTTATAATTGTCGGAATAATTTTCTATTTATACTTTAGACTCATAAATTTTCTTCCTAAAGATGTTAGATTAGCCAGATCTAAATATTATTCAAGAAGAAAAGAATCTGAATTATTATATATAACTAAAAATCAGAAAATATTATTAATAAATAACATAATTCCAAGTAAATTTATCGGTGCAAAAAGAATTTATGATACTTTCTACTTCAAAAATGCTATAATTTCGGTCAATGATTCTAACTCGAAAAATGTTATTTTAAATAATGACCTTGTTTGTGTTTATATTATTGGGCCAAATCCCGAAATTACCAAAATTATTAGAAGAAAAATTGAATCTGAATTGGTGAATTGTGATTTAGAAGATTTCTTTTCATCTGAATTATTTGATTTTGAAAATTAGGGTGTTATTATGGATTTAATTATCAATTTTTTTATTTCGTTTTGGCCGGTTATTATTGGAGTAATAATTTCAATTGTAGTGATTTGGGATTTATTGATAAGAAAAAATAATACAAATGAAATAATTTCAAATGCTTTATCTTTTAAGACCATAATGAATGAAATTGATTTTAATTTTGACACAATTTTTAACAATAATTTATCTTCAGATGAAATAAAAGAACTAGAAGATAATGTTAATATCTTGTTGGAACTTTCAAAAGAACTTCCGGATATAATTTCTATTGATGGTAGTAAAAAAAATGTCAATTCTTTTCAATACAATTTATTTGTTTCAGATAAATTTTCTTTAACAAAAAAGCAAGTGATATTTCTTGCCTGGATAATTTTTTGGGTGGGATTTATGACATTTTTAATTGTGAGAATGTGCTTCTACCCGATGGTTTTTCAAAATGACGGTATAATTATCGCTTGGAATATTTTTTATATCATTATTGGGCTAATTGAATTTTTAATCAAATAAAGAAAGGAGTGAATAAGATTGAAATTTCTCGAAAAAATAGCTGGATTTGTTTTTAAAAATAAATTTTTAATTACTGGTATTATGTATTTATCTATAATATTTTATTTTTTATTTATCTCATCTATTAATTTACCAATATTAGCAATAATATATGTTATTTTTGGCTTCTCAATAGCAATGATAATTCTATTAATTTATTTTTTCAAGATTGATAAAAAATTCATTAAAAACAAAAGGGTTTTGCTAATTAATCCTACAAGATTACCTAAACTCTATCGCCTAAAAAATAATATTGAAAATGACCACATTATATTATTAGATAATGGGAAAACTTTATCTGCTTTAGCTATTTTCAGGATTGCATCAATTCCATTAGGTATACAGAGTAATCTTAAAAAATTTATTCGGTCTATGGCCGATAATAATCTCTGTTTTTTTAGAATTTATGATTATTCTTTTGTTTCAGTTAATGAAATTAACAATAATAATGACAGATATTTACAATGGGCTGATGATTTTCCTGAATTATTCTTAAATTTTCATGATAATATCCCTTCGAGAATGGAAAAATGGAAAACTGAAATTTTATACGGGTGTTTTTATAAATTAAAAGGTAATCTAAATGAAAAAAATATACAAAAAGTTTACAATATTATTGATACTAACCTTTTAATAATGAAGTCGATATTTAGCAATGCATTTGCCCATGTTGAATTTGAAATATTACCGTCATTTGTTTTATATAAAATTATAAGAAATATATCCGCATGTAGTGAATTATATCATGTTTAAAGAAATTGAATTTTCAGATATTAGAATTATAGTATTTATAAAATGCTTAATTATTAACCAGATTCTAAAATATATGTATATAATATACCTAAATAATAAATTAATAATTAAAAAATAGGAATGAATTTTATACTTTAAGGTGGAAAAAATTTGGGTCTTAAATTAAAAGAACTTGTAATTTCAGAAACAATAAATTTTAGTGATATTTCACATAAGACGATTGTTATTGACGCAACTAACTTATTATTTAAATATATAACAAAAATAAAAAATTCTCAAGATATTTTTTATGATTATCATGGAAATCCAGTCTCTCATATCTATGGTTTCTTTTATTTTATTATAAATTTAATCGAACGAAAAATTAAACCAATTTTTATCTTTGATGGAATTCCACCAAGAGAAAAAAGACCATATAATTACTATAAAATTAAGAGGTTGTCAAATGCATGGAAAAAATATAATAGTTTAGGTGGAAATGGAAGTAAGTTAAAGGTTTTTAAAGATTCATTCTTCCTATATAAATATATAATTGAAGATTTAATTAAATTTATACGAATGTTCGGAGTTCCGGTATTTAGAGCACCAAGTGAGGGAGAAGCTCAAGCGGTGCGCCTTGTTAAAGAGCAACAGGCATATGGAGTTATTTCTGAAGATTATGATTGCTTAATATTTGGATGTCCAAAGATTTATAGAAAATTGAACTTTAAGACTAATACTTTACAGCAAATCTCTTTGAATAAAGTACTTACAAAATTAGATATTTCTTTTAACCAATTGATTGATATCATTATCTTAATGGGAAATGATTATCATCCAGGATTCGAAGGATTTGGCCCTAAAACATCATTAAAAATGATAAAGAAATATGGTAATATTGAGACCATGAGAAAGGACTACGAATTTAACGAATTTGATGCTAATAAAATTAGAAACCTATTCTTGAAACCAATAACCTCAAAATTTGATGTTTATTTTCAATATCCAAATATTTTGGCTATTAAGGAATATTTATTAGAGAAGAATTTTTCTATAAATAGAGTGCGAAGAGGTTTAGCCAGGTTAAATAAAGGATTCAAAGATTTAAAAATAAAGCAAAAGCGGATTGATCATTACATTTTTAATTCATAAAAAGAATTGGTTTGTTCCATATTAAACTCCATTAATTTTATCCAATTTTTAATTTTCTTTTCGTTTTTTAATTTTTTGTTTTTTAGTATATAACTGTATTTTTTGCAATGAGTGCATAAAATGAACAAATTATAACTCAAAAAAAACGGCAAAACTATCTTCAAAACCCCATTTTTTTTACTAATATATAGTTTTTGTCAGTAACTATAAGACAAAGATTTATAATTTGATAAAAATTCGGTGGTTAGAATATTGAACAACAGACTACTAATTAATAGACTAAGTAAAGAAAAAGCTAAATATTATGATATTAATAATGATAAATGGGTACGAATAACACCATTTTTAAAGAATTTAACTGATAATTGCGATATTTTAATAAATAATCAAAAATTTAAATTACAAAATCCAGATTATGATTATGGATATTTCTATGGTATTGCCGTTGGTTCAAGTTATTCTTCTAATAAACAATTTATTTTGGTCATAGAACCCACTCAAATTCCTTTTATTAAAAAATTTAGTGAAAAAATTGGAGTAAAAATAGAACTCAAAAAGCAAGAAAAGAAACGTAAGACCTACAGAAAAAAATTTTACAAATATTATCAAAAATTCATTGTTAAGTTTCCAAATTCTTTTAAAAAATATTTAAAATGTATCGGACTTAATATCCAGAGCCCACAAATCCTTCAAGGACTCTCTAATGAAGTGAAAATGGGAATACTTTCTGGACTTTTTAGTTCGAAAAAAGCTCATTATGTTTTTAATAACAGACAGGGGGGAATTCGAGAATTTCTAATTTTAAGATTATTAAATTCAAAAATCCATTCTAATATCAAAAAAAAATTTTTAAAATCATTTCTAAACCAAATCAAGGATATTTTATTTCAACTTGGAATAAAATCCTCAGACCATCATGAAGGACTTTTAATCTGCGGTAAAAGTAATTTGACGCTATTATTTAAGCATTTTAAGCCAGATAAAGTCAAGTCATTAGCCATGGCTACAATACTTGAATTACGCTCGATAGAAAAATATTATACGACTATTATTAACCTATATCCTCTTGAAGAATTTGATTTGACAATTTGGGGGTATTCATTGCATTGTATTTATCATAATAATAACGATAAAATTCCATATACCTTATTAGAACAAGTATTTAAAGTAGGTAGTAATGAAATTCGGCGCACACTATACAAATTAAGTGAATTGGGGATACTCGAATATTTTGCAAGAGGGAGAAAAGAATTCATAAGTAATTCAATGCGAGTTATTAATTTAACTAAAAAATCGCTCGAATCCAAATATAATAAACTAAAAAATAATGGCGATTCAATTATTTTGGAATGTCCAAATTGCCTAAAAACATTCAATTATTTATTATATTTTGAAAATGATGATTTCAAATGTCCTGAATGTAATACCCTGATGAATATGACAATAATCCCTGAGACCCGTCCATCTCAAGAATTACGGATTTTAACTAAATTTATTAATTCTGTACTAAAATCTAATGCTAAATTGATTGGTTATGAAAATTTTAATACAATAAAAATAGCTTATTAGGTGCACAAAATGCTAAATATTGATTTTTTAATGAATGAAAATAATATCAATTGGGAAAAAATCTTTGAAAAAAATAAAGAGTGTATTTTATATGATAAAGGGATAATTAAATATGTAATTTTATCAAATGAATTAAAAGGCATCAAATTTTTTATAACTATAAATTTTAAAAGAATAAGCTTAAATAAAGAAGAATTTGGAAAATATATTGAATTATGTATTATTTTTTCAAGATGTCTTTCCAAATATAATATTGATTCCATTCTAATTGACCATAATGAATTCTCGTTCTATAGCAAAAATCTAGAATATTCTATGAATACCCAAAAAATTGTGTTAAAATTGTTTTATTTAATTGTAATCATATTTGAAAAACTCGGCCCAGAACTTTAAGAAATTAGAGGAATTAAAGTGAACGAATTTAAAAATTATGACAATAGAATCGGGTTTCTCGAAATTTTACAAAAATCAGATAAGTATGAAGTACTTTTATTAATTTCATCAGGGTTCAAAAAGTTATTCTCTAATAATTTCTTTAGCACGATTAAATTATCCCAATTTGAAACCTTTTTAGAAATGTTAAAATTGATCAACTTTAGGCTTAATTTTGACCACATTTTTTTTAATTATGATAATAATGAAATTCAATTCATTAAAAATTTTGGAAAAAAGGAAGACGCCATCGAATTCTATAATGAAACCAAAAGTTTAATTGAAAAATTAGAGACTATATATGTAGATACTGATAATATAGACCCTGGATCACTTTATTATGATTTTTGGAATATATAAATTTAAATCAATAAATTTGAAACTTATTGATAAATATTTTATTTATTGGGCACTAATTTTAGCAACTATTTTTTATATATGGATCAATATTTTTATTTCTTTCATTTTTAGTATTGTTTTAAATTATAGTCCCAATAGTTGTTTGATCCATACCTCAATAAATTGTAAAAATGGAGGTAAGGAAGGGAATCGGCCAAAAATCAAATAATTTAGAAGAGTACAAATTCCTACTGTAGCTATGCAGGTTAATATAGGTTTTAAATCTTTCTGATTTGTGAAAAAGTAAAGAAGAAGGTTTACAATTAATAATAATGTAGCACATATTATTAAAAATTGAAAAATATTGCCAAAAAGATCATTAACAATAATTACAAAATCATTAAAATTAAATAGATAGTGCAAAATATTAATCCTCCTTTTTTATGTGTATATTGTTTTTCTTATTTTGAATAAAAAAGACAGATATGCCCACACCAGATAATACGACCATAAGAATTGTTTCAGAATATGGATATGGTTTATATTTAAAGGCTATGTTTAAAATTTTAATACTTTGGCCCTTATATAACGAAGTATTATTGATATTTACAAATATTGAGAAATTATGAGAAGATAAATCGAATTGAATATATATTGGAGTGTATGGTAAAGTAGAAGGAAGTGTTGTTTTCCAGAATATTAAATTATTATCATAAATAGTGATATCAATAGGGATATTAGGTAGTGTCTGATTAGTCCTTTTATCCAAAATTGAAATGTTAATGAATAAGTATTTATTTAAATAATTAATTACATGTTTAACTTCACAAATAATAGGATTGGGTTTAAAATATAGGTATAATGGTTTTGAAATATTAGAATAGCCGTGGTCATTAATAACTCGAATTTGATAATTGCATAACCCAGCTCTATCATTAATAATATTTATTGTATTATTTCCTTCATAGAGATTTAAATCACTAATTATTGAATTATTTAATAATAACCAAGCATTTG
>Ga0164318_10000586_pt1 | contig 28769 bp, 21 predicted proteins | sample GuaBasSedimGuay9_FD_113734 | JGI IMG/M metagenome (GOLD analysis project Ga0164318, IMG submission 113734) | Subseafloor sediment microbial communities from Guaymas Basin, Gulf of California, Mexico - Guay9, Core 4571-4, 0-3 cm | ecosystem: Environmental > Aquatic > Marine > Hydrothermal vents...
GGCTTCATGGGAACTGGCTGTAACGGCGCTTATTCTATCGGTGTCAATACCGCTGAATAGATCATCCAGAAGCCAGGCTTTCCGGTAGCGACTGCCAAGAATTACGGTTCTTCTGGCAAGGAGTCCGCCTTCACGGTTCCATGCGTTCACGGTAAGCTTCGCATTTTCTTTCCCCCCGTTCATCAATGCCAGGCCTTTCCAGGCCGCATCTGCATCATCCGAAACCGGAATTGTCACTTCATTGTTTGCCAACTGAGTAAGGGGGAAGGAAACCGTCTTACCTGAAGCTGTAGCAGTGATGGTTTCCGATCCAGTCATTCCCGATGACCAGAATTCCACAGTTCCGCAACTCCCTGGCAGTTCCTCCACTGTAAGGGAACCCGATGCCGGAATCACAAGGCGCCTGGACAGAACGGGAACCGTGTTTCGATACGTAGTCAATATGGCTACTCCTTCCTTTTCTTCAGAATTCTTCAATGTAACGCAGGTTACCCAGCCTGTTCCCGAAGCAATGTGGGTAATTCCCAGTTTCGTGGAAGCATTCTCTTTCAGGACGACTACTTGTCCACTGTCCCGGTCCGCGAGGAAAATGTAGGGGAGGTCCAGCCGAACTCTGCGGACAGATCCGTAAGTGGAAACGTTTTCCACCATGACCGGTGATCCCGGTGTGTGGATGTCCAGTTTATCCATTCCGTTGGAGCCCCTCGCCACATATAAAAATCCATTGCCGATTTTCAGGTCGGAAATACCGGTCTCGTCCGGTAATTCTGCGAGAATTTCAGGGGCAGCCGGATTACTGATGTCCACCACAAAAAGTCCGGCAAACAAATCTGCCACATAAGCGGTCTGCCCCTGCAGGGCCACGTTTACGACCACTCCGCCGGTATTCATCCTGCCCTGCAATACAGGATGAGTGGGATCGTTCAGGGAAAGGAATTCTACGCCGGAAAACCCGGTTGCCACCACCAGTTGAGTCCCTTCTGCCGCTGTGTCATATACAAAACCAGAAGCCAGGTAGTGCCCGATTTCAAGAGGATTGTCCGGGTCATCCAGGCTGAGAATAGATACGCCTCCCCATTCGCTGGAGGCAATCAGCCCGCCACTCCACGGGGTTAGGTTGAAGGTCATGCCATCCAGAGGCACAGAACCCAATTCAAGGGGAGCAACAGGATCACTGATATCCACGACAGTCAGGCCGGTGTCCATGGCTGCAGCGTACAGACGGTCGCCGGCAACTTCGATGTCCATTGGCATTCCTGTCGTTTGCATCAGTCCCCCTGCCTGAAGGTTTGTTAAATTTCCGGCGTTCAGGCTGCGAACGCCCTGGTACGCATCTGCAATGAACAGGTAACCATCAGCAAATGCCACGTCACTGACATATCCTGCCTGCTGATAGCTACCGATTGAAACTGGAACCGTGGGGTCTGAAATATCATACACGCCTAATCCGCCAAGAGTTTCGGCAAGATACAGTGTTGTTCCATCGAATATAGCCCCCTTTGTGTCCTGTGGGGTTTCGCTCTGAACAGTTAAAGCCGGAGCTGCAGGGTCAGAGATATCCAGGATATCAAACCCCTTATCTCCATCTGCGGCAACCAGAGTTGTACCATCAACAAAAACCTGGTGTATAAAAGAAACCGAATAGGTGACATCCGTTGTGCCGTCACTGTCCAGGTCAAAACTCTGGGAAGTAAATGTTCCCGCCAGTGTCGGTGTCAACGGGTCAGAAATATCTATCAGTTGCACACCGTTTATTCCGGCAGCCACAACCAGTGTGCTGCCGGAAAGTACCGCCCCGTTGGTAGTGAATCCCAGAGACAGGCGGACAAGGGCATCCGGTGCCAGCGGGTCAGTTACATCCAATACATATAAGCCTGCCTGGTTATCCAGCACATACCCATGTGTATCATCAAAAACGATGGCGGAAACAAACTCGGCTGTGCCCTCCGCTACACCGTAACGGTGGTCCAGCGCCGGGGAAGCCGGATCGCTGATGTCGAGGATGGCAATGCCTTGAAGTCTTGTTCCGGCATACAGATAATTTCCGGTGATCCCCATACAGGTCACATCTGCATCCAGGTCCACATGGGTGATCACAACCGGGGCCTCCGGAACGCTGATATCCAGGACATAAAGCCCCCCCCAGCCTGTGGCGAGATAAGCCACGCTACCGTTGAGAAGAAGGCGCCGGGGTTTCCCGTCAAAATGAAGTCGGGTCACCAGCTCTGGTTGCGCTGCGTCCGTGATGTTAATGACATCCAGCCAGCCGCTCTCGGAGAGCATATAGGCCATATTTTGTACTTTAACGATACGGTCATACGCAGGCGAACCCCATTCTCCGACCCTTTCCAGTGTCTGGGCAATCCCCGTTCCGGTGACAATCAATCCCAAAATGAATACGGCAAGCAGCTTTTTCATGAATACCCCTTCCTTTCGTTGTTTCAAAGATGCACATTTTTCATCCCTGTGATTGTCTTGAATTCAAGCCCGTTTGTCAATGAATATACGCGTAATCTGTCCCACTCCATGCCCGATTACACTGAATGACAAAAAAATATCAGAAAATTGCAATAATGAAATGCCCGGTTCCCTTATCTGTGAAATATCGGGATTCAGCTTCATCAGGGAAAGACCTGTGTAATAGGAAATTCCCCTGTCTTCTACACTTCAGCTATCTCAAACGCCTTGTGCTTATGCCCTTTGGCAGGTATAATACACAGGTAAAAATATTTCTGTGCCTGGTGAGTCGGCTGGCTTTTTCGGCTCATGACAGTTGCAACCTGGAGGTTAGAATGGCAAAATATCTCTTTACATCAGAATCTGTTACCGAAGGCCATCCGGATAAGATAGCAGACCAGATTTCGGATGCGATTCTGGATTCTGTCTTGAAAGATGACCCAAGCGGAAGGGTGGCATGTGAAACATTGGTGACAACCGGATTGATTCTGATTGCAGGTGAGATTTCTACCCGGACTTACGTGGATTTTCCAAAGGTGGCACGGCAGACAGTTCGGGAAATCGGGTATACCCGGGCAAAATATGGTTTTGACTGCGACACCTGCGGGGTTATTTCAACCATTGATGAACAGTCTCCGGACATTGCCATGGGAGTGAATCCCGGGGGTGCAGGGGACCAGGGAATGATGTTCGGCTTTGCCGTCAATGAAACAGAAGAATTAATGCCCATGCCCATCATGCTTGCCCATCGGCTCACCCGGAGACTGGCCGAAGTCAGAAAGAAAAAAATTCTCAAATTCCTACGGCCCGATGGAAAATCCCAGGTGACGGTCGAATATGAAGATGGAAAGCCAAAGCGTGTAGACACCGTTGTTATTTCCACCCAGCATGCGGAATCTGCCGATCAGAAAACGATTCGTCAGGAAATACTGGACAATGTAATATTCCCGGTCATTCCGGAACACCTGCTGGATTCCGACACCACCTATCATGTAAATCCGACGGGCCGTTTTGTGGTTGGCGGGCCTCAGGGGGATTGTGGGCTTACCGGGCGAAAGATAATCGTGGATACATATGGTGGATTCGGGGCACATGGAGGCGGTGCGTTTTCCGGCAAGGACCCGTCGAAAGTAGACCGCTCCGGTTCTTACATGGCACGGTATCTTGCAAAAAATATTGTCGCATCCGGGGTTGCAGGCCGGGCCGAAATCCAGATTGCCTATGCAATCGGTGTAGCAGATCCCGTCTCCCTGATGGTGAATACCTATGGCACCGGGAAACGGCCCGATGAAGAACTGGCAGATCTGATTCGAAAAAATGTTGACCTTACACCTGCCGGAATCATTGAAAGATTGAAATTGCGCAGGCCGGTTTATCTGCAGACAGCTGCCTATGGGCACTTTGGACGAAATGAAAAAGGCTTTTCCTGGGAAGAGACAGACCTGTCCGGTCTATTTGCCTGATAACTGAATTGACAGAGACAAAAAAGGAGGGGATTTCCCCTCCTTTTTTTGTTTTGCCTCATGGATTCCTGTTTATTTAATCACACTTCCCCGGGCTGGAATGGAAAAATTATGATCTGTCTTCCCTTCCTTTGCCACAATTTGAATAATATCATTGAAAACGCCGAGAGATGCATCTTTCCTGATGCCGATCCAGATATCAATGGTTTTCTCGTCTTCCCGAACCGTTTCAAAGGTAAATATCTTTGCTTTGCTGTGAATGGAAACAATCTCAAGGGGGTTGCCTGTATTGGACGTGAGTTGAATACGACGAACCCGTTTTACTCCCTGATGATTGCCAAACATGAAAAGAGAAATGGGTGTGACCAGAACTGGTTTCTGCATCTTAATAATAATGAACAAGTTCATTTTGGGCATTTTTGTTGAGTTTGTTTCCAGAGAAAGGGTAAAGCTTCTTCTCTCCAGAACCGGCATGTTTTTCAATGCCTTCAACGTAACAGACACATATTCTTTCCCATCTTTACTTCTGACCAGGCCGACCTTCAGCGGAAAATTACGCGATGCATTCACGTTTCCAACAATAGAATGGCCTTTGATTTCAAGTGGCTTGTGCATGTTGTTTTCAATAAAAACACGCTCAGTATAGCTCTTGCCCGGCACGACATTACGAAAATAAATGGAGGTGCGCGCCGGTTTCAAATCGGTAACAACAGTTGCTTTTAAACGCAGCCGAACAATGTTCCCGCCGCCATAAGTGTTGGAATAAACCTGAATCGTTTTTGTTACAGATCCGTTGTAATGGGCAGTGTTAAAGTACGCTTTTATTGTACCGGATTCACCGGGGAGAAATGCCGTCTTTTCCAAAGCGGCCGTGGTGCAGCCTCACCCGGGTTTAACCGATTTGATGATAAGTTTTTCGTCGCCGACATTGGTGAACTTAAAAACAGCCTGGACCTTTTTACCGGGATCCACTTTCCCAAGGTCAATTTCTTTTGAAACAAACTTCATAATCGGACCCTTGGCCATCACCATTACCTGGGTCATGGCGATAATCAGAACCAGCAGTTTTTTGTGCATGTATCCTCCTGAAGCAAATAATTCCGAATTCATTTCTACCATAGCTACAGACGATTGTCCACTGGCTGAAGTTTGAGGATTCTGAGAAGTGGGTCAATCCTTGTAATTCGGACCCGAAGGGGTGAACCGATGGAAATGGATTGGCCCTGGTTGCTGTGGAGTGCGAACCCTGACTGGGAAAGATGAAATCGTCCGGCTAATTTTGAAAGGGGGACGAAGCCGTCTACAAACCAGTCTGCCAATTCTACAAAAATCCCTTTTTCACTGACAGATGACACAATACCGTCAAACTCCCGTCCCTTCCCTCGTTGAATCTTGTCCAGGATCAGGCTTTCAGCCGTATCCAGCTCGCCATGAAATGCCTGGGTTTCACGGAAACTGACAAGGGATGAAATGGCATCCAGTTGGGGTCGGCTGTAGGGGGCTGGAACCCGGTTAAGCCATGCTTTCAGCATTCTGTGGACCACGAGGTCTGCATATCTGCGAATGGGGGAGGTGAAATGGAGGTAGTTGTCTGTGGCAAGGCCAAAATGATATCCAGCTTCTCCCTCATATCGCGCCCGTCCCATCAATCGAAGGGTAATATAATGAAACCGTGGATCTTTCAATTGATTGATAAACGAAGAAACAGATGAAAATTGGATATCAAGGTGTAACTCCTTCTTCAGATATTCAAGTGCCTGAAGCGTGTCCGATGACGGTTTCGGGTGGACGCGGAAAATGCCGGGGATTCCCTTTTCCACAAACAGATTTCCCACTGTTTCATTTGCGAGAAGCATACATTCTTCCACAATCTTCTGGGAAATTCCCCCCTTTTCTCCGGTAATACCGGAGACATGGCCGGATTCGTTGAACTTCAGTTCCCCCCTGGGGATGTTCAGAAAGATGGCACCTCGGTTTTTACGCTGTTTCCTTCGGAAAAGTGCAAATTCTTTCAGTATTTTCAGTCTGTCCCCGATTTCTGAACCCCATGGTTCGGCAGTAGGCTCACCAGTTTCAAACCACCGGTTTACATGATCATAACGCAGGCGAAACCGGCTTTTAATTCGGGTCGGAGTGACGGTAAAGTCTTCCACTTCAAATCCCCTGTTCAAGTGAAACATAAGGGACATACAAAGGCGCGGTTCACCCGGCATCAGGCTGCACAGGCCATTGGACAGCTCTTCCGGTAACATAGAGATGGTCTGGTTTGGAAGATACACTGAAACACTGCGAAGCAATGCGCCCTGGTCAAGGGGCGTATTTTGCTTCAGATAAGCAGATACGTCAGCGATGTGGATTCCCAGTGTGTACCCGTTTTCAGATGGTTCCAGGGAAAGGGCATCATCAAAATCTTTTGCATCTGCCCCATCAATCGTAAACGTCATGAGGTCGGTCAGATCCATGCGGCGATCCAGTTCCCGTTCTTCGGGCCGGGGGATATCCGCCAGTTTCGGCCAGGGTTGATACAGGTTGTGACGATAAGATGCGATTACAGAAGCGGAGCCCGGTGTTTCCCGAAATCGGGCCAACACCCGGGGACGAATGCCGGCAAGGACTTCTGCGACCTCATTTTTGCCATTCTCATGTTGCAGGAATACGGATCGGTGTTTTCCAAACGCCGGGACAAGTTGTCGGCCCTTCAGTCGGCCCCATATCCTTCTTTTTTCCGGGGATTCAACTCCGACAATTACACCACTGCTTTTCCCTGTTTCCAGAACCAGTACACGGTCACCGGCAACCGGGCGTCCCTGCATGTCAAAAGGCCAGCGTACCTGAACCGCTCTCCGCCGGCTTCTTGTTTCCAGATGGAACCCCCCTTTTCCGCTTACCAGGAAACCAGAAAGAAGGGATCGGACAGAGGGCGTGGATTTTCCGGATTCAGTAGAAATGCGTTGAGGGGCCACTTGATAACACTGATTTTCAACCTTCCGGATGCGCCCTTCCCGAACCATTTCTTTCAGAATCATCCGAAGATAATTTCGTTCATGTCGCCTCAATTTCAGCCGCTGCTCCAGCCGTTTCAATCCAATAGGTGACTGTTGTCTGGAAAGATAGGCGAATATCTCGTCTTTAATCAGACTCATCCTGTCTCCGTCGTTTCCGGCAGGAGTCGGCCCCGGGCTGACAGTTCCATCCGCGTATAATTACCGGAGTGTTCATTCTCTTCAGATAGACTTTCATCAGTTCAGATTCCCCCTTGACATCTGTCTGCTTCATCCCTATGATTATACGCGATTCTTGAGGTTGCTCAAGTGGTGGAATTGGCAGACACGCACGGTTCAGGTCCGTGTGGGAGTTAATCCCATGGGGGTTCGAGTCCCCCCTTGAGCACCATTTTCTTTCATCTATTGGAGATACTATGCCGGATTTGGTCGGCGTTAAGTTTAAAAAGACGGGTAAATTTCTTTTCTTTAAAGAAAACGGAATAAAAACGAAATGCGGGGATCTGTGCGTCGTGGAAACAGACCATGGCACGGAATTGGGAATTGTTCTGATCCCGGCCCACCCGGTGGATGAGAAAACAGTCAATGACAGAACCCATCGAATCCTCCGGGTTGCGACGGAGGAAGATATCCGTGTCTCAGAAGAACTTTCCGCCAGGGAAAGAGAGGCGATGTCCTACTGCCGGACAAAAATTGAGGAACGAAGCCTGGATATGAAGCTGGTTACAGTGGATTTTACATTGGATCGTTCCAAAGCCATCTTTTATTTTACAGCGGACGGACGAATTGATTTTCGCGATCTGGTCAAAGATCTGGCCCATGAATTTCATCTGCGCATAGAAATGCGGCAGATTGGTGTTCGGGATGAGGCGAAAATGCTGGGCGGTATCGGTGTATGCGGCCGCCCGCTCTGTTGTGCGCAGTTTTTGAATCGCTTTGAGCCTGTTTCCATAAAAATGGCCAAGGCGCAGAATCTAATTCTAAATCCCAGTAAAATTTCAGGAATCTGTGGCCGGCTGATGTGTTGCATTAATTTTGAAATCAACCGGGATTTCGGCCATTGTCAGAAAAAAAGGAAGAAAGAAAAATCAACTTCCGAGTAAACATTTTTTACTTTCTTGCCTGACGCTTGCATTTTCCTTTCTTTTTCGTTATAATCCGGGAAAACAGGCGATTCACAGCAATTTACTAAGGAGTCATATCCATGTCCAACAGGAAATTAATCCGTCCCAATCTGAAAGATGTCAAAGCGAAAATGGGTGCTCCGGAAAGCCGGCCGCGCCATCAGATAGAATACGGCAGACAAGGCGCTCCCAGCGGCGCAGACCAGCCTCTCCTTTCCCATCCTCTGCTGACCACGGCACGCCGTAAGCAGGCACCGCCGGAACAGACCTACGCGGAGAATTTCTACTATCTGAAACAGATGACAAGCAAGACAGTCATTGTCATCATCATGGAAGATGGAGAAGAAATTCGCGGTATCATTGAATGGTACGACAAAAATTGCCTTAAGGTAAACCGGCTGAAAGAGCCCAATCTCCTCATCATGAAGGCCAAAATAAAGTACATGTACAAGCAGGAAGAGGAGAGCCGCTCCGCTCGTCGGCGAACCCGTCGCCCGGCAGTAGAAATAAAACGCGAAAAGCCAGACCTTGCCGGTGATGCACCGGATTCTGAATAACGGGTTCTGCTTTTCCCCTGAACACTCATGAACAAAAAACCCGTTCTTGCCATCACTCCCGGTGACCCCTCCGGTATTGGCCCTGAAATCATCTGCAAGGCATTGCCTGAGATTCTGGCGTACTGTAAGCCGGTAATTTATGCTTCCCGTCATCTTATGAAAAATGTCGGTAATTGCAAGAATAAAAATCTGGATCTCGTTGGGGTTAGTGCCCCTGAGCTGGATTGGGAGGCAAGCCCCGGCAGGCTTTCTGCAGTAAACGGGGCGTACGCTGCAAAGGCTATTCGGATGGCGGTTTCAGACTGTCTTTCCGGCAAATACGACGCGCTGGTAACAGCGCCAATTTCCAAAAAAGCATGGGAACTGGCAGGGATTTCCTACCCGGGGCACACTGAAATGCTTCGGGACCTGGCCGGAGTTTCCCGTACGATGATGCTGTTTTACGCACCCGCTTTTTCCGTAATCCTTCACACAATTCATATTCCGCTTTCGCAGGTTCCGGAAACCGTAACCGGGGAACGAATCGTAAACGGAATCGAGTTTGCGCAGGAGCAATACAGCCGATTGGTTCAACAGCCGTTCGAAATCCGGGTTTGCGGATTGAACCCCCATGCGGGGGAGCAGGGGCGCCTCGGCATGGAAGACTTTGCGATTGTGGAGGCAGTGAAAATACTTCGGGAAAAAGGAATGGAAATCACCGGGCCATTCCCCGCCGACACGCTGTTTTCCCATATCCCGAGGGATGGAAGTGTGCTGGTGTACGCCATGTACCATGATCAGGGATTGGCCCCGATCAAGACGCTCTATCCCGAGAAATGTGTTAACATTACGCTGGGCCTTCCCTTCATCCGGGCTTCTGTGAGCCATGGGACGGCCTTCGATATTGCAGGGAAAGGACGTGCAGATTTCCAGAACCTTCTTGAGACGGTCCGGACCACCGTCCAACTATTGAAAGGGAGGCAACTATGAGAGTTAAAACGGTTTCGCTGTTCCTCATTACATTTTTTATGGCAGGCTGCCTGGGCGGTCGAATGTACTTTGACAAACCGACCCGGTATGACATTAAGCTGTCCATGTTAAAAATGAAAAAACACTATGAAATTGTTCAGCAATGGGTTAAAGGCGAAGGCGGAACTCCGGAAGCCACTACAGACTCTGTGGCTCGAATCCGAACGGAAACCGATTTTCTCCTGAACAAGCTTCCTTCAAGAAACCCGGAAATTTATCAGGAAAAACTGCGGGATATGCTGCATACCCTCGATTTTCTGGAAGAGAGTGTAAAAGATAATCAGCCGAAACGTGCCAAATACCATTTTAACGAGCTGAGGGGTAGCTGCACCAGTTGTCATTTCCGCTATAAAGTCGGCGTAAACTTCTGAATCGGCGCTGAAAATGGAAGACCCGGCCCTTTCGAAGCTCATCGAAAACCTGAAAAGACATCCCTGGCTGGTTCACTATCAACTCATTCCGGCCATGGCTGCGAAGATGGCTCCCATGCCGGAACCATTACGGCCTGAAATCGCAGATGGGCTACGCTCATTCGGGATTGAGTCCCTTTACAGCCATCAGGCAAAGGCCTTTTCTCTTGCCGAGTCCGGTAAGAATGTGGTGATTGTTACCCCTACAGCATCGGGTAAGACCCTCTGTTACAACCTACCGGTTTTAAACCGGATTGCCGCAGACCCGGAAAGTCGTGCTGCCTTTCTCTTCCCCACCAAGGCGCTTTCACGGGACCAGATGGCGGGGTTATTGAACCTGTCTGAAGCATCCGGGATTCATGTGAAATGTGACGTGTACGATGGAGATACCCCTGGTGACACAAGGGGTGCCATCCGGAAAAATGCCCAGGTACTGATTACCAACCCGGATATGATTCACCAGGCCATTCTGCCTCACCATCCCAAGTGGAAACAGGCACTGGAATCTTTGAAATACATTGTAATTGACGAAATGCACACCTATACCGGGGTATTTGGCAGCCATTTTGCCAATGTAATCCGCCGCCTGAAGCGAATTTGCCGGTTTTACGGCGCAGACCCGGTGTTCATCTGTTGCTCGGCCACCATTGCAAATCCCCTGGAGCTTGCGGAAGAACTCTGTGAAGAGAAATTTACATTGATTGATGAAACCGGGGCACCCTCTTCGGCAAAACATTTTTTTCTCGTGAATCCGCCCATTGTAAATCCTGATCTCGGAATTCGCAAAAGCTACATCGAAACAGCGGTTCAATTTATGATGAAATTCATTGAGCATGACATATCTGCCATCGGGTTTGCCCGTACAAGGCTGGCAGTCGAAGTATTGACAAAGTACTTGAAAGACCGGGCACCGGTCACCAAAAAGGACAGTATCACCGGGTATCGGGGAGGCTACCTTCCAGGTGAGCGGCGTAAGATTGAAAAAGCGGTGCGGAGTGGTCAATTGAAATTCATTCTGTCCACCAACGCGCTGGAGCTTGGAATTGACATCGGCACTCTCCAGGGCTCGGTACTGGCCGGTTATCCCGGCACCATTGCCAGTACACTGCAGCAGTCCGGCCGTGCCGGTAGAAAGGAGGGAGATGCCGTTTCGGTCCTCATTGCCTCCAACCTGCCGGTGGATCAGTTTATTGTCGGCCACCCCGATTACCTCTTCGGCCGTTCTGCGGAACATGGCAGGATCAATCCCGACAACCCTGAAATCCTGTTCAGCCACCTGGCGTGTGCCGCCTTTGAACTGCCGGTGGTGGATGGTGAAAAACTGGGTACCGTGTCCACCGGGCCGGCAATGGAACAGATGGCGGACATGGAACTGGTCAACCACTTCGGAGATAAATGGCACTGGATCGGAGACAGCTATCCGGCGGCAGAATTCTCACTTCGCTCGGTGACCAATGAAAACTTTGTCGTCATTGACAAGTCGGGAAAGGGCAACCGGGTCATTGCCGAAGTGGACTACACGGCGGCGCACACAACTTTGTACGAACAGGCGATCTACATGCTTCAAGGCGGTCTCTACCAGGTGGAGGAACTGGACTACGAGAACCGAAAGGCATACGTTCGCAAGGTACAGTCCGATTACTATACCGACGCCATTGATCACACCCACCTGAACATTCTCGCAGTGGAAAGAACGCTGAACGCGGGATTTCATCAGGTCAATCTCGGGGATGTCCATGTGCTGACCCGGGTTACCGGTTACAAAAAAATTAAATTCTACACCAACGAAAACGTCGGCTACGGCGAAGTGAAGCTGCCGGATCTGGAGATTCACACCAGCGCCTTCTGGGTCACCCTGTCGGAGGAACTGCAGGAACAACTCGGTATCTGTCGAACGGATTTTACCGAGACCCTTTCCGGCCTGCTCTATGCCCTGAAAACCGTTTCCGCCATTCACCTGATGAGCAATGTTCGAGACCTGGGTAGTGCCATGCAGGTGGATGACACTGTTTCTCCTCAGCAGTTTTCTCTTTTCATCTACGACCGCTATCCCGGTGGTATCGGACTGAGCAACGAACTGTTCCAGATACGCTCCGAAATCTTTGAGGCGGCAAGAAAACTGGTGCAATCCTGCCGCTGCGATAGCGGCTGCCCCTCCTGCATCGGCAGCCGTACCTCAGAAACCGGCAACATCAAAAGCAATGCAGTTGCACTGCTCGCCCTCCTTGCCGCGAGGGACAAGTAGAAGGGGAGTGATGGGTGATGCCGTGCCTCCGGTACTGTGATGGGTGATGAGTCGGGGAAAAGAGGAGAAAAGAATCTTTCACAAAGAACGTTGAGCTCTAAGGGAGGGGTGGAAAAAGCATGGGAGAATAGCCAATCCCCTTCTTTCACGCATTTGCACTGTTCTGTCCCCTGCTCTGCCCCCTGCTCCAACTCCTACTCCAATTCCTTGTTCCCGGTGAACAGTTTACACCGGGGGGTGCCGTGGGCTATAATGCCTTCAACAAAAGCATCAGGGAGGGTGTATGTCCAATGCGAATGAATATCAGACAGGATTGAAAGAGTACAAATGCGATACGGAACCGAGGAAGGATGAGGCGGATGCTGTGGAAATCACTGAATCGCTGGTTCGGAAGTTGCCGAAGGTGGAGCTTCATTGCCACCTCGATGGGAGTATGCGGTTTGAAACGGTGCTGCAACTGGCGGAAGAACAGAAAGTTAAGTTGCCCTCCGACGATCCGGATAAGCTGCAAAAAATGCTCCAGCCGGGTTTTGACTGTAAGAGCCTTGTCGATTATCTGAAGGCGTTTGACATTACCTTAAGCGTTTTGCAGCAGCCGGAAGCGCTGACCCGGGCTGCCTATGAGCTGATTGAGGATGTGGCGAAGGAAAATGTCAAGTATATTGAGGTTCGTTATTCTCCTATTCTTCACCAGCAGCAGGATATGAATCTGGCGGTGATTCTGGACGCGGTGCTGGAGGGGCTTCGCCTCGGCGAGCGGGATTTCGGGGTGAAAAGCGGGGTGATTGTCTGCGGAATCCGGAATATTGACCCGAAGTTTTCCATGCGCCTTGCGGAGCTGTCGGTTGCATATAAGAATAAAGGTGTGGTGGCATTTGACCTGGCCGGTGCCGAAGAGGATTATCCGGCACGGGAACACCAGGATGCCTTCCACCTGATTTTGAAGAATAATATTAATTCAACTGTCCATGCGGGGGAAGCCTACGGCCCCGAAAGCATCCACCAGGCGATTCATTACTGCGGCTCCCACCGGATCGGCCATGGGACAAGGTTGTTTGAAAACGGGGATCTTCTGAACTACGTCAATGATCACCGGATTCCCCTGGAAATCTGTCTGTCCAGTAATATCCAGACCAAGGCGGTACCGACATTTGAGGATCACCCTGTCCGCCTTTACTATGACCTGGGGTTGCGCATTACCTTGAACACGGATAACCGGCTGGTTTCCGATACCGACCTGACCAAAGAATTTATGATTGCCCATCAGTATTACGGATTTACGCTGGAAGAGATGAAGGATGTTATTATTCAGAGCTTTAAGTCCGCGTTCCTCCCCTATCGCGAGAAGCGGCAGTTGATTCGGGAAGTATTATTGGAATTGGACAATTTTTAACCGGAATAAAGTGTGCTACAATTCTTTGATTTTAGTGAATGGCCATTCGCTTATGGCCATTGATATAACAAGGAGGATACGTTGAAAATCCACGAGTATCAAGCCAAAGCCATTCTCCGAAGCTTCGGTGTCCCCACCCCTGAGGGTGAAGTGGCCGAGACTCCGGACCAGGCAAAAGCCATTGCCGAGAAGCTCGGCGGCGGTGTTGTCGTTGTCAAAGCCCAGATTCATGCGGGCGGACGCGGAAAGGGCGGTGGAGTGAAGCTGGCAAAGAACCCGGAAGAAGCCTTTGAACTTGCCGGAAAAATTATCGGAATGAATCTGGTGACCCACCAGACCGGACCGGAAGGGAAAAAGGTCAACAAGGTTCTCGTGGAACAGGGACTGGATATTGCCAACGAACTGTATGCCGGCATTGTGATTGACCGGGGCAGCGGGAAGCCGGTTGTGATGGCTTCCAGCGAGGGTGGAATGGAGATTGAGGAAGTGGCGGCCAATTCCCCTGAAAAAATCCTGAAAGAGTATGTGGACGTGGAACACGGCCTGCAGCCTTTTCAGGCACGGAACCTGGCATTCGGCCTGGGGCTGAGCCCGGCCGTGGCGAAAAAGGCGGTGCCGTTTTTCATGAAGCTGTACCGGGCTTTTGAAGCTAAAGATGCTTCACTGATGGAAATCAATCCCTTGATTGTAACCGGTGACGGCAATGTTCTGGCACTGGATGCCAAAATGAACTTCGATGACAACGCCATGTTCCGCCATCCGGACCTGCCGGAACTCCGGGATATTACAGAAGAAAACCCTTATGAAGTTGAAGCATCCAAATATGATCTGAACTTCATCAAGCTGGATGGGAACGTGGGCTGCATGGTCAACGGTGCCGGGCTGGCAATGGCAACGATGGACATCATCAAGCTGGCAGGTGAAGCGCCTGCTAATTTCCTCGACGTGGGTGGTGCGGCAAATGCAGAACGGGTGGAGCATGCATTCCGGCTGATTCTTTCTGACCCGGCAGTCAAGGCAGTTTTGATCAACATTTTTGGTGGAATCGTTCGCTGTGATATGGTTGCTACCGGTATTGTGGAAGCCGCAAAAAAGGTTGGCGTGAAAGTTCCCATCGTTATCCGGCTTCAGGGAACCAACGCGAAGGAAGGATCTGAAATCCTGAAACAGTCCGGTTTGAACTTCTCCGTAGCGTCGGAGTTGGAAGAAGCTGCCGAGAAAGTGGCAGCGGTTGTGAAGTGAGAGTGGAGGCATAACATGGCAATTTTAGTCAACGAAGATTCCAGAATTGTGGTTCAGGGAATAACCGGCGGAGAGGGAAGCTTCCACACAAAACAGTGCATTGATTACGGCACAAAGATTGTGGCCGGTGTTACCCCGGGAAAAGGCGGACAGGAAGTCCAGGGTGTTCCGGTTTACAATACGGTACGGGAAGCCCGGGATAAACAGAATGCAAATGTTTCTTTGATTTTTGTTCCCCCCGCGTTTGCGGCGGATGCCATCATGGAAGCAGCGGATGCCGGTATCGAGGTGATTATCTGCATCACCGAAGGGATTCCGACTATTGATATGATTCATGTCAAAAATTATTTGAAAGACAAAAATTCAAGGCTCGTGGGCCCCAACTGCCCCGGCGTGATTACACCGGGTGTGGCAAAGGTTGGCATTATGCCGGGTTTCATTCATAAAAAAGGCTCCATTGGTGTGATTTCACGCAGCGGAACCCTGACCTATGAAGCGGTGAGCCAGCTGAGCAGCCGTGGGCTGGGCCAGTCGACCTGCATCGGCATTGGGGGTGATCCCATCATCGGTTCTCCCTTCATTGACCTGTTGAAGCTTTTCCAGGAGGACCCCGATACGGAAGGCATCGTGATGATTGGTGAAATCGGCGGCAGTGCGGAAGAGGAAGCGGCGGCTTTCATCAAAGAAAACGTGACTAAGCCTGTTGTCAGTTTCATTGCCGGCCAGACCGCACCCAAGGGGAAGCGAATGGGCCATGCCGGCGCAATCATTGCCGGCGGAAAGGGAACTGCCAAAGAAAAAATGGAAGCACTGGCTGCGGCTGGTATTCATGTGGCCAAGAGCCCTGCCGATATCGGCGAGACCATGGTCCGTGCGCTGGGCAAATAAGCCCGGCCAATAAACGGGAGGACCAAGCCAATGACAAATGAAGACAAGGCTGTCAATGAAAAGGCACTGACGCGGCGAAAAAAGCCCAGCAAAGTTCCCCACAAGGTACACGTCTATACAGACCTCTGTAAAGGGTGCGGAATCTGCGTGTCAGTTTGTCCAACGGGAACGCTTCAGTTAGAAGATTATGCGTTTTCAGTATTCGGTGTCACCTCCTCGGTGGACGCTGAAGAATACTGCATCGGATGCAAAACCTGTGAGATGCGGTGTCCGGACTTCGCCATTCGCATTGACGAGGAGGAATCATGAGCAGGCAGCGGGTTTACAACGGGAACGAACTGGTTTCCCTGGCTGCGATGGATGCGGGTTGTCGCTTTTATGCGGGATATCCCATCACCCCCAGCTCGGAAATCATGGAAGTTATGTCAAAGGAGATGCCGAAGGTCGGCGGCGCATTTATTCAGATGGAAGACGAAATTGCTTCTATCGGTGCAGCCATCGGTGCCGCATGGACCGGAGTCAAGTCTATGACTGCCAGTTCCGGCCCCGGGATTTCCCTGAAAGCGGAGCATATCGGCTTCGCTTGCATCACCGAGACGCCGCTGGTCATCGTGAACATCATGCGGGGCGGTCCCTCTACCGGGTTCCCCACCGCCACCAGCCAGTCGGATCTGATGCAGGCACGCTGGGGCACCCACGGTGACCATCCGGTTATCGCGCTGGTACCGGGAACGGCTACGGAGATGTACTATGAAACCATCCGGGCATTCAATCTGGCGGAGCTGTACCGGACCCCGGTTATCATCCTTGGTGATGAAATGCTGGGACATTTGAATACAATGCTGGATCTGCCGGACCCCTCAACGCTGGAACTGGTGGAACGGAAACTGGCAGAGCCGAAGCCGGGTGAAAAATATAGGCCCTTTGCCATGGATCAGGGCGATGTCCCTCCCATGGGTGCCTTTTTCAGGGGCTACCGCTTTCATCTCACCGGGCTGAATTCCAACGAATACGGCTATCCCACCATTGATCCGGACATGATTCAGGCCCAGCAGGAACGGATGATGAACAAAATCGCCAACCATGCCGATGAAATGGAGAAGAATGATACATTCAACCTGGACGATGCTGACATTCTGACCGTTGCTGTGGGCTCCACGGGTTCCGCCGCAAAGCAGGCATCCAAGGATATGAAGGCGGATGGCAGTGGAAGACTGGGTGTATTCCGCCCTCTCACCCTCTGGCCTTTCCCTGAAAAAGAGCTGGATGCACTGATTGGCTCAGGCAAGTTCAAAGGCTTGTTTGTACCGGAGGCAAACCTGGGCCAGCTTGTGATTGAAGTGGAGAGAATCAATCGCGGGCGGCTGCCAATCCAGACCCTGCAGAAGGTCAACGGATTTCCGGTTACCCCCGGTGATATTGTTGAACGGATCAAGGAGGTGTTCTGATGGCTCCTGCAGCATACATTAACTTTGAGCAGTATCTCCGCCAGGATTATCGGGGACTTCAGTGGTGCCCCGGTTGTGGGGATGGTGCCATTCTTCAGGCCTTTCTCCGTGCTGTCCACGAATTGGGAATTTCCCAGGACGATATGGCAGTGGTTTCCGGTATCGGCTGTTCCGGCCGCATTAGCGGTTACATTGATTTTAATACCATGCATACTACCCATGGCCGGGCGATTTCCTTTGCAACCGGCATCAAGCTGGCGAGTCCGGACAAACATGTTGTTGTGTTCGGTGGAGACGGAGACCAGACTGCCATCGGCGGAAACCATTTTATCCATGCCTGCCGCCGCAACATCAACCTGACCATCTGTGTCATCAATAACAACGTGTACGGCATGACCGGCGGCCAGTATTCCCCCACCACCCCCCACGGTATGAAGACTCAAACCATGCCCTACGGAAACTATGACCAGCAGTTTGACGTAGTGAACCTGGCCATCGGTGCTGGGGCAACCTACGTGGCCCGGGAATCTGTGTGGAAACCCGTTGCCTTGACAAAGTTTTTCAAGAAAGGCATCCAGCACAACGGCGTTTCGGTAATTGAGGTTGTTTCCAACTGCCACATTAACCTGGGGCGGAGAAACAAGATGAAATCTCCCCATGCCGTGCTGGACTGGATCAAGGGGAGAACGGTTTCATTGGCAAAAGCCAAAAACATGAGCGAGGAAGAACTGGAAGGGAAAATCCTGGTGGGCGAATTCGTTGAGAAAGATAAACCGGAATTTACCGAGCAGTATTACAAGCTCGTGGAAAGTCTGAAGAAGTAGGGGGAACGCCATGTCATTTCATTATGAAGCACGATTTGCAGCCATTGGCGGACAGGGCATCATTACCGCGGGGGCTTTTCTCGCGACCGCGGCAACCCTCGAAGGGAAATATGCCACACAAAGCCCCACATACACTTCCCAGGTCCGTGGCGGTCCCACTAAAGTGGATGTGATTATCAGTGACGAGGAAATTCTGTTTCCAAAGGGAAACAAGCTGGACCTTTTCCTGGCAATGGCGCAGAAGCCCTACGACCGCTACTATTCGGAGTTGAAGCCTAACAGTTTGGTAATTGTAGAAGAGAACCTGGTTCAGAACGTCCATGATGATGGCCACAAGATTATCCGGGTTCCCATCATTGAGCTGGCAGAAAAGGAAATCGGCCTTGCTGTTACCATTTCCGTCATTGCAACAGGCCTGGTGGTCGCACTGACAGAGATTGTTACCCCGGATACTATGCAGCGGGCGATCCTCAGCCGGGTCCCGAAAGGAACCGAGGCTTTGAACATGAAAGCGTTCCAGCTGGGGCTGGACGTCGGTGCAAAATTGAAGTAAAGCAGACGCTGAGCAGAATAGATTTGAAGGAGAGCAGAATAATGAGCGAAAGAACATTTGGCATCATCAAACCGGATGCGGTTCAGAAGGGCTACGCCGGGGAGATTCTGACCATGATTGAAAAAAACGGGTTCAAAATTGTCGGCCTGAAAAAGGTCCGGCTCACCAAGGAAAAAGCAGAGGGGTTCTACTTTGTTCATCGGGAAAGGCCCTTCTTTAACAGCCTGACAGACTTCATGTCCGAGGGCCCCATCGTGGTCATGGTTCTGGAAAAGGAAAATGCCATTCCCGACTGGCGTAAGCTGATGGGTGCCACCAATCCTGCGGATGCCGACGCGGGTACCATTCGCAAGGCCTTTGCGGAAAACATTGAGAGAAACGCGGTCCATGGCTCCGACAGCCCGGATTCCGCAGCTATTGAGATTCCGTACTTCTTTAATCAACTTGAACTTGTCTGAAAATTCGGGGGCGGATATTCCCGCCCCCGAATTTCTTCTGTCCCGGCCTCTGCACCAGCTCCAGAATCAAAAAGGAAACACAAATGAACACCATTGACCACCTTGTCCCCCATCTTCTGACTGTTCAAAAGCCGGCCCAGTATCTGGGCGGTGAATTGAATGCGGTTCAGAAAGACCCATCCGGTCGCTTGCGGGTTGCACTGGCCTTTCCGGACCTCTACGAAATCGGCATGTCCTACACCGGATTACAGATTCTCTACCACCTGATCAACCGGGAGGACAATTTCTTCGGGGAACGGGTATTTGCTCCCTGGCCGGATATGGCAAAGTTGCTCCGGGACACATCCACCTCTCTTTTTACATTGGAAACGAAGACCCCCCTTTCAGAAATGGATGTGTTGGGCTTCACTTTCCAGTACGAACTGAGTTACAGTAACTTCCTGATGATGCTGGATCTTGGCGGAATCCCACTTTTGTCAAAAGATCGGGACAGCGGCCCTCTGATCATGGCCGGCGGGCCCTGCGTGTACAACCCGGAACCCATCGCCGACTTTGTGGATGTGTTCTACATGGGGGAAGCGGAACGGGAACTGGTTCCGGTACTGGCAGACATTCAGGAAATGCGAAACAGCGGGATATCCCGGCAGGAGCAGCTGAAGGCACTCCATGAAAATTATCCATTTCTCTATATCCCGGCCTTTCACAGGGCAAGGCCTAAAGACCCATTCTGGACCGTTGTGCCATCCAGGCCGGTAAAACGAACTATCCCCCGGAAATTCTCCATGGCAGACTTCCCGTCCCGGCTGATATTGCCCAACGTGGCGGTGGTCTATGATCGGATTACACTGGAGATTTCCCGGGGATGCGATGAGGGTTGCCGGTTCTGCCAGGCGGGGATGATTTACCGCCCGGCCCGGGAACGGGCGCCGGAAGATCTTCTGGCGCAGGCTCATGCACTGGTGGATGCCACCGGCCATGACGAAATCTCCCTGTCCTCCCTGAGTACGGCGGACTATCCGGGGATCGAAAACCTGGTGTCGGTAATGGTGAACGAGTTTGAACAGGACCGGATTTCCACCGCACTGCCGTCGATTCGGGCCGACCGTTTTCAGGAAAGTTTTGCGGAGGAAATCAAACGGGTTCGCAAAACCGGCTTTACCATTGCACCGGAGGCCGGATCCCAGCGGCTGAGGGATGTCATCAACAAGAATCTCAGCGAAGAGGCTATTCTCACTGCCGCGGATACTGCCTACCGTCACGGCTGGAGCCACATCAAGCTCTATTTCATGATGGGACTTCCCACTGAGACAATGGAAGACCTGGATGAAATGCTTGCCCTTACCGAAAAAATAGCTGCCATGAATCGACGGGGCTATACCGTTCTCAGCGTATCAACCTTTGTCCCCAAACCCCATACCCCTTTTCAATGGGCAGCGCAGCTTACGGCAGATGAAATCCGGCGGCGGCAGAATCACATTAAACACCGGGTTCGGTCCCGGAATATTAAAATAAAACTGCATGATCCTGCCCAGTCCATACTGGAAGGAATTTTCTCCCGCGGAGACCGCCATACTGGGAAACTGCTGTTGGAAGCCTATCGGAACGGAGCCTGCTTTGACGGCTGGACCGACCATTTTCACCCTGAAATATGGGACAATGCGGCAATGGCTATCGGCTACGATTCCGCCCACCTGCATCGGGAACTGGATGTTGAAAGCTCACTCCCCTGGGATTTTGTGGATATTTCAGTTCCAAAAACTTTCTTTTTGAAAGAATGGGAACGGGCAAAGTCCAATGAACCCACCCCCATGTGCGTGGACCCCGGAAGCTGCAACGCCTGCAGGGCATGTTCTGCCGAAGAGATTCAGACCCGTTTCCAAAAACGGGAAGAAATGATTGAAACCCTGGCAAAAATGAAGAAAAAGAGTTCAATGTTGAATGAAAATAGCAAAAAAGAACGGTTTTTTTACGAATTTTCATACAAAAAGGGTGGATTTGCTCGTTTTGTTTCTCACCTGGACCTGGTTAGTATCTTTTCCCGGGCGATTCGGATTGCGAAGCTCCCGGTGATGTTCAGCCGGGGGTTCAATCCAAGGCCGATATTGAAATTTTCTCCAGCTCTGGAACTGGGGATTGCAGGAGATGATGAGCGCTTTCTCGGTGAATTTGTTGATTCCTTCGACCTCATCACAGCGATGGAAAGCCTCAACCGGGCATTGCCGGAAGGGATACGCATCACGGCTGTTTCCCCTTGTCCCATGGAGAAACGGAACCGCCTTTCCCGGGATGTGGATTTTGTTTATGAATTGGTATTTCCGGCACCGGTTGGGGTATCCCCCGGATGGCGGGAAATTGTGGTGGAAAAAACCACCCGGAAGGGAACCCGGCAAATCCGCATCGGGGACATTGTGCAGAAGGTGGAGGCCAGCGGCAGGATGGCAACGGTTGTGATTCGACACTCCCAACGCAGAGGTAGTCTGAAACTCTCCGACACCCTTCCTCATATTTTCCCGGATGGCAACTCAACTCATGCTATACTATTGCGGAAACAGCTGAATTATTTAGAGGGAGAGGCATGAATCAGGAAATTATCGTCAATTCCACAAGCCATGAGACAAGAATCGCTGTATTGGAAAACAATCAGCTTAGCGAGGTTTACGTTGAGCGGAATTTTGACCGTGGAATTGTTGGAAATATTTACAAGGGCCGGGTAACGCGGGTTTTGCCTGGGATGCAGTCTGCATTCGTGGACATTGGGTTTGAACGGGATGCTTTTCTCTACGTTGGAGATATTTCTGAAAACCTGTTGACGGTGGAAGATTTCCTTGAGGAGGAAGAGGGCATCGAAGGCGATGTGCCGGATTCTGTTGAAGAAGAGAACCTTCCGAGCGATACCATGCATATTGAAGATCTTCTTCAGGAGGGTCAACAAATCCTCGTTCAGGTTGCAAAGGAACCCATTGGAACAAAGGGGCCGAGGATTACTGCACATATCAGCCTGCCGGGGCGCTACATTGTTTTTATGCCCACCATCAACCATATTGGCATCTCCCGTAAGATTGAAGATCCAAAAGAGAAGGAGCGGCTGAAAGCGATTATCACCTCCCTGAAAAGCGGGAATCGGGGCTACATTGTCCGCACCGCAGGCGAGGGAATGGAAGAAAAGGAGTTTGTCCAGGATATCAATTTTCTGCAGAAACTCTGGAAGGAAATCGTCCAGAAAACAGAAACAGTTTCCGCTCCCTGCCTGATTCATGAGGAACTGGGACTGATTCAAAAAATTGTGAGGGATGCGTTCTGCGAGGAAACCTCTCTGATGCTGGTTGATTCTGAAACCGCTTTCCAGAAAACCTTGCAGTTTATTGACAAAATTGATCATCGCTGGGCATCGAGGATTCGGCTTTACACCAAGAAACGGCCGATTTTTGATGAATATGAAGTGGAATCTCAGCTGGAAGCTGCATTGAATTCAAAGGTATGGTTGAGGTCAGGTGGGTATATTGTCATCAACCAGACAGAGGCGCTGGTGGCGATTGACGTAAACACCGGGCGCTATATCGGCAAGCGTTCTCTGGAGGAAACGGTTTTCAAGACCAATATGGAAGCTGTGAAAGAGATTGTTCGCCAGATACGGCTCAGAAATCTCGGTGGTATCATTGTTATTGATTTCATTGATATGGAAGAGACAGAACATCGAAAATCTGTCTTGAAGGAACTTGAGGAATACCTGAAAGGCGACCGTTCCCGTTCCAATATTCTGACCATTGATGAAATCGGACTGGTGGCCCTGACACGGAAGCGTTCCAAACAGTCACTGGAACGGTTTCTGACAGAAATGTGTCCCTATTGCCAGGGTTCCGGCCGTATCAAATCCATTTCCACAATGGCCCTTCAGATTCAGCGGGAAATAATGACCCGCCTTACCCCCCAGTTTGACCGGAACATCACTGTTCGGGTCAATCCTTACGTTGGTGAATTTCTTAAACGGGATGAGTATGATGTCCTGGGCGAACTGACCCGGATTTTCAACATCCGAATCAAGGTTTCCGACGACCCCAACCTCCACATTGAGGAATATAACGTTGTCATCAACTGATGATTCCCCCGGCCTGTCCATCGCGCTTGGTTCCGGTGCCGCCCGTGGCTTGGCCCATATCGGAGTTCTGAAAACACTGGATGAATCGGGGCTGAAAATCGCTGCCATTTCCGGTTGTTCCATCGGCGCTGTAATCGGAGGATTCTACGCCGCCGGCAAATTATCTGAGGCGGAAGAATATTACCGGAACATGGGATTGAATGACGTAATCCGTAATTTTGATCCGGTCTTTCCCAGCGGTGGCCTCATCAATGGCAAAAAAATGATTCAGATGTTTCGGGACATTGTGGGGGAAATCAGGCTGGGTGAAACTGCAATCCCCTTCTACCCGGTGGCTACGGAATTATCCACAGGTGAAATGGAAGTACTTGCGAACTGTCGGCTCTGGGAGGCGATTCGAGCATCCATTTCTATCCCCGGGCTGTTCAAACCCTACCGGTTGAAAAAAAAGTGGTATGTGGATGGGGGCCTGACCAATCCGGTGCCGGTGGACGTACTCAAGGCTCACAGTGCCGGGGCGAGGATTGTGGCAGTTACCCTGAATCTGCCTCCGACGGCCTACCGGAGAAACTGGATTAAACCATTGGACGAAGAAACAAATGACAAAGCATTCCTTGATCGCTTTCCGGCCATGAAAGCCTTTCTGAAAAAAAGGGGGGTCAGCTTACCCAAAAGAGAAGAAAAGCCCGGCATGCTCTACACCTTGAACCGTACATTCCACATTTTTCAGTACGAAATCGCATGGCGGTCCATTGAGATGAATAAGCCGGACTATGTCATTGCGCCTGAACTGCCGGATCTGCTGTTTTATGATTTTCACAAGGCGGATCAGGCAATTGCCGAGGGAAAGCGTGTAACAAAAGCATTCCTCAGCGAATTGCGTAGCTGAATCCCAGATCATTCAGTACCGATGTAGATAGGACATCCGCAGACAAATTGAAACGATCCGCACTTCTCACCCATACAATTTTGTCACCTACTTCCACTTTAAAAAAGAGTTTCAAATCATTTCCCCGATATGGTTCCAGTGCGAGCCGAAGCTGGTTCAGCCGTTCATCAGAACTGATTACTATGGACAGCGTGGCCGCTCCACCTTTCACAAAGGAATCAAAGCTCCGAATATCATCCAGCAACATGGACGGTGTGGAACGGGACAGATCCAGTTTTCCAGACACAAAAACACGTTGGCCGTTTTCCAGAAGTTCAGTGAGATTTGAAATGGCTCCCTTGCCCTGGTTTTCTCCTGGGAATTTGGAGGCAAAAACAACCACATTGATACGTCCCGTGAGATCTTCCAGAACGAAGGAAGCCATTTTCCTTCCCCGCCGATCAGTCCTGAACTGAAGGTTGCGGATCATTCCACCGACGACGACACTTTCACTGCGATAGGCCGGAATGGGTTCAGCCCCCTCCTGGTCTGCAGCCATTTCATGGATATCTGCAGTGGAAAGAGTAGAAAAACGACGCAATTCTCCTGCTACTTCGTCCAGGGGATGACCGGAGGCATAAAACCCCAGCACATCCATTTCTTTCTCGAGAAGTTCCATTTTTTCCCATTCTTCATGCGCTTCTGATGGCGTGCTGTCGGTACCTTCCGGTTCCGGCAATGTGTCAAAGAGGGAGCGCTGTCCCATTCTTCTTTCCTCGTTTTTCTTTGCCGCAAACCGTATGGCAACTTCCAGGGTATCGTAGAGGTGCTTCCGTTTTTCTTTGAGGCAGTCAAAGGCCCCGGCCATAATCAAGGATTCCAAAACTTTCTTATTGGCTTTTCGGGTGTCCATCCGGGATAGAAAATCATCAAATGTCTTATACGGCCCGTTTTGGTTCCGTTCCTCAATAATTACATCAATTGCACTGCTGCCCACGCCCTTGATGGCACCGAGGCCGAAGAGGATTTCATTTTCCACGATTGTAAAACTGCTTTCGCTCTGGTTAATGTCCGGCGGCAGAAGAGCAATCCCCATATGCTCAAGCATGGGTTTGAATTTGAGAATATCTTCTACCTTGGTACTGCTGGCCTGTTCCATCCGAAGGACAGCTGTGGCAAATTCAACCGGGTAGTACGCCTTGAGCCAGGCAGTCTGGTAGGCAAGAATAGCGTAGGCGGCGGAATGAGACTTGTTGAAGCCGTATTCGGCAAACTGGGCCATGGTATCCATCAGCTCTTCTGCCTTTTTCGGATCCACTCCCCGCTCTTTTGCCCCCTTCAGGAAGATTTTCTTCTGCTCTTCCATCACGGATTTTTTCTTTTTTCCCATGGCTTTCCGAAGAATATCCGCCTGGCCCAGGGAATAACCCGCCACCTCCACCGCAATGAGCATCACTTGTTCCTGGTAGAGGATAATGCCGTGGGTTTCTCTCAGGATATCCTCCAGTTCCGGCAGCGGATATGTGACATCCTCCTGCTTGTTTCGCCTGCGAATATAACTGTCCAGCATCCCGCTGCCGATGGGGCCGGGCCGGTACATGGCATTGCAGGCAATGAGGTCTTCAATCTTATCCGGATGCAGGCTCTTCAGGAGTCCCCGCATTCCGGGACTCTCAAACTGAAAAATCCCCTGAGTATCACTATTCTGGAACAGTTCAAAAACTTTTTCGTCATTTACATTTGTGAACGCTTCATGAATTTTTTTTCGGGTGATTTTATGGCGGCTTGTAATCAAATCCAGTGCAATGTCAATGACGGAGAGTGTTTTCAGACCGAGAAAATCCATCTTTAAAAGGCCGATACCCTCCGCGAGATTCTTATCATACTGAACCACCGGAACAGGGGATTTGGATGAAGGCTCCACAAAAACCGGCGCCAGTTCGGTGATAGGACGGGGTGCGATAATGACCCCCGCCGCATGAACACCTGCGTGGCGAGCTGTGTTTTCAATTCGGCCTACATAGTCAAATAATTGGCGGTTCAGGTCGTTTTCATCGCGGAAAGCCCGGAGTTCTTCGCTTTCTTCCAATGCCTGCTTCAGCGGGACATTCAAGCCGGGTGGGTAAAGTTTTGTGGTAACCCGGTTGGCTTCCGCCGCCGGATACCCCATTACCCGGGCCACGTCTTTAATCGCCAGCTTTGCCTTCATTCGATTGAAAGTTACAATCTGGGCAACCCGTTCTTCACCATATTTTTCTTTTACATAGGTAATGACTTCTTCCCGGCGGTTCTTGCAGAAATCAATATCAATATCGGGCATGGATTCCCGTTCCGGGTTCAGGAAACGCTCAAACAGAAGCTTGTAACGCAGCGGGTCCACATCCGTAATTCCCATGCAATAGGCAATCAGTGACCCGGCAGCAGAACCCCTTCCCGGTCCCACTGGAATATCCTGTTCCTTGGCAAAGCGGATAAAATCCCAGGTAATGAGAAAATAGCCTGCAAACCCTTTAATTTTTAAGACTTCAAGTTCGGTGTTCAGGCGTTTTTCGTACTGCTCCATGGGAATGTTCTCAGCCAGTTTTCCTGCTTCTTTCAGTTTTTCCAGCCCCTCCCGTGAAATTTTCTCCAGATACGAGTCCAGCGTTTGCCCATCCGGTACCTTGAATTCCGGAAGCATCATTTTGCTGGGAAGTTCCACCTCACACATTTCTGCAATTTCCAGAGTGTTATCCAGTGCCTCCGGGCAGTAGGAGAACAGCGTCTCCATCTCTTCCCTGGATTTCAGGTAAAATTTGTACGGCATATATTTCATGCGGTTTTCATCACTTAACAGGCGATTGGTCTGGAGACAGAGAAGAATATCATGAACCTCACTGTCTTCTCGTTTGAGGTAGTGGATGTCATTGGTCGCCACCAGGGGAATATCAATTTCCCTTGCCAGTTTCACGATTTCAGGTAACACTTTTTTTTCCGAAGGAATATCGTGATCCTGCATCTCCAGAAAGAAATGGCCTTTACCAAAAATATCCTGAAAGCGCAGTGCGGCCTTTTTCGCATCCTCGTAGCGGTCATTCAGAAGAAGTTCAGGAATCTCGCCCTTGAGGCAGGCGGTAAGCCCGATAAGGCCCTCACTGTATTGCTCCAACAGCTCCAGATCAATCCTCGGTTTGTAATAAAACCCACTGAGATAGCCCTCGGAAACCAGTTTACACAGGTTCCTGTACCCGGCGTTATTCCGGGCAAGGAGAACCAGGTGGTTCATCCGGGCACCCTTCTGTTTTTCCAGCCGGCTCCCCTGCGCCACGTAGACTTCGCAGCCCAGAATGGGCTTGATTCCGGCTTTCTTTGCTTCAAGATAAAATTCCGCCACACCAAACATGGTGCCATGATCCGTTATAGCAATGGCGGGCATCCCCAATTCCTTTGCCCGGTTTACCATTTCTTTCACATTGGTCAACCCGTCCAGCAGGCTGTATTCCGTATGATTGTGGAGATGGACAAAGGTCATGATTACTTTGCCTCTTTTGGAATCTGCCGTGTCATTAAACGGATTCTCAACTTTTCAAGTGCTGATTTCAATACGGCGGCGCCATTGAACTCTGCCCGCCCTGCTTTTTTCAGGAAGAGGCCGAAGGCATAGCGTTTTCCATTTATTCCAAATGTTCCCATCAGCACCGAATTATAGGGGGATTTTCCCGCAGTTCCGGTTTTCAGCATCAAGTCAATTCCGGGAACTGCGGCGCGTTTTCCAGTGCCATTTTCCCAGCTTACGGCTTTTCTCATCCCCTCTTCAATGGAGGGGATGGCCGCTTCCGGGAACAGGGCCTTTGATTCTGTCTGGGGGCTCACCACCATCTTGCCATATCCCGGGACAATTACTTCTGTAAAAAGTGTCGGCAACACATCCTTCCCATTCGCTGCAAGGGATGAAGCGGTTCGAACCAACCAGTAAGGAGTGATGTATGCTGAATCCAGCCCAATGGCACCCCTCGCCAGCGCATAATCCCCCGTGAGCGGACTTCTTTGCTCCCCAAGCCTTACTGCCAGTTCTCCCATGGAAAATACACGGTTATTGATTCCGAAACGGGAAAACCAGCGCCCTTCCACCTCGGGCCCCAGCCTCAACGCAGTTTGGGCAAAAACGAGATTGCAGGAACAGGCCAGACTGTCTGCCATACTGCCCAGTTTTCCGTGCTTTTTCCAATCGTAGAAAATACGGCCCCCCACCCGAATAGGACCGTTACAATTGTAGGGGAAATCTACACTTACACCTTCTGCCACAGCAGCCGCCATGGTAACAAGCTTTACAACAGAACCGGCCTCAAAAACATCCTGAAACGGGTTCATATTCCTTCCGCAAAGGCCGATCAGGTGGCCATTTTCCGCCACGAGAAACGCGCCGTCCCATTTTCCCATGGACTGATACAGAATTTTCTGAACATCCGGATCCAGTGAACTGCCCCGCATGGCAAGATAATGTCGCTGCGAACTGATCGCTTTTTCAAGAAAAGCGGTACCGGGTAATTTGGCTCTGAGCTTTTTCGTTCTCATATCCAGGTCCAGTACGCCTTCTATTACCGGAACAGATGCAGCTTTGTAATAAGCCTGAAAATCCGGGTCCTTTTTCAGAATCGGTGTTGCTTCGGAAAAATTTCCCCGGTCAAAATCATAAATCCCCTGAAAACGGGGCAGCACGACTTTTTGCCGGATTAAATAATTCATCAGAGTAC
>Ga0164318_10000587_pt1 | contig 28766 bp, 25 predicted proteins | sample GuaBasSedimGuay9_FD_113734 | JGI IMG/M metagenome (GOLD analysis project Ga0164318, IMG submission 113734) | Subseafloor sediment microbial communities from Guaymas Basin, Gulf of California, Mexico - Guay9, Core 4571-4, 0-3 cm | ecosystem: Environmental > Aquatic > Marine > Hydrothermal vents...
GGAAGTTATTAAAAAGTGGTGAGAAATTAAAGTCGGAAACTATTTATATAAAAAATTCCAAATAATGAAAGCAACGGAAATTAAAAAAACTCTGATTTTATTAGTTTTAATTTGAGTTTTCAAAAAAAATTTGAAAAATATTTACACTTTTTCATTGAAATTTTTATAAACAAATTTCAACCAATACTTCATCAGATTTAACTAGAAAATCAACATCTATATAGAAAATTTAAGAATTAAAGTTGGTAATAAAAAAATTAAATAAAATTATGTTGGATGTGATATTTTAGAAAAAATCGAAAAAATTAAAAAAATAGCATTGGAAAAATGTTGGGTTTAAATTAAGAAAAAAATGCAATAATCAAAAAGTTCAAATATGGAACACCATGCTTGCTACTTTTTCTTTCGATTTAACCCAACAGTTGTCTGGGTGCTCCCAGGCTACGGGGAACCCTCAAACCGGCGGAATCGTTCCGCAGATTGGGTAACTCCCTACATTTTCTTTTTCCACTTCAGGCATGGTGTTCCTTCTTTTTAAAAATTAAATCTCATCATCATTAAAATAATTTTTGGAAATTATGTTCTGAATTCAAAAAATTTTCTAATATAATTTGTGTATCATTTTCTCTTATTTTTTAAGTTGGACGATTAATTTTACATTAAAAATTCTTTATTTGATCATTACCATAATTTCTATAAGAGGAAATGTAGAATATTAATTAGTAAAAATGGAAAAAAAAATTTCGACTCTAATTGAAAACATCAAGAATTCTGAATCTAGAGATCTTGTTTATTATTGGGAAGAGGAAAAAAGTTTTCCAGAATTTGTAGATAATTTTAAAGGACTTAAATTGGACCCACGAATAGTAAAAGTCTTAAATTCATCTGGGATTAAACAATTATATGTTCATCAATATGATTCAATAAAAAAAATTCTAAATGGACAAAATTTGATGCTAAACGCTGGTACAGGATCTGGTAAAACTGAGGCTTTTATAATTCCAATTATTTCTGAATGTTTAAAAAATAATGATAAGTGTTTTGCAATTTTAATTTATCCTACAAAAGCATTAGCTTTAGACCAAATGGACAGAATGTATCAATTGACCAAAGAACTAGGTATAAAAATAGCCAAATATGACGGCGATACCCCTTATGATCAGCGAAATGATATTTTGAACAATCCTCCAAATATTTTGATTACAAATCCTGACATGCTCCATAGAAATATTCAGGATAAAAATCTTCAAAAAATATTATCGACAATAAGATTTGTTGTTTTTGATGAAATACACAATTATTCTGGAGTATTTGGGTCGTCCGTTCATTATATCATCAAAAGACTCAAGCGGTTTATGGAGAATCCCCAGTTTATATGTCTTTCAGCAACAATTGGAAACCCTAAAAAATTTGCTGAAAATTTATTTGGAGAAAATTTTGAATTAGTTGAATCAAAAAAAATCTTAAGAAGAAAAAGAAAACACTTAATGATTAAGCCAAACCACTCAAAATATTCAGAAGCAGTTTATTTAACTCGAGCTTTGTCCGAAAAAATAGGTATTAAAACTTTAATTTTTTGTGAAAGCCATCTGAGTTGCGAACTTCTTAAAAAGATAGCTGATTTTAGAAATATTAGGTTAGGAATTCATAGAGCTGGAATAAATATTAAACATCGTTCTAAAGTTGAACAGATGCTAAAAAATAGTAAATATAACGCAGTTGTATGTACTCCAACTCTCGAGTTAGGAATTGATATTGGCGATTTAGGCGCAATCATTAATCTTTCAATACCTCCTACTTTTAGTCGATATTTACAAAGAGTAGGAAGGTCTGGACGCAGAAATGAAGAATCTATTGACATTTTACTAATTGGTGAGGATCCTATTTCTAATTATTATATGCACCATCCAAGTGAATATTATGGGTCTAGCCCTGAGCCAGTTTATATTGATCCTGAGAACCCTGATGTTATTAAAAAACAATTAATTTCTATGTGTATTGATAGTCCTCTTGTCCCTCACGATTTACTTTCCCTAAATGAGAAAGAAAAGGAAATAATGCGCGAACTTTTAAGGGAGGGTTATATTCAAATCCAAGATAAGTTATACATTGTTGCTACAGACAAGGGAGAAAAATTGTTTTATACAATAAATCTACGTGGCTCAGGTGATGAAGTCTTAATAAAATGTAATGGAAAAATAATTGGAAAACGAGAAAAACAATTAGCAATAAGAGAATTATATGAGAATGCTATTTATATGGCAGGTGGCCACGATTATATTGTAGAAAAATACGATATAGATAATGATGTAGCTTATGTTAAAGAACTTTTTAAGCGTAGAAAATATTATACAAAAGCCTTATATAATTCCACAATATCTAACTTTAAATTGATCAATAATAAGATCGTTAAAGGTATTATTGTTAATTATGGCGAAGGAGAAATTAATGAAAAGGTAGATGGATATATTATAAAAGATTTGGTCGAAAATAAAACTTTACAAAAGAAAGAACTATCCGTACCACTTACATATAGTTATAAGACTAAAATGTTATATATAAATTTACCATTTAACTCAAAATATAACATAAGTGACAGAATTAAAGCATCACATACTATTGAACATTTGTTTATTCATGCAGGTATTTCTCTAACGGGCGCTAAAATTACCGAATTTGGTGGAATTTCATATCCTAATGGTTCCATTTTTATTTATGATTATATGCCCGGGGGTAGTGGACTAGCAAGATTGCTTTTTGCTCGATTTGATAAAATTTTGATGAGGTCTTTTGAAATTTTAAAAAATTGCCATTGCGAACGAGACGGATGTCCAAATTGTGTATTTTCACCATTTTGTGGATCAAATAATGAATTTCTCTCAAAATCAATTGCAATCAATGTATTATCTGACATTCTATACAACAATAATGATAAATTAAACCTAATTTTTAGTAAAACTCCAATTAAATAAATTTAATTGCTCTATATACATTTATTTAAATAAAATTTTTATGTCCTAATGAAAATAATATAAAGAACCCGTCTACAAACTAAAAAACTACTTGTTATTTGTTTATTAAAAATTACAAATGTTATTCACATAATACATGGATTAATGAATATTAAATGAAAAATTATTCAACATGAGATTATTTAAAAAACTTTCGGACTATTTTGAAACTAATAGATACCAACACATAATACCAGCGGGTTTTGATTATAAGGACTTAGAAGAATTTCAATCAGTTCTTTTTAAAGAACATGAAATTGCAAGAATGAAGTATGATGAAACAAATAATAATGATTTTGCTGATATTGCTATTGATTGTTTGGTAACAATAAATCAATTGGAGCGGTTAAAACTTCGCACATTGATAAAAAATAAATTAGATTGGTAAATTTTTTTTTCCTTTTAAACTTTTGTTTAGAACATTAAAAATGGCTTGATTTAATTGAATTTTATTCGTGTCTTATTTTATTAAGCTGCTGTCCTGGTAAGAGATCTGATGGATATTTTTTAAACAGTTTACCCCATTCAGTTTTATTATATTCTTTAATTCTTTTCCTGCCTACTGTATTAATCCAATAGAGGTCATGATAAATTGTCGAGAGCATAACTGGGCCAACATTAAAAAGCCAAGTATGTAATAAGGGCTCAAGAAATTTTAGACGTCCCTTTCTGACCATCTGGTCACCCCAAATTACAAGACTTCTTTTTACTTTAAATCCCCAATTTACCTTCTTATAGTCAATACCATCATCTGTTATAATTTCGATTTGGTCAATATCGCCAACACCAAGTCCTTCATCATGTGCGAGTTTTATAAAGGGCAATTTTAAAGGGTCAAACCCCATGATACTAGCAGCTACTGCATCGACAGCTACTTGGTCATATCCCGCCATTATAATATTCTTAATTCGCGGTATCATACACCTGGGCCCTTCACCATCTCCTGCTACAGTTCCATCTACGATTGCCATTATATTTGGATGTATTTGCTTTTGTATTATTAATAAATCAACAAGTACTTCACTCATATACTGGTGGGAAAAATGCCGTCTTTTTGTTAATAGCCCACCAAATGCATTTTTCATAGCGCAAGTAATTCCACCACCAGTTTCAGGATTTTCACGGCTAAATTTTCCACCTTTTGCTCCTGTATGACCATGCGTCTTAAAGGTAGGTAAATGCATAATATTTTTCCCTATATAAAATGCTGGAATACTGAAACCTTTTGGGAAAATAACTGAATCAAGGACATGGAGTGGGATCTTACTTTTAAATGGTATAAATTTTACTCGTGTAAGTGGGACAAAATAGCAATTATATTTACTTATTATTGGTTTCCATTTATTACCGTTTAGACCTTTTGATATATTTGTTACAACTGTTCTATTTTCGGCTGTAAAAATATTTTCACCTTTAAAACCATCTTCTCGTAACTTTTTTAATACTCCTTCTACCTGCCATGGCGGTGATGAACATGCCGGAAAATATTTACTCCATGACAAATTTAATTTTACTATTAATTTCTTTTTAGGGTCAAAATGTTTAGTATAATTTGTCATGTCCATTAAATCTGCGTAATCTTTTAAAATAGTCTCTGCAGTTACTTTCTTTATATATATTTTTGGCATTTTCTATTCCTTCTTAATTCTACGGGAAAAATTTCTTAGAAAGTTCTCTATCTTTACTTTCTATATATTTTTTATTTTAATTATTTTTTTAAATTAATAGAATGTTAATTTTACAATCAATGAGGAATTTTATTTCAATATTTAATAATATATTTTTTCTTGAAAAAATTTTCTAAATATTTCTAATTGCAAAAATTTTTGATATTTTGTGTAGTTGATTTCAAATCTATTCTTTTTAATCTTTTATAATATTTATTTTCATAAAAATTAATACATAGATTAAGAAAAATATAAAAAAATATTAATTTTTTAAATTCATAAAATATTTTAAAATTGATAATTTAAAACCTTTTCATTGGAGCCGAATAAAAATGTCATCGGATTATATAAACCCTGATTATATAAGATATGAAGATTTAGACCATGTATATGGCGAATCTATGTTCCCTGGAAGCTTATTTCTTTATACAAAAGAAGAAAATGAGTTTCGGACTAACCTTCGTAATTTTATTATGGACGAAATTGCACCGTTAGTCCCTGAGATCGAAGAGAAAGCGAGTTTTGACCTATGCTTGGAAGCTTATCATCGACTTGGAAAAGCTGGATATTTAACATTCTCATTTCCCAAATCTATAGGTGGTCAAGGTAAAGGATATGTTTATAGGACAATATTTGGTGAAGAGTTAGCTGCTGTTAATAGTGCAATTGTTGTAACTTATGGAGCTTCAGCAAATCTTTTTGCTGCTCCGATAATTCACTTTGGGACAGAAGAACAAAAAAAGAAATTTCTAAAACCAATTATGAATGGTGAACTTTTAGGTGCAATTGGAATAACCGAACCATCTGCTGGGAGTGATGCTGTTGGTGGAATGAAAACAACTGCAATAAAAAAAGGTAATGTCTATGTTATTAATGGCGAAAAAAGATATATTACCAATGGCTCTAGAGCTGATTACATTTTATTATATGCACTAACAGATCCGAACGCTCCTAGGAAACATAACGGAATAAGTGCCTTTATCTTTCCCACTGATACGCCTGGATTTGAACGAGTAAAAGATTATGAACTTGCTGGACGTCGTGGATCAGTCAATTCGCAATTAAGATTCCATAATTGTGAAGTACCGGCAGAGAACCTTGTAGGTGGCCCTGAAATGGAGAATAAAGGAATAAAAATAATGATGTATGGACTTGATGGAGAACGGTGCTTTACATGTTCTCAATATGTTGGAATAGCCCGTACTGCATTTGAAATTGCCACCAAATTTGCAAATATTAGAGTACAATTCAAAAAAAGACTGCGCGATTTTGAAGGTATTAGTTTTAAAATTGCTGAAATGTACGCAAAATTAGAAGCAGGTAGATTACTTATGTTAAGAGCTGCTAGAATGCTTGATAATGGACTCAATGCAACAAAAGAAGTGGCTGCTGCTAAATTTACTTGCGCCACAAATCAGATGGAAATAGTTGTCGAAGCAATGCAAATATTGGGTGGAATTGGTTATACAAAAGAATTTCCATTAGAACAGCTCTTCAGAGACTCCAAGATATCTCAGATTTCTGCTGGTACTGTAGAAATACTTAAATTCTTGTGTCAAAGAGAAATCTACAAGGCATTTAACTTAAAATAAGTATTTTCTAAAATACATAAAAAATTTTTAAAATATAATTATTAATTTATTAAAAGTTATGGACCCCAACCCCTTAACTGAAGAATATCCCTATATCATTCATTTAGGTCCAAAGTTATTCAATATAACAAATTTCACTTTTTATATCTATTATTTTTTTTTAATAATTTTAAATTATTTCTTTATTATCAATGCATTTACTTACTCATCCCCCATTTTTTAAATTTTCTATAACAAATATAATTTTCATTTTCTAGGAATTCATAGAAAAATATTATAATTATTATTACCCATATTTTATAAGTGAAAAATTTAATTTTACTTATTTTTAGTGAATGAAATGTATGATGAAAAAGAAAAATTAATCGCAATAAGAAATATTGTCAAGAAATCAAAAATATATTTTTATAAAGAAGTTATCCTTTTTATTGATAAATATCTAAATGGAGAAATTCCTCCAAATTCCATTATAGATAAATCTAATATTTCTGCTATTTTAAATATTGATAAAATAAAAGTTTCAAAAATTCTAAGTATTCTCAAGAAATTAGGGGTCATCGAGAAAATTGGTAATCAAAAATATTATTTAAAAAAAGTTAGTGATTTCAAAAACATTGCAAAAAATTGGGTAATGGACTCAATATCAAATGATTTAGATGATTTAAATTTATTGTTCAATGAACATAGTCAAATCACTTTTTTCCAAAATTTGGATTTATTAGCAGGGTATTCTAAGAGCAATGAACTTATTAGTACGCTCAATTTAAACAAAAACATATATCAAGAAAATTGTTTATGTGAATTATTATTTAAGGAAAATTGGGACGGTATCCCAAACTCGCACAAAGATGTTATTGATGGGAGCATTTCAAAATATATTTATGAACTTTATCATACAAAATATTTGATTCTAAAAAAGAAACTAGATTCTTTATCTAATGATCCCTATTGTAGTGGCAAATTCTATTATATCACCTGTCTTAAGCAAATTAAAAACATTTTTTTCCCTCAATTTATCGATAGCGTAAAACCATTGCCAAAAAAAAATAGGAAAACTTTAGTCTATTTACTTAATAATTTTAGAGATGGTATTTATGAATTCAAGAGATATTTCGATAAAAATAAATTCATGTTAATAATAAACACATCTTTCGATAGATTTAATGGCCCCATGATACTTGTTGATAATTATTTTTTACAATTATATTATGAAGATTATTATTCTCCAATAAATTCATCGATTCTATATTTTAATAACCCACATATTTCCAGAATAATTTCTGATAAATTTATAAAATTGTTTTTGACGCTATTTCGTCATGAAATTGCTCAGTTTAATATATTTTCAGATTTTGATAAAATGTCTGGAAGTGAATACGGCAATTATTTATATCAGTTGGCTATAAAAGTCTTGGACAATTATATTGAGAAAATAAAATAAAAACTTAATAATCTTCTTTATACTTCAGTTGATTTCAATCTTTTTTTTCCAAACAAAAAAGTATGTTAGAATACCCGCAATTATAATTCCTGCAATTACAATATAAATTCGAGGATCATCCAAATCAAATGGAATTAGATTTAAAATTGGTAAATCAATACCATTTAATCGGAATGAATTATAAAATTGTTCATTCATAAAATCTTGAACTACTGAATAAATCCCCAAATATAATACCATATTGCTCATAATTCCAACAAATGACTTTATCTTTTTTATTCTTATCCAATTTATGCAATATGATATTAATACAATTGAAATACAAATATAAAACCCTTGGTATCCGTGGTGCATTCCCAAATGGACTGCCGGATAGTTATTTTCCCATGGAATTTGTTGTTTGCTCATAAAAAAATTTAGTCCAGGAATATCCCCAATAAAAATTCCTATTAGAGCAAATATCCAAGGTAATGAAACAAAAGTTAAACAGATAGTCGATATTATTCTAAACTTATCATTATAGAATGGTTTAATAACTTTTTGTCCAATTCTATAATTTTCTTTATATTTTGTTGAAAATTTTTTATTAAAAATTATGTGATCAATTATTAAAATGACCGTGAATATAATTGGAAGGAGACCTAATGTATCTAATGTGTCCAATGCCCATTGAAATCCTGCATTTATAGTTCCATAGGGTAAATGCCCTATCATTGCCCAATCGTCATTGATTAACCAATAACAAAAAAATGTTGAAATAACTGAAAAAAGCATAAATATCCACATTAATATCACTGCCACTTTATACCTTTTAGGTGTATTCTCAATGTTCATAATTTATTTACCTCTAATTTTTATAATGATTTATAATATCCTTTATTATATTATATCAATTCTTTTTTTTTTAATATATAATTATATTTTCATTTAAAAAAGAGTCATTTTAGTAAAAAAATTTTTTATTCATAAAATTTTAGATACTTTTTAATTATGTGATCGATATGTGGAAAAGATTATTATTAATAAATACTAACATTTGGAGCAATCTAATTACAGATAATTTTAATTTACCACCTTTAGGATTAGAATATTTAGTTTCATATGTAAGAGACTTAATAAAAGTAGAAATTCTTGATGCACGGAATTTTCGTATGAGTTATCAAAAAATTGAGAATTATATCAAGAGTTATAAACCAGATATAGTGGGGATTAATTGTAATTTTACATGTGGAATAAATGCTGCATTTGAAACAGCAAGATTAGTAAAAGAGAAATATAATCCAGAATGTCCTGTAATATTTGGAGGTTGGCATCCTACCTTAAAGCCCGATGAATGTTTGAAAAATCCATGGGTCGATGCTATAATATTAGGAGAAGGCGAGCTGACTCTAAGAGAATTGATTAAAAAAGGTAGTTTTGAAAATGTGGATGGTATTTTTTATAAAAAAGAGGGAAAGATAGTACATAACAAAGAACGGCAATTAATAGAAAATTTGGATGATTTAAAATTCCCATATCGTGAAAATCGTAAATTTAAAAAGTTTCAAATGTTTAATATCCCAGTTGATACAATTGAAACTTCGCGAGGGTGTCCCCATACCTGCAAATTTTGCTGCATTCATGTGTTTTACAGACATAGATGGCGGCCTAGATCGCCCCTTAATATAATAAAAGAGCTATATGAAATTAGAAAAAATAGTAATGTTAGAGATATTTTGATAGTAGATGACAACTTTACAGTTAATATGAAGCGAATAGAAAAATTATGCAAATTAATAATTAAAAGTAAGCTTGATTTTCACTTTATATGTCAAACAAGACTTGATAGCATTGCAAAAAACCCTAAGATTGTAAGGTTAATGGCAAAAGCAGGATTTTGGCTTATGTTTGTGGGTATAGAATCCATTACAAAAAAGGGCCTCACGGACGTCAATAAAAAAATTAATGTTGAAACTATTCATAAAGCTATTAAAATATTACACGAAAATCACATTATTATTGTAGGAAATGTCATTATTGGGGCAGATTTAGATGAAACAGAAGAAGATATTATGAAAAATGTAGATAATATTAAAAAATTACAAGTCGATTTTATGAGTTATTCTATTTTAACTCCTCTGCCAAGTACAAAAATTTTTGAAAAATTAGAAAATGAAAATTTAATTATAAATAAAAATTGGGCTGATTATAATTTTAAAAATGCGGTAATAAAAACACACCAGTTAACTCCAAAAGATTTAACCAGAATTACTCGGTTAGTAAACATTAATGCTGCCTTACATAGGTCAAATTTAAATCTATTCAGAAAGCTTTCAAAATCAAGAGGAATATTATTCATTATAAAAAACGGGATAAATTCGGCACTTGACATAATCAATATATTTTTAAAGGCAAAACTTGCAAAACGACAAACTAAATAATGCCTTATACGAAACAAAAAGTCAAAAATAGCCAGTCCATGAATTTTATGTTTATTAATTTTTGGCTTGAATAATTAAAAACATTTATTATTTAATCTAATTCCGGCCAAATTTTCAATTTTTAATGAAAATAAAGATGAGTTAATTAAGCATTTAATCGATTTTAAAAAAAGAGAGATAAAACTGAAGTTAAACTACATTACAGAATTCTGTTCTTTCTATTATATCATCTTGAATTCTTTTGCCAAGTCTGACAAAGTATGCAGCGTATCCTGAAACTCTTACAATCAGATCTTCATAATTTTCGGGATGTTTTTGTGCATCCTTCAAGGTATCTGAGTCTATAATATTAAATTGAATATGATATCCTCCCATATCAAAATAAGACAGGATTAAAGATTCTAATGTCTCAACACCCTTCTCTGAATTAAGTAATAATGCAGGAAATTTCATATTTAATGAATTTCCAAATCCAATTTTTGTATGATCAATTTTTGCAAGAGAATTGAGCGTAGCTGTTGGTCCATTAGTTTCTGCGCCATTACTGGGTGAAATACTGTTTGAAAAAGGTTCTCCAGCTTTTCTTCCATCTGGGGTTGCCGGTTCAAGCGCTCCCTCGTAGACATTAAGTCCATAAGAAATAAAGCTGCTTTTAAAGTGTCCACCTCTTCTTAACTTCCGATGAAAGACCATATCTGAAAATTTATCTACAAGTTCTACAGCAATAGAATCTACATAATCATTATCATTACCAAATTTAGGTCCATTTCTAAGCTTTTGCATGAGTATTTCATTATTTTTAAAATTATTTTTAATTGCATGGACTAGGTCCTTCATCTTAACCGACTTTTCATCATAAACAAATTTTTTAATTGCTGCTAACGAATCTACAGCGGTTGCTAGTCCACCACCACCCACAACACCAAATTTATAAAGTGCCCCTCCTGCTGTCATATCTTTGGCGTTTTCAATACAACCATCAATTGTACATGAAATTAATGGGTTATGATACTTTTCTGCCCAAATATCATCTCTTATGTTTGTTGCTTTAGTACATATTGATACCACATGTTTCATTTGTTTATAATAAGCGTCCATAAATTCATCAAAACTTTTGAACTGTGTGGGATCTCCAGTATCTATTGTATCAAAATTTCCAAAAAAGGTAGTCCTTCCACGATTAAAAATTAAATCAATTATCGTTGGAAAATATTCTTTTGATCCACCTGTCGCACCAAAAGTATCACCATTACCATTAGGTTCAACACAACCAACAATACAATAATCCCTTGCTGCTTCGAGTGAGTATCCATCTCTCATTAATGCTTTAACAGTAATTTCATCGTTGAAGAACGCAGGACCATTGGTGTGTTTATGGAGCTCGACAATTTTTCTAATATATTCTTTTGGGGATGTCTTTGAAATTCTAAAAGAGACCGAAGTCGCCAATTTTGTATTTCTAACGGCATCAATAAATAAATATGTTAATTCGTTTACAGCATCGTTTCCATTTTTATCTATACCACCAAGAGTTATGTTCTCAATATCTGAACCTAAGTGGTTTAAATTTACACCCATAATATTTGGCCAAATTACTACATTGTTATTAATTTTTATAATAAATTCTTCAATAAGCCTAAGTGCTTCGATTTCCGTAATTTTACCAGATTCAATATCCTTTTTATAAAACGGATATAATAATTGGTCGACTCTACCAGGTGTTATACCACTTCCTGCTCCATAACTTATAATTACAGCATTTTGAGTAAACCATAAAGATTGTAAAGCTTCATAAAATGATTCTGGTGGATTCCAAGGTACTTTTTTACAAATATTTGATATTTCCTGAAGCTCTTTCCTTCTTTCGAGGTCTTTTTCAGTTCTAGACTTTATTTCGGCCAGGTTGGAAAATCGATCACTAAAATTTTTAATGGCATTACAAACTATTTCAACAGATTTAAGAAAATTTATTTCGTCATCATTTGAGGCAGTTTTTAGTCTTATCAAAGCTTTTTCTTTAATTCCTTTAAATCCATATTTGAGGACATTTTTATGACCAACAACTATATGGGCTTGTGTATCTATACAACGTCCTCTACCTTTAATATTATCAGCAGATCCTCCTTTTATGGCTTCTATCATACTTGGAAGTTTGATTATTAATTTTAATATGTTTTCATACTTTTTTAACTTGGCTTTTAACCCTTTATTTGTATTCGTTATTGAATTTTCTCTTTTAATCATAGAAATAAAATTATTTAAATCAAAAGCATGTAATTTTCTCAAAATTTCCTTTAAACTCAAATTTAATTTACTACTTATCCCCGCTTTTTCAAATCTAGAAATTTTAATATCTCTTACTGTTTTTCCCTTCCAATAAGGTAAGATTTTTTTGAATAATAATTTTTCATCTTCTGGAGATATAATATATCCGAATTTTTTTAAATCTGGTAAGAGGTATTTTAAGACATAATTAATATCACCCCTTTCAGGAGCAAATGGAGGTGCAATAAAGTGTGACGCCCTATTTCCAACAAGCTTTTCTTCATCATATATTTTTATAGTCATATTCTCAAAGGTCTTTTTAAGAGCTTTTGCGGCTTGAATTGATGGATGTTCTCCTTCTGTTTCTTGATATGATTCTGTATAATATTTTGCTCTTTCCATACATAACCAATGAGGTGATGTTAACAATCGCTTCTTATGGATTTTATTTTTGGGGTGTAATTCTGGTGAGACTATTAATGATTTCATTTTTATTCTATAATTAATATATACAGAAAATATTTTTAATTTATTTATGATCTACTCCGAAAATTTGTAAAATATAAAATTTTTATTTTAAATAATTAAATAACGTATTTTTAGAATTTAAATAAATATAACAAATTATTGGTTTAATTGGTCCCAATAATGCACCAATTTTAAGGATTATATTTAGTAATTATTTCATTTTTTCTATATATGATTTAAAATTAGATTTTCGAAATTAAAATTAGATTATAAAATATTATAAAAAATTATATTAAAAATTCTAACTATCTTTTTAATATAAGAACGAACATAGATATAAAATAAGTAATAATACTAATTTTAAGTTTTAAATAAAATCTACAATTTACTTTTTACCAAAAACCAAGATAACATTTATAATTTTAGCCAGACAAAAGATTTTTTAATTTAATTAGTCTATTTTAAATTAAAGTTTAAGAATTTATAACAAATAGCATGGAAGTAAATTTATTGAAAAAAGATATGGATTTTTTTTCCGATTTCCAAATAGAAAAGTGTAACATTTGTGGGAAATGCTTCAATGAATGTCCAGTTCTAAAATTACCCATAGATGAATCTATTGCTGAAATGAAACGTATTTTAGCTGGGAATGAAACTAAAGTTGTTTTACAAAAATGCCAGAGTTGTTTTTATTGTAATTTAATTTGTCCAAATGGTGCAAATCCAGCTCAATTAATATTGCATAGGTGGTATCAATATTATCAAAAAAATGGGCTACCAATGTGGGCTAAGTATTATAATACATTAGATAATCCAAATTTCAGAAGTTATACATTAGCAATGCGTGGAATTCCAAAAGATGAACGCAAATTATATGAAAAATGGAAAAATTTAGACCCCGTAAAAGGGACATATTGTTATCCTGGTTGTAATGTATATACTGCTGCATATTTAACAGAAACTAGTTTATTTAAGGACCTAGAAATACGTTATTCATTGGATTTCTGTTGTGGCGAAACATTTTATAGGACTGGTTTATTTGATCAAGTTAAAGACCAGACCCAACGATTAAATAAATATTTTAATAAATTGGGAGTTAAAGATATGGTCGTTTTATGCACTGCAGGTACTAATGTCTTTAAAAATATTTTACCTCGATTTGGTGCAAAATTCGATTTTCCTATTAAGTCATATTTAGATTATTTATGGGAAAAAATAGAAAATGGTGAAATTAAATTAAAAAGGCAAATATTAAAAGGGATAAAGGTTACAATCCAAGATTCTTGTTATTCTAAATTTTTTGGTGAAAATTATATTAATATACCAAGAAAAATACTAGAAAAATTAGGCGCCACTATTGTTGAAATGAAGAATTCCCGCGAATGCACAATCTGCTGCGGTATTGCAGGCGGATTTAGCCCATATTCTGGATATTTTCCTCTTGACCTAATAAGAGCAACACTTTCTAGGCTTAGAAATGCAAAGAAGACTGGAGCAAAAATGCATGTGGTGTATTGTGCTGGATGCCTACAAATGTTTTATGTAGTAAAATTACTTTATCCACCAGCATTGCCAGTATATCATATTATTGAATTACTTCAATTATCTATCGGAGAAACCCCCAAAAGAAGAGAATTCAGGCGAGCTATTTCATTTTTTCTTGGGATCATAATAAAACAATTTCCTTTACTTTTATCAAGGAAAAGGTATAGATTACCTAAAATCCCACATTAAGCCGGTGCGAATAAAATGAAAGAATTTGTTTTAAATGATTTTTTTGATATAGACAAATGTGATCAATGTGGTATTTGTCTAAATAAGTGTCCAGTACTCTTATACCCTATTGAAAAAGCAAAAATAGAAATAAAAAAATTAATTAATTTAGAAAAAGCCGAAGTAATTTTGAAATGTCACAGTTGTTTTAGCTGTAATCTATATTGCGACAAAAATTGCAACCCATATAATTTAATTTTATTTAATTTTTATACCAGATATGTAGAAAAAGGCATCTCACCAATAGCAAAACTTGTCCTTCCAAATGAGAAATATAATTTATGGACAGGACTTGAGTTTCTATTCTCTAAAAACGAAAATGAAATAATAAATAATTGGGATAAAGAGTTTACTAAACAATTTTTATTAATGGGCTGTTTCACTCAATTCTTTCCATATTTAACCGAGAGTAATATTATTAAAGATATCAAAAAACGAGGCACAGAAAAACTTTGGTGTAATGGTGGGCATATCTATCAATTAGGGTTGTTAGACATTGTAGACCAAATAGGCAATATGACAATCAATGAATTTAAAAGAAAGAAGGTCGAAAAAATAATTACTTTTATGGAAGCAGAATATTCAATGATTAAAAATATACTACCCAGATTTGGACACAAAATTGATATTGAATTAGAAACGTTATCTCAATACCTTTTAAAAGAAATAAAAAATAATGACCTTAAACTTACAAAAAGATTAAAAAGTAAAGTCACAATCCACGATAATTGTTTCTCTAAAAGTTTGGGCAGTGAATCTTGGGATACAAACAGGCAAATATTGAACGAACTAGGTCTAAAGATTATTGAAATGGAACATAATAAAGAAAATGCGACTTGTTGTGGCTTTGGAGCAGCCTCATATAGTTTTAATGTCCTTGACATTATGAAACAATCTTATATACGCTTAAAAGAAGCCGAATCCACAGGTGCCAAAGCATTAATAGTTTATTGTAGTGCGTGTCTGTTTATTTTTTCTGTAGCCAAAGAATTATTAAATATTAAGCTTCCTATATTCCATATTTTTGAGCTAGTTCAATTTGCTACTGGTGAGACCCCCAAGCATAATCAATCAAAAAGGTCATGGGATATAATTTCAATTTTCACCGTTCAGATGCTTTTAAACCTATTTTCAAAAAATTTTAAAATAAAAACCATTGATTCTAATAAAACATGGAGTTTTTCATCAATATTAAAATTTAAAATACTTAAATTGTTAAATAAATTGTTTCATTTTCGAATGGTAAGAATTTTCTACTCAAAATTATTTAAAATACTATTAAAATTATATAATAATACAGATATTCCTTTAGTACTCTTATTCTAAGTCATTAACATTTAAAATTCCCATATATAATCTGTTTATATTTTAAGCTCTTTTATTTTTTTAAGTACATTTCCACTTAAATTCATAATTTTATTAACAATTATAAATTTATATATCAAAAAGTTTAATATTGATTAATTTATTTATGCAATTCTAATAGAGGGTTTAAGATGTACTCTTTTACGTTTAGCCTAATGAAAAATGCTAAAATTGAAAATGTGAGAATCAAGAAACGACCTTATATTTTTAGAGGAGTTTTTATGAATTTATTATCTAAAATTGACTCTTCATTGGTAGACTCTCTTCATGTTCCAAATAAAATACGGCCATATTCTATTAAATTGTTATATTCTGAAAATGGCATCGAATTTATTTTAAACATTTTTAACCAAGATTTATCGGAACAGATATTACTGCATATTCTTGAAATGAAGGAGCAAGAATTAAACATTGGTGGTACTGATTTTATTATCAAAAATATAAAATTAGAAACAAAAAAAATTAGTAATTTTATCAAAAATTCATATCGGATAATAAAATTTGAAATTCAGTTTAAAACTCCAACTTATTTCCAGAAGAAAGGTTCAGAAATGACAATTCGTTTTCCTAGCCCTCTGTCCATATTTACCAATTTAGCTCATTTATGGAACCAATTTGCTACTGGAGATTCTCACTTGGACTTTACAGATTTTTATGATTGGGTGGATAAAAATATTTACCTTACAAGTTATAAGCTAAAAACACAAACAATCGACATCGGGAAAAAGTCTAGACCTGTTGGTTTTATTGGATGGGCAAAATTCGTCAATTTAGATCCTAATAATGGGTTCTCAAATTGGATTGATGCTTTATGCAGATTTGGTGCTCTGACTAATTTAGGAGGAAATAGAACAGCTGGTTGTGGAATGATAGAATATTCCCCAATAGAATTCCATGTTTAAAACAATTAAATTTTTAATAATGAAATAAATACAACAAAAATTTTAAAACATAACCAAACTATTCTTAAAGTCTTATTTATCTATATCAATTAAATCAATAATATTTTAAAATTTTTTATAAAAATAAAGCGTTTTTTAATATATATAAGAAAAATATATGTTTAGAATGTTCTGTTATAATCATTGAAAAAAATAATATGATAATTTATTAAATTTTATCGTAGATTATTTAATTTATTCTATTTTTATTGTAATTGGTGGAAATGTCCAGAACGATACTCCTTCTTTTCCTTCAAATTCAAAATTTGAAGTATACGGTACAAACTTATAAAATCCTGAAGGTGCCGTTAGATTAAAATTATGCGTAAATTCCATTTTTTCACCAACTGCAACTTCAAATTGTTCTTTTTGCTCAAGTTCTGGGCCTGAGAAATCTCCAAGCTCGTTTCCAAAAAGATCTTCAATTCTAAAACCTGTTGCAAATTCATTTAATTTATAAAACACAATTTTAGAATCACTTGTATTAATAATTTGAAGTATACAGACTCCACCAACCTCTTTATCTTGATTCTTTTTCGTCTCGCCTTTAAAACTAGTCCCTTGTTTCCAAAAATACCTTAAAATTATACCTGAACTATCTATAAATTCTCTTACGACATTGTATCCACTAACCGAATTTTCAGAAACAAATGATAAATATCCATCACCGGATTTCTTAATATTTGCAATAATTTTATCACTAAATGATTCATCTCTATCATATCTATCAATTATATCTGAAAAATCTAATCCAGGCTCTATGTCAAAAACTATTTCATTGAGTTCATCCGACTTTTCTGGCTCCAAATCTTTAATATATATCGGAGTAAACCCAAAACCTTTCATATCTGTCGTAACTTTACTGTCCAAATCTAATTTTTTACTACTTATTAATAGAAACATAATTAATTATCCTCTTACTTGATATTATTTTATTTTTCACTATATATAATATCAAAATTTAAGACCTTTTTAACATTTTTGGATAAATTGGCAAATATAAATTAAATTTATATAATTTTTATATTATTTGACAAGTAAATTTTTAATTTAATAATTAATAATTCCTTCATTGCTTATAATTTGATCAAAAATCTATAATTTGTAATTCTAATCTTTAATATTCTAAAGTTTTACGTTTTATTATATTATAGATTAAAATAAATTAACCAAAATTTTATGTTCATAAAAAATCAGAAATATTCTAAAGAATAAATTAAAAATTAACAATACTATTTAAATTAATTACAATAAATTTTTATATGATTTAAATAAAAGAAACTAAGAATAACTTAACAAAAAAATGATATTGATAGGTTTAGATTTAAAATGAGTTTAGTGGACGAAGCAAAAAAGGTATTAACTGAACTTGGAGAAAAAGTTAATATTCTTGGATCGGCAGTTATACGCACAAATGGGCTAATGATTGTTTCATCACTCCCTATTGAATCGAATGAACGAATGATTGCTGCTATGAGTGCGGCATTATTGGGAACTTCAAAAAGAACCGCTGAAGCATTATTTAATGGCAATTTTAGAAGTTTAAATTTAGAAATTGATAAAGGTAATATGTTTTTAATTGGCGCCGGTAAAGTAATCTTAGTTGTTTTAACTGATGTTGCGCCTAATGTAGGTTTAATAACATTAGAAATGGAATCCGCAAGTGAAAAATTAAGTAAAATATTTGGGTGATTTAAAAATGTCTGAGCAATTAAAATTTATTGCAAGCATGTTCAAGATGTGTATGAGCGAATTTGATATGGTTATGGGCCCTGAGACCATTATGACAATTTTCCGTCTTATTGGTGAACGTCAAGGAGAAGCTATTGAAAAAAGAATGCGAGAAAAATTCAATGTTAAAGAATGGACTCCTTCTGATTTTGCAAATTATATAGTAAAAGATGTTTTTGAACCAGCTTTAGGTGAAGGTGGTGCTGAAGTCATAGTTTCAAGTGATAATGAGCTTATAATAAAATTCAAAATTTGTCCATTTGAAAAAGCAGGTATTGACATATCTAAAAAATTTTATTGTACTTATACCGAAGGTTTAACAGAAAATTCAGCAAAAAAAGCATTTGGGGATGCGGAAATTATAAGCGAGGACTTAAAATCTAATGGCGCGCCTATTTGTACTATTAAAATTAAAATTAAACAATGATTGAATGAAAAATGATCCAAAATCTCTTAATATTAAAAAAATCTGGTGAAAATATTTACCATAAAGCATTTGGCCACTTTGACATGGACGAAACAGTTATGTCCGGCTTTTTTTCAGCTTTTTTTGTTTTTTCGCAGGCATTATGTGGCACTGATATAAATACAATGGAATTAGGGACTAAATTCAAAATTGTATTTGATAAAGCAATACATAAAAATAATGAAATAATTTTCGCAGCAATTTGTGATGTTTCTGATAGTATTATTAATGTTCACAAGACATTGGAATCTATTAAAAATTATATTATCTTCAAATATGGTGAGAAAATAAATAAAGTTGGTTGCGATTTAAAATGTTATAATGACCTCGATTCTTTTATTGAAAAAATCATATATACCTCCCAAGAACTTGACATTGATAGAGAACTTTATAAAAAGGCTAAAGAAATTTTAAAAGATCTTGATGCCAATGATGAAATATTAGACAGCGCCCTAATTTCGTCAACCGGTGTTACATCTTCCACTGATAAAGATAAGGAATTTTTAAATTTAATGATTAAACAGATGGATGCTTTTTTTAAATTAACCAAAAGAGTTCTTGATCAAATAATTTTAAAATTTCAAAATAGATATATTATTTTATATCATATAAATGAAAATTTAATTATCTCTTCTTTAACTAAAAAGAATGTTCAAATTGGTATAGCTACTCTTTTAGTTGAAGAAGCTGCAAGTAAAATCGCTAAAATCTACAATACACATTAAAAACTAATATTTTGTGATATTATAATGGGTTTAATTTCTAGATTAAAAGAATTTTTTACGGGAAAACCTATCGAAACATTTCAGGAATTAGAAAAAGATATGAATAAACTGTATAAAAAATGTAATTGTAGTTTAATTGCTTTTGTAGGTGTAGCTTCTAAAATTAAAGGTTTACCTCTTATTTATTCGGCTGATAATGAGAATAATGTCCGATTATTTTCCGCTAAATTGCCTCTAATAATTAATCCATTGAAAAATTTTCAAGAAACCAAGCCTATTGATTCTATTAAAATTAATTACAATAATGAATTTATTTATTTAAAACCGATATTAGATAACATTGCTTTTATTGCGATGTACAATCAAAAATCTGATTTTTTGACGATTAATCAATGGTTAGACAATAATTTTTCTATTTTATTAAATCTTTTTAAAAAATAAATTAGTTTTACCTATAATTGGATAATATCTTTTTATTTTATAATTTCCATCCTTTTTTAAAATTACATCTATGCCCATATTAAACTTTTTACTGTTTAATTCTAATGAATACCAAAAAATATCTGTCCAATTATCTTGTTTCCCCTTTATTTTGCAAACTATATAATCTAATCTATTAAAAGTCTTTTTAACTCCTTTTAATTCATATGAATATGCAATCATTTCATCTTCCGAATTTAAAGGAGGATTTACTTCATATAATGGTAATTTAAAAGATTTTTCACTTGATAAATGCCTAGTAATTATATTGTAATTTCTCCATTTTAATAATTTATATTTCTCATTTCCACTTACCAAATATTTAATATCTATTATTTTAAAGGTGATTCTAGAAAAAGTCGGTAGTGTTTCTTTTTTAAATTTAATAGTTACAATCAATTTTAATATAATATGTATTAAAAAGTAACTTACAAAAACAATTGAAATTAATGTACAAAGATAATAAAATGCCACAAAATTTGCTGTAATATAAAAATAATATAAATAAATTAATGATGGTATACTGATAAATATTGTAGCTGGGTCAACACCATAGATTATATTTAATTTTATATGCTTTTTTACAATGGGATATAATGAATATGTCCCATAATTTGTTAAAGTATCACAAAAAATATGCAGTAAAGACCCTGTAAGCCCTGCAATTAATATTAAAGCATAATTCAATTTTGTCAAAAACATAAATACGAAAGCAACTATTGCTGTATAAACAATTGCTATTGGTATTGCGTGGACAATTCCTCTATGTTCGAAAATTGGAAATTTCAAACCCAGTGGATATATAAGTATATCTAAATCTACAAACATAGCCATAAATCCAGCAATAAATGCTAACCTTAAGTCATATTTAGCAAATATTAAAAACCCTATTATAATATGGCTAAAAGTATCCATATTTATAACCTAAATATGAAAATGAATTGGTAATATATTTTTATTGGTTTTTCTCTTTTATCCACTTTTTACATAATTCTTTTGCATCAAATGGATTTATTGCAAAACCATCTGCCCCAATTTGTTCTGCGAATTCTTTAGAAAGCGGCCTCCCTCCGACAATCACTTTGACCTTGTCCCTTAGGCCTACATCTTTTAAAGCATCTATAACTTCCTTCATATAACTCATAGTATTGGTTAATAAAGTTGACATTGCAAGAATATCTGCATTATGCTTTTTAATTGCTTCAATAAATTGTTCAGCTGTTACTTCAACACCCAAATCATATACAATAAAACCTGCCCCAATTAAAAAGGCAGAAACTATTGTTTTACCGATATCATGGACATCTCCTTTAACAGTTCCAAATACCACAGTACCTTTTATTCCTGATTTCTCTTTGTTTAACCTTGGCAATATCATTTCAATACCTTTTTTGGCAGCTTCTCCTGATAAAATTAGTTCCGATAGAAAATATTCCCTATTTTCATAAAGTTCTCCAACTTTATCAAGTCCTTCGCTTATCGCATCAATTATCTTCCCTATTTCTATGTTATTATCTAAAGCCTCATTAACAGCTTCCTCAATACCGTCTCCAAAATCAATAATTATCTTCTTTATTTTTTCTAACATATATTCAATCTCCGTTTTCTTGGAAATTAAAATAATTTTTATATTAAAAAAATGTTCCTTTTTTAATTTAATATGTTGTCTATTCAATAAATTATGAATTTCTTGCTCATTGTGTTTAACATTTCCAAATTAACAAATAAAATTTTATGCTCTTATGTTTTTATTCAAGGTAATATTATATTATTTTTTAAATATTGTGGAAATCTCTTTTAATATTAACTCACAAATATAATATTCATTTTCATTTATTCTAAACTATACTATATTTTACTATTACTATCTTTTTAAAACACCTTTTTTCTTAAAATATAGATATTTTCATTAGATTATCTATTATTTTTCTCCATTCTGTAAAAAATTGAAAAGATTTCAAGAAAATCAATTTTTTTAATTTTAATTACAAAATAAATTAATTTAGGCAATTTAGTATAGGTTGAACTGATTTTTAAAAAAAATTTCATTTTAATTATTCGTATAGCCCGTTTTAAATAAAAATTGTATATTTAATTTGCTATAAATGTGAATTAGTCTATCACGTCCATAAGACTTAAACGTGAAATAGATAAGATCAACATGACCACCGAAAAACAGATTAAGAAGATAAGACTAATTAATGCGTCAATTGATATTGCAAAATTATAATTAAACATTGATGTTAGGCTAAACAACTGACCGTTAGTCCTCATTGATATAATGTTGAATCGGCCTATTCCATTTATTAAATTTGTGTAATAAAAGTCAAGCCTTAAACAACATAAAATCATAACTAAAATTCCATACCAAATGATAGAATTTCCTTGACCCATTGCTGTGTATAAATTCATTTGTATCGTCAATATAACGATCCCGTAGATCATTAGAGGATAAAATAAGAAATAAATAACCGCAAACGCAATTGTTGCACCCTGTTTCTTAAAAATTGACGCAAGACATGCCGCTAATGCGAACGAACTTATGATCGAAATTATTGGGAGAAATATTGTGGGTAAAATAATGTCCATTTCATAATGGAAAATGTTAATACCAAATAAAATTGAATAAATGATTGAATATACTATTACTGATGCTGCAATTATTATAAATGCTAACGCAAGAAATGATATAAGCTTAGAAACTATCAGATCTCCCCTATTAATTGGTTTACTATATATAATTTTAACTCTTACTCCATATCCAATTACGCTCTTTGCACCATAAATTCCGGCAAACAGTGGCCCAATTATTCCACCAAAACACACTAAATTAATTTCATAAAGAAAATTCTCAAAGTTTTCAAGTATAACAGTCAAAGTCGAACTTGTACCAAATCCAAAAATCATAGAGAGATATATTCCAAGCAGGTTAAATAATGGTATCATAAATATGATTAGAAAACCAACTAATACTTTTACTATTTTAAATGAATCTTTTAAATCATATCCTAATATATTCAATATTTTAATTTTCATTTGATGATTCCTCGTCTACAACTAATTTTTTAAATATTTCCTCTAAAGTTAATTGTACCGTTTCAAAATGATACAACTTAATATTATTCTCTGATACTATTCGGGAAATATTCTTAAAAATAAATTCTGGATTATCGCATTCAAAAGTTATATAATCTTCTTGATCGTTTGTAATAGTCAACTCAATTTCCTCAGATAATTTATCAAATAATAAATTTTGATCTGAAACTTTAATTTTAAATAAATTTTTTGCCAATTTTTGAGATAATTTGTTAATTTTACCTGAAGCTACAATTTGACCTTCGTTCATTATCGCAACATTATTGCAAACGCGTTCTACTTCTGGGAGAATGTGTGAGCAATAAATAAATGATTTTCCTAACTTAACTAATTCTTTTATTTTGTCCAAGATTTCAGAGCGTCCTATAGGGTCCATATTAGAGGTAGGTTCATCAAAAAAATACAATTCAGCATCTCTGTTAATTAAAGCTCCTGCAAGCCCTAACCTTTGTCGCATTCCTCCTGAAAACTTAGCTGCTGGCTTGTCCTTCCATTCATTTAACCCAACAAATTTCAAAATTTCATCAACATCGTTTTTTAGTTCACTTTTTGATATCCCATATAACCTTCCTATAAGCATCAAAAACTTTCTGGCTGTTAGATTCAAAAGAATAAAATTTCTTTCAGGTAAAAATCCAATTTTTTGCCTTATTTCTATTCCATCCTTGTAATAATCAAGTCCACCAAACATTTTTATTGTACCATAGTGGGGTTTTAAAAGACCAGCTAAGATCGATATCGTAGTTGTTTTTCCAGCTCCATTTGGGCCAAGCAACCCAAAAGCTCCCCTCTTGATTTTAATGGACACATCCTTTAAAGCACAAAAATTACCGTAATATCTAAATAAATGTTCTAATTCTATTATATTATCCTGACCCTTCAATTCTAAACCCCCTTCTTAAATTTTTTTGCTTTCTTAGATAAATATTCCTCAATTTCTTTATTTTTCCCCTGCCTTGGCTTGTATAATCTTTTATAAGTTATGAATATAATGGTTATGACTATTACACTTGAAATAATTATTACATAAAGATAATTTGGAATCGCTACTGGAATAGTTATATTAGTATTTGTCAATACTATCTGAGTTGAGGACTCAGTTATCGTTTCTTTCTCTGTATTATTTCCAAATTGGACCGTATTCTTTGTATTGTAGTAATAATATCGCTCTATTAAAATTCCTGTTAAACAATTCCAATAAAAATCATCATACTCTATTGAATTAATCCCAAATTGTTTATTATTCTTTAATGACCTAAATACGTTTCCTGTAAATGTAAATCTCATTCTATATACATTTATCAAATATGACCTTCCTAAAGGATTGTAAAATTTTTGGAACGCGTCTAAGAATTTTAAATTAAGAACGCCAACGCCATTTGTGTAAAAGTAGAAATTATTAATAGAATCCCAAGAATAACCTAAAATGTATAAAGTAATGTATTTAGGGAGTATATTATTTTTTAATAATGCATATATCTCAGTATACTTCGTAGAATTTATTTTATCCGGAATTTTCTTACCTATAGTCGTATTTCCTAAATGATAAATTGTACTACTACCATTATATACTGTTAAATTTCCAAAAATACTCTCTTTTGTAATATTCAATACAAAAAGTTTGACCTTTAAATTATATGAAATCATTTTCTCACTAGAATTAATAAGCGTTTGTGTAGTAGTCCAATTATTTACCGAATTTACTCTATAAAATGAAATTATTGTTTTATTCTGAAAAATAAAATTATATGTTAAAAAATCCCCGCTTTTTACGGAATAATTCCAATTTCCTTTTACTATCGGTACCATTATTATGGTATTAAAAAATATTAATGTTAAAACTCCAATTAGAAAGTAGCGCTTGTCCATCAACATTTAAACCCAATTTTTTTGTAATAAATACTATAATTTGCTATAAATTTGAATTATTAAAGGTTGTCATAATTTTTCAGATAATTTTTTAAATTTAGAAAATATTTTTTTGCTCAAATCTTTTTCATCTTTTTAAAGATATGCAAGAAAAAAAAAATAAATTAAAATAATGATAATTAGAATAATTTAATTAAAACCGGTGAGATCTTTTATAAATAATTTAATAATTTTATATTATATCTAAGAATTCTCTTAATTTTAACTTGAATATCCAAACTTAGCTTTTCTTTTCTTTATAGATTATAGTTAATTAATCTTTAACATTATCTATGCATTAACTAACCCTTTTTTATTATATCTACATACAATAAGTCTATCAGTCTTAAACTCAAATTCTCTTATCATCATTCTCATAAAATTTAAAAGGTTATATGTTACTTTAAAGGCAAAATTCAGCGTCCTATTATTAATTTTATAAATATTTTTTTGACTTAAATGTAAAATTTAAAAATTTAATCTTAAATAAAAAAGAAATTAAATTAATAAAAACAAAAAATATATCATTAAGAGATTACCTACCAAAATCCCAGCTCTTTTATGGACATTTTTTGGTGTAATTTGTTTTCTAAACAAAAATAAAATTCCAATTGGTATTGTGATTAATGGTAATAAGTATAAATCGAATAATAAAAACGTCCCTACCAAGCAAAAAATAATTGATATGAATGAAAAAATAAGAATTACAAATCTTGATAATTTTATTTGGTATTTTCTAAATGCCTCTTGATCCGAAATTTCGTGAATTATTTGACCTGCTATTGAAAACATAAAAACTCCTAAAATTATGTTAATCTGTCCGAAAAATGTTGGTTCTGATATATTTGGAATTTTTACCATTAAATATGGAAAAACTATGTAGGAAAACACGAGGACAAATTTGTTTATAATTGCATATTTTTTAATTTTAAAGCAATATAAAACAACTAAAATTGCACTTGTAAAGAAAAATATCAAATTTAATATGTTATAAATAAATGATTCTAACATTAATAAAAATCCGAATAAAAAAGAAATTAAAAAAAAGGCAATTAATTGGTTTTTCGAGAATTCTAAAGACCTATCTTGGTCCTTAATATCATTTAAAAGGTTTCCACAAATTCCAAAAAATATCCATCCCCCAATAAATTTTATATAATTGATAATTTCTAAATTGTTGATATAGATTGCTAAAAGGATCGAAGTCAAAACAGAAAACAAATATTCTAATCTTAATGTTTTAAGGATCATTTTATTTCATTATTATTTTTTCTCTGCCCTGCTTTTGTTTATCAACAAAAATTTTATAATTTATACAATTAATAAATGCTCTTTTTTATAAAAAAAGTTATGAATTTAAGGGCGGTCATAAAATTCGAATAAAATAACAAATAATTTGATAATATCATCGTCTTATTTTCTTATCCAGAATTTCTATAATCATAATAATAAATTTTCAATGAAATTACAACTAGACCTTATGTATTGAGCAACAACATTAATTTGGCCCCCAAAAAATTTGATTTAATAGAGTATGACCAATAAGATTATTGAACTATCTAAAATATTAATAAATCTGAAATTTAAAATGAGAGACCGATTTATTATTCTTATTAAATTTTTATATATTTCAATTATCCTTATGATTTTATGTGTTATAATAAAATTAAACAACAAAATTGGGGGCATAAATAAGGTTTCGAATTTTCCTTAACAGTTCTTTATTTATTAAACTAATTTTTTCTAAAAATCTTACAATTATAAACAAATTTAATTTTTCAATCAATGTAGAATTTATTACAATAAAATATTTACAAATAGGATTAAAATTTATATAATTCATATTATTAATTTTAAAATAATTTCATGAAAAATATAAAATAACATCGGAGGAATATAAAATTCCAAAATTATATGAAGATCAAGAAAAAGGGAAATATTTAATGCTACAATTTGAAAAGTGCACAGGTTGTGGCTTATGTATCGAAGTTTGCCCTACTAAAGTACTAGAAAAAGGCGATAAACTGAACACTAAAGTAGCCTATCCACCTAAGATTGTCGATGGAAAAGAATGTAAGTTCTGTCAAGAGTGTGAATTGATTTGTCCTGATCTATCAATTTATGTAATAGAGGTTGGTAAAAATGATTAATGATGATTTAATTTTAGAAGATTACGATTTAGAACCCGGGAAAAAAATATTAATGGGAAATATAGCAATGGCTGAAGGTGCAATAGCTGCTGGGTGCAGGTTCTTTGCGGGCTACCCAATAACACCACAAAACGAAGTTCCACAACATTTGAGTCAAAGACTTCCAGAAGTTGGTGGCAGATTTATCCAAATGGAAGATGAAATTGGAAGTATTAATGCAGTAGTCGGTGCTTCATTTGCTGGTCTAAAAGCAATGACGTCGACTTCAGGACCTGGTTTTTCGCTTATGCAAGAAACCATTTCAATGGCAGCAAACAATGAAATTCCCTGCGTTATTTGCGATGTACAAAGAGCTGGGCCAGGGTCTGGTATTGTATCTCTTCCTCATCAATCAGATGTTATGCAAGCTCACTATGGCGGAAATGGTGAATATATTTTACCTACATTTGCTCCTTCTACATGTCAGGATCTTTTTGACTTTATGATGGACGCTTTTAATACAGCTGAAAAATATAGAGTACCAGTTGTAGTCTTATCTGATGCATTTTTAGGACATAATCATGAGCAAGTGATTATTCCCACTGCTGATGAAATTCGTAAAAAAATTATTCCAAGAAGAAGAGTGCTTCTTGATGATGATGGAAATATCCTAAACCCAAAATCTTATCGACCATTTACTTATGAAGATCCTAGTAATAGAGGACATTATATTATCCCACCCCCACCAGTTTTAGGAACTGAATATCATCCAAACTGGATGCCTACCGTTACTCACACCCCTGATTCAATTGCCTCTGAAGATCCATATGTTAGCACTAAAGTTAATGAAATGATTACTTATAAAATAATTTCAAACGCTGATAAAATTTGTAAAAATGACCGCCGCTGGCTAGATGACAGTAATATCGCTGTTTTATGTTATGGGCTACCCTACAGAACTGCAATAAAAGCTGTTAAAGACGCACGAGATGAAGGAATAAAAGTAGGGATTTTTCGATTACGTGTAGTTTGGCCTTTACCAGAAAAAGAAATTAAGGAAGTTGCTGAATCCGTTGACACAATCCTTGTCCCTGAAATTAATTTAGGACAAATATTAACCTACGTAAAAGCAATAGGTGGTTGCGATGCAAAAATATTACCTATTACGGCTATAGGCAGACTTCACGAGCCTAAAGAAATATTAGCAAAAATAAAGGAGGTAAATAAATAATGGCATTATTACCAACTTATACTATTGAAAAACCAGACCATCCATATGGTAAAAATA
>Ga0164318_10000588_pt1 | contig 28755 bp, 24 predicted proteins | sample GuaBasSedimGuay9_FD_113734 | JGI IMG/M metagenome (GOLD analysis project Ga0164318, IMG submission 113734) | Subseafloor sediment microbial communities from Guaymas Basin, Gulf of California, Mexico - Guay9, Core 4571-4, 0-3 cm | ecosystem: Environmental > Aquatic > Marine > Hydrothermal vents...
ACCATTTCTCCTTCCAGTAATTTTATTGCCAATTATTATTTTTATTTATTATGCAATTTCTGTCAGAAAATATGACCTTCCTAAATCAAAAAGAGCTGCAATTATGAGCATAGGAAATATTATTGTCGCTATTTCTTACATTTTTGAATTGACTGGTATTGTTGGTTTTATAACAATAATTGTTCGACTTGGGTTCGTTATTTATGTAATTCTTATGTATATTACATTTGTAATGCCAAATTGGTTCAAAAATCTAATAAAATGGGAATAACATTACGAATAGAAAATTTCAAACTTTTTTTTCTTATTATATTCTTTTTATTTTGAAATTAATATTACGATAATTATTTTTATTTTTCAAAAGGTTTCGTTATTGCTTGTATTTTTCGTAGGAACGGTTAATTTAGCAAATAATATTTTTATCAAGCGAAAAAGAGTGTATAGAATAAGCTTGTTCGACTAGATAGCTTTTGTAAGTAAATCAAACAAAATAATTATAAAAACAAATGAAAAGATAGATAAAATCTATAATATTTTAAATGGAATTAAAAAAAATGTAAATAACAGTGAAGGTATGGTTTAAGTTTTTTGTTTATTTAATTATAAATTAAAATGTTAATGAAATTTTATAGTTTCTACTATTGATTTATATATGAATTTATTATTGATTGAAAAATATTATAATATCTCATTCTATGATAATAAAAAGAATGATAAATTGATAATTGATTTGAAAGATCAATGCAAATATCGCTTTATTCCTATATTTATATATAATTTTTCTTATAATAAAAAAATATATGTCAAATTTATAAATAGAATTTCCTATACAATTTTGATGTATCGAACTTCAGTTATTAGCTAGTCCTTATTACTAAATAAAAAATAGATACGGGTAATTTAATGATAAAAAAATTATACATTATCGCTGAATCTAGTGCAAACTTATATACTTATGCTCCATTAGAAAAAAAGAGAGATGATATTCAAGATCAATTAGTAACTGGTTTTATAACAGCAAATGTCTCGTTTTCTGAAGCTGTAATTGGAAAAGGTCTTAATAATATTCGAGTTGGTGGTGATCGAATCATTTTTTATAAAGATAAGTCTGGATTAACTATTGCTGCTATTGTTGATGTCCGTGATAATGTAAAATTATTAGAAAAAGTTATGAACGAAATTCTCGAAAATTTTTTAGTCTTATTTGAAAAAGAACTTGCCTTAAAAAATTTAGACTTTAGCAGGACTGATAAGGCAAAAGATTTTAAATATTTTATAGATGATTTATGTAAAAAATATATTAGTTCCCGTGATCATTGGAAGAATTTTTTATCTGTTTTTGTTGGGAGTATTATTTCTTTTTTTCTAACATTTTTTATTTTAAATCCATCCTTACAAATGTTTAAAAATATGCTCGCAATAATTGGAACTGGTACATTATTAGCAGACATCCAAGCATTTGGATTTTTGTGCTTTATACTTCAAATGATGATTTTTGTTTCTATTTCTCCTGGTATTTTAATAGGAGGATTAATATCTGGTAGTAAAAGAAATGGTAGAATTACTGCTTTTATTCAATATGGAATTCTTATTATTGGTGAGACAATATTCTATATTACATATCCAATATATCTATTTGATATTTCGGGAATCTTTTTCATAATCTGTTTATTATTGATATTTATTCCTGCAACATCATTTCTTCTATATTTCATTGGCGGACTTGGTGGATATATTACAACTAGATTAAAACTTTATCCGTTAGAAGAATTGAAAATGAAAACCCATATAAATTTTAAATTAAAAGAAGACATTATTTAATTTCTCTTGTAATTTTATATTTACAAGAATTATAGCCATCACAACGACATTCTACTTCTTCAACTTGGACGCTTTCGGGTTTTATAAACTCATCAATTATTCCTTTAAGGAGACCAATTTGAATTTCACAAATTGACCTATACTTTACTTTTCCATCACAAATACAATTTTTAATTTCCAAAAAAAAGCTATTTTTATCATCTGTTAGATATACTTTGGCTTGTACATTAGGAGTTGGGTATGTTATTTCTACAGCAAGAGCAGCTAATCTAGTAATATTTTCGAAAGTCATATCAACTCTCTCAAATTGTTTTTTATAAATTTTAGTAGCTTCTTTTGCCATTTCGTAGCCAATTTCTTTTGCTTTTTTAACATTCTTCATCCAATTAAAAAATAATGCCTCATGTAATAATTGATAAAATTTCACCATATAATCTGCTCTATCTGAAAATTTCTTATGGACACGGATAGGATAGAATAATTTTGAAGTGGGCCCCTTCTCTATTTTATAAATCAAGTCTCTCTCAGCCATTGATTCTAAATATTTTGCAGTTGTATTCCTATTTACTCCTATCCTCTCTGCAATTTCTGATATTGTTAATCCTAAATCTTCTTCTTCTAATACATTTAAAATTTTAAATTCTGTTTCTGATTTTTTTGACAAATAACTCACAATTCTTTATGGATTAAATGAATTTATTTTTTAAAATTTAGAGCACCTTAAAATAATTTAAATTTTATTTTTAAAAAATAAATAATATGTCAAAAAATCGTTTCAGATAAAATGATATTATTTCTAACTATATAGAAAAAAAAATTAAAAGAATAAACTTTTGGAAATAAGTATTTATGAATATTTTTTTTCTATATTGATGATAAATGATTTAAAATGTTTATTACAAATTAAAATTAATTATTCTTATAAAATTGCTTGAAATTTTTTCTTATTCGTAAGATTTTGCTCCAAATTAAAGAAATCCTATAATTAATAAATAATTATTATCCAAAAAGAACAAAACATTACAATCAATATTAAAAATTAATTCTTTTTATGTAAATAATATCTCATATATTTTCTATCAGTTGAGAAAAATACAAATACATTAAACCAAATTGATACTAAAAAAGATTAATAAGTCCTGAAAATTAGTAATTATTCAGATTTGATGTTTATCTTATTTATTTTTTATTTAGTCGTTATTGAGAATAAGAAAAAAAACATTAAATTACCATTAAAGTTTGAGATACTGCTTATTTTTGTGAAAATTATTTTAAGAAAATTTACAAATATTATAAAAAAATAAAATATTTAAGAAATCAAAATGTGCATATTTGCAAAGGAAAGATTTAAATTTCAGTGGATAAATTAAGTCTAAATTTCAAAAAATAATCAAAAAATTGCAAATTTGCTAATAATTTGAGATTATTCATGTCCATAATATATTTAAAATTAAAAAATTAGGTGTTTAAAAAATTAGGTGTTTAAAAAGTTGACCGCAATTGAAGAATTTTTTGCAGATGACGGTGATATTAATTATAAACATAATTCCAATATAATTTTAGACGAATTAGAACAAATTGAGGGTATTTCAAATAATATAGTCGATAAAGCTATTCGATGGATTAAACGTAAAGCTTATGAAAGTAAAATTCCTGTATTTGATACCGCAATCGATTTTATATCTCTTTCGATTCTTGAGACTATATTGAAAATATTTGATAGAAAGGTAGAAACGATATATGAAGGGAGAGAAAATATATTTAAAACGAAACCAGTAATTTTTGCGGCTAATCATGAAACGGAAGCAGAACACCTATATTTAGCAAGAGCATGTTGTGAATTACGAGATTTAAATTATCCATTTGTTTTTCTAAAAAGATATAATTTTAAAGGTATAGTAAATAAAAAGAATGTCCCTATTTTTTATGCTAAATACCAATTATTTAATTATCCATTACTTGGGACTATTTTTAGCTCAACTGCATTTCCTGTCGAACGGGAGATTAGTAGTAAAGCGAGACGGTCTATGGAAATCGGGTCGACATTCTTAAAAAGAGGTTCTAATATCTTAATATATCCTGAAGGGACACGCAATATTGAAAAACAACAGAAGGCAAAATCAGGCGTTATTAGACTTGCTATAGAAAATAAAGTTCCAATAGTCCCAATTGGGCATAGTGGACTATATGAATTAACTGGTGGAAGTTTTATTCCGAGTAAAAAGGGTATTTGGTATTGTAGTATGGGAGAACCTATTTATTATGAGGATTATTATGATAAAGAATTAAGTTACGAAGATTTACGCCGCTTAATTGGCGATTTAATGGCCAGAATCGAACAATTAAAAGAGAATAGCAGGCGTAAAATCCACGAAATTAAAGAAAAACGGTTTAATGAATCGTTAAAAAAACCAATAAATGAAATTGTCGTTAATAAATTTGAAACCTTAGAAAAAAAGCCAAAAAATCCTTTTGATATGTTGTACAGAAAATATGTCAAATATACATCGAGAATTCCTGTTATAGGAGACTATTTGGATGCTTTTAGTCATTTTTTTATTAGGTTAAGTGCTAATTTCTTAGTAAATCCATTAACTTTTGATTTTAAAGTAAAAGGTAAAGAGAATTTAGACCAATTTAAAGGAGCAATTATAGCTTCTAATCATGAATCGTTTTTTGATATTTTTTTCTATGGGTTAAAATTGGTTCCAAAACCAATGATTGATTATTGGGGTTATTTGATTCCAGGAAAATTACATGATATTACTACAAAAACTTGGTTCATGATGAAAAAAGAACTTGCAGAATTGTCTATAATTTCAAGCTGGACACTTTCTGCAGGGGGATTTCCAGTTGCAAGAGGTGCTCACGATACTCATGCATTAGAAATTGCCAAGGCACTTGTTTTGAAAGGAAGGAGAGTTGTTATTTTTCCACAACAAACAACATTTAAAGATATCGATATAAATGAGGGTAAAACAGGCGTTATTAGGATGGCAATTGAAACCCGTATGCCAATTATTCCAATGGCTATTAATGGTTCTTATGATGCTATGCAGAAAGGTATTTTAAAAGTAATGATACCTCCTAAAGGATTTCAATTACAACTTAATATTGGTGAGCCTATTTATTATGATGAGTATTATGATGCTATTTTAACTCGTGATTTATTAAAGGGGTTAACAAAAGATTTAATGAGAAAGATAAAAGAATTACATGAAGAAGATTTAAATCAGACAGATCCTGAATTATTGAGTGATGTAGAATCGCCAATTGACAAGATAATAAAGTTATTTGGTCAATTAATAAGATTACCAGCCAGACAACTACAAGATAGTGATTATAAATTACCTTTTGAAAATGTCATTAACAATTTAACTAATAAATTGGGTATTACAAGTATTAATAAAATAGAAAAGAAAGAATTTGTTAAGTTAAGTCCAATCGACAAATTTTTGAACCGAATTAGGTCTATAGGAGAAAAGTATGACATAACTCAAACATTTGATAAATTTTTCTATAAAATTGCCAAAAATACCTGTGAATTACTAGTAAATAACATATATGATTTCCGAATATATGGTAAGGAAAATATTCCCTCGGATAAACAGACTGGCATAATATTTTTAGGGGTTAGTACAAGTAATTTGGATTTTGTAATTGGAAATTGTATAGTTCCAGAGCAAGTACATTTTATGATTGATGCTAAGACTTATAAAACACCCATTGTTTCGACCATTTTGAAGTCATTAGGTTTTTTTAGAAAAACTGAGTCTCAGGAAGATTTTGAACCATTATTAGAATTGAAACAGAAGCTCAAAAATAAAAAAATGGTCGGCGCTTTTATACAGACAAAAAATCCCGAAAAAATTGTCCGTACTATTGCAGGAATTGTAAAATTAGCAATTGAAGGAAAACCTACTGTTATAATTCCGATGCATATTGGTGGTACAGAAACTCCTTTTCCACCAGTCCAAATTAATGTTGAAATAGGAAGACCAATTCCAATTAAAAGAATGAAAAGAGATGCCAGATACAAATTAGCCGAGGAAATTTATTCACAACTCAAAGAACTGAAAGCAAAAACTTATACTGATAGATATTTATAGATGTTAATAATAATGACTGAAATTAATAATAGTAATAAAAGTATTCAGCAGAAAATGAATATGATATCTTGTGAAGTTGGTTATGGTAAGGATAAAATAGATTTAAATATTCCAAAAAGAAATTTTCTAGGTTTTTTTACTCCAATAAGCAAAAATAAAATTAATACTGATATAGAAGGAGCTTTAATAAATGCACTTGAAAATCCAATTGGTAAAAAATTGGACGATGTGGTCGATAATAAAAAAGTCTGCATTTTGATAGAAGACGGTACAAGAGCTTCTTCTCAAAAAATAGTTGTTAAAGTTACCATGCCATATCTAAAACCAGCAAAAAAGTTATGTTTCATAATCACTACTGGTTCTCACAACCCCTATACTGAAGAAAATAAAGAAATTGCCGAGGCTTTAAAATCTTCTATTCATAATAATGGAATTGAAAATTATGAAATCATTATCCATGATTGCTTTAACCACGAATTTATTAACCTAGGGAAAACTTCATTTGGTACTGATGTAATTATCAATAAAAAAGCGCATGGTTGTGATGTTTATTTTACAATTTCTGATCTAAAAACTCATTATTTTGCAGGATATAGTAACCCAATTAAAAACTTTCTCCCAGGAATTTGTGCATACGATACTGTAGAACAAAATCATTCATTAGCATTAAAAGACAAATCTACTTTCTTAAGGCATCCATTGCACCCTGACCCGTCAAGGAAGAGTCAACCTGTAGCCGAAGACATGTTAGAAGCCATGCGATTAATTACGAAAAATGCCGAGACTTATACATTAAATATGATAACTTTAAAAAATGCAATTTTTTGGGCTGAAGCTGGTGATTTCGATATAGTTACCAGTAATGGGCTAAAAAAAGTAGATGAAATAGCAGCTTTTACTATTAATAAAAAAGCTGATTATTTAATTGTCTCAGCTGGTGGATATCCATTCGATGGAAGTTTATATGATTCTCAAAGGGCTCTTGAATTAACTAAAAATGCTGTTAAAGATGGGGGTGAAATTTTATTCCTAGCCAATTGCGGAGTTGGAAATGGAATTGCCCCTAATGAAAAAGCAAAAGAATTTTTTTATAATGCATTATCTGAGCCTCTTGATAAAGTATTAAAGACAATTGAAAATAAATATGTACTTTACAGTCATAAAGCATTTAAATTTGCAAAATTATTAAAAAAAGTTAAAATCTGGATTAAATCAAGCCTAAATTCTGAAATCGTGGAACAAATCCATTTAATTTCTATAAATGACCCACAAAAGGTAATTGATAATTGGGTTAAAAATGACCCTAACGCGCAGATCTATGTTTGTGATAAAGGAAGCAAATTAGCTATATTCTACAATAATAATATTGATGATAATTCATAATGTAATTAATTTAAATAAATATATTTGAAAAAACAATTAAGGTGAATATAAAATGGCAATTTTAGCAAAAAATATGAAATTAGAAAATACTAAAGCTATAGTATTTGATTGGAATGGAACTTTATATAATAATACAGCTGCAATTAAAGCTGCAATTAAAGATGTACTGACTGAATATAACATTAACTATCCTCTTGATGATGCTGTTGAACAAGCACTGAGTATTATTGAGGGAATTGATTCTTCTGATATGCCAAATATTATATTAAATGCATATACTTTATCAGACGGAATTGAATTTATGGATGGGCTTCATTATATTGACAAACTAAAGTTAATCCTAAAATTATACATAAATTATAAACGTTACAATAATGTTTCTCAACTTTTTAGTGGTGCAGATCAAATAATTGCAATGTTGGCCGAGAAATTTGACCTTGCATTATTAACTAGTGAGAAAAAAGACGAAATAATTGAAATGCTAAAAAGATTTAAATTAGATATATATTTCAAATCTGTCATAACTAATGACGAAATTGATAAACCAAAAAGTCCCGAAGCAATTTTAAAAGCAATTAGAGATCTAAAATACGACCCAAAAGAGGTAATTTACGTTGGAGATCTACTTACTGATATTTTAGCTGCAAAGCAAGCTAATGTTAATACTATTGCAATAGCAAATGGCCTTATCTCTACTGAAATTTTAAACGCAGAAAGACCCAATATAATTTGTAATCATATTACCGATTTATCTGCTGTATTTAATCTACCTGAAATTCATGCTAACATTGAAAAAGATTATGAAATTTACTTAAAAATAGAAGAAAGGATTAAAAAAATAGTCCATGTAGATTTCGATTGGATTTCACTCCTGAAAAAAGCATTCCCCAAAAAACTAGAATCACATCAAGTTAAAAAAATAGTCCGTGACCCTCTTGGTTTCATTGGAGCTCTACTTCGTGACGTGATTAACCTTTATACCGATGGAGAAATCGAACTAAAAGAAGAATTAGAGATTTTTAGCAATAGACGAGAAAATGACCTACTTAAATGCCTTGGATTAATAATCATTCATTTTGTAAATGAAAGGTCTAACAATTTATTGAAAAAAATTGCCGAAAACAAAATATTAAAGACATCATTTCAATTAAACTATTCATTGTTTACATTTCTCTACATGAATTCATATCCAATAGAATCAAAAATACGCTTAAAAAATTCTTTTTTGAATATTTTTGATCGTATTATCCCTGACGATATTAAATATTCTCTACAGAATAAGACTCCAGATGAATTTGCTTCTACCATATTAGAAGGAATTGAATTAGCTCTTAAAGACTTAAATATAGAGACCGTCAGATTTCCAAGAGTTACTAATATTTTAAAAATTCCTTTGATCCCCTTAAACCTTGTTCTTGGACGCATTAATGATATCATAGAATTTTACTATGATTCTTCCAAGAAAATCGTAGAGGATATTTTAACTAACGATTTTAGAGATAAACCAAAATTGATCACAGACTGAATTAATTTTAGGTGATAGTAATTAAAAAGAGAATTGGAATTCCAAGAAGTTTATTATATTATAAATATTTTCCTCTCTGGAAAACATTTTTGGAAGAATTAGGGGTTGAAATTGTTCTCAGCGATAGAACAAATAGCAAAATAATCGATATTGGTGGACGCTATGCTATTGATGAAATCTGTATACCTTTAAAACTTTACTATGGACATGTATTGAATCTATTGGAAAAAAATATTGACTATCTATTTGTTCCACGATATGTTTCAACAACTATTGGCACTTATTTTTGTCCTAAATTTCTGGGCCTTCCCGATATGGTACGGGGTACCATCGACAATTTACCTCCAATAATCGAATTTGAAGTCAATATGCAAAAAAGACCTATGTATTTATCGGCTTATAAGTTAGGAAAAGTACTTCATAAATCAACTTGGCAAATCAAAAAAGCATATGAAAAAGCTATTAAAGACTACAAATATTTCAGACAACTAATGGTGGATGGTCTTTCTTTTAAAAAAGCTTTAAACGTATTAAATAGCAAAAATAGAAATTTTAAACCTAAAAAGAAAATAATCGATTATGTCGCTAAAATTGCTATAATAGGTCATGGTTATAATGTACATGATTCTTTTATAAATATGAACTTAATTAATAAACTTAATAAAATGAAGGTCAATGTTGTAACTCTTGAAAATTTACCACTTGAAATATTTAAGAATCAAACTGTTATTACAAATACACTCGAGAATTATTGGGGAAACGAGGAAGAGATATTATCCGCAGTTAATTATCTATTTGAAACAAAAGATATTGATGGTATTATTTTTATTTGCTCATTTTGTTGTGGACCCGACTCGTTAATTGACGAGATCATGGCCCGCGATGCAAAAAAATTGAAAATCCCTTATATCGGGCTTGTATTAGACGAACATAGCGGTCAAGCTGGTGTAATTACTCGAGTCGAAGCTTTTGTTGATATGATTGTTCGTAAGAAAAACAATATCCGAATTATATATAAAAAACCTACTATGCCTATTGGAATAATAAATAAATCAGAAAAAGAGGTAGGTGCTGAATTTTGAAGGTTACATTTCCTCATATGGGCAATTGCTGGCCTGCCTTTAAAGTTCTATGCACAGGAGTTGGTGCTGAAGTCTACCTCCCTGATCCTAATAATGTAAAACAATTAGATGCAGGACTAAAACATAGTCCAGAATGGGTCTGTTTTCCTTTCAAAGTTACTTTATCGAATTTTATTGAAGCCCTTGATGAGGGCGTAGATAATCTAGTTATGGCAACTGATTGTGGCCCTTGTCGGTTTGGCTTTTATTATGCCGTCCAAGAACGCATTTTAAGAGATCTAGGCTATGATTTTAAAATGTATTACTTACCCCAAGGAGATTTACTTGATTTTAAATGGATTAAATTATTAAAAGCATTATCTGAAGACAAATCTTTATTAAATTATTTTAGAATTTTTCGTACAGCTAGATTATTTCTAATGAAATCTCAATTAATTCAAACCGTGGAAAAATTAGAGGGAAAAATCAGGTGCTATGAGGTCAATAAAGGTGATACTACACACACTCTCAATAAATGTATTCAATTAATTGATGATGCAAATACTTTTAACGAATTAAATAAACTCCGAAAAAGAATTAAAAACGAATTTGATAAAATTGAAATTAATAAACGGGATAATAATGAAATTTTAAAGGTCGGTTTAAGTGGTGAGATTCAAGTAACCCTTGATCCTTTTGTAAATCATGATATAAAAAGAAAATTGGGCGAATTGGGGTGTGAAGTTCATATGAATCTTAGTTTATATGATTGGATTAAACATAAATTTCATGTTAATTTTCATCGAAAATATTTAGAATATTTAAATAAATCTCAAAAAAATATAGGCGGTCTCCAGATGGATATTGGTGGCGAAGCATTCTGGGTTATGGGCGAATATATTGATTATGCACAAAGAGGTTTTGATGGCTTTGTACATATATATCCATTCACATGTATGCCAGAAATTACTGCAAAGTCTATTCTGACAAAATGGTACGGCAATAAATATTTTGATATCCCTCCAATATTTTTTGGTTTTGATGAGCATTCTGGAGAAGCCGGACTTATAACAAGATTAGAAAGTTATGTTGATCTTCTAAAAAATAAAAAGGAGAAAAAAAACAATGGTAATGGCAGAAAATAGAGAAGCTGAAATTGATAAAAATGATAATTTATATTTAGGTATTGATGTAGGTAGTGTATCGACTAAATTTGCTATTATAAATGACAATATGGAATTAATATATAGCACTTGGGCCAGGTCTCATGGCTCACCTATCAAATCGGTACAAGATGGATTTAAAGAAATGCAGAACGATTTCATAGATTATGAGTCCCAAATACGTGCAGTTGGAACTACTGGATCTGCTCGATACCTTACTAAAGCTTTAGTCGGTGGCGATATTGCTAAGACAGAAATAATTGCTCATGCAGTTGCTGCCTCATATTTTGTCCCTGGTGTCAGGACAATTTTAGAAATTGGTGGTCAAGACTCTAAAGTGATTTTATTAGAAAATGGCATTATTACTGATTTTGCAATGAATTCTATTTGTGCAGCTGGAACTGGGTCTTTTTTAGACCATCAAGCTCACCGTTTGGGAATTCCAATTGAAGAATTTGGCGATTATGCAAAACGATCTAAAACTGATGTTGTAATCGCTGGTAGGTGTACTGTATTTGCTGAAAGCGATATGATTCATAAACAACAAATGGGCCACAGTAAAGAAGATATAATTTGGGGGCTATGTAATAGTTTGGTAAGAAATTATTTAAATAATGTTTGTAAAGGTAAAAAATTATTGCCCCCAATTACATTTCAAGGAGGAGTCGCTGCAAATGATGGAATCAGACGTGCATTTGAAAAACATTTAGGACAAAAAATTATAGTACATAAGAATTTCCTCACTATGGGCGCAATTGGCGCTGCAATGCTAGCTCGGGAATATATTGAGATAAATAACATTAAAACTAAATTTAAAGGTTTTAATGTGGGTGAGATGAAATTCACTCCAAAAGCTTTTAATTGTACCGACTGCCCAAATCAATGTGAAATTACATATGTAGAACAAGATGACGGGACAATTATAGCCAGATGGGGCGATAGATGCGGTAAATGGACATTATAGGTGATAAGAAAATGTCTTATATTATTAAAAAAACCCTGGAAATAGCAAAATTTAGATTTAAATTATCTGAATTTGTAGATTTATTTGTAAATAATGTCGAAAACATCGTACCAAAGCAACATATAAAGGAAACTTTTGAAATTCTAAACGAATTAATTGATACATTGATCTGGCTATAAAATTTATCATTTATAGCGAATTTCTTTCTTTCTTTTGTAGGTAATGTCCTAATCATTGATGTACAAATACCAATCTCTAAAAAATTCCTTTTTTATTTAAAATTGCTAACATATTGATTTATTTTTTTATTATTTTAATTACTTTTAAATTAGAAATTTTTATATTTAAGTCAAAAATTAGGCATTATTTTCCCAATTTTTTTAATAATTTAAAAATTTAAAATTCAATAATTATAAATTAAGGAAAAATTTAATCAAAAAATGTAATATGAATGGTTAAATAATCTAAAAATTTAAATTAATTAAAATAATCCTAAAAATAATATATATCGTCCACCAATAAATTCAATCAACTTAAAAAAATAGTTCAAAAGCCGAAAAAATTTTTTTAGTGTATCTTAAACAGATAAATTAGCTATAGCACAAAAATTTTTAAATGATCGTTCTATATATTTAACCAGTAAAAAATATATGATAGTGTGATCTAAAATGAGAAATAGATATTGTAGATGGAGATATTTCAACAATAACAGTAATAATAATTTGACTAATAGTAGATTTAATAATTTTACTTACAATACTAAAAGAACTATTCGAGGATATTCTTATGTCGGACCATGCAGGTGTGGATATGGCCCTAATGCATTTTATAAAAGAAATAGCGATAATAAAATTGTAAATTTTTCAGAGATTCAAAAAATACAGAAAAATTCAAAACAAAATACTACTGAACCATTATACAAAAAGGAAAAAAGCGAAGTTAAGTTCTGTCATAATTGTGGCGCTAGTTTATATCCAAATTCTTATTATTGTAGCGAATGCGGAGCTTATATTGGTGGAGATGATCATTTATCCAAAAAAGAGGATATTGAAGAATTAAAAAATCAAATTAAAGAAATTAAGAAAAAAATTAAAAATTATAAAAAGAAAGGTGGTTAAATATGGCCAAAAATGTTATAATAGCGGTTAGTTCACAAAATAATAATGGATTGAACGCTATGATTGATCCAAGATTTGGACGTTGTGCATTTTTTACTTTTGTTAAAGTTGTCAATGGTAAAATTGCAGACATAAAAGTCGTTGATAATGCATCCAAAATGGCTTCTGGAGGCGCTGGAATTCAAGCCGCTCAAATAGTCGGTGATTATGGTGCAAATGTAATACTTACAGGTTATGTTGGTCCTAATGCATTTTATGCATTAAATAGTCTAAATATTGAGATTTATTCTGGACTATCGGGAATAACAGTTGAAGAAGCTGTTAAAAAATATCTTTCAGGTACATTAAATCAAGTTAGTTCTTCTACGGTTAGCTCTCATTACGGGATGGGCGGAGGAATGGGCGGTGGCAGAGGAATGGGCGGTGGCAGAGGAATGGGCGGTGGCAGAGGAATGGGTGGCGGCAGAGGAATGGGTGGCGGCAGAGGAATGGGCGGCGGTAGAAGATGGTAATTAAAGTAGTTCTAAAAAATATCAATAATAAAATTTAAATAATTTTAATAAATAATTCTAAAAATTTGTACAAGAACTTAATTCATATTTTTTTAATATATTTTATGGGTATTACTTATGGTAGATGAAAGAGTAGATTGGTTTGAATTTTTTGAATTAGATAAAGACATAATTGGGTGTACTGGCGGAAAAGGTGGCACTGGAAAAACAACTGTTGCTGTAAATATAGCATACATGTTAAGTAAATTAGGAAAAAAAGTTTTAATTATAGATTGTGATGTTGATAATCCAAATGTTTCAATTCTAATGAACATTGAATTAAAAGAAATTAAGAAAATTAATATCTTTGTTCCAGAATTTAACGATAAATGTATTTCATGTAAAAAATGTCATGATGTTTGTAAACCCCATGCAATTTTACATATCCCTGACAAAAAGCCTCTATTATTTCCTGAAATCTGCGAGGGCTGTGCAGCATGTCAAATTATTTGCCCTGTAGGTGCCATCGATTCAGGTTTTAAGGAAATTGGAGCATTACTTGAAGGGTCTAATTATGGAATAGATATTATAGTTGGTAGATTAAAAGTTGGAGAACCAAATTCATCTGAAATAGTTAAACAAGAAAAAATATATGCTCTTAAAAAAATTAAAGAAAATAATTACGATAGCATCATAATTGATACAGCACCTGGAGCACATTGCGATGTATTTTATTCTCTTTTTGGATCAAAAATTGTTTTATATGTCACAGAGCCAACGCTTTATGGCATGTTTGATTTAAAAAGAATTTTAGAACTTGTAAAAGTAATTGATTATCCTATTAAATCGTATATTATTCTAAACCGCTCAGATATGACTAATAGACATGATTTAATTGAAAAATTAAGTGAAGAATATTCAGTCCCAATAATCGGGCAAATACCATTAGATAAAAGCATTCAAGTTGCATATGCAAAAGGAGTACCTGTAATAGAAGAATTTCCAGATTCAGTAGGGTCAAAATCTTATATTCAAATTTTCAATAAATTAAAAGGGGAGTTAAAAAAAGAATGAAAAAAATTACAATTGCAAGTGGAAAAGGTGGAGTTGGGAAAACTACCACAACTGCTACACTGGCCCTTTTATTCAAAGAGGCAGGTAAAGATATAATATTAGTCGATTGTGATGTTGATGCTCCTAATTTAGCTATTGTACTAAAATGCGAAGAACTAGAAACAAAAGACATTTTTTCAGCTGAAAAAGCATTTCTATCAAACAATGATTGTTGTATTGGTTGTAAAACATGTTATGAAAAATGCCCGTCTAACGCAATCAAATGGGATGCAGATAATAAACATCCAATTTTTTCAGATCTATTCTGCGAAGGGTGCGGAGTTTGTGAAATCGTTTGCCCTGAAAACTGTATAGAACTCAGACCCATTAAAACCGGTGATTTATTAAAGCAACACTCCAAATATGGTTTTACTGTAATAACTGGTAAAATAAAAATTGGGGAAGGTAATAGCGGAAAAATAGTAGCTGAAGCAAAAATGTGGGCTAATAATATAGCCAAACAAGAGTCTACTTTGCCTGATATCCTATTAAGTGATGGCCCACCTGGTGTAGGGTGTCCTGTAATTGCATCTCTAACTGATTCTGATTATATAATTTTATTAACCGAACCAAACCCTGCTGCAGTCCACGATCTAAAAAGAGTCTTACAATTGGCATATAATTTTACTAAACATATTGGCGTAATAATCAATAAAGCTGACTTATTCCCCGAAAGCACAAATAAAATTATTGAATTTCTTGAACAAAATAATCTTTTTCATCTAGGAAATATACCACTTGATAATTCAATTGCTTATGCTGTAGCTGAAGGTCTATCTGTTATAGAATACGCCCCTGATTCTATTGCCGTTAAAGCGTATCGCGATATCTTTAATAAAATCCAAAAATTTATTATGAATTAAATTTTATTTTTATATAGATTAAAATAAAAAAAATGTGTAATTAAAATGTGTGGATTTCATGGCCGAAGATGGCGTGGAAAAAGGAAGACGGGCCCTGGTAGGCCTCATTTTTATAGAATTATTAATAAAAAACCTGTTCCCTCTTATTTTGCACCTTATGACAATGAGTATAATTTAATAGAAAATGGACAAATTGTGTTATATCCTGATGAACTTGAAGCTTTACGTCTAGTTGATTGTCAAAATTTGACACAAATTGAAGCTGGCGAAAAAATGGCAATTTCTAGGGGTACAATTTGGCGATTACTAAAGAGCGGCAGAGAAAAAATAGTTCGTGCCCTCTTTTTGGGTTTAAGAATTGTTATCGAATCAATTGATGACCCTGATAAAGAAAAAAATGAAATATAAAATCTAAAACAAAATTTGTAAATTTTTTTATTTAATTAATTTGACACAATTAATTTCCATAAAATGTAATAATTAAGAAAATAAGAAAAATCGAAAAATAAATAATAAACCATGAAATCGAAATAGCTTTTAAGCTGCATTTATAGTCTAAAAGCAGAGAGATAAAAATACAAGGATTAGTATTATAATATTTATTCATAAAATATGAAATTATTCTTTTTGATCATTAGCAAAAGAAATTAATAACGACCTCCACAATTCTATAAATACCGATTTTTTTCTTTTATGGATGATTTTATTCGATTTAACTCAATCAATTAGAAAATTTACTTGGTTATGATTATAATTAATTTTTTATTTTTAATCGATTATTTATTTAATTAACTTAAACAAATTCTATTTTGAATTAATTTAATTCAGTAAAATATATCCCCAATCATATTATAATCTTATATAATCTATTTAAAGGATTGATATAAATAAATTATTTTCATAATAAAAGAGTTTTGCGAGAGTGAGATTTAGGAATGAGCAATCAAAATATGACGACTCAAATGAAGCGATTACTTTATTTAATTGCCGAATATACCAAAATAGGTGATCAATATGGTGTTTTATCGATTAAAGATTTACCATTGAAGGCTTTAATTTATTATGGAATAATAAATAAAATATTTGATTATGATTATGCACCATTATCTATTATGTATATGGATAATAGACGATTTTTAAATGTAAGTCAGGAAGGTGAAGATGATTTAAATGACCTTCGAGATCTAGGTCTTTTAAATAAAATTAGAATCGCAACAAGAAGTCATACATTTATTTATGCTTATTCTTTAACTAATAATGGAATTAAATATTTAAAAGAAATAAAATCTGATGATAAAATAGCTGTTGATAGCAAATTAAAATGTAAATGTGGGAGAACTTATGAAATAAAAGTATTATTATCGGGAATTTATTTTACATGTAGCACTTGTAATGTCAATATCAATTCTCAAATAACTGATATTGAGGATGTGGCTTATAAATGTGTTCCATTAATAATTAAGACCCAGTTAACTGGATAAATATTTTTAGGTGTATTTAAATGAAGAAGGTAACGATTAAGGATGAATTGACCTCCTTTATTTTTTTAAAAGATTTACAGATCTATATTGCGGAATATATTCCATTTGGTTCGAACCATATTATCGCATTCAATGAACAATTAGATTGTCAACGGAATGTAAAGGAAGGGTTGATGACCAGTTTTATTGATAAAGAACCTGAAAAAGCTACATTTAGTATTGCAGAGAAATTGACTAAAGTTAAAATTATTGACTATGACCCAAATGATTATGTTCAATTTAGTGCATCAATTGTTTATGAATCAGTTGAAAATCAAGAAGAAGAAATTAGTACATATGTTGATGCTTATGGACGGGTAATATATGGCGCTAAATTAATTGAAATTGATAATAATTCTGACAAATTTTCTATAGATAAATTAACTAGGGTTATATCTGATTTAATTTTAGATTCATCTATAATGATTAATAACTTATTAAGCACTTATCAACGTCGATTATTAGATTTAGTTTATTTTGGGACTCCTGAATATAGAAACAAATTTACAATTATTTTAGCAAAAGAAATTGAACCTAATAAAGATGCCAAATCATTTAATGATGGTGAAGATTTGGAAAATGAATTAAATCAAGTACTCTCAAGTACCACAAATTTTCATGATATGAGGAATAGTGATGATAAATTTTTCTATGGACTTGAAGGGTTATTAATTATTTCAAAAACACCCGAAAAATATTATGAACTAATTTCAATAATTGCTTTTTATTTAGGACTTGATATATTTCAGAAAAATTATTTTAATAAAATGTTTATGTTATGGGATGAAATTAAAGACGGTCGAACTTATATAGAGCAAGGGGACATAGATCCAAATGCAATTAATAGAGCTAAATCAATATTATCAAAAGTTTCCGCTGCTGTCGTTTTAATGAATGAGTTACTATATTTTATGAAGCGTTCAGTAGAAAATATGAACAAAGAATGGGAGTTATTAGATAAAAAAGACCCAGATATTAAAGAATTAATTAATGAGCTAGCTTTAAATGATTTGGTAAATAAAGCGGCAATCAGAATTTCTGATGCTCAATTAGTGGTTTCAGGTTTAACTGAAGAAATATCTGGAGTAAATGGATTGATAAATTCATTAGCTGAAAAACAAATGACAAGAATGAATGAATCACTACGGGATAGTATAGCTTCAATGGACGAGATGGGACGATCTTCTGAACGAACTGGTACTGCAATTAATATTCTGGAGATAGTTCTTTCGGGTGCAATTGCTTTTGATGTATTAACATTTCTTGTAGGCGATTATGCTTTTGAACCTTTAGCCACATGGATAGATTCAGGCTATAATATCTTAATTTGGGTAGGAATCTGTTTAAGTCTATTTTTCGCAATTGGTCTAGGGTTATACAAATTAATTAAATATTTAGAATGGAAATCGGAACACAATTTAAGAGCAAAAATTAATATAGGTAAATCATTTACGAATAATTTCAACGACTTTTTAAAAAATAAAGATATTATTATAAGAGAATCAATAATAAACGACAATATTATTGAAGAATATACTTGGGACGAAGATGATGATAAATGGTTAGGGAATGAAGTTAGAATAAAATTAAGAGTTGATATGACCAATAATTTCATTCTTTGGGCAACTGTTAATGTTGATAAACCAAAAAAAATATCTACAAATCAAATATCCCAAATATTACTAAATTATTTGAAAGAGGAAAAAGTTATTACTGATTGATTAATATCTTTATTTTAAAATATTTACTTCTTTTTAATAATGAATTCTTGAATTGACTGTATTTTTATTGGAATTTTTTCAATTTGATTACCTAAATTAAGATTATATTCACAAAAAGGACAAGTAGTCAATAAATATTCTAAATTTTTAATTTTCGCAATATCCTTGAGTCTATCTGATGCTATGCTTTTAGATAATTCGGGGAATGCCGATAATACACCCCCTCCAGCTCCGCAACATTTGGACATTTTTGGGTCTGCACTTAATTCTTTAAAATTGGCAATTTGATTTAATACAATTCTTGGCGGGTCTATTATTGATAATTCTCTTGATAAATGACATGGATCATGATATGATACAACTTTATTAGTTCGGAACTTATTTAATAATGGATAGTCCCTTAAAATTTCTATAATATGCTTGATATTAACATGTTCCAATTTATTTTTATAAAAATTTTTAAATGTAGAATAACATCCAGGACATAATAATATAATTTGGTCATATTTCTCAAGTATTTTAATATTATTATGCATTATTTTATTAAACTCTTCTTTAAAACCTAACCTATAAAGTATTCCACCGCAGCAAGGCTCATTTTCTCCTAAATACTCAAACGCAATATTTAATTCCTTCAAAAGTTTCCAAGTAGATATTGCTTGGTTTTGTACTCTATATGAGCTCATACATCCAATAAATAAGAGTGTTTTTGCCTTATTCTTATTTAATTTAAGATTACCTTTATTTCCTTTAAGCCAATTTATTCGATCTGATCTTGGCTCATTAAACGGATTATTGTAATTGCGAATTGAGTTTAGAATTTCATTGTGCTTCGGGATTATCAAATTCTTTTTGACAGCAAATTCTCGTGCTTTAATTATTAAATTAGAAATCTCCATCTCTGCTGGACAAGATAATGTGCAAGCTTTACATGTAAGACATAAATTTAGTCCACAATTAAAAGCCTCTTCAATTCCATTTGTCATAAATTCTAATAAAATTCCTCTTCCACCTGCAAAAAAGTTTCCAAATGAATTACTGCCAATTTCTTCAAATATAGGACAATAATTTACGCATCCACCACACGAACAACATTTTAAAATTTCATTAAATTCTGTATTCAATATTTTATTACGATTATTATCAACAAAAATAACATGTACCTCAGTAGGTCCATGCATTCCATAGCAAATTGTTGACTCAATATCCCCAGTTCTACTTGGGCCGGCTATAAATGAAAAATATCCTGCATTTCTAACTCCTAATCCAAAATATGATGAAGCTTTCATTATAATTATTGCATCTTGAGCTGTTGGGACTATTTTATCAATAGTAGTTAATATAATGTGTTTTTCAGATAGACTTGTAATCAACCTTTGGTTTCCCTCATTTTCTACCAATCCGATAAACCCCTCTTCTGTGGTTATAACATTAGCTCCTGTCAACGCGACTTTTGCTTTTAAAATTTGCTCTTTTAGACCTTCGCGCGCAATTTTAATTGTTTTTTCAATAGATATTTCCGTATCTAAAGGTGTCTCTTTTTTTGTTAATAATCGATATGCCTCTTCTTTTGAAATTGATAAACTTGGTAATATTGGATGTGCAGCCGGCTTATTAGCTAATTGTATCAGTCTATCACCTAGATCTGTTTCTATTATATTTATCTCTTGTTTTTCAAGTTTCTTTACAAGATTTATCTCTTTAGACACATTTGTCTTACTTTTAACTAAAATTGTGTCCTTCAATATTTCATTAATAATTGATATTACTTTATTTGAATTTCTAACTTCGTAAACTTTACATCCATTTTCTTTTAATCTTTTCTTGGCTTGTTCCTTTAACTTGTTCATATTTTTTAAACTATAACTTTTTATTCGAATATATTCCTCTTTTAATTTCTCTATATCCATTTCTTTTTTTAATTCATTTTGACGGCATCGAATTATTTCTAAAGCTTTTTTTCTAATTTTTTTGTCCTTTCTCTTTTTTATTTCTTCATCCACCCGGAAAACTAAATCTCTATAATTCTTATAAATCATTTTATTACACTGTTAATTGATTTTTTTCTAAATATCTTTTATATATGAATAAATTCAAATTTTTGTGAATTACCAAAAAAATCTTAATAAGCATTTTTTTCTACTAATAATAAATACTATGATAAATTTTCTTAATTAATAATAATGGAATTATTAATTTTGACTAGATGTGAACAGTTATGGTAAATAAAACTGAAGTAATTACTACATTAAAAAATGTAATGTTTCCAGGACTTAATAAAAGTCTAGCAGATTTAGATTTAGTTAAAAATTTAGAAATAATTGACGATAAAAAGATAAAAATTACTTTTAAAACACTTGCTCTTGATTACCAGTCCAATGAAGATATCAAAGCACACACAATTCTTTATCTTAAAGATAAATTAAATTTGGACGATGTAGAAGTGAACTTTGTTAAAATGACACCACAAGAGCACAATGAATTTATGAAAAAACTAACTCCTGAAGAAGAAAAAAAGATTTCTGCTAGTATGATACCAAAATTCGGTAAACAACAACTTAAAAATATTATCGTTGTTACCTCTGGAAAAGGCGGTGTAGGTAAATCTTTTGTTTCCTCAATTCTAGCTTCATATTTAAGAAGAAGTGGTATGAGCGTTGGAATCCTTGATGCAGATATCACTGGATCTTCAATAGCTAAATTTTTTGGCCTCAGAGAGCGGCCTATTGTTATTGCCGATAAAATTATTCCTGTCCAAAGTAAAAATGGAATTAAAATTATTTCTATGAACTTATTATTACCTGAAGAAACCAACCCTGTCCTTTGGCGTGGACCGCTCATTAACAAAATTCTACAAGAATTCTACGAACGAGTAGATTGGGGTCCTCTTGATATTTTAGTCTTAGACCTCCCACCCGGAACTTCAGACACTCATTTAACTATATATCAATCGTATCCAGTTGATGGTATAATTTTTGTGTCTACACCACAAGATCTTGCTGCAATGATCGTAGAAAAAGGAATTAATATGGCTAAAATCATGAACGTCCCAATATTCGGGCTTGTGGAAAATATGAGCCATCTTGTATGCCCATATTGTAATAAAGAAATTGAACTTTACGGACCACCCCAAGGGGCCAAAGTAGCTGAACTATACAACCTAAATTTTCTGGGAAAAATACCTTTAGATCCAAAAATCTCTACTTTTACTGATGAAGGTAGAATCGAAGATTATTCTAATGACATTATTAAAGAAATCTCCGACAAGGTAAAAGAAAAATTGAAATTATAAATTTTTGATTACTCATCATTTTTTTCTCCTCATAGGGGAATAAAATTATTTTTTTGCTCATGTTCAAATATTCATAACAATTTAGTAATAATTCTTTTAATAATGTAAAATATTTCTTTTATTAATTTTAAAAAAAAATTCGGGAAAATTTCCAAAATTAATTTTATTTTATTAAGGGTATTTATTTTTAGAAATATAATTCAAATTTATATCTTATAAAATTTTTAAAAAATTAAAATTATCTTAAAAAACCTTGAAATAGAAAAAAAGAAGGAACTCACATGAATAAATTAGCCGAAAATCATAATGATTTAGGAACTACAAGTCAATATTGGTGGCTATTTGGACGTAGCGGAGGTATTACAAGAATTAAAATAGTTAATTTGCTTCTTGAAAGACCATATAATACTAACCAATTGTCTACCAAACTTAAAATGTCCTATAGAAATATTAAACACCATTTAAAATTACTAGAACAAGCAAACATTGTTTTTGTAAATCACATTAAATATGGAAAATTATTTATATTACGTCCTGATTTCGATATAAAACTTTTTAATGAAATTATAAATAATTCCTATTTGGATTTAGAGGAGGTGGTAGCAAAGAAATAAGATTTAATCCTTTAGATAAAAAAGTTAAAAAAATTCTGATATATTTTTTAATTTTTAATGCGTAATTTTGTTATTAATTATTTAATCTAATTAAAATATGATTTAATTGGCTTTTTTATAAATTATTTCATAAATTCCATTTCTATATTTAGCATTATGTCTTTTATATTCAATTATTGCTGGTAATTTCACTCTTTTTATAATTTTGCCTTCTGAATTTATAATTCTCAAAATTATATTACTTTTATCTTTTTTATGGACTGCTGTCTTAAATTTTAGAACATCGTCCGGATAATTAAAAACTATATGGTATTCATCCTCAACCCAGAAACATTCAGGATTAATATCCTCATTCTCGTCCTTCTGGACTACATTTGAGCTATTATTTACTTCTTTTTGAAATATTCCTGGAATCGGAAAATTGGTATTACTGGAAGTACTTATGTTTAATTTTATATTTGGGTTATTATTTAAAAAATTAAAAAATCTTTCTAAATCAGCAGGATTAAAGTTTACAAACGATGCCCCTTTAAAAAAATCGGGATTACTATTTATAAAGTCCACAATTTTTTTCTGCCCTTCCGGTGTCATTAAATCCGATATCATTTTCATCAATTTTTTGTAAAAATCATCATCTACTGATATTTTGGTCACCTCAGTTTTTTTGTATCATCTATAATTGATATTAAACCACGAAATTTAAATTTAATGGAAAAATATTAAATATCAATAAAATATTATCAATAACTTATTGCTTGAATTTTATTTTAATTGCTAATTTACAAAATTGCGTCATAATTATTCAATATGACCGTAAAATCAGTCCATAATTTATAAAATGCATAAAAATCAATTAATATTTTAAATCAATTTTAAAATTATTTTAAATAAACTTTTTTAGTCTGATTAATTTATTATTAATTTAATTTCTAAATCTTATTCAATTTGATTAATCCATATTTTTTAATAAATCATCAATAAAAAATAAATACTTATCCAGAAAAAATTTTGTCCTATATTTTTTATTAAAATTCGGGCATGTTCTTTAATTAGATACTAATTTTACTGGCAATTAATCGTTAGTCCTAATTTAGTTTTCAAGATTAAAATGTTTCACAATTATTTCTTTGGTACAATATTTTTATTTTTAATAAACAAAATAAATACTTAATTGAAATGTCTATAAAAAGTTTAAATCTCTGGGTAAAAAAATTAGTAATACTTGGGATTTTTATTGGTATTATCATAATAACCGCTGAGTTTGATTGGTCTGCAGAACACACTACAGTAGGTATTTTTATAAGGTTTTTATGGCTAGCAAGTTTATTGATCATAGGTATATCTCTGTCCATTTTTTTTATTTACTTTGCAGGAAACATCATTCAGGAAAAAGGTAAATCCGATAAAATGTGGTTTTATATATCTATTATCTTATTTATCATTGCAAATGGAATTCCAATTATTTTTTATGTCATTTTAGAAATTTCGCCTGGATTTATATTCTATCTCCAAATAATCTTAATGGGACTATTATCGGCATTTATAATTCAGCCTAAAAATCTTAAAACCCGGTTTTTAATTATTTTAATTTCAGACGCTTTAATTCTGGTCCCGTTAATTTATTTAGTGAATTCTGCTATTAACGATTTATGGGCAGGTATTCCAACAACTTCAACAATATATTATTTATCATTTTGGGGGCTTTTAATGCCATTTCTTTACCTCATACTCGCTATAAGTTGGAAATTTGGCGGTGGTACTAAATGTCAATCATGGAATATTTTTGTTTCAGCAATGCTATTACAAACCAGCACCTTAGAAGATTTCTTTTATTTCTTCATAAATGGCCAACCTTTACCTGGTATGTGGCCCTGGATGCAAAATTTTGTAATCAATTTAGAAGTCCTTTTTGGGCATATACCTACTGACTTAGATATCCTAATCTTCTGTTCAATAATAACTCCTATTGCAATCTTTATATTATTTGATGTACATGGTTATATCTGGGAAAAGATTAAATCTAAAAAATAATATAAAAATTATGTTAAAATCAAATCTCCCATAATTTCTAATTTTTTTAAGAAAAAATAGAGTAAGAAAGACTGTTTTTATATTTTTAAAGGCTTTTATTCATAATAGGGACAAAATTTACAGAAACTTTTAGGATTAACATGATATCTTCTTTTTTTACAATAAAAATAATTTAATATGTAATTATCTAAGTCTAACTTTTTACAATAGGACTTTAATTCATGAACTAATATCCTATCTGAAATTGTCGACATTTTTTAAAACATCCATTAATTTTTTTCTCAAATAAATTAATATCAACATACTATTTATATATTTTTAATTTTTATCGAAATTTCCGTCTGTTTTTTTGTAATATTTATTTCTAAATTAAGAATAATTCCAATAAAATAATGACCAAATAAATTCAAATTAATTTTTTAAAAAAATAATTATGTTTCAATTATACTGAGTTATCTCAATATCATAGACCTTTTATTTCAAATAATGCTAAACTATTTATGGAAATTTAATATTTTTATAATAGAATAAATTCAAAATTTAATTGGAAACAGCAAAATTTTAAGAAATATAATTAAATTTCATTAAATTTAATTGATTCTGTGTTATTTTCTCAAATTTTATTCATATATAATATCTTAAAAAATTAATAATCAATTTTAATGGATAAATTCTTTTAAATTAATGATAATTCAAATTGATTTGCTTGGATACTTCTGAAATATTTAAAATCAATAGATTAAATGATTTCAATCCAATTTATTGTTCGATTTAGATTTTCATTTATTTATACAATTTTAAAAACGATTTACTCTTTATTATGTCAAATTTTAAATAAGATTAGTGTTTCTGTTCTATTTTTAATGATTTATGCCGTTGTTAATGGTAAAATTTTTATATATTTTTTGATTACCTTTAGAATGTTAAATTACATAAGAGGAAACTTATGATTATTTCAATTTATTTAAGAATAATAAATAAATTCAAGAAATAATGACCTCTTATAGTAAATCATATGAAAAAAATCTATTGATAGGTGAAAAAAAAATTGGTAATAAAGACTCGAATGACTGAAATTTTCGGTTGTAAATACCCTATAATGTTAGCAGGTATGGGGCCATTTTCCACTTATAAAACAGCGGTACAAGTCGCTAATGCTGGTGGAATTGGCTTAACAAGCCATTGGGGCATTCTTTCACCAGTCGACCCAGAAACACACCTAATTTCTGACAAACCAAATGCAAGAGTTCTATCTTCTAAAGAAAAAATAATTCATGACTTACATTATATTGCCGAACATGCAGTAGATGGCGCTGTATTAGGTTGTAATATCCGAGTAGCTCGTATCCAAGTGGACTGGCCATCTCTAATTAGGGCAGTAATAAAAGAGCGAGAAAAAGATCCACGATTAAAAGAGCTAATTAAATTAATAGTTACTTCAGCTGGCGACCCAGGACCACCAGATAAACTTATTAAAAGAAAAGCTCCAGACTTGGTACATCTACATGTTTCTCCTGCATTATCATTAGTAGACCACACATTTAAGTCTGGTTGTGATGGAGTTGTTGCTGTTGGTTATGAAGGTGGCGGACACCAAAGCTACGAGCAAGTAGTTACAAGCATATTAGTCCCTGAAGTCCGCGAGAAATATCCTGATAGTTTGATTATAGCAGGGGGTGGGATGGTCACTGGTCGTTCTCTTGCAGCAGCTCTTGCACTTGGTGCTGATGGAATTCAGATGGGAAGCCGATTTATAGCTACTTCTGATGGTGATTTTGCACAGACTTATAAAGATAAAATATTAGGTATGGACGACAGAAGTACTATGATGTGTGATGGAGCTTTCGGCCCAATAAGATTATTCAAAAATAAATATGCATTATCACATCCATTAAGAATGAGCCGTGAAGAAAGAATTCAGTATGAAAAATCTATGGGCGGATCAATTGACCAAGGAAGTGATAAATTTATTGAAGATATGAAGGCATATGACCTTATCTATAAAGGTGATACAGAAAATGGAGCTGTACTTGTTGGTCAAACAGTTGCATTAATCCATGATCTTCCAACATGTAAAGAAGTTATAGAACGAATAATGAAAGAAGCAGAAGAAGTAATAAAACATAATGCTTCCCTAATTTCTTAAAACATTTTTCTCTTTTTTAAATTTTATAACATACTTTTTAATATAATTTGTTGTATTATTTTGAAAATATTACCAATGAAATCTTATTAGCAAATGATTTCATAAAGAATTAAGGGAAAAAAAGTTATAATTATCAACAAAAACAATTAGAAATTCCATATAAAAATTATTTATAAAAAAATAGTTTGATAAAACAAAATTTTTCGATGAAATTAATAAAAACCATGTTAAAATTAAATTATCTCTTAAAAAATATTGTATTAATTTTATTATTGATCTTTTATATTTCTTATTATTATTAAAAGTGCGTTAAATTTATATTTTAAGATTATCTTCCAGTTAAAATCAATTATATTTTAAATATCATAATAAGTTAAATATATAAAATTTTAATAATAATTATTAATTTACTGATCATTTGATCTTTAAATTGTAAATAAAAAAATTATTAAAAAATCAAATTAAATAAATGTATTAATCAAATTAATAAAAAATAATTATGAGGCATAAATATGGGTGATCTGAATTTGCCAGATGACGTAGAAAAAGATGAAGATGAAGGCTTATTAGGCTTTTTATTAAAACCTTTAAAATCAATCAGTAGTATCCTTACCGGTGGTGAAGGAGAAGAAGGCGAGAAAAAAAGTTTAACTGAAAGGCTAGAGGGCTTGAAAGAGGCTTTAGGGCTAAAAGACATTGACGACAAAATCAAACAAGTTATGCAAGAAGTCGAATTTAGTAAAAGAGTAGAAAAAATTAAAAATATTAACAAAATATTAGGAATAACAGAACAATTTGATAGAATAAGAGATTTAATTCAGAAACTCGATATTCCAGACAAAAGAGAAAAACTTATTGAAGCGCTTGAGAAATTAGGAATTACAAAAGAAAGAATTGAAAATATTACTGAAGACCTCGGCTTTCCAGAAGCTAAAGATAGGGTCGAAGATATACTTGAAGTCGCTGGATTAGGTGATGAATGGCGCGATTTGATAGAATTAATTGGAGAAACTGAAGAAGAAGATATCGAATTTTAGGTAATCTACAATTTTTTATTTTTATTATATTCTTTTTTACTATGTAAATAAAAGATTTTGATTGGACAGACTTTTTACAAAATCCTATGCTTTAAAAATTAAACACTTTTCATTTTAATATTTTTCCGTTATTTTTCCACCGCAATTCTCTATTACTTTTAATACAAGTCCCATCCACCTTATTAACATTTTTTTCTTACTTCCCCCTTTCAACATAATAAGAAAAACAGTCCCGAAATCTTTTAATAAAATGGAAGGGATAGAGGCGTCTGGGGTTACGCCAATATCTGTTCGTATAGAATCAAAATAAAATTTATTTTCCTATTATTAGCATAGGAAAATGAATAAACCCATTGGACATAAATTTTGGTAAAAATTCGTTGTTCGTTTATTTTTATTTTGGAGAAAAGATGAGTTTTTACAAAAACCTTTTCCCGACAAAGATATATAAATGATTTTATTTAGCTATTTTTCTGACGAAATTTGAAAAGATTTTTGTATATTTAACTACTTTTTATTATCTAAAAATAGTATGTGGCGAACTCGAAAATGCACTATGAATTAAAATATTATTATAACTTAGAATATAAGTTAAATATTGTTATAATATTCCCAAAGATCCCGACTTTACGCCTAGACTCCCCTAATGAATGTGACTTGCATAACATTAAGCGAGATGGGCATGATACATCTGTGCGTGGCAATCCTCAAAAAAATACCTGTAAAAGTTGCCAAAGGACTTTCTATGCACATACCAGCACTTTTTTCAAAAATTTAATCCCA
>Ga0164318_10000589_pt1 | contig 28718 bp, 25 predicted proteins | sample GuaBasSedimGuay9_FD_113734 | JGI IMG/M metagenome (GOLD analysis project Ga0164318, IMG submission 113734) | Subseafloor sediment microbial communities from Guaymas Basin, Gulf of California, Mexico - Guay9, Core 4571-4, 0-3 cm | ecosystem: Environmental > Aquatic > Marine > Hydrothermal vents...
CGGGCCCTGCTGAAAGACGCCTGGCGCCGGGCCGGCGAGCGTCACAACCGCGCCTGGCGCCTGGCCGTGGCCGACGCCTCCCGCCGGGCCGGAGACTGCCACCTGGCCTGGCGCCTGGCCGGGGAACTGGGCGCGGCCGCCGTCCGCGGCCTGCCCGATCCCGACGAAGTGCCGCTGTGGCAGGCTGCCTGGCCGGACTGTTACCTGGAGACGGTGCGCCGGCAGGCCGGCAACGACGAGCTGGCGCTGTTTCTGCTGTCCATCATGCGTACCGAAAGCGGTTTCGACCCGGCCGCCCAGTCGGTGGCCGACGCCCGGGGGTTGCTGCAGCTCATCGACGAGGTGGCCCGGCCGGCGGCGCGGGCGCAGGGACTGGAGTACCACCCGGACCGGCTCTTCGAGCCCGGCTACAACATCCGCCTGGCAGCCTGGCACCTGGGCCGGCTGCTGGAACGCTACCGGGACAACTTCTGGCTGGCGGCGGCGGCCTACAACGCCGGGGCCGCGGCCGTGGATCGCTGGCTGGAGGAGTTCGGCGACCTGCCGGCGGACCTGTTCGCCGAGCTGATTCCCTGGACGGAGACGCGGCGCTACTTCAAGCGGGTGCTGACCGCCTGGGCCCACTACGCCTTCCTGCGGGGAGGCCCCATGCCCATGCCCTCGCTCGATCCCCCGGCGCGGGCGCACCCCTGAACGGCCGCCGGCGGAACGTGGCCGGGCAGCGGGCCATCGCCCTGGTTCACGCCGTGAACCATTGATGGCAATGTCGGCGAAGGGGCCGGCCGCTGACTCTGTCTCAGCAGGAGGCGCGCAGGATCCCTTCCAGGTCCTGCTGGCTCCACTCGCCGGGGGTGTTGCGCAGGTGCTTCTTGCCGTGTGCCTGGCGGGCCAGCAGTTCCAGGCAGTCGTCCTGCATGCCGTAGGCTCCCAGGCGGGGGGCCACTCCCAGTGCTTCCACGAAGGCCCGCAGGGCCCGGGCCGGCTGGTCGGCATCGCCCAGCAGGGTTCCCACCCGCTGGGATCGCTCGGGCTCCACCTCCTGCATCTTTTCCAGCAGGGCCGGCAGCAGCAGGGCGGTGGCCCGGCCGTGGGGAATGCCGAAACGAATGGTCACCGGGTAGCTCAGGGCGTGGGGAATCAGGGTGCCGGTATCGGCGATGGCCATGCCGGCCAGGCAGGCGGCCTCGAGCATGCCGCCGCGGGCGGTGAGATCACCGGAGTCGCGGCGCGCCTGCGGCAGGTGGCGCAACACCATCCACACCGCGCGCTCGGCCAGCAGGTCTGAAAACAGGGAACGCTTCCGGGAGAACAGGGCCTCGACGGCGTGACTGAGGGCGTCGAGACCGCTGTCGATGGTGACCGCTTCCGGCATGGACACGGTCAGCTCGGCGTCGAGCACGGCCAGGCGGGGAAACAACTCCGGCATGCCGATGCCGAACTTGTCCACCGCGCGGGTGTCGGTGAGCACCGCGTAGGGGGTGACCTCGGAGCCGGTTCCGGCGGTGGTGGGAACGGCCACCAGGGGCAGCGGTTCGTTTTCCGGACGCATGTTGCCGGCAAAGTCGGCCAGCTTACCCTGGTTGACGGCCTTCAGCGCGATGGCCTTGGCGGCATCGATGGTGCTGCCGCCGCCCACCGCCAGCAGCCAGCGGGAGCGGAGCTGGCGGGCCCGCTCGGCGCCTTCCAGCACCGTCTTGATGGAGGGGTTGGGCTCGACGCCGTCGAAGACGGTGCAATCGATCTTGCGGGAAGCCAGCAGTGAAGTCACCCGTTCCAGCGCTCCCGACAAGCGGGCGAAGCGCTGGCCGCACACCACCAGGCACTGGCGCGGCCAGCCCGCAAGGTGCTCGGCCAGGTCGTTCAGGCTGCCCGGACCGCCGATTATCCGGGTGGGAACGTGATGTGAATAGACTTGCACATCAGCCTCACGGTCGAATATCTCCTGCCTGGTAACAACATATCGTTACCATTGAGCTTTCGCAAGTTTCCCGCCAACGTCGGCAAACGGCAGTCGTCAACTTGACCCGCCTACCTGCCTAACCTAAGCTGGGCGAGTGATGCACGTGAGATCGCTGTCGATGAGAACGGCAGGTCACGCTACCATTTCCTGGCTGGCGGCGCTGCTGCCGGTTCTGCTGGGAGGACCCGCCCTGGCCAAGGTGACTGTGCGCATCGGCGCCAAGGTGATGGAGGCGCAGCCCGGACGCAGCGTTCCCGTGGAGATAACCGTTACCGGTCGTGGGGGCGAGCCGCTCGCCGGCAGCCGGCTGGTGCTGGCGGCCAGCGCCGGGCGGTTGGTGGACCCGCGCCCCACCGGGGCCGGCAAGTACCGGGCCACCTATCACCTGCCCGCCCGGCGTCACCCGCTGACGGTGCTGCTGGCCGCCTGGGTGCCCGGCCAGCCGCCGGGAATGGCCACGCTGCGCCTGCGGGCTCCCACCAACCTTCCCGTCAACACCGACAAGCCCAACGTGGCCGTCACCCTGAAGCTGGGAGGACGCAGCTACGGGCCGGTACGCACCGACGGTCGCGGTCGCTGCCTCGTTCCCGTCGAGGTGGACCCGGCGGACAAGCAGGCCCAGGCCGTGGCCCGGGACGAGTTCGGCAACACCACGGCCATCAAGGTGGATATTCCCCTGCCGCGCTTTCCCTTGTTGCTGGGGTTCACTGCCAGGAAGAGCCTGGCCGCCGACGGGCGCGACCGGGCCCGGGTGTGGCTGCTGCAGGCGGGAGCGGACGGTCGCCCCCGGGAGCGGGCCGCCCTGAAGCTGCAGGTAGACAACGGCAAGGTTATGCAGGTGGTGAAGGTTCGTGACGGGGTGTTCCGGGTGGACCTGCGCTCTCCGGCGGGTTTGCAGAAACGCACCCTGCGCCTGCGGGTCATCGACAGCCGCGGGGGGCACCCGCAGCGGCTGGAGTTCGCCTTCTCGCTGGTTGCCGGCCGGCCGGAGCGGCTGCTGGCCCGCCTGCAACCGGAACGCCTGCCCAGCGACGGGTCGAGCAGCGCCGAGTTGCTGGTCCAGGTGCGCGACGCCGCCGGCAATCCCGCCAGCGTTCCGGCGCCGGTGGTGAGCTGCTCTCGCGGGCTGGTGGGCCAGCCGGTGGAGGTGTCGGCCGGAACCTTCCGGGCACGCTACACCGCCCCGGTGGGCGGCGACGATCGCGTCACCTGCCGGGTGGTGCTGGCCCGGCAGGATGGTGACGCCCTGGCCAGCGAGGCGGCGCTGCAGCTGCATGTCCCCCGGGTGGCCGAACTCGATCTCGAGACCGATCACTACCAGCTGCTGGCCGACGGGAGCAGCCGGGCGGTGCTGTCGTTGCGGGCCCGGGACGCCCGGGGGCGGCCGCTGGCGGGCGCGGTGATCGAGGGGCGGGCGGCTCTCGGCCGCCTCAGCCGGGTGGTGGACGACGGCGGCGGACAGTACCATGCCGTCTACACCGCTCCCCGGCGCCAGCGCGAAGGACGGGTGCGCCTGTTCTTCCAGGCCGCCGGGGAGCAAGAGGCGGCGCGCGCCGAGGTGATCATAGAACTGCGGCAACCTCCCGAGCCGCCCCTGCCGGTTCCCCGGGGCTGGCTGGGACTGTGGAGCGGGGTGATGAGCAACCTGGGACTGCTCACCTCGGTGGCCCTGTCCCTCGAGGTGGCCTGGCGGCCGTCTTCCGCTTCCTGGTTCTACCTGCAACTCGAGGGCGGCTATCGCTACGGGCGCCGCCGGGGCGATTCCCTGACCACCACCGTGGACGTGGGACAGCTGCGCCTGCTGGCGATATTTCGCCTGTTTGCCGACCGGCGCCTCAGCCCCTGGGTCGGGCTGGGAGGCGGCGCGGTCTTTGCCGGCTGGCGACTGGACGGCGGCGCGGATGTGGTCGAGGCCGGGCGCGCGCTCCTGCCGGAAATGGTGGCCACCCTGGGCGGTGACGTGCGCCTGGGACATTTCACGTTGTTTCTGCGCCTGGGCTACAGCTATGCCTGGTTGTACCAGGAGGCGGAAGCGCCGGCGGCGGGTCGGGGTTCCCTGGTCAAGGGCAATGTCGGTGGCCTGGAGGCCGGTGCCGGGGTACGCCTGTATTTCTGAGGGAGCGATGATGAAGCGCTGGATATACCTGGTGGTGATGGCCCTGATGGGGAGCGGCGGTTGTGCCGAGGTCTCGCTGTCGCCCCTGCGCCTGTGGCAGGTTTGTACCCGGCCCGTCCCCCAGCAGTGCTCGCCGCGGGCCCCGGCCGGTGATGAACTGGTGCTGGAGATCCTGGGCGAGGGTCTCCAGCCGGTATACCTGGTGGACCTCGACAGTCCCTCCCCGCCCCGGGAGCGGGGAAGGTTCCAGGTGCTGGTGGGTGGTTGGCCCCTGCCGGGGGTGGAACTGTCCGCGCAGCGCCGGCTGGGCCTGGAAGTGTTGCGGGCCCGCTACGACGGCTCGCTTCCTCCTGCCGTCTACGACGTGCAGGTGATCACCCCGGCCGGGTACTCGGCCGTGCTCGAGCGGGCGCTGGAACTCACCGCGGGCGGGGATTGAGCGTGGGCCGCCTGACGATAATCGTGCTGGCTGCCGTCCTGCCCGGGAGCGGCGCGCGGGCAGCGAACGGGCACGACGGCGGCAGCCCTCCCGCGCTCGTCGAGGAAAAGCCCGAACCCGCCCGCTGCCTGGTTTCCATGCAGTTCGGATTTCTCGTCGACCAGCAGGTGACGATAACTCCCGGGCGGGTCAAGGGTCCCGATTTCAACCTGCGGCGCGAGGGAGACACCTACTACGGGTTCATCCTCTCCCGGCCCACCCGCTTCCGGGTGAAGCCGGGCGAGATCTCGGGTACCGCCTGCGGCATGGACCTGATGCTGCACGTGTTCGATCGTGGCCGCGTCACCGAGATCACCGGCCTGGTGGGAGCGCGGCGGGTCCGCGCCCGCATCAGCGATCAGCGGGTGACGGTCGATGCCGGGGCCTCCACCATGGTGGAGAGCTCGGCCCACCTGGCGCTGGTGCGGGAGCGTGGCAACCGCCTGAGCGGGCAGTTCGGCCAGGGGTCGCAGCTGGCACCGGCCCGCCTGGTCACCGCCGGCTGCGACCTGGACTACCTGCGCCGGCGTCCGGGCCTGGTGGTGATCCTCTTTCTGTGGTGGCTGGGAGTGTGACCCGAGACCATGGGAGCCGATGAACAGACGCTGAAGCGCTTCGGCACCTTCGGTGGGGTGTTCACCCCGAACTTCCTGACCATCATCGGGGTGATCTTCTTCCTGCGGGCCGGCTGGGTGGTGGGCAACACCGGCCTGGTGGGGGGGCTGTTCACGGTGGTGCTGGCCAACGCCATCAGCCTGGCCACCGGGCTTTCGCTTTCCGCCATCGCCACCAACATGAACGTCAAGACCGGCGGCGCCTACTACCTGGTGTCGCGCTCGCTGGGGCTGGAGATCGGCGGCTCCATCGGCTTGCCACTGTATTTCTCCCAGGCGCTGTCGGTGGCGCTGTACGTCATGGGTTTCTCCGAGGCCCTGGCCTCGCTGCTGCCCATTCCCCAGCGGCTGGTGTCGGCGGTGATGTGTGCCGGCCTGCTGGCGCTGGCCTACCGCGGCGCCGACGTGGCGCTCAAGGCCCAGTACGTGATCATGGGCATCCTGGCCCTGGCCCTGCTGTCGTTCTTCACCGGGGGCCGGGCCCAGCATCCCCCCCTGCAGGCCTTCGGCACCTACGTGGAGGGGCACAACTTCTGGTCGGTGTTCGCCATCTACTTTCCGGCGGTGACCGGGATCATGGCCGGGTTGAGCATGAGCGGCGATCTCAAGGATCCCCGGCGCAACATACCCCGCGGCACCTTGCTGGCGGTGGGAGTGACCTTTCTCATCTACCTGGCCCAGGTATGGTGGTTCGTGCGCAACGTGCCGCTGGCCGAACTGCGCCAGAACACCATGATCATGAAGGAGATGGCCTCCATCGGCTTCCTCATCGTGCTGGGGGTGTGGGCGGCGACGCTGTCGAGCGCGCTGGGGTCGCTGGTGGCCGCTCCCCGGACCATGCAGGCGCTGGCCTACGACGGGGTACTGCCCGCCTTCCTGGGCAAGGGGTACGGGCCGGCGGCCGAGCCGCGGGTGGCCACCATCGTCACCTTCGCCATCGCCGAGGCCAGCATCCTGCTGCTGGACCTGAACAAGCTGGCGCCCATCATCACCATGTTCTTCCTGACCACCTACGGGGTTACCAACCTGGTGGCCGGCACCGAGCGGCTGGTGGGCAACCCCTCCTTCCGCCCGCGCTTCAAGGTTCCCTGGCCGGTATCGCTGCTGGGGGCGCTGGGCTGCTTCTGGGTGATGTTTCTCATCGACGCCGCCTCCACGGTGGTGGCCCTGCTGGTGGTAGGGGTCATCTACGCCGTGCTCAAGCGCCGGCGCCTGAGCACCACCTTCGGCGATCTGCGCAGCGGCATCTGGTTCTCGGCCCTGCGCTTCTGCCTGCTGAAGCTGCGCGAGTCGACCTTCCATCCCCGCAACTGGAAGCCCAACATCCTGTTGTTCCTGCGTGGTATCGGCACCCACGCCCACCTGCTCGACCTGGCCGGCTGGCTGGGCCAGGAGAAAGGCATCGTCGCCCTGGCCACGCTGCTGCCCGGCGACGTCACCGAGACCATCGCCAGCGGTGCCGCCGCCGAGGCCCGGCGCAAGCTGGAGGCTTTCCTGGAGGGCCGGCAGCTGACGGCCTTTGCCAAGGTGGTGGCGGTCAAGGACTTCTACCAGGGTGCCCGGGTGGTGGCCCAGTCGCACGGCATGGCCGGGCTGCGGGCCAACGTGGCCCTGTTCGGCTGGAGCGACGACGATCGCAAGGCCGTGGACTTCGCCGCCCTGGTGCGGGACTTCAACAACCTGGACCTGAGCGTGTTGCTGCTCAACTACGACGAGCAACGCGGCTTCGGGCGCCGCCGCCTCATCGACGTCTGGTGGGGCGGGCTGGAGAACAACGGCAACCTGATGATCCTCATCGCCCACCTGATCAGCCAGTCCGAACCCTGGCGGCACTGCACCATCCGCCTGCTGCAGGTGGTGGGTCACGAGAGCGAGACCCGCCGCACCGAGCAGGAGCTGCAGCGCATGCTGGAGGCGGCCCGCATCACCGCCAAGGTGGAGGTGCTGCCGCCGCTGGGGGAGGGGCAGACCATCCAGCAGGTCATTCGCCGCCACAGCGAGGAGGCCGACCTGCTGATCCTGGGCCTGCAGGCGCCCCGCGAGGGCCAGGAAGCCCAGTTCATGGCGCGCATGACCTCCTTCATGGAGGGGCTGCCCAGCACGGTGCTGGTGCGCTCGGTGGATATCGAAGACATATTCAGCTAGGGGAGGACGGCCTTACTTCATGGGCGGCGTGGGTGTTTATGCCGTGCCGGGGCGGGGCGTGCTGGGCGGCTCGGGGCCGCACTCTCGTGCTCACTTCGCTCCGCGCGAGAGCACACCCCCTCGCCGCCTTACTTCATGGGTGGCGTGGGTGTTAATGCCGTGCCGGGACACGAGCTTGATCGTCACCCGGGCTTGTGGTCTCATGGCCCCAGGCAGGCAGTGCTGGAGAGGGCAATGGCCGGCGGCGACAGCGCCAAGTACAACAATCGCAAGGTGTTGGTAGTGGACGACGAGGAAGTGGTGCGCGTCCTGTTCGAGAACCTGCTGGTCGAGGAGGGCCTGGAGTACCTGCCGGCCGCCGACGCTGCCAGCGCGGTGGAGATCGTCGACAGCCAGCAACCGGCTCTGGTCCTGGTGGACAAGAACCTGCCCGATCGTTCCGGGCTCGATCTCATCGCCGAGCTCAAGGGCCGCCATCCCCAGGTGGAGTTCATCATGATCACCGGCTACGCCTCCCTGGACTCCGCCGTCAAGGCCCTGGAACTGGGGGCCTTCTCCTACCTGACCAAGCCCTTCGACGACATCGCGGTGGTGCTGGATCGCATCCACGCCGCCCTGGACGTGGCCCACCTGCGCCAGGAGACCGGCCGCTTGCGCCAGCGCCTGGAGGACCTGGCCAGCTCCGGCCAGCAACAGCCGCGGGCCGGCAGCCGCTCCTCGGCGCGGCTGCTGGACCAGGTGCTGTACACCATCTCCCTGCTGGAGTCCTTCCGGCAGAAGCGCGACCAGCCCCCGCAGGCCGCCGGCTGGGCACGCACCGTCGACACCCTGGAAGACGCCGCCGCCCAGCTGCGCCGGGCCGTGGAGTCCGAGCAAGACCCGGGAGAGCAGTGATCATGAAAGCGAACTACCTGCTGGCCATTGACCAGGGAACCACCGGCACCACGGCCGCCCTGTTCGACGAGCAGGCCGGCCTGCGGGCCAAGGTAAACCGCGAGTTCCGGCAGATCTTCCCCCGCCCCGGCTGGGTGGAACACGACCTGGAAGACATCTGGAAGTCGGTGTTGCAGGCCGTTGCCGCGGTGCTCGAGCAGGCCGCCGTCGACGGCGGCCACATCGCCGCCATCGGCATCACCAACCAGCGGGAGACCACCGGGGTGTGGGATGCCCGCAGCGGCCAGCCCCTGCACAACGCCATCGTCTGGCAGTGTCGCCGCACCGCCGACATCTGCGCCGAGCTGCGCCGGCAGGGGCACGAGGAGACCTTCCGCCACAAGACCGGCCTGGTGCTGGACCCCTACTTCTCGGGGACCAAGCTGCACTGGCTGTTGCAGAACGACGAGCGGCTGGCCCGGGCGGCGGCTGCCGGGCAGGCCCGCTTCGGCACCATCGACAGCTTCCTGGCCTGGCGCCTGACCGCCGGCCAGGCCCACGTGACCGACGTCTCCAACGCCTCGCGCACCCTGCTGATGAACCTCGACACCCTGGACTGGGACGAGCAGCTGCTCGACATCCTGGGAGTGCCGGCCAGCATGCTGCCGCGCATCGTCTCCAGCTCGGAGGTGTTGGGCCGCACCAGCGGCGTACCCGGCCTGCCCGACGGCATTCCCGTCTGCGGCCTGGCGGGCGACCAGCAGGCGGCCCTGTTCGGCCAGGCCTGCTTCGCCCCCGGCAGCGTCAAGTGCACCTACGGCACCGGGGCCTTCGTGCTCATGAACACCGGCGCCCGGCCGGTGCGCTCCAGCCACGGCCTGCTCACCACCGTGGGCTGGCGCCTCGGAAGTGAAGTGGTCTACGCGCTGGAGGGCAGCGTCTTCATCGCCGGCGCGGCCGTGCAGTGGCTGCGCGACGGGCTGGGCCTGATCGAGAAATCGGCGGACGTCGGTCCCCTGGCCGCGCAGGTGGAATCCAGCGAGGGGGTGGTGTTCGTGCCCGCCCTGGTGGGGCTGGGCGCCCCGCGCTGGAACCCGCAGGCGCGCGGCCTGATCAGCGGCCTGACCCGGGGCACTACCGCCGCCCACCTGGCCCGGGCCACCCTGGAGGGGATCGCCCTGCAGGTGCGCGACGTCGTCGAGGCCATGCGCCGGGACGCCGGCGGGCGGCTGCAGGTGCTGCGTGCCGACGGGGGCGCGGCCGCCAACGACCTGCTGCTGCAGTTCCAGGCCGACATCCTCGGGGTGCGCATGGACCGGCCCCGGGTGATCGAGACCACCGCCCTGGGCGCGGCCATGCTGGCCGGGCTGGCAGCCGGGATATGGCCAGACCTGGACACCCTGGCCCGCAGCTGGCAGGTGGAACGTTCCTTCACCCCGAGCATGCCCGAGCAGCAGGTGGCCGAGCACATCGCCCGCTGGGAAGCGGCGCTCGAGAAGCTGGCCTGAGCAGACCATGGCTGGAACATGACCGGCGCCGGGTTCCAACCACAGCAGTTCGGCAAGTACGTGCTTACCGAGCGTATCGGTGCCGGCGGCATGGCCGAGATCTTCCGGGCCACCGCCTTCGGGGTGGAGGGGTTCACCAAGCAGGTGTGCATCAAGCGCATCCTGCCCACCCTGACCAGCGACGAGACCTTCATCCGCATGTTCGTCGACGAGGCCAAGATCGCGGTCAACCTGCACCACGCCAACATCGTGCAGGTGTTCGACCTGGGGCGCATCGGCGAGCACTACTTCATCGCCATGGAGCTGGTGGCGGGCCGCGACCTGCTGGCCATCATCAACCGCTGCCGCAAGTTGCGCCGCCGCCTTCCCGCCCCGCTGGTGCTGCAGATCATCGCCGAGGTGTGCCGCGGGCTGGACTACGCCCATCGCTGCAAGGTGGAGGGCCGCCCGGCGGGGATCATTCACCGCGACGTCAGCCCCTCCAACATCCTGGTCTCCTGGGAAGGCGACGTCAAGGTGGCCGACTTCGGCATCGCCAAGGCCGCTCACAAGGAGCAGAAGACGGCCACCGGCACCCTCAAGGGCAAGTACGGTTACATGTCGCCCGAGCAGGTGCAGGGTCAGCCCATCGATCACCGCTCGGATATCTTCGCCGCCGGGGTGCTGCTGTGGGAATCGCTGGTGGCCCGGCGCCTGTTCAAGGGCGAGACCGACCTGGAGACGTTGGAGATGGTGCGGGCGGCGCGGGTACCCCAGCTGCCCTCGCAGTTGAACAAGGCCATCCCCCAGCGGGTGGACGGCATCGTGAAACGGGCCCTCGCCCTGCATCCCCAGGATCGTTACCAGACGGCCGCCGAGATGGCCGGTGACCTGGCCGATGCCCTCTACGAGATGGGGCAACGAGCCGACGCCGGGCGCCTGGCCGCCTTCATGAAGGAGATCTTCGCCCGCGAGATCGCCGACGAGGAACGCCGCGAGCGCGATCGCTCCAGCCCCAGCCTGCCGGCGCTGCCGCCGCAGATGGGTCCACCCACACCCACCGGGCCGGCCACGCGCCTGGACCTGCCCCCGGGCGCCAGCCCGCAGCCGCCGGCCCGGCGTGGGCTGTCGCCCCTGGCCCTGGGAGTGATCGGCAGCGGACTGATCATCCTGGCCGGGGCGGTGGTGGTGCTGGTCTACTGGCTGGCCAACCGCCCCCAGCCCGCGCCGGCACCGCTCGATGCCGGGATAACGGTTCCCCGGCCACCGCCGGTGGCGAAGAAGAAGGCCGTCCTGCTCGTCGACTCCCGCCCGCCCGGCGCCGCGGTGTACCTGGACGGGCAGGCCACCTGGAAGCGTACCCCGGCCCGCCTGGAGGGACTGGCCGGCGGCCGCCACCGGGTGCGGCTGGAACTGGAGGGTTACCGCTCCTGGAGCCGGCAGGTGGACCTGGAGGAGGCCGAGAAGATGGCCCTGGAAGCCGAGATGGTGCGCCGGCCCCGGCGGCCGCCGGTACGCCCGGCGGTGAAGACCGGCACCCTGAACGTCAACGCCGTGCCGGTATGGGCCTGGGTATACATCGACGGGCACAAACAACCCCGGCCCACGCCGCTTTACAACATCAAGCTCAAGGCCGGCCGCCACCGCATTCGCCTGGAAAACCCCCGGCTCAAGCTTTCGGTCACCCGCCAGGTGAACATCCTGCCCGGCAAGAAGTTGGATCTGGTGGTGGAGATGAAGAAGTAGGCGCCGGATCGGCACCGGGAGACGCTCATGGAAAAGAAACGCACGCCGCTGATCGCCTTGCTGCTGGGCTTGCTGGCACCCGGGCTGGGACAGCTGTACTGCGGGCGGCTGCTGGCGGCGCTGTCGTTTTTCCTGCTGGCGATGAGCGGCTGGCTGGCCTTCTGGTTGACCTTCGGACTGGGCGGGAGCAGCCTGGCGACGGCGTTGTGGGTCTTTGCCTTGCTGGCCGCGGCCGGCTGGCTGGGAGGCATGGGGCATGCCCTGCTGGCCGCTTCCCGGGCCGGCGACGGCTACCGCATACGCTGGTACAACACCCCCAGCGTCTACCTGCTGGCCTGGCTGGCCGGCCTGGTGCTGCCCAACTGGGGCCTGGTGCGCCTGGTGCGCGGCAACCTGCTCACCACCGTGGTGCTGGTCGCCGACACCATGAGACCAACCTTGCTGCCCGGCGACGCGGTGGTGCTCGACCTGCGGGCAGCCACCCGCGAGCGGCTGGAACGCGGGGCCCTGGTGGTGGTGCGGGATCGGCACCACGGCAACGAGCTGCGCGTGCTGCGCCTGGTGGGCCTGCCCGGGGAGCGGGTGCGGCTGCTGGCCGACGGCCTGGAGATAGAGGGCCGGAAACTGCCTTTCCAGGGCCTGGCGGAAGAGGCCTATGCCCGGCGCGGTGCCGGCGGCGACATCGAGCAACGACCGGTGCTGCGGGCCGAGTGCCGGCTGGAGGGTTCCAGCCACCAGCTGTTGCTGGAGCGCGACCCGGCCCGGCGACGCACCGGCGACTGGCAGGTGGGCCCGGGGCAGGTGCTGCTGCTGGGAGACAACCTCACCGAGGCCCAGGCGCTCGCCGCCCGGCCGCTGGAACGCTCGGCCTTGATGGGCAAGGTGCTGCTGGTGCGCTTTTCCCGCGATCCGCTCACCGGGCGCTGGCGCCGGGAACGGCGGCGGCTGGCCGTGCACTGAGGGAGGAGACCATGGATATCTTCGCCGTCAACGCCAGCCCCACCATGCGCCGGGGTATGACCCATCGCCTGCTGGAGCTGGTACTGGAAGGGGCCCGGGCCGGCGGTGCCACGGTGGAGAGCGTGTTCTTGCAGAAGCAGCAGATCTCTCCCTGCCTGGGCTGCCTCAAGTGCTGGGTGGCGCACCCCGGCCGCTGCGTCCAGGATGACGACATGACCCGGCTGCGCCAGCGCTTCGCCGCCGCCGACCTGTTCCTGCTGGCGGCACCGGTGTACGTGGACGGCTTCTGCGCCCAGGCCAAGACCTTCCTGGATCGACTCATTCCCCTGGTGGACCCGCACTTCGAGCTGGTAGACGGCCACTGCCGGCACAAGATGCTGCTGGAGCGGGTGCCGGCCATCGGGCTGGTGAGCGTCTGCGGCTTCAGCGAACTCGACAACCTGGACCTGGTGGTGGAGCACACCCGGCGCATGTGCCGCAACCTGCACACCCGCTATGCCGGGGCGGTGCTGCGCCCGGCCAGCCGGGTACTGACCATGAAGCAGGCCCTGCCCGAGAAGGTGGCCGCGGTGGAGCGGGCGGCGCGCCGGGCCGGACGCGAGCTGGCCGAGCGGGGTGAAGTCAGCACGGCCACGGCCGGGGAGGTGGCCCAGCCGTTCTTCCCCGTCGATCTCTACGTCGACGGGGCCAACCTGTTCTGGGACCGCTGCCTCGAGAAGAAACGCTTTCCCCCGGAATGAAACGCGGTTGCCCGACTCCGGGACTGCCCGTGGGTCGCTACGGCGCTCGCCGCGGGTGCCACCGGAAAACCGGCTGCAGTTCCGACGTTGCCAAAAAGCAACGTCGGAGTTTCAGGATGCCCCGGTAATGGTGCAGGGAGGCCGGAACATGCTTCGCAACATGCGGAAATTACGAAAAGTGATTTTCCGGGCCGTTGCGCGAAGCGCTGGCGGAACTCGTCAATTCCACCAGCAAGACCAACACCCTGCAGTTGCTTACGCAACTGCAGGGCATGCCCGCCGGCCGCACTACTTCCGGCACACGTAATCGCAGAGGCTGCCGCAGAGCAGGATGTCCACCTGGCGGCGGCTCAGGGAGTGCTTGAGCTTCAACTCGTAGCCCCGCCCGTGGCTGCGCACCGTCACCAGGGAGGAACGGCGCAGTTCCGCCACCAGCCAGGGCAGCTCCACGTCGTCTTCCTGGCGCAGGCGGTCGTAGTCGCGCGGGTCGATGAAGGTCAGCGGCACGATGCCGTGGTGGATGAGGTTGGACAGGTGAATGCGCTCGAAGCTCTTGGCCATGATCACCCGCACCCCCAGGTGGCGGGGGCACATGGCGGCGTGCTCGCGGCTGGAGCCGGCCCCGTAGCCCTGGCCGGCCACCAGCACGTTGGCCAGGCCGCGCTTCTGGATGTCCTTGGCACGGTGCACGAAGCGGGGATCGATGCCCTTGAAGGTGTGCCAGGCGTACTCCTGGACGTTGGAACGGAACTTCAGGTAGGGACCGGCCGGGAGGATGTGATCGGTGGTCACCTGGTCGCCCAGCTTCAGGGTGATCACCCCCTCCAGGCTGGTGGGCAGGGGCTCGGACCGCGGTGGATCGATGATGTTGGGACCGCGGATGATCTCGATACGGCGCCGGCGGTTGCCGGGGGGCGGCTGCAGCAGCAGCGAATCGTCCACCGGGAAACGCCGCGGCAGGGTCAAGCGCGGCCGCTGGCGCCGCAGGTCACGCGGATCGCACAGCTGGCCGCGCAGGGCGCAGGCGGCCGCCGTCAGGGGGCTGACCAGGTAGACCTGGGCGTCACGGGTGCCGCAGCGGCCCTCGTAGTTGCGGTTGACGGTACGCACGCTGACGGTGCCGCTGGCCGGGGCGTGGCCCTGGCCGATGCAGAAGCCGCAGGCCGGCTCGGCCAGGCGGGCCCCGGCCTCCACCAGCGCCTGCAGGTAGCCGCGTTGCAACATCAGCCGCTGGGCCTGGCGGGTGGCCGGGGCCACCACCAGGTCCAGGTCGGGGGTGATGCGCTTGCCCCGCAGCAGCAGCGCCACCTGGGCGATGTCCTCGAAGGAGCCGTTGGTGCAGCTGCCCACCGCCACCTGCTGGACCGGCAGGCCGGCCACCTGGCGCACCGGCACCGCCTTGAGTGGACTGGGAGGCAGGGCCACCATGGGTTCCACGGTGCCCAGGTCGAGGACGATCTCGTCGGCCACCTCGGCCCGGGCGGACACGTTCAGGCGCCGGTAGGCCCGGCCCCGGCCCTGCGCCACCAGCCAGCCGCGGGTTACTTCGTCCGAGGGAAACAGGCTGGTGGTCAGGCCCAGCTCGGCGCCCATGTTGGCGATGGTGGCCCGCTGCGGCACGCTCAACTGCTTGACTCCCTCGCCGCAGTATTCCAGGGCCATGCCCGTCCAGGAATGACCGGCCATCATGGACAGCAGGTGCAGCACCACGTCCTTGGCCGAGCACCAGGGGCGCAGCCGGCCGTTGAGCACCACCCGCACCACCGCCGGGCAGATCATGTAGTGGGGCACGCCGGTCATGGCCACCGCCAGTTCCAGGCCGCCGGTGCCGATGGCCAGCATGCCCAGCCCTCCCATGGTCACCACGTGGCTGTCGGCACCCAGCAGCAGCCGTCCCGGTTCGGCGAAGCGTTCCAGGTGGACCTGGTGGCCGATGCCGTTGCCGGGCCGGGAGAAGATCAGGCCGTAGTGGGCGCAGGCGCTTTTCAGGAAGGTGTGGTCGTCGGCGTTTTCGGGGCCGCCGTCACCCAGGGTGTTGTGGTCGACGTAGCAGACGGCCAGCTTGCCCTTGAGGCGGGGGGGATTGAGCCGCTGCAGGTGCAGAAACACCATGGTGCCGGTGCCGTCCTGCACCAGCAACTGGTCGGCCCGGACGCCGATCTCGGCCCCCGGGCGCAGGCTTCCATGAGCCAGGTTGCGGGACAGTATCTGGTAGACGGCATTTTGCGCGCCAGCCATGCGAGCCTCTCGGCCCTGTCGGGACCAGTGAACAGGGCCGCAGTCTAGCCCGCCCGGGAGGCGCGTGCAAGGGCAAATTGCCGGTGTTGCTAGCGCCAGAACTCGTCCAGCTGCACCAGCACCGCCAGCCCCAGCAGGTCGTAACCGGAACGGTAGCTGCCGGCACCCACGTAGGTGGAGCCCTCCGGGTTGGAGGGATTGGTCTGGGTGACCAGGCTCTCGCCCACGGCGACGTCGCGCCCCAGCTGGAACAGGTGCAGGTAGCCCAGGTCGAACTGGAAGGCGCCCAGCTCCACCCCCACGCCCAGGCCCAGGCCGAACTTGTCGCTGTCGGGGTTGGCCACGGAAAGATAGGCGTCGGGCACGGCCCCCGACTCCCAGAGGAATCCCAGGCGCAGCAGCAGCCAGTCGAGCGCCCGGTACTGCCCGCCCAGCCGCACCGACCAGGTGTCGCGGAAGTGCCGGGGCGAGGCGGTGCTGGAAAGGAGGTAGTCGCCGATGGTGGGCAGGTCGTGGTAGTAGGTGGGCTCGGTGAGGATGTCGCGCACCTCGTCGGTCACCGACCAGCCCTCCCAGGCCACGTCGCACTCGACGTCGAACAGCTCCCGGTAGCGCCAGCGCAGGCCCCAGCGCACCATCCAGGGAAAGTCCAGTTCCACCCGCACCGGCGGTTGCTCCGGGTCGAGGGTGACGTTGTCGTAGTAGACGTTTTCGGGCAGGCGCACGTTGAGGTGTCCGCCGGCGGCCACGGAGACGCCGGAGACGAAGGCGGCGCCCAGCTCGAAGCCCTCCAGGAAATCGGCCAGGGTGCCCAGGTCGAACCACAGGCCCACCACGGCGGAGGGCTCCATGAGATCCTCGGCGATGTTCTGCACCAGGGCGTCGAGATCGCGGTCCTCGGGCATGCCGAAGATGCCGGGAAAGGCGGAGATGGCGTAGGTGTGGTTGATGCGCAGGGTGAACAGGCGCAGCCCCGCTCCCAGGCTCAGCCTGGAAAGCGGGCGCCAGGCGGCCGAGAACTGCAGGCTGAAGGCCAGGTTGTCGCTGCGCACCTCGGCGTAGCGCTGGGGACCCTGCTCCGGGTAGCGGTTCCAGGTGGCGGCCGGGGTGTAGAAGGCCAGCCCCAGCACCAGCTGCTCCAGGCCGAAATCGGAAGAGATGCCCAGGCCGATGCTGGGAGCGGGTGGAGCCTGGTTGTCGACCGCCGCAAAGGTCTCGTCCACCTCGGCCATGGGGTAGCGCTGGAAGTGCATCTGCGGCATGGTCATGCCCGCTCCCAGCTGCAGGCGGGTGCCGGACTGCAGGGCCAGCCGGGCCGGGTTGTACCAGTTGGCCATGGCGTCGTCGCTGGAGACCACCGCCGCCCCGGCCCGGCCCATGGCGCGCACCCCGCGACCGGGCAGGAAGTAGACACCCCCCCCGGCCGGCCCGGCCAGCAGCAGCAACAACAGCGGCAGCAGCAGCCGGGCGGCCGCCTGGTTGACGGGATTGCCTTGCATTGCCGGGAGGATAGCATAGCTGGGGGGCATTTCAAGTGCCCCTGCCTGGAACGCACGTCCCGGGTGTCGTATTCTGGGCCGGTGTCTATCGCTCGGCCTCCCGGTGGATCATACTATTCAGGAGGAGGCCGTGGACGGAGTGGCGGTGAAAGCGGCAAGCGGGCCGACAGCGGGACAGGCGACGAGGCTGCGCTTCGAGCGGCTGGTGGTCGAGCAGGGTCCACGCCTGTTCCGGCTGGCCCGGCGCCTGGTGGGCAACGACGAGGACGCCCGCGAGGTGGTGCAGGAAGGACTGCTGCGGGCCCACCGCTCCCTGGACGGTTTCCGCGGCGAAGGGCAGCTGGAGGCCTGGGTGATGCGCATCGTGGCCAACCAGGGCCTGCGCCGGCTGCGCCGGCGGCGCCTGCGCCAGCGCCTGGAGGGCTGGCTGGGGCGGCGCCGGGAGGATCAGCCGGATCCCCTGGGCTGGCTGCCGGAGGGCGAGACGCCGTCGGAGCTGCTGGAGCGCCGCCAGGCGGTGCGGGACCTGCGACAGGCGCTGGCCACCCTGTCCGCCCGGCAGCAGCAGGTGGTGAGCCTGCGCTACCTGGAGCAGATGTCGGTGGCGCAGATCGCCGAGGTTACCGGGCTGGGCCCGGGCACCGTCAAGACGCACCTGGTTCGCGCCCTGCAGGCCCTGCGCGGCCGCTTGCCCGAAGTGGCGGGAGGTGAGTGATGAAAGCTTGCCAGCAGATAGCCGAGAGAATCGTTGCCGGGCAGCCGCTCGACGAGGAGCAGCGTGCCCACCTCGAGCACTGCCAGGCCTGCACGGCCCTGGCCGAGAGCCAGCGGCGCCTGCAGGCCCTGGCCGAATGGCACCGGCAACTGGACGAACCCACCCCGTCGCGGTGGCGCGAGGTCCTGGAGGGAAGCACCCGCAAGCGGAGCCTCCGGCAACGGGGGCGCCTGGTGCTGGCGGCCACGGCGGCGTTGCTGCTGGTGGCGCTGGCGGCCTGGTTGTGGCTGCCCCGGGGTGGAAACGGGGAAGTGGATACGGCCGGACGCTTGTGGGCCCTCATGGAAGAGGTGGACGAGGTGGTGCGGCTGCCGGGCGCCGATGAACAGCAAGACTGGTTCGAGACGCAGTGGTCGCTGTTTGCCGGCGGCGAGCAGAACGCCAATGACGACACCCAGCCGGAAAGCGTGCTGCCCAAGTCGTGGCAGGCGCTGGAGATGGTGCTGGGAGAGATCGTCATCTGAGGGGAGAGGAAGCGGGAGGTCTGTCGTGAAGACGGTGAACTTGCTGACGCTGGCGTTGCTGCTGGCTGCGGCCGGCATGACGGCCCGGGCCGCGGAGGTGGAACCGCTGGAGATGCAACGGGCCATGCGCCGGGCCGGGCTCTCGAAGCAGCAGATCCGGCGTATCGGCGAACTGAGCCTCCAGGCCGACCGGCAGAAGCTGGATATCCAGAAGGATCTCGACCTGGCCCGGTTGCGGCTGCAGCAGTTGCTGGATGCCGACCGGCCCGACCGCCAGGCCATCATGCGGCAGGTGGAGAAGGTGGGTCGCCTGGAGACCCGGCTGCGCCAGAACCGCATCGACCTGCTGCTGGACATCCGCGCCCTGATGACGGCAGAGCAGTGGCGCCAGCTGGAGCTGTTTCACTTCCTCAGGCGCCAGGCCGGCTCCGGGCGGAGGCGCCCGTAGCCGCCGTTACCAGTCGAATTCCACCACCACCGAGCGCAACTCGAACTCGTCGTGATCGGGGCGCCGGTCGCGGGCACCGTCGTCGCCGGCCAGGAAGGCCAGCTTGTTGTGCCGGTGGAGCATGCCCACGGAAATCCACTTGGTGTGCTCCACCACGTCGTCTTCGCCGCGGCTGAAGGTGTTCAGGTCCATCAGGTAGCGATCGTTGAGCTCCACCCGGTCGCGAAAGCGGCCCATCTTGTAGTCCTCGCTCAGGGCCCCGGGTACGCCGCTGAAGCGCAACAGCAGCCGGGCCCGGCGCGGACGCGCGGGCAGGTCGAAGGTGAAGACCGCCTTGGTGCGGAAGGGTTCCTGCTCGTCCTGCAACTGCAGGGGCCGGTCCACCAGCACCAGGCGATCCGGGCCGCGCGGCGGCGGCGCCGGCCGGGCGGCCGGCTCCAGGCGCCGGGTGGGCTTTTCGCCGGCGCAGGCGGAAAGCCCGCACATCAGGGCCACTGCCAGAACGCTCGTTGCTTTCATGCCAACCTCCCTCCGTATGGTCCTGGTATAGACAGGAACCGGGTGAAAATCTTCACCTCAGGGAAAACACACCTCCAGCCCGGCCACGCTGGTCGTGGTGCAAGACAATCCTTCCGGGCAGGACGGGTAACCGTCTCCGCAGCGCGGCAGGCACACCCGGCCCAGGCTGCCCTGCGACTGCGACTCCACGCGGATGCAGGCGGCCGCGGGGGGACAGGAGCCGGCTTCCTCGCAGGTCAGCGAACACATCCCCCCGGGAAACTGCTGCAGGCACTGCAGCTGCCCGGAACAGTCGGCGTCGCTGCTGCAGCAGGAGCCCAGCTCGCCGTCGGGATGGCGGCACTCGCGCTCGGCGCCGCAACCCCAGGACAGCAGCAGCACCAGGAACAAAATTCTTGATTCACCATGCCCCGGCCACATACAATTCACCCCGTAAACTTGCCCAGAGTAGCACGGTTCGGCCAAGGGGTGAACCATGACTTCCAGCGCAGAAAACGAAACTCCCGCTCGCGCCCGCCGGCGCACCTTTCTCATCGACCGCTCCTTCCAGCTCAAGTACACCCTGATCATCGTTCTTGTTGGGGTGGTGGTATCGGCCATCCTGGGATACTTCATCTTCCAGCTCACCATGGAAAACCGCGAGCTGCTGGGCATCGATGCGGCCATGGCCAACGAGGTGGCCAAGTTCGACTCCCGGCAACTGCTGTTGCTGGGAGGCTTCGTGGTGGTGATGGCGGTGTTCCTGTTCGCCTGGGGAATCATCATCACCCACCGCGTGGCCGGTCCGGTGTTCATCATCTCCCGCTACCTGGGCCAGATCCGCGACGGCCAGGTCCCCCAGACCCGGCCCTTGCGGCGCGCCGACGAGTTGAAGGGGTTCTTCGAGGTGTTCGCCGGGATGGTGGCCTCGCTGAAGCAGCGCAATGTCGAGGAGGCCGAGCTGCTGGAAAAGGTTGCCGGGCTGGTGCAACGCTCCGGCAACGAGGAGCTGGCCCAGTCGGCCCAGGCCCTGCTCGATCTGGCCAAGCAGAAGCGCAGCTGGGGCGAGTAACCGCCCCGCTTTCCCCTCTCCAACACGGTTCTCGTCCCGGATTTTCGCCGGGCGGAAGCCGGACCTAGAGAAAGAACGTCCGGTCTCCCAGCTTGCCGATGTCCAGCGGTGCCGGCCGGGGCTTGTCGTCGGGGGGACGCTCGGTGCAGACGATGACCAGGTCTCCACCCTTGAAGGCGGCCTCCTCGATTCCCTTCATGGCCAGGGCCACCAGTGCGCCGAGCCGGGCCTGCCGGGTGTTTTCGGTGGACGCCGCCGACAGCGAAACGGTCACTTTCAACTCCACCAGGCTGGCCGGTGGGGGAATGGCGGCCACCCGCTGGCGCACCCGGTCGGCCACCACCACGGCCCCTTCCAGGTTGGTATGCGGCATCAGTACCAGCAGTTTTTCCTCGGCGAACAGCAGGGTGAGGTCGGTATCCCGCAGGTCCCGGTGCAGCGCCTGCCAGACCGAGCGAAAGAGAGATTTCCGCTGGGCTTCGTCGAGCCAGCGGGCCACTTCCTCGAAACGGTCGATGGCCACCAGCAGCACCGACAGCGGGTAGCCGTAGCGCCGGGCCTTGCGCAGCTCCATGACCACCACGCGCTTGAACATGTCGAAGCGGGGGAAGTCCTCGCCACCGCCCCGGGTGAGCCGGGCCGCTGCCCGGTGCAGCTCGAGGTTCTCCTCTTCCAGCGTCTTCAGGCGGGTCTGCAGTTCGGCCTGGCGCAGCAGCAGCTCCAGCAACTGGCTGGCCGCGCCCCGCTGGGCCGGCCAGGCCAGGGCGGCATCGGCGCGCGCGCTGGCGGCGGCCTGGCGGGGCTGCTGCTCGTCGTCGACCAGCAGCAGGGTGGCCGGGGGATCGGGGAAGAAATCGGCGATGTAGGCGAATATCTCCGCCGCGGAAGGGGAGGCCAGCTGCCGGCAGCAGATTACCAGATCCACCGGGCGGCTCTGCAGCACCCGCAGGCCCTCCTGGCCGTCGGCCGCCAGCAGCACCTCGCCGGGGAGCGCTTCCACCACCCGCGACAGTTCCTGCCGGCGCCGGGAATCGCTGTCGATCAGCAAGACGACGGCCTGGTCCATCAAGCCTCCCGCAGTCCCGGGCAACCATAGCACCTTTGCCGGGCGGAAACCAGCGGCTTGTTACCGGGAGGCCGGCATGCTAGCTTTCCTGCCCGGGTAGCCGGGTGGCTGCCGGCGGGAGAGCGAGGAATTGACGGAACGCGGCCAGAAGAAAACGCGCCGGCGGGGTGCGGATCGCTTCGTGATCGGGGTGGCCGGGGGAACCGGCTCGGGCAAGACCACCCTGACCCGCAACATCATCGCCGCCCTGCCCGCGGGCCAGGTGGCGGTGTTGCGGGCCGACTGGTACTACAACGACCAGTCGGGCATGGCGCTGGAGCAGCGCCTGCAGCAGAACTACGATCACCCCGACGCCATCGAGTTTTCCCTGCTGGTGCGGCACGTGCAGAAGCTGCGCCGGGGACAGGCGGTCGACACCCCCCGCTACAACTTCGTCACCCACACGCGCATGGCGGAGACGGTCCGGGTGGAACCCTGCCCGGTGATCATCGTCGAGGGCATACTCATCTTCGCCCATGAACCCTTGCGCCAGCAGTTCGACCTGCGCATCTACGTGGAGGCCTCGGCCGACCTGCGCCTGCTGCGCCGCCTGCAGCGGGACATCACCGAGCGGGGCCGCTCCCTGGAAAACTGCATCGACCAGTACCTGGGCACGGTGCGGCCCATGCACGAGACCTTCGTCGAGCCCACCAAGCTGCAGGCGGACATCATCGTCCCCGCGGTGCAGCCCAACCAGAAGGCCACCGACATGATCGTGGACATGATCCTGCGGCGCACCCCGGAGCGTCACCCGCGGAAGCGCACGCCGCGCCGGCGCTGAAGGGGGGCTATTTCCCCAGTACCTGGTCGAAGCCGGGCAGCTCGTCGATCTTGGGCAGGAAGATGATCTCCACCCGGCGGTTGGTGGCCCGGTTTTCGGGAGTGTCGTTTTCCACCAGGGGATCGAACTCGGCCGCGCCGGCGGCGGCCAGCATCTGCGGGGGCACGCCGGCCTCGATCATGATCTTCACCACCTCCACCGCCCGCTGGGTGGACAGCTCCCAGTTGGAGGGGAAGCGGGCCGAGTGGATGGGGGTGGAGTCGGAGTGTCCCAGCACCAGGAACTTGCGCCCGGTGAAGGTGGCCAGGGTGGCGGCCAGCTCCTCGATGGCGGAACGGGCCTCCGGCTTGATGCGGGTGGAGGCCGGGGCGAACAACACGTCTGAAGACATCTGCACCAGCATGCGGCCGTTGCGGACCTTCACTTCCAGCGAGCCGGCGTCGATCATCTTGGCCAGCTTCTTGAGCAGCTCCCGGTACTCGGCCGAACGCCGCTCGGCGGCCTCGCGCATGTGCTGCAGCTGCTGGATCTCCCGCGACAGCTTCTGCTGCTCGGCGGTGAGCTGCTCCCGTTCCTGGGACAGCGCCCCCTTCTCGTCGAGCAGCTTGCGGATCTGCATCTGCCGGGCGGCCAGGTCGGCCTCCAGCTTGCCCTTGGCCTGGTTGGTGGCGGCCAGCTTGCCCTCGCAGGCCTTGCGGGCCTCGGACTGCTCGTTGAGCTGCTTGGTCAGGGACTGGCGCGTCTCCTCCAGCTGCTTCTGGGCGGCGGTCTTCTCGTCGTGCAGGATCTGCTCGTGGGTGCTCTTCATCATGCAGCCGCCGGCCAGCAGGGCACAGGCGGCCAGGCACGACAGCGAGAACCAGGATTTCATGATCACCTCCTGCTTGCAGAGTTTCGCTTCAGTGACGTTGGGGCAAGATAAAAACAGCAGGGCCGGAACCGCAAGTAATTTATTGGCGGCCGCACGCAGGCGATCAGTATGCGAACGACTTGTGGTAGACGGCCCGCAGCAGGCGCGGGTGGGGGGAGGGGAAGTCGACGGCGTAGCCGCGGCTCAGCTTCAGCGAGCCGTGACGCACCACCCGGCCGCGCAGGCGGTAGCCGGTAAGCGGCGGCTCGGCGAACTCCAGCTCGCACCTGCTGCCGACGGGGGGCGGCTCGCCGTTGAGCAGGAATGCTCCCTTCAGCGAGACGTTGCGCAGCACGCTGATGCCGTGCAGGCGCGGGTGGGTGCGGCAGATGAGCGGCTGGACGTCGAAACGCTTGTGAGTGCGTCGTTCGTTTCCCATGGGTGATCCTCCTGCATACCTTGGGAGGTAATGTAGTACGCATGCCTACAATAAGTCAAGGGGACGGGAGGGGTCGTTGCCTGCCTGTTGCGTCCGCGACGCAGACGGGGAAGGCTTTGGGAAGGCTTTCAGGGACGGGGACCGTGAAGATGCTCGCTGAACAGTCCTGGCAATGGGGAGTTGTCATGCCTGAGCGTGCCTGAGGTCCCGGATACCGTGCTCACCGCCGTAGCGCTCGATCTGGTCGCGGTGAATGTGCAACACCTCGCTGAGATTCAGGAAAAGGGGGGCCAAGGATCATTCCGCGAGGTGCTTGAGGGCACGACCGTATTTCCGGTTCACCTTATTGAGGGCCTTCTCGAACTTTTTCTGGTGCTCGGCGTCACGGACCGGGGAGACGACCAGAACCTGCCCGTCGGTGGAGATCTCGAGCGGAGTGTACGCATCGATCTTGAGCAACTCCAGTATCGGCCTGTCGATGACGAGCGCCAGGCTGTTGCCGTGTTTCGTCAGACGCTTGACCATGAGAACTCCTTCGTTATCGGCGTTTTTCGTAAATACAATGTATCACCGGAAGCCGTCGCTGTCAACATAGGCTCCGAAACGGCGAAACGGCGGGGACAGGCCCACCATAAAGATCTTATATTCCCGCCAGTTGCCTGGTGCGATGTCCTGGTCGTCTTGTATTTGCGAACAATATCGTATGGTTGCGTAAAACGAGCGGCCTCCTGGCGTGCAGCCTTTTGATATTTATGCTTTTTCATCGGTGCCTGTCCCCGCACCTGTGTCCAGCAGTTGGCGCAACGGCTGCCCGGGGGGTTCCGATCTGCTTGCCAGCACGCGGGGGCCATGTTATTGGCGCCTTTCCGGGCCAGGAAGGGCCCGGGAAAGGGCGAGACATGAACAGGCTTATCGGAATGGTGGTGGCGGCGCTAGTCGTGGTCCCGGCAACGGGGTCCCGGCCGGCCGCGGCCTGCACCAATTTCCTGGTCAGCCGCGGCGCCAGCGCCGACGGCTCGACGATGATCTCCTACGCGGCCGATTCGCACGAGCTGTACGGAGAGCTGGTGATCCTGCCGGCGGCCGATTATCCCCCCGGGACCATGGTGACCGTGTACGAGTGGGACACCGGCAAGCGCCTGAGCGAGATTCCCCAGGTGCGCCACACCTGGCGGGTGGTGGGGCACATCAACGAGCACCAGGTGTCCATCGGCGAGACCACCTGGGGGGGGCGCAAGGAGCTGCAGGGCAGCGGCAAGATCGACTACGGCAGCCTGATGTTCCTGGCCCTGCAGCGGGCCCGCACCGCCCGGGAGGCGATCGGGGTGATAACCTCGCTGGTGGACAAGTACGGCTACGCCAGCAGCGGCGAGACCCTGTCGGTGGCCGATCCCCGCGAGGCCTGGCTGCTGGAGATCATCGGCAAGGGCAAGCAGGATCCCGGCGCGGTATGGGTGGCCTGCCGGGTCCCCGACGGCTACGTCTCCGCCCACGCCAACCAGGCCCGCATCCGCAAGTTTCTCAAGCGGCGCGACACCACCTGCCGGTGGTCGAAAGACGTGATCTCCTTCGCCCGCCGGCAGGGCTACTTCCAGGGCCGGGACTCGGAGTTCAGCTTCGCCGACGCCTACGCCCCGCTCGACTTCACCGCCCTGCGCATCTGCGAGGCCCGGGTATGGAGCTTCTTCCGCCGGGTGGCCCCCCGGCGGGCCGGCCGCTACCTGAAGTACGTGATGGGCGACTCGCAGGCACCGCGCCTGCCGCCGTGGATCCGGCCCGAGCACAAGCTCACCGTGCAGGAGATGATGCAGCTGATGCGCGATCACTTCGAGGACTCCCCCATGGATCTCCACCGGGGAGTGGGGGCGGGTCCCTACCAGCTGCCCTACCGCTGGCGGCCGCTGACCTGGAAGGTCGACGGCCAGGAGTACTTCAACGAGCGGGCCACCTCCACCCAGCAGACGGGCTTTTCCTTCATCGCCCAGATGCGTGCCCAGATGCCCGGCGACATCGGCGGGGTGCTCTGGTTCGGGGTCGACGATACCGCGAGCACCGTCTACCTGCCCATGTACGCCGGCATCCGCCACGCCCCGCGACCCTTTGCCCCCGGCACCGCCGACTTCGAGCACTTCAGCTGGGACTCGGCTTTCTGGGTGTTCAACGCCGTGGCCAACCTGGCCTACGGCCGCTACCGAGACATGATCGAGGACATCCGCGTGGTGCAGCGGCAGCTGGAAGGCGGCCTGCTGGCCCGCCAGGCCGAGGTGGAGCGGGCGGCCCTGGCACTTCACCGCCAGGCCCCGGGCCTGGCCCGCGACTACCTCACCCGCTACCTCGACGAGCAGGCCGGGCTGGTGCTGGAGCGCTGGCGCCGGCTCTGGCAGGAGCTGTTCGTGAAGTACCTCGATGGCAACGTGCGCGACGAGCTGGGCAAGGTCACCCACCCCGGTTACCCGGAAGCCTGGTACCGGCGCATCGTCAAGGAACGCGGCCAGCACTACCGGGTGCGCCAGCTGCCGGAAGAAAAGCTGCGCCAGCAGCAGCAAAAGCAGAAGCAGAAAAAACAGCGTCCGGCCGGCTGTCCCCCCTGCCAGCCGGCACAGTCGCACTAGCTGCCCGCCGCCGGGCGGGGCCTGGCCGCTGCAGTCGCAGTGCCCGGCCGAAGGGCAATGATGACAGCCGCGGCCGCCCGCCCGCTGCCGGCGAACTGAAGGCCCCCCGCCGCTCCCGCTGGTTGGTGGTGACGACCCCGCCATCGCGGTTGACACGGCGCATCCAGTGCACATCTTTTTCTTGTAAGGATGAAAGAGCGCGGGACCATGGAGGGATGAAAATTGAGACTGGATAAACTGACCGTCAAGTCGCAGGAGGCGCTGGCGCAGGCCGAACGCCTGGCCCGCAGCCTGGGACACCAGGAGCTGACCCCGGAGCACCTGCTGCTGGCGCTGCTGGACCAGGAAGGTGGCATAGTCGCTCCCATCCTGCAGAAGCTGGGGGTCGATCCCCGCGGGCTCATGGAGCCGCTGCGGGCCGAGGTGGAGAAGTTGCCCCAGGTGTCGGGCGCGGAACCCTACGTGGGCACGCGCCTGCGCAAGGTACTCGACCACGCCCAGCAACAGGCCGACCGGCTGCGCGACGAGTACCTGTCCACCGAGCACCTGCTGCTGGCCATCGCCGGCGACGGCAAGGGCCCGGCTGCCAAGCTGCTGGCCGCGCAGGGAGCCGATCCGGGCACCCTGCTCAAGGCCCTGGCCGAGGTGCGGGGCAACCAGCGAGTAACCGACGACAACCCCGAGAGCCGCTACCAGGCGCTGGAACGCTACGGCCGCGATCTCACCGAGCTGGCCCGGCGCGGCAAGCTCGACCCGGTCATCGGCCGCGACGAGGAGATCCGCCGCCTCATGCAGGTGCTTTCCCGGCGCACCAAGAACAACCCGGTGCTCATCGGCGAACCCGGCACCGGCAAGACGGCCATCGTCGAGGGGCTGGCCCGGCGCATCGTCGACCGGGACGTGCCCAAGCCGCTGCTGGACAAGCGCCTGGTGGCGCTCGACCTGGGAGCGCTGGTGGCCGGGGCCAAGTACCGCGGCGAGTTCGAGGACCGGCTCAAGGCGGTGCTCAAGGAGATCACCGCCGCCGAGGGACAGATCATCCTCTTCATCGACGAGCTGCACACCCTGGTGGGGGCGGGCAAGGCCGAGGGGGCCATGGACGCCTCCAACATGCTCAAGCCGGCCCTGGCCCGGGGCGAGCTGCACTGCGTGGGCGCCACCACCCTGGACGAGTACCGCAAGTACATCGAGAAGGACGCCGCCCTGGAAAGGCGCTTCCAGCCGGTGCTGGTTACGGAGCCGAGCACCGAGGACACCATCAGCATCCTGCGCGGCCTGAAGGAAAAGTACGAGGTGCACCACGGGGTGCGCATCCAGGATTCGGCCCTGGTGGCGGCGGCCACGCTCTCGGCCCGTTACATCAGTGACCGCTTCCTGCCCGACAAGGCCATCGATCTCATCGACGAGGCGGCCAGCCGCCTGCGCATGGAGATCGACTCCCTGCCCACCGAGATCGACGAGATCTCCCGGCGCATCACTCAACTCGAGATCGAACGCGAGGCCCTGCGCAAGGAAAAGGACCAGGCCAGCCGGGAACGGCTAGAGAAGCTGGAGGAGGAGCTGGCCAACCTGCAGGAACAGCTCGAGCAGAAGAAGGCCCACTGGCAGAACGAGGTGGGCGTCATCCAGAAGATACGCGACATCAAGTCGGCCATCGAGCAGGCCCGGGTGGAGGAGGAAGACGCCATGCGCCGGGGAGACCTGGCCCGTGCCTCGGAGATCAAGTTCGGCACCCTGGTGCAGCTGGAGCAGGAGCTGGGCCAGCAGCAACAGCAGCTGGCCGAGATACAGGCCGACTGCAAGATGCTCAAGGAGGAAGTGGAGGCCGACGACGTGGCCGCGGTAGTGGCCAAGTGGACGGGCATTCCCATGGACCGGCTGCTCGAGGGGGAGCGGGAGAAGCTGCTGCACATGGAGCAGCGCCTGCGGCAGCGGGTGGTGGGCCAGGATGCCGCCATCGAGGCGATCGCCAACGCCGTGCGCCGCGCCCGCAGCGGGCTGGCCGATCCCCACCGGCCCATCGGTTCGTTCATCTTCATGGGTCCCACCGGGGTGGGCAAGACCGAGCTGGCCCGCGCCCTGGCGGAGTTTCTCTTCGACGACGAGCGGGCCATGATCCGCATCGACATGTCCGAGTACATGGAAAAGCACGCCGTGGCCCGCCTCATCGGGGCTCCTCCCGGGTACGTGGGCTACGAGGAAGGCGGCGCGCTCACCGAGGCGGTCCGGCGCCGGCCCTACTCGGTGGTGCTCTTCGACGAGATCGAGAAGGCCCACCCGGAGGTTTTCAACGTGCTGCTGCAGTTGCTCGACGACGGCCGCCTCACCGACGGCCACGGCCGCACCGTCGACTTCCGCAACACCGTGGTGATCATGACCTCCAACATCGGCTCGGAGCTGCTGGCGGAACGGGCCGGCCGCATCGCCGAGTCCGATCGCCAGGCGGTGCTGGAGGCCCTGCGGCGGCACTTCCGGCCCGAGTTCCTCAACCGTGTCGACGACGTGCTGGTGTTCGGCAGCCTGGAGCGCGAGCACTTGCAGCGTATCGTCGACATCCAGCTCGAGCGCCTGCGGGAGCTGCTCGGCGAGCGCAAGATGACCCTGGAGCTGGACCAGGCGGCCAAGCAACTGCTGGCCGAGCGGGGTTACGACCCGCAGTTCGGCGCCCGGCCGCTCAAGCGCGTCATCCAGAAGCTGCTCCAGGATCCGCTCTCCTTGAAGATCCTGGGCGGCGAGTTCTCCGCGGGCGATCACATCATGGTCAGCGTGGGAGCCGGCGGAGAGCTGGAGTTCCGGCGCGCCTGAACCAGGAGCTTCC
>Ga0164318_10000590_pt1 | contig 28713 bp, 35 predicted proteins | sample GuaBasSedimGuay9_FD_113734 | JGI IMG/M metagenome (GOLD analysis project Ga0164318, IMG submission 113734) | Subseafloor sediment microbial communities from Guaymas Basin, Gulf of California, Mexico - Guay9, Core 4571-4, 0-3 cm | ecosystem: Environmental > Aquatic > Marine > Hydrothermal vents...
AAGGACCTTCTTAGCGAGATCCAGAAGTGGTCCAAAAAACTTAATGAAGCCATGTCCGATGTAAAACCTGTCACATCTGATGGCATGAAATTATTCGCAAATATCAAGGCCTATTATGACGATTCAGCCCATTTTTTGGACAATAGAGAGTTAATAAAGAGTTTTGAATCCCTAATATGGGCATGGGCTCTGCTTGAGATAGGAAAAGAGCTCAAACATATACGATGAGTCTTCACATCAACTCAAAGATTGCCATGAACACCGCGATTACAAACAAAAACACTGAAAATGAAAGCTTCAACATCCGTTCTCTTGTTCGAACAGCAATCCTGGCTCCAACCTGTGATCCCAAGATTGAACCTGAGACAACCGGAATTAAAAGTACCACATCAACGTGACCCAAAAAGAAATGGATAGTTGACCCAGGAATCACATATATGGCCATCACCATTAGTGAAGTCCCAATTGCCTCGTGGATGGGTAGATCTAACAAAAGCATCATCGCCGGCACTAAAATTACTCCACCGCCTACACCTAAAAATCCAGAGAGAGTCCCAGCAACAGCGCCCACTAGCATGGCCCGAAACAGAAACGCCCCATGCGATACATTAGTTCTACGCATTTTTTTGCCCTTTAACGCAAATTTGATGGCAACCACAGCGATGTATAAACTTGTTATTAACATCAGAACCTTTCCACTGAAGTAAACTGTCATGTATGCAGCAGCCATGGATGAAATGGACCCAGTTAATGCACATATAGCTCCGACCCTATATTTGATCAATCCCCTTCTATGATACACCAGCGCACCTGAGACTGCAGTGGGGATGACCATCGGCAGAGGAGTCCCAAGCGCTATATGACCATTGACCCTCAAAATATCCCGAAGGGCAGGGGTGGTTATAGTTCCACCTCCTATCCCAAATGCTCCCGATGATATTCCTGCTACCAATCCCAAAAGCAAGCAAAATATCAAAACGATGATCTCCACTTCGACCCTCTTGTAGAATTGGAGGCAAAGACTAAAAAGTTAGATTTGCAGTTTATGAATATCACGCACAACTTCATCGATCGCGAGTTCAAGCAACTTTAAACCCATCTCCCTGTCTACAGCTACACCCTCTTTTTCGACCTGATGTGCCAGTTTCTCGGCCCACCTATATCGCTTTCTCGCCTCCCGTAACCCTACAAAACCTACTTCGGGGTACTTGGTGAAATCCGTGTGTTCATCTATTTTAGATTCATCTGTTATTCCCAGTGCTGCACCCATGCTCAGCTCAACCGTCCCAGCGTGTGGGCCCTCAAGCTCGATGATCTTGCTGTTGAAGACAAGACGCATTCCGAGCTCTTTTTCCAGCAGGGGCACGTGCTCTCGAAGAGGAATGTTCCCACCGTGCCCATTGACGATCACGACGGCCTTTATTCCCATCTTTTTCGTTTCCTTCAGAACGGAACGAAGTTCATCTAGGACTTCCGCAAGTTCGTGGTGAACTCCTGTATTTATTCCAGGAAATTCATAGGACTTTTTTAGCACACCCAAAAATTTTGCTCCCGTGCGCTTCGATGCTTCCCGTGCCACATATGTGGCTATCTTCGCGTCCGTATCTGGAGGTAAAGCCGCTCCGTGCCTCTCCTCGTGCGAACCAATTGCTAAAACACCTATCTCCTTTGACAACCTCAGACCGCCTTCAATCTTTTTGCCATTTTCACGGCAGCCTCTACCGCGCGTTTGGCATAGTCATTTACGCGTTCCAACGCTTGGATGCGCGTCATGCCCGGTCCAGAGATTCCGAGTGTCACCGGTTTTCCAGATTGAACTGCCAGATCCATCAATTTCCGCGTGGCATGCTGCATGACGACCTCGTCGTGCTCGGTTTCGCCTTCGATCACTGCGCCTAAAGCAGCTACTGCATCTATATCGTCTCTTTCTATCAGTTTCTTGGCAGCTAACGGCAATTCGTATACCCCTGGAACCATGAGTTCAACAGTCACTTCTGCGCCCAAAAATTCCGCATGTTGTCTAGCGAAATCCCTCATCGGGCCGGTGACATCAAAGTTCCATTCCGAGACCACCAGACCTAACTTTATCACTTCCTCACCTCCTTAATGGTCCAGCATCCGGACCGCCTTCCCTCTGTCCGGTGCCAGCCAGTTTCGTCAGCTCGCCCGGTTTGAATAACAAACGGTATACGTTTCTGGCGTGTTCGCGTGCCCGACGGTCCGCCAATTCAGCCAATTCCTGATCTGTAGATGCCTCATCCTCGAACACGAAAACTTCTATAATGTGTTTGTTCGTAAGCAGCTGGGCGATGATCAGTCCAAGCGATGCCTCATGGGCACACTGTTTGTCTATAGGTTTGCTTCCCGGCATTCCAAATGCCATCACCAAGTCACATCCACCATCGAGTAGTACTTTGCTCTCTACGGGCAAGTCCTTTATCCCTGGAACCGTGCGGCGTTCAAGTTTCACACTACAGAGCTGTTTCAGTTCCTCCATTGCCGCACGGGCCATATCATACCGGGCGAACGTGGTATCAACAATCCCAACCCGTTTCGTGCTCATACCCCCTGAAATTTAGATATGATTTCTGTACCATTCAATAGTATCAATCCGTGCTCTTCAGCGTACTTCTCAGCCCTTTTTTTTGAAAGGGCACGATTCGTTTGGGCATCCAGCATTTCACATATGGCTACCACTGGTGTAACTCCAGCTAGTTTGGCCAGCACAACCGATAACTCAGTATGCCCCTTCCGTTCGTTTAGTAGTCCATCGGCGGCGCGCAATAGGGGAACGTGGCCCGGGCTCCTGAAATTCTTTCCAAATTCCTCAACCGCAGAGCCATTGAGTGCTTTCATTCCTATCCTACCTAATTCTCGTATGGTGAGCGCACGATCTACATCGGTTATTCCAGTAAATGTCTTACGGTGATTCACTGACAACGAAAATGCAGAGCGTTCGTCATATGGAATATCGTGAGGCCGAGTGGCGGCAAGTATGTCAAATTTGAACGATGCAACGTCGTAAACCTCAGTTATGTACGGAAGACCAATGTTTCTTGCGATGGTTGGATGCAAGGCAACGCAGATAAGCCCCCCTCCGTGCTGCCTCATAGTGACAATTTCTGATGGCCCAACGAACTCCGCAGCTATTATCATGTCGATTTCGTCCTCTCGGGTTTCTGAATCGTGTAAAAGTACAAACTTTCCGGATTTCATCTCCTTGAGGGCATTTTCCATCATTATGCTTCCACCTCCACTTGGACGAGATCTCCATCTTTCAGCTTGAGAGTGTTGCGAAGGTTGTGGGCGGCTATTATCTCCAAAATATCCGTGTGGTGCCCTCGGAGAGGAAGCACCACAGCTGCCTTCACATTTTTGATCTTGGCTGGGAAAAACTTGACTTTACCAAATACGCGCTCTTTCGTCTCGAAACCTTGAACCTCTCCAGATGGTAGACGATGGAGCATTTCCTTAATCCCGACCGAGTCCTCTTCAAGCTTAATGTCCAAAGTCCCAGGATAAGGAGTAAATCCAATTTCCTTCTCGAATTGTTTGATATATGGGAGTTGGCTCATGTAATATTTTCCTTCTCCAATACCTGTGACGACTTTACCGGAGAGTTTTATCGTGCGCTGGATCGGTTTTATTATAGATGTCAGTTCTCTGTGAAATGTGCGGAGAAGCGCTAGACCTTCTGGGGTGATCCGGACGATCTGGCCACGAGTTTCGAGCCTTCTCTCAATTAAACCTTTTTTCTCCAACTCTGCAAGCCTGCGCGCCGCGGTCTGTCTAGACGTTTTTAGACGTCTTGCTAGTACATTTAACGAAATTCTGGTTCCTCCACGACGAACACCATTCTTGAACAATTTGGTTATGGTCTCAATGAGGATGGTTTCGCCCAAGTACTTCCCCCAATCTAATGACCCCTCCCATCTTTTAAACTTTCTCAAAATTGTGAAGTGTCTAAAAAATGAGACAATGCCACCAAGCATCAAAATGCCACCTCAATCGACAAGTTAACGGAAAACATCGACGAAAAGTTTAAATAACTCCTTTTGTGAGGGCATAAGGAGGGTTTGGATGAAGGTCGCGATAAATGGTTTCGGCAGAATAGGAAGGATTTTCTATCGGGCATCTCTTTCAAAGCCAAGAAAATTTGAATGCGTGGCGGTCAACGACCTTTCAGATATAAAGACCGTTGCCCATCTCCTGAAATACGATTCAGTTTTCCGGAAGTTAAACACTGACGTAAAGGTTGAGGATGGAGCGATCGTTGTTGGAAACGAGAGACTAAAATACCTCTCAGAAAAGGACCCAGCCAAACTTCCTTGGAAAGAATTGGGGGTAGACCTGGTCATAGAATCTACAGGGGTCTTCAGAAGTAAGGAAGGTGCTTCAAAACACCTCCAAGCGGGAGCTAAAAAAGTCCTGATATCAGCTCCAGCCAAAGATCCAGATGTGACGATCGTCATAGGGGTCAACCATAAAGATTACGATCCAAAAAATCATAACATAATCTCACTGGCTTCGTGCACCACGAATTGTCTCGCACCTGTGATGAAGATTCTCGACGAAAAGTTCGGGGTGGAAAAGGCACTCATGACCACAGCTCACGCCTACACGAATGATCAGAGATTGCTCGATTTGGTCCATAAAGACCTTAGACGTGCTAGAGCCGCTGGACTATCCATAATACCTGCAAGCACAGGGGCAGCCAAAGCGACCGCATTGGTCTTGCCATCCGTAAAGGGCAAAATGGATGGCATGGCGTTCCGGGTACCTACACCTGATGTTTCTGTGGTGGACCTCGTCGCAGTGGTGAAGAAGAAAACTACCGTTGAAGAGGTCAACGCTGCGCTCAAAGAGGCTGCAGATGGGGAACTAAAAGGAATACTCCAGTACGTGGAGGAGCCCCTTGTCTCAATCGACTTTACCGGAAATCCACACTCCAGTATCGTGGACTCTACACTCACAAATGTGATCGGAGGAGACCTCGTTAAAGTGGTCTCATGGTACGACAACGAATGGGGCTACTCAAACAGGCTCGTGGATATGTGTAATATAATCGCAGACAGTTTATAATCTCAGTTAAAAATTGTGACTGGCCCATGGAAACAAGGCGAGGTGAAAGTGTTGAAATTCCCCACTCTGGATGAGGTGGACGTCAAGGAAAAAACTGTGCTTCTCAGAGTTGACATAAATTCTCCGATCAATACGCAAACCGGTGAAATACTTGACGATACACGAATACGTTTGTGCGCACCTACCATCAAGGAACTCTCCTCAAAAGGTGCAAAAGTCGTCGTGCTTGCTCACCAGGGAAGGCCGGGTAGCGACGACTTTACCACGCTGGAAAAACATGCACGAAAACTGAGCGACGCTGTTGGCTCCAAAGTTGACTACATGGATGATGTGCTCGGGCCTGCTGCTCGGGAGGCGATCAAGAAAATGCGCCCGGGAGAGATTCTGCTATTGGAAAACGTCAGGTTCTACGCAGAGGAAACCCTCAAGGGAAAACCCGAGGAGATGTCCAAAACTCATCTGGTACAGCGTTTGGCAAAACTAGCTGATATCTATGTGAACGATGCGTTTGCCGCTGCTCACAGAAAACAGCCTTCTCTGGTAGGATTTGGTCCGGTCCTGCCCACTTATGCGGGAAGGTTAATGGAAAAAGAGTTAAAAGGATTGAGCCGTGCGCTGGAACCGGAAAAACCCTGTGTATATGTTCTTGGGGGGGCAAAATTCGACGATTCACTCACGATAATTGAGCATGTCCTCGAAAAAAACATCGCAGACACCGTTCTGACTGGCGGGCTTGTGGGGCACGCTCTCCTAATAGCCGGTGGAAAGGATTTGGGGCCCAAAAATATGGAGATACTGAACAAGAAAGGGTTGGGGGAAGTAATCGAGCGAGCAAAAAACGTGATCGTCCGATATGGTGAAAAGATAAAGACTCCTTTAGACATTGTTGTTGATTCGGAAGGGAAACCCGTAGAACTGGACGTTGCCGAGCTTCCGACCGATTTCGCAATCGGAGACATAGGAAGTAAAACCATCGACGAGTATTCAAAAATAATCAGCGGTGCAAAAACGGTGGTCGCGAACGGACCGCTGGGGATTTTTGAAAAGAAAGGCTTTGAGCGCGGAACATTCAAGATCCTAGAAGCTATGGCGAATTCCAATGCTTACACGATAATCGGTGGAGGTCATGTGGTCGCTGCTGCACAGGCTGCTGGCATAGCTGAAAAGATAAAACATGTCAGCACGGGCGGCGGAGCATGCATCAGCTTTTTGTCCGGAGAAAGCATGCCAGTCGTCGAGATGCTCACGAAGGTGCGGTCTTGACCCGCGTAGTGATAATAGGTCATGAATCCGCTGGTTTTAACGCTGCACGTCAAGCAAAGATCGTCGATAGGAGTGCAAAAATAACAGTCATCGAGCGTAGGACTTATCCTCTTTATCATCCCTGTGACATTCCATCCGCCATCAGTGGAGAAATAGCTCTACATTCACTCATCGAGGACATCAGGCCTCCTCACGTTGAGCTTCACTTGGGAAGCGATGCCGAAGAGATAAACCTGGACAGGAAAATCGTCAAGACCAAAGAGTTGAAAAGCGGGAGGACGAAAACTGTTTCTTACGATTCACTCATCTTGGCTACTGGTGGTCGCCCGTTTAGGCCCCCGATACCTGGTATCGACTTGGATGGAGTGTACGAAGTTAAAACAGTAGAAGACGCAAATGCCATCATCAATGCTACAAAAAAAGCGAAGAAGGCTGTGGTGGTCGGTGGCGGGGCGATAGGGGTGGAGACCTCGGTGGCACTCAGACGTAGAGGACTCGAGGTGACACTGATCGAAATGGTGCCCCATATTTTACCTTCCGCATTAGATAAAGATATGAGCGAACTCGTCGCCGAAAAACTCAGAAAGGAAGGAGTCCGCGTACTTTGTGGTCAAACCCTGGATGAGATAGCAGGGGGGAGAAGCGTCAACTCGGTCCTTTCCGGAGGGGTGGAATACCCTGTAGATATGGTAGTGATGGCTACAGGTACCAGACCAGAGACAGAGCTAGCGGAGAATGCTGGATTGGAAGTGGGTACTACTGGAGGGATAAAGGTAGACCAATATCTCCGCACCAGCGATCCCAACATCTTCGCTGCGGGGGACTGTGCGGAGACGAGAAACATTATAACGGGGGAACCAACCCTCTCACAAACAGCATCGGTCGCCATGAAAATGGGTAGAATAGCGGGAGGAAATGCCGTGGGTTGGAAAGAAAAATTCGATGGAACACTCAACACCCTCGTAACATCCATAAGCGGACTCGTGATAGGTTCTACTGGGATAACCACGAAAAAGGCCGAAGAGGCACGCATAGAGGTTATCTCGGCTAGAATTCGCACCTTAAATAAGCCTGCGTACCACCCAGAGGCTACACCAATATATGTCAAACTCATCGTAAAGTCCGATGATCGTAGACTAGTTGGAGGTCAGGTAATAGGCATGACTGGTGTAGCAGAGCGCGTCAACCTCTTAAGCCTAGCCGTTCAAAATGGTATGCATGTGGACGAACTTGCGAACATGGAATATTGTTATATGCCAGCTGTAGCCGCTACGGTAGAACCACTGACGATGGCCGCAGAAGCTGTTTTGAGAAAGTTATGAATCGGTGCCACCATGCTCTTCGTCGTCGAGCATTTAGAACCGAAGCTCAGCGAGTGGCTTTACCTCGAGTATTCCCATGCTGCTCAGGCCGTAGGACGAGGAAAACTATTCATAACTAACGTGAAAAACGAAGAGGAATTTCGCAGACTGTCTAGGACGATACAGGTTAAACGTGAGCGAGTTGGAGAGCTGTTCGAGCAAAGTGAGCTTTTAGTTCTAGACCCTAAGGCAAAAAATACATTGACTACGGATGACTTCGAAGATAAGAGAGCTGTGGTGATTGGAGGAATATTGGGGGGAGATCCTCCTCTTGGAAGGACAAAGCTACTGACCAATTCCCTGCCAAAAGCCTCTAGACGAAATATCGGGAGATCTCAATTCTCAATAGACGGGGCGGTTTACGTCGCAGGACAGGTGGAAGCGGGCAAAGCGCTATACGAGATACCCACCCAAAACGGAATTGAAATCAAAATCACCGATGGACATTCTGTAATCCTGCCTTACGAATATCCTCTTGTAGATGGCAGGCCATTCATCTCTCCAAAACTTATCGCTTATCTTAAACGTCCCTGGCGTTTAAGCGGTGGGTAAATTATCACGTGTAATATGTGGGAGTTTAGGTTTGGATATCGACGCCGATCTCCTTTGCCAGTTGCTCGAGCTCTTTCCAGACCTCATCGACTATCGGGATTCCTTCACGGATTCTCTTTTCACGCGTTTTTTGTTCAGGTTCACCGGGAACCATTATTTCCGTCACGCCCGGTGCCCTTTTCGAACTTTTGATCTGCATTACATACTCGCGAACCTTTGTTTTGAATTCCTCAAGCGAGACAAATGCCGTTGGATCCATCGCTATCATGAAATCACCTTTTGTGCAGAACCCTCTTACTGGTTCGAGGGTTCCATCAACCTCCTTTCCTACTCCTGCGCTAACCAGTGGACCAGCCAGCAATTCTAAAACGAACGCCAGCCCATACCCCTTTGGACCTCCAAACGGACTTAATGCGCCCTTAAGTCCCTCTTTTGGATCAGTGGTGGGGTTGCCCTCGCTGTCTATCGCCCATCCTTCCGGTATCTTTTGTCCCTTTTTCATCGCATTCACGAGCTTCCCACGCGCCGCCACGCTCATGGCCATGTCCAAAAGTATTGGAGGTTCGGTTGGAAACCCCACTGCCAGCGCATTGGTCCCGAGGAATGGTTCGACACCACCCCACGGATGAACCAACGCATCCGTCGTCGTGGTCACCATTCCTATGAGTCCCTCCCGCATCGCCAGTTCAGCATAATATCCAGCAATTCCGAAGTGGTTGGAATTGAAAACCCCTACTGCCGCCACCCCCTGCTTTTTCGCTTTCTCAATCGCGAGTCGCATCGCACATGTCGCGACGTAGTGGCCAAGACCATGACCTCCATCCACAAGGGCGGTGGCCGGCGTCTCCCTAACCACCTTCACGCTGGCGTTAGAAACTATCGTCCCTCGTCTCAAAGCACGTAGGATATAGGGCAAACGAAGCAAACCGTGAGAGGCGAGTCCCCGAAGATCACCTTCCGTCAAGACCTCCGCAGTGGCATTTGCCTCATCCTCGCTCACGTTCAACGCTAGGAGCAACTTGCGTATGACCTTTTTTTCTTGTTCTGGCTTCAGGATCATCTAGACTCCAAGCTCATCTCGAATGCGTGACTTAAAATCTCATCGCCGTATCCGGGCAAAGCGTTTTCCACCGCGCAACAATATCTCTTCCCCCCCGTTGCGTTCATCGTATATTATCCAAGTCAGACGTGGTGTCGCTCGAGACATAGACCTCAACACGGATAGCAGACGTGATCTATCCTCATCGTTCCGCATGCGGGAAAACCCCCAACGGGCTCCCTTTGGTTCCATTCCGTTCAATATACATGATTTCGGCCAGAGTTTGACGCGTTCCATGAAGTTCCGGTGTTCGTTGAAATGGTTTTTGATTCGGTGTAGTGCTTGGAGCTCTTCTTGTGCAACGGCTTCGAGTGTCTGATAGTGAACCAGCCTCATTTACCTCCGTTGAGGATTTGCGAGAGGGTAATTTAAAAAGGAAAAAACGAGGGGTCGTCCCAAGGCGGATGTTGGTTTTAATATCAGCCAAGCTGACATTAAAGCCGAGAGAAGCTTATGAGCAGGTATCATATTCGTGGCCTGATAGATGGTTCTCTATCAACACTGGGGATAGTCATCGGCGCCAGTATCGTCATCGGACTCAGCTCGGAAGCGACGAGAATTATAATATCAGCTGGAATCGGAGGTGGGATCGCGAACGGGCTTTCAAACATCCTTGGCGCGTTTGCAGCCGAAAAAACAGTTGCCTACAAGAAATTGGAAAAAATAGAGCGAGCGATGCTTAAACGCGGTGCGATTCGAAATAGCAGACAATACAAAAAAACTGAAAGAGTGGTGTTATCCAGTGGCATAGCAGACGGGTTAGCTACAATCGGTGGATCGATGATCCCCGTGTTACCATTTTTCATTTTACCTGCGATCTTAGCGTTAGAATGGTCTGTAGCTATCACCTTGGCACTATTTTTCGCCATAGGAGCGTACATCGGTAAGATATCCAGGGAAAACCTCCTTCTCTCCGGCTTCAAGATGGTGGTATTCGCCGGACTGACAGCTGGAGCTGCGGTTCTCGTGAAGATGCTTATTTAAGAGATGATTTTTGCCAGAGAATCCTGCCAAATGCCTCTATTTTCAGGATGCGGTGATATGGTATCTCAACTTCTCCCTCAGGTGTGACCAAGTACATGAATCCCCGGTCGAGTTTGGTTATCTTAGAACCCTCAACAACATATTTGTCGCCCGGAGCACCTCTGTGGAGAATGGTCACCTTAGCGTCTCGAAGTCCATTTGTTCTCCCCCACTTTAATCCATTCAAGATTTCTCGAGGTCCCACGGAGCTCACCATTCAACCGAGTGTATCTTTGGTTTGAGAGTCCACATATTTGATGGCGTCCAAAACATGTTTCTTCGCGTTTTTTTCCTCATATGGCCCGTGCCCCGGGAACAGCCCATCGATGTCAAGCTCTGACAGCCGTCGTAACGATACAGCTAAGGTCTCGGCATCACTGGTGGGGAGATCCGTTCTTCCTACACCCCCACAAAAAAGGGTATCCCCTGAGAACAGAAGCTTCCGCCTTCGCTCATAAAAACAAACGCTTCCCATCGTGTGGCCCGGAGTATGGATCACCTCAAGTATAAGCTCTCCAAGCTTGATATGATCCCCATCCCGGAGCTCTACGCTTACCTCCACAGGCTCAAGCTTCTTGCCAAAGAAGCTTCCTGCAAGGGTGATTATTTGGTCACCACTCCTGATCAGGTCGGCTTCTAACTCATGAACAGCCACATCACAGTCCGCGAGCATGAAAAAATCTTTGTCTCCCCCCGTATGGTCATAATGGCAATGAGTGTTCAAAAGAAGTTCCACGTCTTCAGGATTCACGCCAAGCTTTTTCATGTTCCGAGCGACCACCCCAAATTTCATTCCAGTTCCGGCATCTATCAGGGTTATGACATCATCGATGAGCAGGTAAATGTTTGAGTCAAAACCCACACCACCTATCTGATGGACCCGCATGAAAAGTTACCTCGATCATTAGTTTGATGATTCCATATTTCTTAACCCGGCCTCCTCAGCCGCTCTCAACGCCTCCTCATACTCACTTTTAGTTATGCGCCGGTCGATCTCCTTGTACTCTCCAGCTTTGTAACAGGGGTGGTATTGATCCATCACGTTGACCCTGACCATTTGGTTGAGATTATCAGCTATCCACTTTAAAATGGGTTTCGTGCAACATTCCAAGTGGCCAGGCATGACCAAGTGCCTAATTATGAGTTCGGAGTCCAAAAAAGCGAGTTTGTGGTTTCTCGCGACCACCTCGAAATACCGGGGGACTTTCGAATACCGATGAGCACACTCATTGGTTCCCCATTTGAAGTCTGTGAGATATACGTCCTGTGTTCCGGAAAGTAACCTCGCCGTTTCTGGAGTGTAATACATATTGGAATTCCATACCGAGCTGAGATTTGCTTCACATTCGTTCAGTGCTTCCAAGATCGTGTGAAGATTCGGATCGGGGTTTCCTCCGACAAAATTGACGTTCCTCGCCCCATTCTTTTTCGCGTTTTCCATGAGCTTGGCTATCATTCTCGGTGAGACCTCAACGCCGGACTCCGGATACTGAGAGATATCCCAGTTCTGGCAAAAAACACACTTAAACGTGCAGCCACTGAAGAAAATAGTGTAAGATGGAACCAGCACACCTTCCTCTCCATAGTGCATAAATTCTGATGCCACCCGGGACCTTCCCACCCCACATATACCTCGTTCTCCAACCGTCCTGTCGACACCGCACCGGTGTTCACAAAAATGGCACGATCTCACGATGCGCTTTGCTAACTCTACCTTCAAATCGAGCAGAGAGACATCTGGTCTATCCAATTCATCCAATTTTATCTCGCCTGCATCGATACGCGAAAGTAGCATGCGAAACTCCTTCATACCTTGTTCATGCTCCTGCCAGAGTTCATCATCCTCAGCGGATAGATCGATGTTTGCCTCAACACGTTTGCACACCATAAAGCGCGCCGGGAGTTTACCTGAAGCCACGGATAGATAGCGTCCCAAAGACATGCGCGCTTTCTCATCGTGAATCGCCCTTACGGCGTCAGGTCTGAAAATTCTCCACAGTTTGGCCACCCGTACATATTTTTTAAATCTGGGTGCTAAAGATTTGCGCGGGGATAAAGCTGATAGTCATAGCAGGTTCAGCCTCGCCCAGACTTTCGGCCCGAGTGGCAAGAGAACTCGAGTGTGAACTAATCAAACCTGTGGTGAAGCGATTTCCGGACGGAGAATTTTATGTCAGGATCGAGGCAGAGCTGAGGGGAGAGCACGTGGTGGTGGTTCAGTCCACGTGTAGCCCACAAAATGATAATTTGATCGAGCTCTGTTTTTTGATAGGAGCCGCTAGAGATCTCGGAGCAAAGCGTGTCACGTCATTTGTACCATACCTTGCCTACGCACGGCAGGATAAACGGTTCAAGGCTGGAGAAGCTGTGAGCGTCAGCACGGTCTGTAAGCTGATAGAAGCGGCCGGGGCCACCGATTTCGTAACGATTGATGTCCATCACGATGAGGTGATGAGAAACTTTTCGATACCTGCCTACAGCCTCACCGCTATGCCACTCCTAGGTCAGCATCTCAACAAGCTCAAGCTCAGAGACCCTGTAGTTTTGGGTGCAGATAAAGGCTCGATAGACCGGGCTAAACGAGTTTCGCTAGAGATGGGAGCAGAACATGATTATCTGGAAAAGAAAAGGATAAGCCCAAGAAATGTGGTTGTAAAACCAAAACGTCTGAATGTGCTCAATCGTGATGTGGTTATAGTAGATGACATTATAAGCACGGGGGGGACGATCATCGAAGCAGTTAGGATGCTCAAACGTCAAAAAGCCCGCAGGATTTACGCCGCCTGTACCCACCCGGTTCTCGTTGGAAAAGCGCTTCAGAAGATAAAAATCGCGGGGGTAAAGAACATCATATCCACCGATACCATCGAGCATCCGGTGAGTAGGGTATCTGTAGCCCCCCTCATCACGGATGTCCTTTGAAAGGTGCTCACCGTGCAAAGATTGATGTTTGTGCTTTCTGGTGAACATCCGACACTTCCAGCCGCTGAGGCCACAGCCGCCATCCAAGCTGAACATAGAGCTTACAGGGTGGTGGAACAACTCGGCCAAGTCCTGATCGCCGAGACCAAAGCGGATCCCAAATCCCTCGCATCTCGCTTGGCGATGTGTAGGGGGATATGCAGTCACCTATGCACCTCCAATGCTACTGAGGAGGAAATACTCGAATCAATTAGCAGTTCCGATGTTGTCGACCTCATCCCACACGGAAAGAGCTTCGCGGTCCACATCAAACGTGTCAAGAAGAGCGCCCCAAACATCGACACGATCGGTCTTTCGAAAAAAATAGCCGAACTCATAGGCAGTGAGATAGAGTTCAAGGTGGACCTGACACATCCCGATGTGGAGCTTTTGGGAGTACTTACTGGAGAACAGTGCGTGCTTGGCATAACTATCGCACGGGTGGACAGAAGCCAATTCAAAAGACGCCGTCCTAGCAGAAGACCGGTGTTTCATCCCAGCACACTGCCGGCAGACCTCGCCAGATGCATGGTCAACTTGGCCAGGACTCCGCGGAACGGGACCCTCGTGGACCCATTTTGCGGCGTGGGTGGGATTCTCATCGAAGGAGGACTCATTGGAGCTAAAATAATTGGCATCGATATCGAACGGGAGATGATAGAGGGAACCCGCCGTAATTTAGAGGCTCACGGAATAAGGGAGTTCCAGCTCATGGTGGGGGATGCTCGCAAACTTCCAGCCGTGGAGGCCGACTCCATCGTCACGGATCCGCCGTACGGCAGGCAGGCGACGACAGCCGGAGCCACTCTGGAAAACCTGTACAGGGAGGCGCTCCCCTCGATGGCCGAGATTCTCAAACAAAGAGGGTATCTGTGTATAACCTCTCCAGCAGAACTTGAGCTGGAAGAGCTCGCCAGCGCCTCGGGGTTCAGGATAATCGAGCGTCACGAACAGAGGGTACACCGCAGCCTCACTCGACGGATTTACGTGTTTAGGAGGAAAAAGGGATGAAACTAATTTTTCTCGGAACCAGCGGGAGCATTCCCACCGCCAAACGGGGGCTGCCCGCTATAGCGATAAGACGTGAAGGAGAACTTCTCCTGTTCGATGTAGGTGAAGGGACGCAGAGACAGATGACGTTCGCGAACCTAAGCCCGATGAAACTCAGCGCCATATTCATAACTCACCTCCACGGAGACCATTTTCTCGGACTAGATGGCCTCATCCAGACTATGTCGCTGATGGGTCGCGAGAAAAAACTTGACATCTACTGCCCGAGCGGAGAAGGCAACAGAATTCGAAATTACCTCCATATACCCCACTACACGCTCACTTTCGACGTGAACATCCATGAACTTGAAGATGGAGAAGAAATTCGCCGTAAGGGTTATCGAATTTTGGCTTCAGACGCCGCTCACTCGGTCCGAGCCATAGCATATGCGTTGATCGAAGATGATCGTCCTGGACGTTTTGATCCAGAGAGGGCCATGGCCCTTGGAGTCAAGCCTGGTCCGGATTTTTCTAGGCTTCAGGCAGGAGAGACCATAAGAACAGGAGATGGCAGGAAGGTAAAACCAGAGGACGTGATGGGCCCCCCCAGGCCCGGAAGAAAAGTGGTGTACGTTGGGGATACCAAACCCTCGGAAAAAATAGTGGAACTGGCCAAAAATGCCGATGTGCTCATTCATGAGTGCACACTTTCCGACGAGCTCGCAGACAAGGCTGAGGAAAATATGCATTCCACCCCAAGCGGAGCGGCAGATGTCGCAAGACGCGCCGGAGTGGGGAAGCTCGTGCTCTTTCACATAAGCCCAAGATATGAAGATGAGGAAGTGCTTTTGAGACAGGCGAGACGGATATTTCAGAATACAGTGGTATCCCATGATCTGATGACCATAGATATCCCTCTAAAAGGGTAACCGGGCTCGGCATGAAGGTTAGCTCATCTCCTATCGCATAACCCTCTTTTCGTCATTGCCCATCTCCTTTTGAGCTGAAGAGTTTTCTAACTTTCGGTTTAACTCAGATATCCACCGGTTTTTTTGGATCGTCTGGCCTCTTTCAGTTTTCTGAGATATTGTTTGGTATCCTCTTTCACCCAGTCAGACACTTTGGTCTTAACTATGCGCCCGTCAGGTCTCTTCGTGACTACCTCTTTGATCCCAGCGTTGATTATCGCCCGCTTGCATCGCTCGCACGGCCTTCCTTCTATGGGTGTGCTATCCCCAAAGTTCTGTCCGTAAAGATAAAGTGTACCTCCCAACACGCTTGCCCCATGTCTAGCAGCGTTTATTATGCTGTTCTCTTCCGCGTGAACGGCATCGCATGCTTCGTATCCAGAATAGTGCGGAAGGTTTAGTTCATCTTTTAGGCAACCCACATCCATACAGTTGACGACACCTCTCGCGGGCCCGTTGTATCCTGTAGCGACCACAACATCGTTCTTTACAACTATTGCACCAAACTGTCGTCGTATACATGGGGATCTCTGACATACAGATTTTGCTATACCTAAGTAGTACTCGTCTTTGCTCATCCTGGAATTTTTGGACATGGTCTCAGTAATGATGCGGTATGGAAGTTCTAAAATATTTTTGGTGGGATCAGTGGTCTTTCGAGCCCTGCTCAGAGAGGTACTTGTCGATTGCCTTGGCGGCCCTTTTCCCATCCCCTATTGCGAGTATCACCGTCGCCGATCCCCGGATGATATCACCTCCGGCGAAAATTCCCTTTTTGCTCGTCGCGCACGTCTCATCATCCACGATGAAATATCCCCGTTTGTCCGTCCGAACATCGGTGGCGCTCCTGCTTACGATGGGGTTTGCTGTAGTTCCGATGGCGTTAATGACCATATCCACCTGCATTATAAAGTTGGAACCCTCGATGGCTATGGGCTTTCTTCTTCCCGATTCATCTGGCTCTCCCAGTTTCATTTTAACACATTCCATCCCTACGACATTTCCTTTGGCATCGCCCAGCACTCTGACGGGGAGCGTGAGAAAATCAAACTGTACTCCCTCTTCCTCCGCTCGGACGATTTCTTCCAATCTGGCTGGTGCTTCTTCCCTCGTCCTCCTGTACACCACGTGCACCTCTCCAGCACCAAGTCGCAGGGCAGTCCTCGCCACGTCCATCGCGACATTTCCCGCACCAATGACGGCTATCTTTTTTCCTATCTTGATGGGAGTATCAAATTCTGGGAATCTGTACGCCGACATGAGATTACAACGCGTCAGGAATTCGTTGGCGGAATACACATCATTTAGGTTCTCACCGGGAATGTTCAGGAACTGGGGTGCACCAGCTCCGTTGGCGAGAAACACGGCGTCGAACTCATCTCTTAATTCATCGACGCCCTTGGTGAGTCCAATCACGATATCCGTCTTTATCTCCACGCCCAATTTTTTGATCTTTTCCAGCTCGTGTTTCACAATACGCTTCGGAAGCCTGAATTCAGGTATGCCGTATGTGAGAACACCACCCGCCTTATGAAGCGCCTCGAATATGGTCACATCATGACCCATCTTCGCCAGATCGGCTGCACACGTGAGACCAGCTGGACCGGACCCGACCACTGCAACCCGTTTGCCACTCTTTTTCACCTTTTCGTGTTTTTCTTCCACGTTATGTTTCATTGCCCAGTCCGCTACAAAACGTTCCAAGTTCCCTATGGCTATTGGCTTGCCCCGCTTGCTGAGGACACATGCCATCTGGCACTGGGTTTCCTGGGGACAAACTCTGCCACACACAGCAGGAAGACTGTTCGTTTTTAGTATCTCAAGATAAGCCCCGGCAAAATCCTCATCTACTATCTTGCGGATGAACTCGGGGATACGTACTTCTGCCGGACACCCGTTGACACACGATGGCGGATCGCACTGTAGACATCTCTGGGCCTCGTAGATGGCATCCTCTTTAGAGTATCCGAGTGGAACCTCATCAAAATTCCGGACTCTTTCCTTGACTTCCTGCTCTGGCATGGGACGCGGTGACCTGCTCATCCTCTCTTTTATGGGTATCATCTCGGCCATCGTTCACGACCTTCTTTTGTGAAGTTCAAACGCAAGCTGCTCTTGTGCTCTATAACGATTTAACCTATTCAGAAATTCATCCCAGTCCACCGAGTGTCCGTCGAACTCAGGTCCATCGACACAGGTAAACTTGGTCTTGCCGCTCACGGTAACCCTACAGGTGCCGCACATCCCCGTTCCATCCACCATTATGGCGTTCAAACTGACGATGGTCTCCACGTTGTACGGCCTCGTGACATCACAGGCAACTTTCATCATTATGGCCGGGCCGACCACCCAAACTTTTTTCACGTCTTCCTCTTTCAAGACTTCCCGTAGAGCCTCCGTCACAAATCCCCTTTTCCCATAACTTCCATCATCGGTTGTGACCACCACCTTGGCAGAAACACTCCTCATCTCTTCCTCCATGATTACCAAATTTCTAGTCTTCGCGCCGATTATGGAGATGACCCGATTGCCAGCTTCGTTCAGCGCCCGAGCTATTGGATAGATGGAAGCAACGCCCGTGCCGCCTCCTACCACGGCCACCGTTCCGTATTTGTCGATTTTCGATGGTCTGCCTAGCGGACCTACAAAGGAGTATAGAGTATCTCCCACCTTCATCGTTGATAGCTCGGCAGTGGTCTTACCGACCACCTGAAAAACCATGCGTACGGTCCCTCTTTTTGGATCATAATCGGCTATCGTTATTGGGATTCTCTCCCCCTTCTCTCCAGTCATAAGGATCACGAACTGCCCTGCCCTGGCCTTCTCAGCCACCAATGGTGCCTCAACGTCCATCAGAAATATTCCGGGAGCCAGTTCTTTCTTGTAGATTATCCTGTTCGTCAGGATCCCTCCTATCACTAAAATTTTTCATCTTCTAATACATGTTAGTCCTCGGCTTCCGACCACGGGAGCTGGGTTGTATGGCATCAGGTCGAATTTTTCAGACGATGACGGGTATAACCTGAGAAGCACTTGTGTATCATTGTTGGCTTTTTTCGCGGTATTCTACCTCCCTGATCGGTTTGCCATCTCGGGTCTTAGGAGCGAGATAATCAATCAGATAATCCAAGTCCGGCGCTTCGAGCGTTACCGATATCGGTCCGAGCGGTGCTTCCCCGTCAGTGAAGCTGACCCTGCCCACAAACGCCGCCTGTTTGTTAAGCATGAACTGAGTGATATTCTCTCTCCTCTTCGCCAGTAGAACAGAACGAGCTGAATCCAGTATAGCCTGCTGCCGGAACAGTTGATGCAGCCGGGAAAGAGCATTCACATCCGTGGACTCACCGACCAAGTTTTCCCCAACCAACTCCAGCGAGACAGTGGGGAATATCTTTTTTACCGCGGTTTCGAGTTTTGTTCGATCTTCGGTGGGTTTCATCCCCACTTTTATCCGTAATCTCAAACGTGCTCACCAACAACCTTTTTGTACACTTCAACCGCCCGCTCACGGAGTTCCTCGAGCGTCCCCTCGTTCACTATTGTAAAGTCCGCACTTTTCATCGCCCCCTCGAGACCCCAGCTTTCCTCCCTCTGATCCTTCATCACGAATTTTTCCATCGTGTTCGCATCGTCTGCACGTCTTCTAGAAGCGATACGAGAATAACGAATTTTTTCTCCGCACTGTACGGCGATCAGATAAAAATCCCCGTGAAACATGCGACGAAACTCCTTCACCTCCGCTTCGCTTCGGATTCCATCGACCACGACAGCTGGCTTGTCCTTTCCAACTCGTTTGATGAGAGGGATGCAGAGTTTGGCCACGGCCCCTTGGCCCAGACGCTCCCGTAGCTCGCCAGCGACTCTAGCTACGTTTTCTTCTGTAACCTCCTGCCCCCTCCGTTTGACCTCATCCCAAACCAGATCCCCCATGCGCACGCACGGGACACCCAATTCAGAGATAGTTTTGGCCACCTCTGTTTTCCCGGATCCCTGAGGCCCAACTATGCCAATCACTTTCGGGGCCATCACAATTCGACCACAATTAGAGTCGTAGTGTTCGTAACCCCCGGAATGCTGCGTATGTCTCCAAAGATCGATTTGGTCAGCTTTTCCAGCGAGTCGACCTCTATCTGAGCTACTATGTCATACGGACCTGCGACAGCTTCTGCCTTCTTTACACCATCCAGGGCCTTGACTTTTTTAAACACCTCTGCAGTCTTTCCGGGTTCCGAGGATATCAAACTATATGCACTTACCATCTTGATACCTCCCATACTCCTCTCAGCCGCATCTTTAAAACATTTTTTAAACAGGGACTTATACCTCTGATACGATGGGCGCTCTGAATTATCTCGCATACGCCATATTTGCCGCGCTTTTCATATCGATAGGATTTACCATGTATGCCGAGTATCAACGAGGATCCGCCGAACAGGAGTTCAAGCTCAAGGCGGAGGAGCTCGCGGAGCGTATCCAAGAGCTGGGAGATCAGAGTCCTGGAAGTATCTGGTATTTTGATATTTCAATACCATCAAATTGTGAACTTGGATTTGCTGATGATGCTGTCCTCATCTCAATTGGGGGATGGTCTGAAAACATCCAAGTCGGTGTCCACGTGAATGGAGAAAATTTTACTTCGCAAGACCTGTGCCTCAAACTCACACGAACAGAAGATGGAGTCGATATAGCCGTCATGTGAGGATCGGAGGCGGACTTTATGGACCACAAGAGCACATCCTCAATCCCTCTAATCGTTCTCTTCGGAGTCATCCTCGCGTTTCTGATGGCCTTTATCTTCATCACCCTTTATACCCGCCAGCTTGAGATCCGGGTCGATGAGCAGGCGGAGGCCCTCGCGAATGACCTGGCCCAGACCGCATTTACCTCCCTCTCCGGAGGACAGCCAATGGTCGAACTCCCACCTGATGTGGGGGGAAGCCCATACGAGATAGAGGTTCAGACGGGCGATGGCAGCAGCGTCTTCGTGGTAAAAATCACCGGGGGGAAGATGTCCGGCAACAGTTATAATGCGATAGTGAACGCGGTCGTGGTGATCGACAACGGGGACTTTCAACCCGGGGGAACGGTCTACTTCAGGGAAAACCACGGGTGGATCATCATGAGTGCGGCGCCCATTGAGAACCTTCTCCAGCCAGAGAAAAACATCTATCCTACAGGAGAACCACCGGGCTTTTACTATTTTGCCAAGGAAAATCCAAAGATCGCCACCGCAATCATTGCAGGGTATTTCTTCGCGCTTGAGAACCATCCTGGATGTTACGTGAGCGCATATAAATGCGAAGACGACGAGATTCTCGTCCAGATCTCCTCTTCCGACGAAGAAAAACTCTTCGGAGTCAGCGTCACCGGATATGAAGACGACGAAGATGTAGGACTGGTCGACAATGCCTGGATAGTGAGTGAGGTATCCGAAACAGAAAATTTGACCTCCTCCTCTACGTTCACAGAAAACGTTGAAAATGCCTATATCACAGGATGGATTTACTCTCCTTCCCAAGCCTTGGAAGATCTACGATCTAGAACCTGGAAACGACAATCGGACAACGTGGCGATTGTGATACCATCAGAGGCCGTCATCAGCGCTTCCGCAGCTACGACAAATGTCTCAACCTACATGACTTGGAGGGTGGAGTGGGAAAAGGACATTCATTATGTTATTTATTACAGGGCAATGCCGTGGTGGGAAAATGACGACACACCCGGGTTCGTGTTTCAATCCGAACCAATGCTCAGACCAGCGGTGTGAATTTCAACTGTACAGCTGTGCCTCAACCGTCGTACCCGCATCAAAGCCTTCCACATCCCCAGGCACGATCACAAATCCGTCTGCTAGGGTCATTGAACTCAGAATGCTGGAGCCGGTCACCCGAATCGGTTCTGCTAGGAGTTTGCCAGAGTCCCCCCATATGCGCACGCGCACGACATCTACCCGGCCCAAACTCGACGGGATCTTGCGTACGAGTTTCACCTTGACCCTCAAAGAACTCCAATCTGGAGGCAGGTGTTGCATCACCCAGAGCGCTGGCCTGACGAGCATGTCAAACGCCACCAACGAAGCGACTGGGAACCCGGCGAGACAAAATACTGGCCTTCCATTTACAACTCCGAAGGCCGAGGGACCTCCAGGACGCATGGCAACCCCATGAAACATCAAATCCCCTACCTCGGCCACTACTTCTGGAGCAAGATCATGCTCGCCCACCGAGCTCCCCCCCGAAATGATGATCACATCATGCTTCATGGCTCTTTGAAGGGTCTGACGCAGCGTCTCGGGCTCATCGGGTACGATCCCCAACCTCTCCGCTGTTCCTCCACAGCTCGTCACCTTGGCCGCCAAAGAGTAACTGTTAATGTCCATGATCTGAGCCGTGTTCAGCCGTGTTCCGGGGGGTTTCAGTTCAGATCCCGTAGATATGATAGCAACGTTGGGCCTCCGAAAGACCCTAACCTTAAGACGGCTGATGGACGCCAACATACCGATGTCCTCGGGCCTGAGCCGACGCCCCCGCCTAAGCACAGTTTCTCCGGCTCGGACATCCTCTCCCTTAGCTGAGATGTTTTTTCCCGGGGTGAGAGATGTCAGTGCCAAAATGTGGTTCTTTACTGGCTTCGCGTATTCTGCCATTAGGACGGCATCAGCCCCTCTTGGCATAGGGGACCCAGTCATCAGCCTAACGGCCTCACCCTTACGAATGCGAAGTTCCGATTTCGATCCGGGCTTCCCTGTGCCCACCACGCGCAACTTTTTTGGGGTTGTCGAGGTCGCTCCAAAGGTGTCGGCGGCTTTGACAGCGTAACCATCCACCGCTGAGCGGTCGAATGGCGGGATGTCCACCTTCGAAACCACATCTTCAGCCAATACACGGCCGAGAGCACGAGAAAATGGAATGGACTCCTTCCCCAAGGGTTTGAGATGGGAAAAGATCGTCCTCAGTGCGTCATCTAAACTAACGCGTTTCGGAAAACCGCACATTCTCACAGCCATTTTACTCACGTGCATGTTTGACGATATGGGCAAGCTCAGGTAAGATAAGCCCGGCTCCTACCTCCACGGCATTGGGGGCCCCGGGAAGACAGAAAACCGGCTTCCGTTTGATGATTCCGGCTGAAGCTCTGGTGAGTAAAGCTGGAGTACCCACCTTTTCATATCCCACCCTGCGTAAGGCCTCGCCGAAACCGGGAAGCTCTTTTTCGAACATGGGCTGTACGGTCTCGATTGTTATGTCACGCTTTGTTATTCCGGTGCCCCCAGTGATCACCACGACATCAATTTTTTCGTCATCGAGAAATCGCTTCAATTCGTTGTGGATCATCTCGGCATCGTCAGGCACTATCCGCCTTGTGACCAGATGACCGGCTTCACGGCTTCTGGCCTCAAATATTTTTCCAGAAACGTCCTCATCGCGGCCCTCACTCGCCGCAGCTGCACGTTTGTCACTTACTACGAGCACAGCTACACCCAATCGTTTGGGTGCCTCTTTACGATGTTCCGATATATTCACCCTTTCACCTTCTTCAAGACACGGATCTTCTCTATGGATGTGGTGGGGTATTGTCCGGCTTTATCCTTTTCCAAAGCCTTGACCATGTCCCATATCGTCAGCAACGCTCCTGCGACCCCAACAAGTGCTTCCATCTCCACCCCTGTCTTTCCAACGCTTTTGACCTCAACCATCACCCCGATGCCCTCCTTCCTCACTTTGAACTTAACATCTGCACCGGTAATGGAAATCGGGTGGGCGAGAGGAATAAGCTTTGGAACATCTTTTATCGCCATTATCGCTGCGGTCTGGGCCACGGCAAAAACGTCGCCCTTTGGAATCTCGCCTTTCACCACCTTCTTCAGCGTTTCGCGTTTTAGCCGGATGAACCCACTTGCCCTCGCCACTCTTGAAGTGAGGGGTTTTTGGCTTATATCCACCATTTGGACCATGTGCTCACGCTAAAGCCTCTCGCCATGCCAATAAAAAATCAGGGGGTTGTTCAATAGTACATCAGATTCCGCTGATGTTCCTCAATATGGGTCCAAACGTGCGTCTTTCCGAGTTTAGTACGCCTTACGCGCCCCGCATTTTCCAGATCTCTCAAGACACGGTTGACTTCCACAAGTTTCCATCCCAGCACCCTAGCAATATCCCGAGCGCTGAGCAAACTGTGACGTCTTAGGATAAACTCTATCACTTCGTATCGCAGGTTTGTCTCCCAGTTTTCTTCCTCCTCTTCATCTTCCTCTTCGATGTACATTGGAAGTTCTCTCATATCAACACCTGTATAGGATAACTTCCTTATCGTTCAAAAAACTTATGCCGCGATATCGGCATTTTCATTTGTTTATCTTCACTCGAAGTTTTGTTATATCTTCTTTTATGGATACATCGAATCCCATTTCCGATAGGGTGTCGGAGATCAGATCCCTGATAAACCTCTTGCTGAGGCTCGAGTTGAGGATCAGCGTATATTCACCTTCAGGCCCCTTGCTTATCTTATAAAAATTACATGCCTCAAGTCTCTTCAGATAATCCTCTGGATCGGAAATAACTCTCGATAGCTGTTCAGCGTGAGATTTGGCCACTTTTTTTCCATCTGCATAAAACGTCTCTTTTTTGCCAGATGCCTCTATGTGCTTCAAAAAAAGCAGCCAATGGTCTATATCCAGTATTACATGTTCGCCCTTGTTGAGCAAACTAAACCAAATTTTCATGATCTCGAAATCCTTGTCGGATCCCTTGTTCTGCGAGAAGAACTTTAAGGCCGCCCGGACAAGGGCACTGTAAGATATCCCCATCTCCTTGGACAGTTTTTTCAGGATATTTTCCGTCTCATTATCCAAAGCTATTGTAATTCTGGTGGGGTTGGGCATATCTATAAAACGCTACTTTTTCGAGTATAAGAACTCTTCCAAGGGTCAGCTCCAATATCTCCACCTATTTCTGAGCTAGGTCTCTTCTACTCCCATTCAATGGTGGCCGGAGGCTTGTGTGTTATGTCGTAAACCACGCGATTGACCTCTGGTATCTCGTTCGTCAGCTTGGTGGAGATCCTCTCCAAAAGTGCGTGTGGGAGCTTTGCGTAGCTGGCAGTCATGCCATCCGTGCTCTCAACAGCTCGAATGACAATGGTGTACCCGTACGCCCTCGAATCACCCTTTACACCTGTGGACTTGGTACTCAGAAGCGCGGCGAAGTATTGCCAGAGCTTCTTTCCTCCGGACCATCCTTCGAGTTCCTTTCTCACTATCTCATCTGCACGTTTGAGTATCTCCAACTTTTTTTCCGTTACTTCTCCGACTATACGTATCGCGAGCCCTGGCCCGGGAAAAGGCTGCCTTTCCACTATCTTCCTCGGAACCCCGATGGTCCTCGCAACTTTACGCACCTCGTCCTTATACAGATCCCTAAGCGGCTCTACGACCTTCTTGAATTTGATCTTGAGAGGAAGTCCACCTACGTTGTGATGGGTCTTTATTTTTTCTGAATGTGCTCTGATCCCTGATTCAATCCTGTCTGGATAAATCGTCCCTTGAATTAAATAATCCGCTTTGATCTTCGCCGCCGTTTTCTCAAACGTTCGTATAAATTCCTCTCCGATTATCTTCCTCTTGCGTTCGGGGTCCGTCACCCCTCTGAGTTTACCGATAAACCGTCTACGCTCGTCCAAGCAGATGAAATTCAAGTTAAATTTTGAAAATGTCTTTTTGATTTCATCAGGCTCCCCTTTTCTCATAAACCCGTGATCGACGAACACCGCGGTCAGTTTCTTTCCGATGTCTTTTGCGGCTAGCACCGCGGCGGTACTGGAATCAACCCCTCCGCTGAGAGCTATTATACACCTTCCGTCACCCACTTCATCTCTGATCTCCTTCACGCTCCTAGAGACAAAGCTCTCGGGAGTCCACGTGGGCCTACATCTGCATATGTCAAAAACGAAGTTTCTCAGCAACCGTCGCCCTCTGAGGGTGTGGATGACCTCCGGGTGCCACTGAACTCCATAGATATGTTTTCTTCTGTGCCGAAACGCCGCGATCGGACAATTTTTAGTGCGGGCTAAGATCTCGAAATCAGTCGGTAGACGCAACACAGTATCTCCATGACTCATCCACACTTTCTCAATTTTTCCATGATTTTTCAGTATCCCTACTCTTTTTTCCACCACTGCCTCCGTTACACCGTATTCCATTCTTTTAGCACGCTTTACTTTTCCACCCGAATAGTAAGCGATGAGTTGATGTCCATAACATATTCCCAAAATTGGGATTCCTAGCTCCAAAATTTTCTTATCACATCGAGGGGCGCCTTTTGTATAAATGCTGGAAGGGCCCCCCGTGAGGATTATCCCCTTTACTGAATATTCTCCTGAGTCCACTATTTCTTCCGGTTTGATCTCGGGTTGAACTATTTTGGCGTAGACGTTCTTTTCTCTTATCCGTCTCATTAGGAGATGAGAATACTGACTGCCAAAATCCAATATCAACACGAGATCTTTTTTCATGGTTCCTCCCGTACTACAATCACTACAAGCTTTTTCATAAAGATATGGTAAGACCAAGCCGCGCGCGATCATACTTTCCTCACGAGGATTAAATTTTCAAAATTTTTGATATCGCCGAAACAGAATATGAATTTTTAACAACTAATTTTATAAAGAGAGGTGAGAGGATTAGAAAGAAGCTGAAAGTGGTGACATGACTGAAAGGGTGACAAAAAACTCTTCGTATCTGAATGCGATGTCCACTACTGGAACTAGAACAAGGGTCAAAGATGTCAGCCCGACAAGTGGAATGTGTCCCATCTGTATCAAAGAATGTCCAGTACTTTGTGAAATAGGCCTATCTGCTTTTCGAGGACGTGAAGTTTTGTATCCTCTCCCTGCACAGTTTGGTAAAAGTACTGCCGCGTCTCTGAAGGATTATGGTCTGGATTGGTCTCATTTCAACATAATTGCTCGCCTCAGGGGAGCAAAAGGAATAGAAGCGAATCCCGATGTCGCAACATTTCCAAATGCGAACATTGAAACCAAGATAGGAGGAATTTCGCTCAAGGTCCCTATAATAAATGGAGCATTCGGTTCAACATTTGTAGCAAGAGACAACTGGGAGGGACTGGCTGTTGGCTCCGCCCTAAGCGGAACAATTCTGGTGATAGGAGAGAACGTATGCGGGGTTGATAAGGAAGCTGTCATCACAAATAACAAGATAACCAAATCTCCAGATATGGAACACCGCGTGAAGACATTCAGGAATTTCTGGGACGGAAAATACGGCGGAGTGGCCATCCAAACTAACGTTGAGGATCAAAGGCTTGGAGTAGATGTTTATGCTATATCCAAACTGGAAACAGATATCCTCGAGAGAAAGTGGGGTCAAGGCGCAAAAGCGATAGGTGGTGAGATAAGAATTAGTGATCTCGATAGGGCCATAACACTAAAGAAGAGGGGATATATAGTTATTCCAGATCCGGAAGACAAGACGGTCCAAGAAGCCTTCAAATCTGGAATCATCAAAAGCTTCGAGCGCCACAGCAGGGTTGGCATGCCCGCCGAAAGGGACTTTGTGGAGGATATAGAGTGGCTCAGGGAGCAGGGAGCAAAGCACGTGGCACTAAAAACCGGAGCTTATGGGCCAGAAGACGTCGCTTGGACGATGAAAGTGGCATCCGAAGCCAAAGTTGATTATGTGACTTTTGATGGTGCAGGTGGCGGAACCGGAATGAGTCCGGTCCCCATGATGAATGAGATGAGCACCCCGACGATTTATCTCGAAGCGCAAATCCTGAAATGTGTGCAACTGTTGAAAAAGAAAGGAAAACACGTCCCGGATTTGAGCATGGCTGGCGGTTTCGTGAACGAGACTCAGATATTCAAGTCTATTGCGATGAGCAACTTTGGGGATGGTCCCGCGATCAAGGCCATCACGATGGCCAGGGCCCCCCTTACAGCCGTGATGAAAGCAACGTATTTCGTGGAACTTGCAAAAGAAAACAAGCTGCCCCGGGACTTTGCCAGCACCTACGGAGCTGACCCCAAAAAGTTCTTCGCCTGCCTGCCCGAACTTAGGGAAATGTACAAGGGCAAGGAGATCCCTCTACCGGCGGTGGGTCTCTACACATACCTCGTCGACAGGATCGGCGTTGGGTTGAAGCAACTCATGGCGGGATGCAGAAAATGGAAGATCGAGTTGTTGAGCAGAGAAGATCTCATGTCCCTCTCTCAAAGGGCTGAGGAGGTCACAGGGATACCAACACCAGACCACGCTGCCGATGCTATTCTGGAACAAATCCTATAAATGAGGGATTTTGTTTTTAGGCGCTGAAGACAAACAAATAGCGCGGGAGACATGAAACTCGCAGTAGTAGATTACGGGATGGGAAACATAAAAAGCGTCTGCAACGCTTTCGCATACCTGGGGGCGAAACCAGTCATTGCGGACACTCCATCAAAACTCAATGCAGATAAAATTGTCATCCCCGGCGTTGGGTCATTTGGAGAGGGCGTGAAAAATTTGGCTCCATTTATCCCGAAAATCAGAAATGCCGTGAACTCCGGAACGCCCGTATTGGGCATATGCCTCGGCCTGCACATGTTTTTAGAGGTTTCTGAAGAATCACCAGAAGTACAGGGAATGGGCTTAATAAAGGGCGGGGTGAAAAAACTTCAAACCCGTATGAGGCTCCCTCACATGGGATGGAACTCCATCAGAATTAAAAAAAAGAGGTGCCCCTTGTTCAGAGGGATAAACGGAGACCACGTTTATTTTGTTCACACATATCACCCCGTGCCCAAGGAGAACGTGGTGGCTGCCACAGCGCGTTACGGGTGTGAAGTCAATGCGGCGGTTTGGAAGGACAACCTGTACGGAACTCAGTTCCATCCCGAAAAAAGCGGAAAAATCGGGTTGAGGCTCTTGGAGAACTTTCTGGAGTTGTAAACTTGTTTTCCAAACGAATAATTCCATGTCTGGACTGCGACCTGGCCGTTCCCCACGGGAGGGTCGTCAAGGGTGTGGAATTCAAGCAGATAAAATATGCCGGAATTCCGTGGAAACTGGCCAAAAGATACTACGAGGAGGGGGCCGACGAGATAGTCTTCCTGGATATCACCGCAAGCCACGAGCGCAGGGAGACCATGACAGAGGTCATAAAGAGGACCTCGGAAAACGTCTTCGTGCCGCTCACCGTGGGTGGCGGGATAAGCACCGTGGAGGATGCGAGGAGGGTGTTCAACGCTGGGGCGGACAAAGTGGCGATAAACACTTCTGCAATAAAAAACCCGGAGCTGGTAAATGAGCTTGCCAAACACTTTGGGAGTCAGGCCTGCGTCGTGGCCATCGATGCAAAGCGGCGGTACATCACATCGGCAGAAGAAGCCAAGGGAAAGACAATCGTCAAAACCCCTGAGG